>Ga0123342_1004503_pt1 | contig 21175 bp, 12 predicted proteins | sample Turbeawhitnodule_FD_89960 | JGI IMG/M metagenome (GOLD analysis project Ga0123342, IMG submission 89960) | Root nodule microbial communities of legume samples collected from Mexico - Turtle bean Mexico white nodule | ecosystem: Host-associated > Plants > Roots > Nodule | place: Mexico: Nepantla...
ACAAAAAAAAAAAACAACTTAAACTTCAAATAATGGTATATTTTTATAGAGTAGGTTCACGTCGAGCATTTTGTTCGACTTATTTTGCCAAAGAAGACTATATGGTAGACAAAATTAAAACTAGATAATAAATGGAGAAGAATGAAAAATATAATAAAATCTACAATCTTAAAATTATAAGTATTTTTTATTTTGTTTTTAAAAAATGAGCTCAAAATTTAATGATTTTAAAATTAATTTCAATTCAATTTTATTTAAATAGGTTTTCGTTTTAAATTTCAAATTTAAAAAAAACTTATCCCCATCCCATACAGGGCTTAATTTTAGGAATTCGTTTCAAACTTTTAAAATGTTGAAATAAAGATAAAGAATTTACCCTTACATTTTAGGTTGTAATAATCTAAGTTCAATCTTATTTTGGTCCAACTCAACCTTTCACTCAAATTACAGTTGGTGTTAGAGTTTAAGTGTAAGTTGGAACCTCTTATTTTATATATAACATAACACTTTCAATAGCATGTAAAAAAGTAAGATTAATGTTTTATGATTATTGATAAATATCAGTCTCCTAATTTTCTATCTTTAAATATTTTATTGTTTACTTTTTTTTAAAAGGTAAAATAATTCATGTGTTGATTTGTTTGATGATTGAACTATACTCACAAAATTTAATTACATTTTTTAAAATGATTCAACCTAATCTAATTATTTTTATCCGTAAGAGGGATGGAAGTCTCGGTGTCTGGTTTGTGTTGACCGACACAAACAAATCTATTAAGTTCAATAGAGGATTAATAAGCCTAAAACAGTAATCAAACATTAAGTAATGTACTCTTAATTATATTATACTCCAAACGCTAATTCAACCTAATAACAATTTATCCATAATAATCATATAAATAATGATAAGTTTTGAAAAAAAGTAAGGTACGTTATCATCACGTATTAATTATACCGAATACCGAAAAAATAATGACTCGATAGAAAATTACTATTTATGACTAAACTAAATATTATAGTTAAGAGAAATATATTTAATATTATAAAATTTATATTATCGATACTATTTTGTAAAAAAATATATATGGTATGCAAAAGCAAATAACTAATTGAATGAAATATGCATATTTGAGGGAGTTTAAGATATGTTTTTAATTCTTACTAATAAAAATAATATTGAACTCAATTATTTTTGTGGGCACTATTTGGTCCCACAACTAACATCAAGTTAAGAGATTAACAAATGATGAATTCAGTAATAGATGATAGCTTAGCTAATGCATGGCATATTAAAAACCAAGTGAGGCAACAAGTAAATAACAAATGTTATCGGAACAATCACAAATTTCTATATTTAAACATCACTTGATCGATTATAATTTAAACATTCATCATCCATGGAAAAGGAGAATATTCGCATGCACATGGTTAATTGAATTGTCTTATAGGGTTCAAGATTTTGTCCTGTTCTGTTACCAAAAGTTTGGGATGTCCCATGTTACATCATCACAACCCTAACCATGTTAGTTCTCATTCTCATTGTTTAAATGCCATTATTTTCTCCATTTGTGGTTAATTTAAACCAAAAAAATTAGTGTAAAAATATGATATGATGAAGTCTCACCAAATGCAGAAGTATGCGCTGGAAAAAAAATTCATGAAAGGTTTAATCATATAAGTTATTCTATTGAGTTTAACGTGTGATTTTAATCTTTCAGTGGTCTTTTTAAATTTAAATTTTCATTTAATGTTGTTACAATCAAGGTTTTATCTATTTATTTTTCCATATAAAACTTTAAGGTTATTATTTTTCACTAAAAAATTATAGTTTCAGGACAAGTTTGATATTAAAATAGTTTAAAGTGTCCACAAGTAAATATTTGATTAATTTATATAAGTTTTTGCACAGAAACACAGCTTTCATTTAAAAAAAATAAAAATCATACATTTCAATAGGACTTTTATTTGAAAAAAAGTAAAAAATCATACCTGCTGACGCAACTTCTTCCGTCAATTGAAAATGAGAAAATTGAAATCCAAAATGGTGGGTTGTTAAAGTAATATTTCTTCATTAAAGTGATGTTAATTAGAAACAGATCTTAATAATTTATCTTTTTAAAAAAGTTTCTGTCAAAATTACACCACTGTCTCACATGTTTGTTGGTGTCAGCAGTTATGTTTAATTAATAGTAGGATCCAATGATCCTATAGTCTGAACTCTGTGCTGTAACTTTCACGTCCTTAAACCATTTTTTGTAACTACGCACTTTTTGATATTGCGTAAGCTCAGTCAGAATCTCCTTTTCCACTCTGCAAACAAATCGCAGGAGACAAAACCTCACACCAATAAACTAAAAGGGTACGAAGAATATTCTGGAATTCTTCATTTCATATTTTGCAACTTCCACCAAAGTCAATTCTTAAATGCTACCAAACCCTGTTCATACATTCATCATTTTTTGTTGCCTTTCGATGCTGCTAGAGTTTTGTTTTGTTTTGCCTAGTTTTGATTGGACTCACTAATGTATTCATTTATCATATATTCTTTCCAGACACTTGTGATACAAAATAGTAGCATACTTTTATATCATTATTGATAATACTAACTCACAATAGGTTTATGACTTGCTGCTTCTGGATTCCTTGCTGTGTTGTTCAAACACTGTAGGGGTGTGAGGGTGCAGTTTAGCATCTAAACATTCGAATTGATTTGATCATATCTTTTCTTATTAACGTTTTAGTAAATTTAAAAGAATTTTGAAGGGAGAAAACAAATGCTAGAGTGACACTTGTCATGTCCTAGAAAAGTTGCTCTGTATTAAGTAAGAGGGTTAGTCTCTAAGATGTAGAAAGTGAGAAAAATATACACATTTCTTGATAAGAATATATCTAATTCTATACACAAATTTTATACACTAACATTCATCCAACTCTTTGACAAACTATTTGATTGAAGTGAAAAGTATAAGATTGTTTTTGGTGGTTTGTTCCAATGGAAAAGTAATAAGATAAATTTAGTCATGAGATCATACTTAGTTGGATATGTAAATTTATTTATTTTTAGTCATTAGAAATATTGAAATTGTTTTATTTTCAATTTTTAACAAAAGACTAAAAAGCACATTATTTTTTTTATTAAATTGAATAGCTAAAATTGAAATAGAAAAAAACAAAAGTTTACTTTGTTTAAATCGTCACCACAATTAAAACAATCCGGCCACTATAACCGGACTAACAATAATGTATTCAGATTACCTAACTGTTTCAATATAGGTGATAGTATGACATTATTTAATATATTTTATTAACACGTTTTTTTATTAATTAAAATTGCAAATAAGAAATATTAAAAGCTAAGGATTCTCAAATCAACTTTTACGGTTATTAGTAAATTTCAATTATTAAAAAGTGTTGGAGATCCACATCGATTAGAGATTAGAGTCTTTTATACTATATAAGTGGATGCAAAACTTAACCTCATGAACCGGTTTTATAGGGTTGAGTTAGGCTTAAAGTTCACTTTGTAATATGGTATCAGAGTCATTTAAAGTCTATCCTATCGTACCATCAATTATCGAGCCACTATCGAACCACCCATAATATAAGTGGGTGCAAACCTAATCTCATTGAACTGGTTTTATGGGATTGAGTATATTATTAAAAAAATGGGATCATTTTATTAATTTTTTCTATTCATCCACTTCACTTCATGACTTCAATCAGGTACTAGAGTTTAGAACTATCTACTTGTTTAATTATTTTCAATTCCATATTAGGTTGTCTATATATAAGAGTACACCAATTAAGTTCCCACCAAGTGCCACCTTTATATTTTTCATCATTTGTGATGGATTATGAGCAATTTGATTTCTCATTTGGCCCTCCTTACATGAACCAACTCCACGAGTGTTGCTTAGAAAATGCATTCCCATTCCAAACAGAAGATATATCATCACCAAATACCATCCTGGATGAAATGTTTGGTGAAGAGTCTTTGGAGTTGCTTCTGCAACACACAAACAACCAGGACTTTGGTTTTATGAATCATAATGATCCACTAGAGATTGAATTCTGTGATGGATTCGCCCTTAGTTCTGAGGAAAATGTGCATGTTGCAATGGAAGAAGGGGATTCTTATTTGAAGGGAATCCAAGCAGAGCTAGTGGAACCGACTAGTTTAGCTGATCTTCTGTTAACAGGAGCTGAAGCTGTTGAAGCACACAACTGGGCTCTTGCTTCAGACATAATTGAGAAACTTAATAAGGCATCTTCTTTAGAAACCGGTGATGGTTTGTTGAACAGGTTGGCTCTTTTCTTTACTCAGGGTCTGTATTATAAAAGTACAAATGCCCCTGAACTGTTGCAGCGTGGTGCTGTTTCTACACACACAAATGCTTTCTGTGTGTTTCAGATTCTCCAAGAACTCTCACCCTATGTGAAATTTGCTCATTTCACCGCCAACCAAGCAATCTTAGAAGCCACGGAAGGTGCTGAGAATGTTCACATCATTGATTTTGACATCATGGAGGGAATCCAGTGGCCACCCTTGATGGTTGACCTTGCAATGAGGAAAAGTACTACTTCCCTTAGAGTATCAGCCATCACAGTGGACCAGAGAGGTGCTGCTTCTGCTCAACAAACAGGAAGAAGGCTCAAAGAGTTTGCAGCTTCTATCAACTTTCCATTTGTGTTTGATCAAATCATGATGGAAAGAGAAGAAGATATTCAAGGAATTGAACTTGATCAAACACTCATAGTCAACTGTATGATACACCAGTGGATGCCCAATAGGAGCTTCTCACTGGTCAAAACCTTTTTGGATGGTGTAACCAAATTGTCCCCAAGGCTTGTGGTTTTAGTGGAGGAAGAACTATTTAATTTTTCTAGGCTCAAATCCATGTCCTTTGTTGAGTTCTTCTGTGAGGCTTTACATCACTACACTGCACTTTGTGATTCACTTGCTAGTAGTCTATGGGGTAGCCACAAGATGGAGATGACCCTGATAGAGAAAGAGATTTTGGGGCTTAGAATCTTGGACAGTGTGAGGGAGTTTCCTTGTGAGAGAGAGGAGAGAAAGGTTTGGGAGGAAGGGTTTTATTCCTTGAAAGGGTTTAGATGTGTTCCTATGAGTACATGTAATATTTCACAAGCCAAGTTCTTGGTAAGCCTCTTTGGTGGAGGGTATTGGGTCCAATTCGAGAAGGGTAGGTTGGCCTTGTGTTGGAAGTCAAGGCCTTTGACTGTGGCTTCAATCTGGGTACCAAAGGGTTATTCGAGTGACAAAGTCAAATAGATTGATTCTTTGTTTTTTAGTTATCAATTTTTTTTTTTCATTTTTTACTTTTGAGCTGTTTGTATAGGTTGAGTGGCTTATGTGTTGCTTCTTCATTCGTTCTGTTGAGTGGGATAGGTATCATAGGAGTATCAGAGTATTGGGCATTTCAATGTATTTGTACATATATCTTAAGTGAGGTTCTGTAAATTATTTTTTAAATTAGTTTAATACGTTTATATTTCAATTGCATGTATTTTGAAATATTTATAATTAAAACCAATAATCTACTAGTTGAACTAAATGACCTAATTCTTCCTTATCAAAACAGAGGTTTACTGCAAGAAGAAGTTGCATAATTGTTTGTGAATCCAGATTCCCAACCGTTAAAATAAGACAAATCAGTATTCAATCACGTAGAGTATTGTATTTTTATTTTATTTATTTATTTATTTATTTTTATTTTTTATCAGCAACGTAGAGTATTGTATATTACATTTTCAAAGTTGTACAAGTTAACGAGATGGTGGTGCTTGATATTTTCTGGTTTTGGTTTTACACCCAGAAAGGGAGGATACGATTGGTGAAAGAAAATCTAATTTCTTTCATAAATCTCAAAGCAAAATAACAATTTTTTTACAATAGCAAGTAAAAATATTTTAGCTTAAATTAAAAGGATGAAACAATTCCTTCAAGCCTGTCCAGTTGATTAAGTCTGCAATGAACTCCTCTTCTTTCCTATTCCCTTATCTCCTATCTCCATTCCTTTTGTAAAATGTATTACGAGACTTCCCTTAGACCAAAAATAAAAACCTAAATCAAGAGATACAACAAACTAATAATCTTCTTAACATTAAAAAATGTGTTATTTGAATATGAAGATCTTTAGTGGAGTCGCATGACAAGCTGTCACTCACAAGTTATATGCTAAACCAGATCCGGCTTTAAATGACAACTGTTATTTTGTTGGCTAAGAATTAAGATCTTAATTCTTTAATTAGAATGCTTGAATAATTCAATTTATAGACTTTTTATTAAAAGAAGTATGAAATCATTCAGAACTCGGCAAGCTGCAATGAACATAAACGCTTGACCAGTGAGACATTGACCAAGTTTCAGAACTGTGGGTCACGTATAATTATTACTTGTATACACGAAATCAAAATTTGAAAACCCAGATGAACTCGCAAGCAACTGGTGCCAAGATAAGAAAAATTTACATAAAATATTAATACACAGATCTCCCTTAAGGTGGTATTAGAAACACTTACAGCGTGCTTATTTGAACTACCTCCTTATTTTATATAATACTCTTACCCATTAACAACCATTATTTAGAAAAATAAATTTCACACATCTACCTTACTTTTATTTACAAAGTATGGACTATTGCTAATTACAAAGCATGGGAGGTTAGTGTAATTTTCTAAATATGCAGAGTGCAGGGTGCAAGCAATTATATGTAGAATACTTCACTGAAATTTAGTGACGACCAGTAAACAAAAAAAGACTACCACCAACCAGCTGATAAAACATAAAATGCCCAGACTTCTCATCTAACCCAACCAAACCAACATAACTTTCTCAGGAATTAGCAATATTTGAAACTATAGGCACCTTGCATAGAGGTAATTGAAAGGCCAATGCCCAAACTCACTAACCAAGAGATGCATTTCACGACACAGAACAGAATCAAAGTTCCAACAAACTAAACTATGAAAATGGTTGGCCTAAATGTGAGAAACCTGGCTCCTAAAATGTGAACCCAGAGGCATAAATAAACAAAGAGAAAGACTTCAGAGAACGGGTACAAGTACATTACTGCTTCACCAAGCAGAAAACATGTAATTTCACAGCTAAATCAACAAGAAAGCAAAGTTCAAAGTTCTAAGAGTCAATATTAAATATCTATTTTCATTACAAGAGATTCCGAATACAAAATATTGATCGGATCAATACATTTTATAAAGTTACACGACCAGAATTTGAGTGTTCCCCAGAAGGAGCAAAGAATGCCTCATCAAAGCCCAAAACAACATAAATCATAACAAAATTAAACAAAAAAAAAAATGATCATGGGGAGAAGAGTGTTCACTCGGCTGCAGCTTTTGAACTCCGAAATCCTTTCTTCAATTCAGCAAATCTTCTCATGCAAGCCGCTTTGGATCTACCGGGAACCGCCGCGGCAACCTTCTCCCACCTCATTGAAATATCCTTAGGAAACGCTTTCAGTGCATTCAGCAAAGCGACATCCTCACCAGAACTCCAACCATTCTCAACAGCTTTCTCCACCGTCACCGAATCCTCACCCCCATTCTCCTCCACAACCCTCTTATCCAACGCCTTCCTCTTCTTCAAGAACATTGCATAAGATTCCGAATCGTCCACTTTCTTCTCCCCCGACTCCTTTGCCTTCTTTATCACACTCTCCACACCGTGCCTTCCGGCGAACGCCGCCGCTATCGCCTCCCACCGTCCCGGCATCCCCACCGGATTCTTTATCAACTGCTTTTTCAGCACCTCCACATCCTCCTCGCTCCACTCCTTCTCCTCCACCACCGTCGAAACCTTCTCCACTCCGCCGCCACCTCCTCCTCTCTTCTCCGCCGCGCCGACTGACACCACCGGACCGATGGCGGCGACTTCCTCGGGCCTCCGCTGTCTGGATCGCCGCTGCGGAGGCTTCCTAGCGTCGTCGTCCGTTTCGGGCTCCGGATCAGGAAAGTTGACGACCTCGCCGAGGCCGACGCGGACGTCGCCGCCGGTGAGGGAGGGCGGAGCGAAGGGGCCGATGAGGAGAGAGAGCGCGAGCCAGAATAGGAGCGATTTGAAGGGTTCGGATTCGAGGAAGAAGAGAGATAGAGCGAGGAAGAGCGAAGAGAGAGAAACGGTGACGAAGAGGAATGGCTTGGTAGGTTTTTGGTTGGGGTGCGTTGGTTCGGTGCTCGCAGCGGCACCGGACTGGAACACGAACCTTGGCCTCGCGTCCTCGTCCAGGAACTCCATTCTCGCACAAACAATTGAAACGAAAACGCCAAAATCATAAAACGTCATCGTTTACGTTTTTTATATCTCGGGGTCAGCATCCTTATTGGGCCAATGGGTGTACATTAGCTAGGCCCATTAAGGATGTTTTCAGTTATAAATATATATATGTATACGTATTAGTATATATCGGTATATTTAGTCCCATGAAAGAATGGGAAAACGACAAGGACAGTGTATGATGGAGTGTGACGGCGATGTGGAATGTAGATGACAGAGGCAGAACAAACTATGATTGTGATCTGTGAAGATATTTATTTACAAGGAAGAAAATTAAGATAGATAATTATAAATAGAGAGCAGAGTTTTCTTTATACAGAACAAGTGCCGTGTTTTTCATTCCCCAAACTTCGTATCTCCATTGTTCAGCTAATTCTTCAATTTCATTTAGGGTTCTGTTTCGACAATCAAGTTCTCGAAGCCGCTCTTCAGGTAAAAACAGAAACTGGGCTGCATTCATTTTTTTTTTCTCTTCCTACATTCACGCAATTTCCTGGCTGCGACCTGGTGCAATTTTGAAATCCATCCTTTGTTTACTTGCGTTTTCAATATGGCGATTTCGAATTGAATGTAGGTTTGGATCAAAGTGCCGTGTAAATGAGTTTGGAGGGGACAGAAAGTTCAGAAGAGGGTGCATGTTATCTGGAGCCTCCTGATCCTGACTTTGTTGAAATTGATCCTACTTGCACCTACATCAAGGTAATATGATTGTTTTCCTTTATTTATATTTATTTTCTTTGGGACAAAAATAGAATTACATATCAATGCAGTAAGCTGATTCTGCTTTTGCATTCACAACAGTACAAAGAAGTGATCGGCAGAGGAGCTTTTAAAACTGTGTATCCGTTACTTTCTTAAGATACATGTTTGCTTTCGATTCTTTGACAGCATTGTAACTACAAGACAATGCTTTATTTTATCATGGACTGTTTTTACTGTGCTGCTGATATTATGTAGCACACACGGACACTAGACATCACACTTACACTTCTACAAGTGTAGTCTCCCAAACGTAGGAAAGGAACACAAATTTATATATTATATCATTATGAATTATATAAATTGAAAATCAAGATTTATGTGAATTATATAAAACCTGACTAAGTTTTTTCTACCATTTTTTTCTTTGTGGTAGAAAGATGTTTCCTATGGCTAGTTCAAAATGATAATAAAACCTAATACAATAAGTTCAAGTTTTTAGAAAATCACTGTATTTGTTTTTTTCTTAAGTGTGTTGGAACCGTGCTAAAATTGTTAGAGATTCATTTGGAACTGTGCTAGAATGTGTTATACGAGTGTCGTCGTATGCTTGCCAGTGTCCGATATATGTATCAAACATGAACACACCATGAGGCCTGTCCGAGCTTCATAGTGCTGAAATCAAAACATGTTATACTGCCAGAGGTGTTTAGGTCTTCGATGTAATGCTATGCTATGCATTTTTTTGTGGTTAAGAAAAATAATTTATGATTGTGGTTGACCTTGATTGTTTCTAGTATATATGTTTTCCTTAAAACTCTTGATTAATCAGTTACAAGGCATTTGATGAAGTCAATGGGATTGAAGTTGCGTGGAGTCAGATTCAGATTGATGAGGTGTTACAGTCCCCCGGTAACTTAGATAGGCTGTATTCAGAATTGCACCTCTTGCGATCACTGAAGCACAATAACATAGTAAGATTCTATAATTCCTGGATTGATGACAGGCGCAAGACCGTTAATATGATTACGGAATTGTTTACCTCGGGTAGCCTCAAACAGTATGTTCACCTTCCATTTTTGTACATATATATTATGAACATCCTTGTGCTTTTTTATTGTGAAATCAACCTTTTGTTAGTGGATGCAATGCATGATATAGGTTTCGTAAAAAACATAAGAAGGTTGACTTGAAGGCCGTTAAAGGATGGGCAAGACAAATTTTATTGGGTCTAAACTATCTCCACGGTCACAACCCACCAGTTATTCACAGGGATCTGAAATGTGATAATATATTTATCAATGGTCACCAAGGAGAAGTTAAAATTGGAGATCTTGGGCTAGCAACTTTCTTGGATCGAAGTAATGCCAAGAGTGTAATTGGTATTCTCTTCTGTTTCTCTGCGCTTTCTTGTTCCATTGATATATGTATTGATCTTTTGCGGAGTTAGAAGTTAACATAAAATTTAATCATTTTCATCTCACAGTTATAGCAATAGTAAGAGACCTTGATTCTTTGTCCCAACGCTGTTTGATTAATATACTTGTTCTATTTAAACCTAACTAATCCTGGTAGGAACCCCGGAGTTTATGGCACCCGAGCTGTATGATGAAAGTTACAATGAATTAGCTGACATATATTCGTTTGGCATGTGCATGCTTGAGTTGGTGACGTCTGAGTATCCTTACAGTGAATGCAGAAACTCGGCCCAGATATACAAGAAAGTTTCATCCGTGAGTATCTCATAATTAACAAGTTTCTTTCTTTTTTCCACAGGCTATGATTAAGATTATTGGGTCACACAATATTTGACTTTGCAGGGTATAAAACCTTTTGCTCTTTCTAAAGTGACAGATCCAGAAATGAAATCATTTATTGAGAAATGTCTAGTCCCAGCATCTCAAAGATTGTCAGCCAAGGAGCTTCTGATGGACCCGTTTCTTCAAATGAATGCTTCAACAAAGAAGGGTCCTTTTCCATTACCACATATTGTTCTTCCCAAATTGGGAGCCTCTGAAAGTCGTTGTATGGTGTCAGAAGGTCCTTCTAGTTCACGTAATGGAGACATTTCAATGGATCTTGGTGACATCTGTGAGCTTCCAGCGATCACTATATTTGATAAATCCCCTGATGATGCATTATGTTCTACAAGTGTTGAGATAAGGAGGCAGAAGAGAGGTGATATTTTCTTCCTAAAAGGTGAAGAAAATGATAAGAACTCTGTATCATTGGTTCTGCGGATAGCTGATCAAGGTGGTGAGTATATATAACTTATAACTTATTTCTACTCTGTAGCAACTGTTTTTAAATTCATTGATGAAAAGTTATACGCTTTGTTTTTTATGTGCAGGACGAGCAAGAAATATCCATTTCATTTTCTACCTTGACAGTGACACTGCTGTTTCAGTTTCAAGCGAAATGGTTGAGCAACTTGAACTTACTGATCATAATGTTAAATTCATAGCTGAGTTAATAGATTTGTTATTGATGAATTTGGTTGTTAACTGGAAACCCTGTGTAGCAATTGATCACCTGGTTTCTCCTAGTAATAAACAAACTCTTATGAGCCAACAGGGGGAATTGAAGTTGGCAAAATGCACAGGCAGCTCAAAAGATTCGACTGAAGATTTAGGTCCCTCTACCTCATCTGCAACATTAGTTGCAAGAGAAAACCTTGATAATATGGATATCGATGGGGCTTTATCTGACCTGGGCACTGGTCTTCAGAAAGCAACCAAGGCAGATGATCTATGCTCTGAGAAGTCGTATGCATCTGCAACAACTGATTTCAATGATAATAGATTTTCTGCGGTTTCCTTTATGTCTGCTGAATCAGAATTTGATGGAGGGAGTCAATCCTCAACTGCATCTGAAATTGGGGCATCGTCCGATTGTAAGAGCAAGTTTTTGGACATGGAAGGCTTCTCTAATAGTCTCAACATTGTTTCCTCCTCGTCTGAACCTGAGGGTGAGTTGAAATTAGAGTTGGAAATAATTGAACAGAAGTATCAAGAGGCAATAAATGATTTATCCCAAAAAAGATACCAGGCCATCTTGGAGATTAGAAGGAGAATGTCAGAAAAGATGGTATCATAGTATAGTTTCAATAGCTTTTTTTTTCTCGTGTTTGGGATGAGGCGAGGGATATCAGGTTTTACTAGTCTTTTTAATAGTTTTACCTGTTGTGTTGTGTCCCATCCTTTCTCTCATGCCGGTGAAGTTAAAATGTAAATACTGCGGTGTGATTGAATGTTCCTTGTTATGGCACTTGCCAACAAGTTTTCTTTTCATGGATATATTGAGTTCCACTGCTCTATTCAAATTATTTTTTAGTAACCTCGTACACCTTTTTTTATTCAAAATCTATAGTTTTGCTGACATATATTTAAGGTATATTTGGACAAGTTTTTTTTATAAGCCTTTTTATAAATATTTTTAGGAGAAAACAATAAAAAATTATGTTTTATAAACTAAAACTAATTTACATAAAACTAGAAAAAGGAAACTTTAATAAAACTATGTCAACAAAATTATTTTAGTTTTTTTCTTATTTAAAAGCTTTTGGGAAGAAACTTATCCAAACATAATCAAGATTGAGATTAATTTAATAATTTAAATTTGTTTTTCCTAAAATTCTAAAATAAACTGGTAGTAAAGACTATCTAATTATTGTGTCTGAGTAACATAAATGGTGCTTTACGTTGTTAACTTTTTATTTGAATTTTTTTTTTTTACCAAAGTTAATTCAAGTGATTGCAAGATAAAATTTAGAGAATACCTAATTGTTTCACACATGCAAAAGTAAGAACACAATTTTAAAATGAAAAATATATTTAATAAGTGCTTAAGATATAATTAAGATAAATAGTATTAAAATTCAAGTTGTTGTTTGTTTAGCTTTATAATACTATGTTAACTTGTTGAGGTCAATATAGGAGCATTTTTAGGAAAATTAATTGACATAAAAAAAGTTGTTTGAAGAAATGGAAAAAAAGAGAAAGAAAAACAAGAAGAAAGTGTTTTTGGCGGGAGACAGCAAATTCATTCGAATCTTTAATAGATTGCGCGCGGGCCTCAACGTTTGCCTTTCCCTGCAAAGAAAAGAAAAGAGTTTCTGAGAAAACCCACAACGATACCTTTCTCCGTTGTTTCGAGATGGACGCGGAGCTGAGGTCAGCGAAAGCGGCGTACCGGAACGCGAATGCTGAGGGAAACCACCGGGAGGAGGCGCGGTGGGCCAACGTCATCGCCGACATAATGAAAAAGCGTGGAGATTACGTCATTGCCCTGAACTGGCTCCGAATCGATTACGAAATTTCGCTCAAACATTTACCGGAGAAGCACTTGCTCCCGACCTGCCAATCCCTCGGCGAAATGTACCTCCGCCTCGAAGAGTTCCCCGACGCCCTAATTTTCCAGGTCAATACTTCTCCCTCTCAAAACCCTAACCTATGTTTTCCTTTCTAACACCGGGAGTCTTACCGCTCACAGAAAAAGCACTTAGAGCTCGCGAGAGACGCAAACGACATCGTCGAGGAGCAGCGAGCGACCACGCAACTCGGACGCACTTACCACGAACTGTTCTCGCGATCGGATCACGACCACAACTCTATTCGCAACGCGAAGAAGTACTTCAAGTGCGCGATGGATCTCGCGGTGAAGCTCAAGGAGAATCCTCCGAACAACAAGTCTTCTTTTCTCAAGGAGTACATAGACGCGCACAACAACATAGGCTTGCTTGAAATAGATCTTGAAAACTTGCACGAGGCGCGGAAGATTTTAACTACTGGATTGGAGATTTGTGATGAAGAGGAGGTCGCTGAATTCGATGATGGCCGCAGTAGGCTCCATCACAACCTTGGGACTGTGTATATGGAACTTAGGCTTTGGGACGAGGCTAGGAAAAACATCAAGAGGGATATTGTGATTTGTAACAGAATTGGACACTGTCAAGGGGAGGCCAAGGGGTATATTAATCTTGGTGAAATGCATTACAGGACTCAGAGGTACGAAGATGCAAGTGCTTATTACGAGAAGGCCCTTGGTTTGGCGAAGTCTTTGGAGGATGAAGATGCTTTGGTTAAGCAAATTCAGCAGAATATTGAAACTGTGAGAGAAGCTGGTAAGGTAATGGCTGATATAACGAAAGAAGAGCAAAGCCTTAAAAAGCTTAAAAGAGATATAGCCGCGGCTAGAGGGACATCAAATGAGCGGAAATTCTTGCTGCAGCAGAATGCAGTTCTTGAACGCCTTGTTGAGAAAGCAAGGATGATCTCTGCGTGGGAGAAGGTATGAGTTCTATCTTCGTGTTTTTTTTATCATGATTATGTCTGTCTTGGAATTACTATTTTGTCTTGAATTTTTAATGATTTGGCGAGGCAGTTCATAATTTATCCGATACTTATGTTCACTACACCAAGTGGGTTTCATTTGTTTAGTATGTTCAATTTTTTTTTATCAAGTTAATGAAAGAGACGCTTGACCTGCATCGCTATGTTCCATCATATCAATTTCTTCATTTCACCTTTTCTTACTTCGTATGGTACACGTGAAGAAGTCTTGGTTTGGTCTTCTGTCGTTGCTTTAAGGAATAGATATACACATGCACATGTTCTGTTTGCTATGAATTAAGTATATATTCATTGTTGTTTTAAGCAAGGTTTGTTTTGTTGTGCAATTTATTTAATTGCAAAGCCTTTTGTGATTTAATGACCTATTAGTATCATGTGTCCAAGCAGAGACTTTTTGATAATCTTGTTAAGTAATATATTATGTTTTCCTCCACATTTGATAATTTAATGAACCATTAGTATCATGTGTCCAAGCAGAGACTTTTTGATAATCTTGTTAAGTAATATATTATGTTTTGTTTAGCATTGTGAATATGCAAAGGAGAAGAAGAAAATAGCAAGTGAACTCTGTGATAGGCAGAAGCTAGCTGATTCATATCTGGATATTGCAGAATCATACCAGAAACTCAGAAGATTTAACAAAGCTATCAAATGGTACAAAAAGAGCTGGCAAATGTACAAAAATATTGGTAACTTAGAGGTAACTATGACATAAATTTAACAATTTCTTTTTTCCTCTCCAATCTTACTTTATTTAATACAACACAAATCAAAATTAATATCCATGACGATTTCACATCATTGGTAATATGAATGTGTGTTTGATTCAACTTATTTTGGAGAAATTTTCACTTGTTTCTAGAATTAAGCTGTGAAGAAAACATGCCCTGAGTATGTTGCAAAATGAGGGTTTAAAAGACTCCAAATCAAGGCACTAATCATATATTCAATTCAATCTTCAAAATTTATATGGTTTAGCCTATAGTTTATATACGAAATTAAGAGGAAGTAACTTTGAATACATCCATATGCACACCAAAGATGAAAATTATAAGATTTAGTTGCTTGCCGATTCATTGACCCTTCAAAAGAGGACAATGTACATTTCAGGAGAAATTAAGTAATACAACAATCTAACTACAACACAACTCGTGACACCAAAATTAAGTCTTTGTGGTAAGATTTACTTTATAATGCTATATAATAAAATCGTAGTCATGGAGGGCACTATACTCATTGTACATGAGAATTTCTTCCATGTTAGTCAGAGATGGGTGACATAATACTTCAAATCCTGATGGGACATTTAAATTTCTGTATGCATGCCAATGTCCTAAGTTACTTAGTATTCAAAGATATATGTAGGTGAAATAGGTTGTTTGATTGTTTGTGCATGTTTATTGTCACTTAGTTGATACTTTGCCAATAACGATTATAGGGGCAAGCGCTGGTGAAAATTAACATCGGTAATGTTTTGGATTCTACTAACAATTGGAGAGAAGCACTAGATGCATTTCAAGAGAGCTACAGGTAATAATATTGTCAAAACCGTGCCACTTATTGTGTATTTTAGGAAGTCTTTTATTTTATCCTTGCTATAATTTTTATTTTTTATTATAGATGTATCTTGCTACTAATACTTGGATTATGTATTTAAAAAAAATCCCATAATTACAGGGATTTGTTTCCTTAGAATTAGTTTTCCATATTTTCTAAAATAACCAACAGGCTCATGTATTTATATGTCCAATGGGTTCATTATTCAAATAGAGCAGAAATAATTCTTTCTAAATTTGAGAAATGTCTATATATTCAACTTTACTGGATGATTTTATTTTCTGAAATTAGAGGACTGATGGAATGGAACAAGAAATAGTTTGCAACTATAATGGAATCTGAGTAGGTGAATGAAACTTGACCACCTACTACGTAATACTTATATGACTTATCTTTGATTGGACTTAAAAAAATTTACATCCATGTTGGCATCCTTTTGATGGTCTTATTTGAACTGCATTGATTTGATTGTATCTTGTTGTAGTATTGCTGTTGAAGCAGACCTGCCTGATGTGCAACTCTCAGCTTTGGAAAATATGCATTATAGCAACATGATAAGATTTGACGATGAGGATGAGACCAGGTAACTGGATCATGGTAGCCTGTTTCCTTAATATACATTTCTTGCAGTTTTGTTGAACTACTCACTGACCCATTTAGTATTCAAACCCCCGAAAGTAAAAATCTCGTACTATGCAAAGTGAATCCATTTTATTGTTTCCATTATCATGGTTCCTTTTGATGGACATGTAATTTAGTGCTGATCAATTGTAATTTTTATAGGAGGTTGAAGCTTCTAATTGATAAACTGAAGGAATCCAAAGAAAAGGAGGCAGCAGCAAAAAATATGTCAGAGGATTGTTGCTCTGAAACTGATACTGAAGCAGATGATTATTTGTCAAACAGTGGGTCTGATAATTTTTGCTTTCCAAAGACAATTTCTCAATCAAAAGCTCCAACTACTGGAGAAGAATTGGAAGATGACGCACCACTTATGTCCCTCTATCAATCCATAAAAAGCTCATCCAAAAACAAAACAGGCCACAAAGAAAGTCTTCTCAACTCTACCAAGCAAGCAGAGCAGTCACCCAGTAGTCTGAAAAATCAAACCAGTGATCATCAGACAATTGTTAGTCGAAAACGAGTCCGTGTAATTCTTTCTGATGATGATGATGAGGTGGAATGTTCAAGCAGAAAGGATCATGATTGCCTGGTAGATGATTTGCCCACTTATAATGCCAGTATGTTTTCTTTGTTGCTTACTTTGATCTGATGCAAATCTTCTATGCCAAGAATATATTCTGATTGATACTGTCCTGATTGCAGTTAAGAGTAAAGCCAGTCCTTGTAAAATTCAGGTAAAGATATCTCCACTTAGTTGCATGTATGCGAGCTTTGCTCAAGTATGACCATGTGAACGCCTAGCCTTTTCTATTTTTGGGATGGCAGGTTATCTCTGAGTATGGATCTAAGGGTGCAATTAATGTTGAAGAAAGTAGTAGTTCTTTCAAATGTTCAAGTCCACATACAGCCACAAAATCTGGCAGACATTCTAGGTCTTTGAGTAATGATGTAGTTGCTGAAGCTAATTTCCCTACTGGTTCTAAATGTGACACTAATTTCTCTGGCAAACAAAATGATATTTCCCAGCCGAGGTTGCATCTTTCCCAAAATGACGTGAGTGTTACTGTTATGACTGGAGTGTACATATACTTGGGGTTCATGCCCATCTCTAATAACTATTTTCTAACTTGGTGCCTCTATTTTCTAGTCCCAGAAATGTATTACATGCCGGATTGGGAATGATCTAATACACGTTGAAGCAACCTTGTGTACCACTGGTGATCAGTTGAACATTGACTCTTTGAAGGCTGTAGTTGCATGCTTATATTATCTACAATTTTTGCCGGAAAAGAGATCAGAGGGTAGGCATTTCGTACTTTTTAGTGTTTCTGTCAGTTAGTAATATTAGCAAAGATCTCCAGTTACATGAAACTAAGGGTGGACAAAAAATCCAAATTACAAAATCTAATCCATAATTATCCAAATCCATATTAGTTTTAATCTATTTAAATGGATTTATCTCAAATCCAAATCCATACTTTTGGATTTTAAATCCAATCCATTTAATTGGATAAGGATTAGATATAGATTAGATACATTTTTGGATTATCCAAATTGCATTTTGGATTGGATTTTGATATGTCCTGATCCAGGTTGAGCCAAGACAATCCAGGCCCAGTTCAAACGGGCTGGACTGATGTCGAGCCGAGCGGGCCCGGACCGATCTTGAGTCGTCTGGGCCAGGATTGATGTTGAGTTGTTCAGTCCCAGGTCGGCGTCGAGTCGTCCGAGCCCAAGCTGATGTTAAGTCGTCTGTGCCCAGGTCGATGTCGAGTTGAGCGGGCCCAGGCCGATGTCGAACCGAGCGAGCCTGTGTCGATGTTGAGTTGAACGGGCCTGAGTCGATGTAGAGCCGAGCGACCCGACCTATGTCGAGCGAGCCCGAGCCGACCAAGCCCAGGTCGATGTCTAGTTGTCCTGACCTGGGCATATGTCGAGCGAGCGGGTCTAGGTCGAAGTCAAGTCGTCCGGGTCGGGCTGATTATGAATCAATCGGGCCCAGGCCGATTTCGAGCCGAGCGTGCTAGGGCCAATGTTGAGTCGATCAGGCTTGGGTCGATGTTGAGTTGAGCGGGCCCTAGCTTTGTCGAGCCGAGTGGGTCTAGGTCAATGTCGAGTCAACAAATCCTGGGCCCAGGCCCATGTCTTGCCGAGCAATCTTGGGTCGATGTTGAGCTGAGCAGGCTTGGGCTGATATTGAGTTGCCCGGGCCCGGGTTGATGTCGAGCTGAACGAGCTTGGGCCAAAGTCGAGCTGGACAGGCCCGATTGGATGTTAAATCGAGCGGGCATGGGTCGATGTCGAGCAGAACGAGGCCGGGCCGATGTCGAGTTTAGTAGGCTCGAGTCAATGTCGAGTTGAGCGAGCCCGAGCCGATGTTAAGCTGAACGGGCTTAGGCCGATGTTGAGTTGAGCGAGCTCGAGCTGATGTCAAGCTGAACGGGCTCGGGTTGTTGTCGAGTTGAGCGGGCTTGGGCCGATGTCGAGCTTAAACGGCTCGAGTCGAACAGGACCAGGCTAATGTTTTACTGAATGAGGCTAGATCAATGTTGAGTTGTATGGGCCCGAGCTATTGTCGAGTCGAGCAGGCCCAGTCCGATGTTGAGTTGAACAAGCTTGGGCTGATGTTGAGTCGAGTGACCTCGGACAAATGTTGAGCCGAGCGAGCCAGGCCGATATCGAGTTGAATGGGCCTGGGCCGATTTCGAGCCGATGTCAAGTCGAGTGGTCCGAGCCAATGTCGAAGTGAGTGGGCCCGAGTCGACAAATCCTAGGCCCATGTTAAATTGAGCGAGCCCAGGCCCATAGCGAACTGAGCAATCCTGGGTCGATGTCAAGCCGAGCAGGCCAGAGTCGAGGTTGAGTTTTCCTGGCTCGGGTTGATGTCAAGTTGAGCGGGCTCGGGTCAATGTCGTGTTAAGCGGACCCGGGTCGATGTCGAGTTGAGTGAGCCCGACCGTATGTCAAGCTGAACAGGCTCGGGTCGATGTCGAGTTGAGTAGGTCTGGACCTATGTCGAGCTTAACAGGCTCAAGCTGATCTTACTGAATGAGGCCAGATCAATGTCGAGTTGAACGGGCCTAGTCTGATGTCGAGTCAAGTGGCCTCGGGCGGATGTTGAGCCGAGCGTGCCAGGCTGATATTGAGCTGAACGGGCCTGGGTCGATTTCGAGGCGATGTTGAGCTGAGTGGGTCTAAGCCAATGTCGAATCGAGCAGGCTCGGGTCGATGTCGAGTCAACAAATCCTAGGCCCATGTTAAATTGAGCGGGCCCATGCCCATGTTGAGCCAAGCAAGCTTGGGCCGATGTCGAGTTTTTTTGGCCCAAACTGATGTCAAGTTGAGCAGGCCCGAGTCGATGTCGAGCTAAACTGGCTCGGGCCAAAGTCAAGTTGGACGTGCCTGAGCGGATGTGGAGTAGAGCGGGATTGGTTCGATGTCAAGGGGAATGAGGCTGAGCCGATGTCAAGTTGAGCGAGCCCGGGTCGATGTCGAATTGAACTAGGCTGGGTCAATGTCGAGTTGAATGAGCCCGAGTTGATGTCGAGTTGAACAAGCCTGGGCTGATGCCGAGTCAAGTGGCCTCGGGAAGATGTCAACTTGAGCGGGCCAGGCCGATATCAAGCTGATGACAAGCCGAGTGGGTCCGGGCCAATGTCGAATCGTGCGGGCCCGGGCCAATGTTGAGTTGACAAATCTTGGGCCCATGTTAAATTGAGTAGGCTCGGGCCGATGTCGAGTTGAACGGGATTGGGCCTAAGTTGAGCTGGATTGTCCCGAGCGAATGTTGAGTTGAGCAGGCTTGGGTCGATGTCGAGTCTAGCAGGTTCAAGTCGATGTCGAGTTGAGCGAGCCCGAGCTGATGTCAAGCTAACCAGGCTCGGGTCGATGTCGAGTCGAGTGGGTCCGGGCCAATGTCGAATCGAGCTGGCCCGGGTCGATGTCAGAGTCGGCAAATCCTTGGCCCAAGTTAAATTGAGTGGACCCAGGCCCATGCCGGACGTGCCTGAGTGTATGTTGAGTCGAGCGGGCTTGGGTCGATGTCAAGTTGAGCGAGCCTGGGACGATCTCAAGCTGAACGGGCTCGAGTCGATGTCGAGTTGAGCGGGCCTGGGCCGATGTCAAGCTTAACGGGCTCAAGCCAAATGGAATGAGGCTGGGTCAATGCCGAGTTGAACGGGCCTGAGCCGATGTCGAGTTGAACGAGTGCAAGTCAATGTTGAGACGAGCAGGCCCAGTCCGATGTTGAGTTGAACAAGCCTGGGTTGATGCTGAGTTGAGTGGCCTTTGGCGGATGTTGACTTGAGCAGGCCGGGCCAGTATCGAGTTGAACGGGCTTGGGTCTATTTTGAGCCGATTGGGTCCGGGCCAATGTTGAGTCAACAAATCCTGGGCCCATATTAAATTGAGCAAGCCCACGTCGAGCTGATGTCAAGTTAAGCGGGCCTGGATCGATGTCGAGCTGAATGGGCCCGGGCAAAAGTCAAGCTGGACGGGCCTGAGCGGTTGTTTAGTCGATGTCGAGTTGAGCGAACCTGGGCCGATATCGAGCCGAGTGGGTTTGGGCCAATGCTGGGTTGACAAATCTTGGGCTCATGTTAAATTGAGTGGACTCTGGCCCATGTTG
>Ga0123342_1004504_pt1 | contig 21174 bp, 13 predicted proteins | sample Turbeawhitnodule_FD_89960 | JGI IMG/M metagenome (GOLD analysis project Ga0123342, IMG submission 89960) | Root nodule microbial communities of legume samples collected from Mexico - Turtle bean Mexico white nodule | ecosystem: Host-associated > Plants > Roots > Nodule | place: Mexico: Nepantla...
AATCTAACAAAAGATAAACATATTTAAATTATAATGTTTGAATTTTACATTTGTTCATCCTCATTGAAAAATACAACTTCTAATTCTGGTTCATCAAGAGATAAATTAGCAATCTCAAGAATTCCATTTTCATCCAATGAAAAATCATCTCCTGCAATATCCCACAATTTAGTTTCCTCTTCTTTTGAGGAATTTCTTGATAGAAGACGGAGATTACTATGGATAAATACTAGATCTTCTGCCCTTTTAGGTGTCATCTTATTTCTTTTCAGAGAATGTATGAAAGAATAGGTACTTCAATTTCTTTCACAACAAGAAGAATAACATGGTTGTCCAAGTAGCTTAAGAGTTATCTTCTGAAGTGTTGGTGCATGAGTTCCATGAACAATCCACCATGATTTTGCATCCATTTTACTTCTATCCCTTAAAGAGTCAACATCAGCAAAATCTTCTCTTCCACCTAAAAAGTTTGAAAACTCTATATTTACTTGTGTCCTTATGTTTGCATCATCAAAGTATCTCATAAAACATTTTTTTCTTTCCTGAGTAATTTCGTGATCTTGATGTGGGGCAAGTCTTTTTGAATCTTCATCTAACCATTCTCGACTATAATATCTACAAAATTAAAAATATATAAACATAAATCAATATAATATTATAAATTTATGATATTATAAATAATATGTACACAAAAAATATAATTATGAAATAATTTAACTATATAATGTATTACCTTGGATTTAAAGAATGAGCCAGACAATGAAGAGGTGTGCTACTCTTAGTCCAACGATCAATTAATATTAACTCTACTAACTTGAAAAATGATGAATATTCAACTTCTATCTTCCTTTCATGTTGGTATATGACTCTTTTCACATTTTCAATCATTGAATCCCACATTCCATATACCAAGTGAAGAGATGTCATATCCGTATCTGTTTTTCTAAGAACATCATAAATAGGGGCAGTAAAAGCAAGTATATAATCAACCTTCATCCACAAATTATCCGTCAACAAAGTTTCTTTCACAAATTGTGCACTATCCACATTATCCTTTTTGTAAAAAGACCATTCATCACTAATAACCATCTCTTGGAGTCATTTTTTCAAACTTCTAAACCTTTTTAACATGACTATGGTTGAAGCAAATCCTGTTGGAGCAACAAAGAGCAACTTCAATGAGTTGAAATTATTGAACATTGATAATCTCATAGAGTGTCCCATAATAAAGTTTTTAACAAAGGTAGCATCATCAGCAATTTGTGAAATCCAAGAACATTGATGATAAATATCACTATTTTTATCAGTATTTTTTGCTGCACAAATATTTTTCAATGCAAGATTCAAGGTGTGCACTACACAAGGAGTCCAATAGATTGAAGGAAATTTAGATTCTATGAGCATACCCGCTGCCTTACATACAACTACATTATCTGTATTATTTGTACCACATTGTTGTGTCCAACCTTCATAATTACATCTCTCATGTGTTTAACGATAAATTATTTGTCCTTTATCTCACCAGATTCATCTATTGACTTTAAAAACATTGGTCCACTCTCAGTGATAGTCATGAAATTTATGAGTGGTCTTCTTTGAGGATCACTCCACCCATCACTAACAATTGTTACACCTTTTTGATTCCACGAGTGTCGTGTAGGTTGCAAAAGATTTTCTACATGACTTCTTTCCTTTGAAAGTAAAGGACCTCTCAATTTATTATATGTTGGCGCTACATATCCACTAAGTTTAGAAGTATTGGCTGCATTAGAAAATGCACTTCTATAATAAGGACTTCTTGCTAAATGAAACGGTAGTCCTGAAGAATAAAACATTCTTGCAATGTCACAATCAAGAGTATCTCTCGCTTGAATATTGAAAGCAGCTTGTAAAGAACCTTTGAATTTTGGGTTAACATCACTCCTAGTTTGATTTCCTTCATCAGATACAGGTGGTAGAGAGACCTTTTTTTTTTGTTTCAAACCCTCTATTTTCAATTTTGCTTCATTGTCTAATTTTTTTAACTCAACAAGTTTTGACGTGGTCACATACGGACATCTTCTAACTCCTGCTCCCATACGTTTTAATAAATGAGCTCTTACTCGAGTATAAGATCCATTGAATATAAAATTACACAAACTACATTGGATCATATTATTTCCGCCACCAGTTGTTTTTCTTAGCTTTGAAACATATCTCCACAAAGATTTTGTTTCATCTTCTTGTTCGATAGCTTGATTAGCTATATTCATCTTAATTTCCTAACAAAAATAAATTAAATATAATAAATTTACTTAAATATAAAAATCAAATAAATTCATCTAATAGATATAATTTATGAATAAAAAAACAAAACATCTAGCAAATTAAAAATTAATAGTAGTATAATATATTAGATTTTTTAAAATAAACATTCTAACCGGGTTAGAGATTAAGCCGTCCAAGGTGGTGAATATGAGGTGATCAAGTAGACCAATCTCTGTCTTGAGACGAAAATCGAGTGAAAGTCCACATCTCCGATGCTCAAGAGTGTAAGATATATGATTAATAACTAAATGTATTGAGTATTAAGTAAGTCAGAAATACTCCTTTGTTATTGTATTTATAGACTTGTATTTATCATTAAGTGGTTATATTTACATAACCATAAATATTTATCATAAAGTGATTATATCTATATAACCATAAATATCTATCATTAAGTGGTTATATTTACATAACCATAAATATTTATCATGAAGTGGTTATATTTAAATAACCATAAATATTTATCATTAAGTGATTATATTTACATAATCATAATTAAGTGATTATATTTAAATAAGCATAAATATTTATCATTAAGTGATTATATTTACATAACCATAAATAATTATCATGAAGTGGTTATATCTACATAACCATAAATACTTATCATTAAGTGGTTACATAATCATAATTAAGTCATTATATTTAAATAAGCATAAATATTTATCATTAATTAAGTAATTATATTTACATAATCATAAAAATATTTATCATAATAACTATCAAAATATTTATCATTAATTGATTATATTTACATAATCATACAAATATTTATTTTTAAGTGTTTATATTTATACAATCATAAAAATATTTATCATTAATATAATCATAAAAATAATTATTTGATTACATTTATATTATTATATAAATATTTATCAATAATAGTAATTAATAACTAGTTATATTTATTTAAAGTTATTTAAAGTATTATAATTAAATACAAAATATTGTGATTTAAAATATTTTATTTCTTTTGAAGTTAAAATTTAATCTTATAATATTAATATTTAATAAAATATTACTGTTTAAAAAATAATTTAAACTATAAAATGTAGTTTAATGTCAAGCACCAAAGCACCGTGTCATTGTCACACTATAAATAAAGAAAAAGCAGACACATGTCATGTCAGTAATATAATAAATTAATGAATCTTAATTTCCCTTTTTAAAAAAAAATCGTAACGCTTCATCTTCTTCTTTCTTTCATCAGTTCATAGTCTTCGTCCCTCCTTCATCTTCTTTGTCCTCCTCCACATTCTCCGTGCATTTAAAAGTATCCATCGCGTGTCCACAATCTGGGTTGTGTCCGGCCCAGCTCACTGCATTCGACACGGTATCGACCTCATGTCGGTCAAGTATCTGTGTCCAATACGCGTTCGACCCGCGGAAGCGGCCATCACCGTATCAGAACTTCATAGTTTTTAATTCACTCAATACATCATCACGAAGATTCTCTAGTTTAATGTTAATGTGTATTATGTATAATAATTATTAAAATATTATTAATTAAAATATATATTCTTCATTTTTTAAATATTATAAATAAAATACTTTATTTTTTATTAAGTATATAATTAAAATCATATTATCTAAATATTTTCAAAGCACTTAATTAATATTAATTAATAGTATTTTGATAATTATTATACATAAAAAGCATGAACATTAAAATAGAGAACCTTCTTAAAGTTTAGAATATTATTATTAGTAATAGTATTATTAGCACAACATTTTTCGTATCTCAACTCATATTCTTAAATCTCCATCTTTTTGGGAGGAATTTAATCATGTGTGTCACACATGATCTACCTGCTATTAAATGTGTGTACTCACCAGTCAAAGTTTAGTATTTTGAATTCACTTAGGATGTCATAAAGAAAACTGTCTAGTTTAATGTCCTTTCGTATTATGTATAATAATTGTTAAAATATTATAAATTAAAAATTATATTCTTCATTTATGAAATATTATAAAAAATATACTTTAATTTTTATTAAATAATTAAAATAATATTATCTAAATATTTTTAAAGCACTTAATTATTGGTGTTTTTCTAATGACTATACATAATAAACACGTGCATTAGAGAACCTTTTTGGAGAACCTTTTTGGAGTTTAGAATGTAACATCCCTAATTTAACTCATATATAATAAAATAAAAGTAAAACAAGCAATATCTATTTAGCATATAAATATATACTACTTTCTCATATTTGTATCTCAAAAAGATAACCCTCTTCGTAGGGATTTAATATATATACAAAAGCTTACAAACAACACATTCAACATAAAAGCATTTGTTCCTTTAGTTGCTCACTGAGAAGCTCTATCACCTGCAACTTCATCTGTTCCCATGTAAATTAACACGATCATTATTGTACTGACCAGACTTCGGACATCGGTTGAAGAAGAGGTCGACATCAGTCATCGACATCGGACCTTGGTGGTCCGACAATAATAGTGGGCCACGTAAGCTAAGCCCCACAAATAGTATGAGTTAACATGAGTTAACACCCAGATACCAGAAAGACCTAAATCACGATAGGATCATACATGGGGTGTGTATAGTACATTCGGGTACGACACAAGCAAGTGTTCCTGAAGGCGCTAAGGCCCGTAAGGGTTAGGGTTTCCAGGGAAAGATTGCATGCATGACACGTGAATAACTAGGGCACCCACAGAACAGATGGCGCCGCAGCGCTGGTACATGAGTTGGTACCCTAACGGCCATACTGTTAGAAAGATTGCACTCCAAAAGAGGCAAGTTTTATGTCGCGGATGCGCTAAGCTTGTGCAACGCGTCACAAGATGCCTCACTAGTGAACCCTAATTCCACTTAAAGAAAGATCTTTGAGGGATAGGGAAGTTGACCTAATTACAACCTATATAAAGGGTGGTAAGAACCCTAAAGATGAAATTGCTTTACATACTTACTGTTTCTTAGCCTAGTACTGACTTGATCGTCGAAGTGCAATCAACAGGTAAGGCTCCCTCTGTTTCAACGAAGCCACTCTCAGCCACCCAAAGAGAGAGCGAAAACCACCAGGAGATAGAAGGAGTCACCATCTGCCTTTGAAGTCAACGACGGCTGAGTCAACCGGCGAGAACAATTACATATTAAAGAAAACAAACACAAAACAAATCACAAGGTAAGCTAGTTATTTTTAAGAATTCTAATTTAAATTTGACTTTTAAGAACAAGCATAATCCATTAAATTTTCATAATTTACACAAAGTCATCAAGTGTTCATCACATTTATCATACACATTATTCCTGTTAGATCTCTACTGACTCACATACTTAAACACTTGACTCTACTTCCAGAAGACTCGTGTATGAGACCTGCACCTGTCATACTACTAGCTGTGAATCCACATAGTCATGCGCATAAACATCTCAATATTTCATCACCTCATATGACATGTAAATTCATATGATCTGAAAGACCATATTATATTTCAAACTATAGACAAAGTCATATGAACCTCTTTCGACTCTCACCAGCTAAATAACTTCATCTATGTGATTCTATTATATCAATAGAGTTAAGATTGTCTCATTACAGGCCTAACAAATAAATACACCCTAACAACAATCTCAATACAATATTTCCTTTCTTGAAAATACTATGTCTTGATCACACTTTCACACCATTCCATATCTCATTTAATATCAAACAACCAATTGTCATCAAACATCACATTTGAATTAATTCAACAAACTATTCAAATACATTCGTTAACTCATTCAATTCCAAACTCATACATTTTACAACATCTATTATATCTACAATTTCACATTTCAATCTCAAACAAATTCCATTTCAATTGTCAATCAAAAACACTTTCAATTCTCAATCACAAATATTTTCACATTTCAATCAATATATTACTTTACTCTTAGATAAGACAATCCTGTAAGCAAAATTTGAGACTGGTGACCACGTCACCCCTACATCCAAATCTTCTAACCTAGGGTTCTATTGAAAAGAATAAAACTAGCTTCCCTTACCTATACTTCAGCAAATGCTCACTAAGAGCTCTAAATCTACTAAGAGCTTAAAGATAATTAACCTACACCATATAGTCCTGATAAAAAAATCTAACTATATCATTAGGACCCTAAGCTAACAGGGATTCACCTGAAGCTAAAAGATTTAGATGCAAAGAATAGATAGAGACAACCTAACAAATTCAAAATTTGATTAAAAAGGAAACTAAAAATTGAACTTACTCTATCCGAGATTTTGATTGGGCAATCTTGTAGTGTTCACTGCCAGGAGTCCAATAGTAGGCTCCCAAACTAATAAGGTCATAATCTTAGAAAGAAGGGAGAGAAAAAGGAAAATAAAACTTCTAGAGAGATGGTTGTTCTTTTAAAATGAAACCTGAATAACCGAATTTTTTATTTATATGTTTTTTTCATTTTAATAATAAAATAATAATGTGTCATTTAAAATGTTATTAAAGATTATTATTATTATTATTGTTATTATTATTATTAATAATATTATTAGTATTATTATTAATATTAATATTATTATTAGCAGAACACACTAAGGTTTCATATCTTAACACTCAACATCATATTCTTAAATCTCCACCATTTATGGAGGAATGTAATAATGTGTACCACACATGATCCACCTGCATATTTAATATGTGTAATGACCACTCAAAGTCTAGCATTTTGAATTCACTCAGTACATCATCATCATCAGGAAAACACTCTAATTTAATGTCCTTATGTATTATGTATAATCATTGTTAAAATATTATTAATTTAAATATATATTCTTTATTTATTAAATTTTATAAATAATATAATTTTTATTAAATATATAAATAAAAATTATCTAAATATTTTTAGAGCACTTAATTAATAGTATTTTAATAATTACTATACATTTAGACACACATCAAAATAGAGAATCTTCTTGAAGTTTAAAATATTATTATGATTATTATTGTTAATATTAATATTAATATTATTATTATTATTATCAACATCAGCAGCACAACACACTAAGGTTCCATATCTTAACTGTCAACATCATATTCTAAAATCTTTCTCATTTTTAGAGGAATGTAATCATGTTTATTAGTACACCTGATCCACCTACTATTAAATGTGTGCATTGACACTCAAAGTGTAATATTTTGAATTCACGGTGTATTTATGTCTAATAATTATTAAAATATTCATTTTTTAAAAATATATTATTTATTTTAATAAATATCATAAAAAATATACTTTAATTTTTATTAAATAAGTAATTAAATAAGATTATCTAAATATTTCAAAAACACTTAATTATTAGTATTTGAATAATTACAATACATAATAAATATTATCAACATTAAAATAGAGAATCTCCATTAAGTTTAGATTATTATTATTATTATTAATATAAATATCCTTATTCTTCTTATTATTAATATTAATATAATTATTACTATTATTATTACTAATATTATTAGTAGTAGTAATAATATTAATATTAATATTTTTCTTCTTCTTATTATTAATTTTAATAATAATAATAATATTACTATCATTATTATTATTAATAATATTATTACTATTATGATTATTATTATTACTAATATTAGTATTATTATTTTTATTATTAATATTAATATATTGTTATTATTCTTTATTACTATTATTATTATTATTTTTATGTTCCTACATGTCAATACATTCAATATTTATTCAATAGTTTTTTTTAAATGTTCTAATGTTTTGTATATTTGGAATTGGGTTCGACAATTTTTTCTTAATTCTCATTTTTTTCTAACGTGGATGATATCCTTACCTTTTATTAAGAGCGATGATAGTTCTTTGATTAATTGTATTAAACTTGTGATTACCTTCTCTGCTTTGATGAAATGGCATAAGAGAAGTTATAATAGATTTCATGTTAAGATTGATATTTCCAGGCCCATTTCCACCATTAAAGATTTCGCTTACATAGTGGGTAATTCGTCTAAAAGCTCTATGTGGAATCATATGTTAGACTTCAATGTGCTTAAGTTCTTTTCGGAGAGGTAGTATCTCTTCCTCATTCTTCTTCTTCATCTCAGCCATCTTTCTCTGTAAAGACATTAGCAATGTCATCTGCTCAGCTTCTGACATCCTCTCGTTCGTCATATTCCTAGTTGACACCATTTGATCTTCTCTTCCTTCGAATTTTATCGGCTCTACGGTGGATGCCAATTGTTCTCGAACAGGTTGAGACTAAGAGAACTGTTACCTTCCTCCTTGGTCGGTCGGTCTACTTCTACCTCTTTGCTTCACTGAACACCTTCCTCCTTTCCTTTCACTATCCTCCTCTTCCTCGTAAACTCCTGGTCTGGATGATACTTGCAAAAGACACTACAACGCTCAAGTAAGATCTTGGTATTCAGTGCTCGGTATAATTAATGCATGATGGTGACTTACCTTTTTTTTTTTTCCGAAATTCGTGACTATTTATATGATTATCATTGACCCTTTGTTATTGGGTCAGATTAGGGTTTTAGATAATAATTAAGAACGTATTATCTAATATTTAATCAGTGTTTGATCCTGTTAATCTTATGTTAGACTTTAACGAATATAGTAATGTCGATCGACACTAATCAAACAATGAAATCTCCAATATTCGTCCCGTATAGATCGATACACTATTCTATGTATTTTTAATTCTTTAATTAAACAAAAGTTTTTCATTGATAACACGTGTGAACTTTAATTAAAGAATAATATTGAAAATATTTGAATATTGTCCAATGAAAAAAGATAGTTTAATTACTTATAGTAAAATTGTTATACTAAATTATTTTTAAGCTCAAATCGAAAATTATAAACACTATTTTTTTATATTATTAGCACATCATCTCAATATTTTCCATTTGATCTCATCAAACAAAAGCCTTAAATCTAAACCTGTTAATCAAAATACTTTTCTCTATTTTCCCACCCGAAAAATTCAAAATTATTCTGGCAGGTAAAATAAAGGTTTGGTAATCAGCAATCACTCACTCAATCGCTCTCTCTCGACAGTTTCAGTTGGTACAGTGCGTGCACAGAACACGGACACAACAGATAGATACAACTCTACTGTTTTATTTTACCTCTTTTCATTTGTGTTTTCTTTTGTTTTCTCATTCATTCACTGCCGTTTCGTTTTGTTTTCGTTGCCTCTTCCTCATTCCTTTTTCAAACCTCGAAACCAAACAAGGGTTTTTTTTTTTTTTTTTCTTTTTTTTTTAATTTTCCATTTTTTCCCTCTACTTCTCTATCCTATTTTCTCCTCGCTTCGAATTTGTTTCCTTCCTTGATTCTCACAAAAACCGTTTTCCCCTCTCATCTATTCAAATTTCCTGGAATTTGCAATTCTGGGGCGTGTTTCAAAGAAGTCAAGCTGCAGGACCCTCTGTGTTCATCTTGTCCGGTACCCATGATTGTTTTTGGCTGAAAGTTGTTCACTTGGTTGCTGGGTTTTGGTAACTCAAGTTGTTGAAGAAGGGTAGGGGGAGGAATCAGTGTGGTTGTTGAAAAAGTGGGGTTTAGGGTTTTCGGCGGGTTGGGGAATTTGTGATTGAATTAGGGTTGTTGAGTGCATGAGAGGTAGAATTGAGTTGTGATGGATGTGGAGGAAACTGAGGAGTTGGTGTCTTTGGACACAGATTTGTTGCAGCTTCAGGAGGTGTCTCCTTTTGCACTGAAATCGAGTCATTATGTAGTCGAGGAGCTATTTACGCAGTGGCTTTCGCTTCCAGATACTTGTCGCCTGGTACATACATACGTAGTTCATTTGAACTGAATCACTTATGCTTTTCTATTAATCAATGAATGATTTTGGCTATTCACTTGACTAGTGGACATGGTGCAGAGATATAGAGTTGTGTAGAGTTTTTTAACCCGCAAATTGAGAGTGTTTTTCTTTTGTTGCATGGGGGTTTTAGTTAGCAGAATTGAATTAAAATGTGACCGAAGATGTTAAAAATCCAAAACAGCTGTGAAGATAGAAAACTTTTGTAATGGTAAAATACCAATCTTTTGAATGATAATTAAGTGAGTTAATTCCTTACGACTTGTCATTCCAATTGTGCTGGAGATTGTGAATCCCTTGAGCTACGTGATTGTAATTAAACCTTTTGTATACATTTACACTTATGTGTATGCTCTTTAGTGAATAACTTGTTGTTTGAGCATTCCTTTTCTTCTTTTTAAAGTAGCTTTTTAGTGTACAATACTAGGAGTTCATGCCACTTTGAAGAGATTTCTGATTCTCCGATCTTGAAACTTTACTTTCCAGTTTGGCTTTTATAATTTAAACACAATAAATGACCCTTTCCATCTCTTGCTAAGTGCCTTGATGGAACTTTTAGATTCCAATGACCTAACCATAGGGAGGTGGCCTCCATTTCGATGTCTTGAATTGCAGTTCTGACATTAGACAGATAGTTGTTATTTTTTTTTGTCCAATTTAATCGGAATCTGATAGAGGGTTCTAATATAGGAATTATACTGCTCTTATGCTCATTGTAGTCAAAATCGCAAGCTAAGTAATAGAATGTACGATTTTATGCTTATGTGGTGCCTGGGTGAGTTTGCGTGACATAAAATTCAGTAATGGGTAGAATTGCAGCACAGAATCGGAAACTTAGAAGAATTGTAGAGTTTCTTGATCTGCTTGCTGTGAGGTTCGAAAGTGTTTTGCCCAATTTGGGTTTATACAATCCTAGGTCTATAAACCAAGTGCTCACTAACCCTAACAAGAAAACTGAGAAAAGCCATTGTTTGTCTTCATCTTCAACCTCCTCTCCCAAAACATGACTCTGCTGCTTCTAGCCCTCTTCAGTGTTTCATATGGTTCTGTTATGTCAGGCTGCAGTTCTATCCCCTTGTTTGTCTAATTCGATTTTTCTGGTTTGCTTCTCTTTCTGTTTGCTGTTTGTGACAAAAGAGATGGACAATGTTGATCTCTTGAATGATTATGATTTTAATTTGAAGGATCTATATTTTAGGTCTAGGTGTTTTGTACTAGAGGTAGGCACTGCAGTACTGTAGTAGGCACTTACAGTTGTTTTGTTGCGAGTTATGAGTTCCATATGAATTTATTTATTGACTTTCTTTATGCTTGTGATTGTGAATTTGAGTTTAATGAAATTAATTTGTGTGTTTTAATGGTATCTTTCTCTTATTTATGTAAATTTAATGAATATGATGGGTTTAATGAATCTTGTGGAATGTTATACTCTGTGATACATTCTACTATTTTTTATTCTTTTTCCTCTTTCTTTGAGCATAATTGTGAGTTTGACTACCATGCTTTTGCTAATGTGCTTTCATTTTTAGATCATGGGAGGAAGTCTTGTAATGTTGAGGTTCTATTGATATTTTGTAGCTTGACGGTTCTAGTTTATCATTTATAAGTCAACTTAAGCACTAGCTTTTATCTAATGCCAACCGATAATGTTATTGTGAGATTTTTGAAGTGATGTCTTGGTATTATGTCATTTGTCTCAAATCAGGTGCATTTACAGCCATAATTTGAGAATTGGAATTAAATTAAATTGAATTATCCAAAAGTTGCTAAAATATCAAGTTTTGGTTGGGAGTTCATTTGGACACTAGAGGAGTGTGCTATTCATATTTTTTAGTTAAATTTAGATTTTTAAGGGCAATCAACATGACACATTAAAAGGAAGTTATTTCTTTCCCTGTAGAAACATCATAGAAATAATATTTATGAGCAATAACTAGAGTCTACTAGAAAGGAGAACAATCTCTGTCAATAACAAAATGTGGAAAAATAAGGGTGTCTTTGATTGTACCTTTGTTTTTCAAAACTATTTTATAATTTATAAAATAGCTTTCATAAAGTTCACAGTGTAGAAGTAGGGATGATGTAAAAGTACACAAAAGAACATGAGAATAGAAAACCAATTCAACTTAGAGATGCTTTGTTTTATTGGTTATAAAATCTTATAGAGATATTAGTTTAAAAAATGGTTTTCAAAAACTACTCTTTCCAAACATGATCTTTTCTTTATTTTGTCATTTTTAAAAATAAAGCAAACAGGCTCAAAAACTATGATGTTTGACCCCGTGACAATGTTAGCTGTAATGGCGGCTACTGAAATATGACATTTTTAGCATAGTATTGACAAAGGAAATTTGAGAATTTGTTTTCTCCTTTCTTGCAGTAGGTTTAGGGGAAACATTTCTATTTGTAATTTATTTTGCATGTGCTAAAACTATTCAGGAAAATAAACATCTCCAACATAAACCATGAGTCTTCTGTGCAACCTGAAAATCAATAGTTGGCCTGGCCTGGATTAAGTAATGAGGGAAATTTTGTCTTTTATGCTTATATAATAAAATAGATAATTCTTTTACTATGTTTGATGACTCAAACTGGTATTATTTGTTTCCCCTCCCTGCTCCTTGCTTCTTTTGTTAAATCTTCTTATGCATTGTGATGGAAGTGGTTGAACTCTCACATGATTCACATAAGGCTGAATTTTAAGCTGTGCGATTTTATAGAATAAATGTTTTTTGAGAATCACCTAAAAGCAAAAAAGGGTATTAAATGATTTTAATAAAACTTTAAATAATCATATAAACGGAATAACATCTCATTAATAGTTTATGTTTAATAGCAAGGCTATAGACTAGAGTAACTAAGTTATGCAGTCATAGTACTATAGATGCCTTACTGTATTTTTGAATTACCATCTTCAAAACACCACCATTATTTGTTGTTTTTTTCTTACTATATTTTTATGTTACATTCATCTTCATTTGTTTAATTTTCATTGGTGCATTATGGAAACAGGTTAAGTCATTGCTTGCTGATGCAAAGGCAAGAGCTGCTTTGAGTGCACTTGAGAACTCAACAAGCACAAATGCTTCTTTGTCAAGCAACTCTCTACCTTCCTTGTTTCCCGTAGGGAGTACACCACCACTTTCACCACGTAGTTCATCTGGTTCTCCGCGTACCACAAAACAAAGGAATAGTCCTTCATTAGGATCTCCACTAAAATTAGTCAGTGAACCTGTAAGGGAGGTCATTCCACAGGTATTTGTTAGTCTTGACTAATTCTTTATTTTTTCTCTATACCTCTGGTTTGGTCATACTAGAAAGAATCAATTAATTCGTTGTTTTATAATACTAGCATTGTTTTGAATATGCTTGCAGTTCTACTTCAAAAATGGCCGTCCACCACCAAATGAAATGAAAGAGCATTTTCTGTATCAAATTGAAAGTCGCTTTTATGGTCATTTGAATGGTCTGCAATTACATGGTTAGAAGTCCTTACTGAGAACATGATATTTTTGAGTTAATTTGTTCCATATCCTCAATTATGATAGTTATTTTGTAGAAAGGCCAGTTCCTTTTTCAACTTTTGTTTAATTTGCAGAATTTAAGTCCGTTGCAAAAGAGTTGTGCAAACTTCCCTCATTTTTCTCCACTGCTCTCTTCAGAAAGATTGATGTCAATTTTACTGGAACCATAACAAGGTACCAACTTTGTTGTTGGATCATTTCATTTGAATATGTTGTTGCATCAGATGAAATATTTTTGAAGTTATTGAATGTTTCAACTCTAAATCTATCACAATGTCTGAATGTCGGGTGTTTTATAAATGCTAAGAAAAGTAGAGTTGCCAAATGTTTGTTGATAGAATGAGCTTTTGAAAGTGGCTTACTTGCTAAATGAATGTGTTACGCTCTTTGCTATTGGGTTTGAGATGGAGATTTGAGTATTATGAGGTGTTTAAGTACCTTGATTGAGGTTGTTAGAGATTCCACGTCGACTAGAGATAAAGACTACGGGGGACAATGCGGCCTGGCTCACCCCTCATAGGCCCACAAAAAGCCCGCATAGAATCTACGGGCTGATTTTTCTAGCCTGCCCCGCATAAGGGTTGGCCTGCGGGCCAGCCCGTATAAGAAATATTATTTAAAATAAATAATTTTTTAAATAAAAGTTTTGAATTTTTTTTATTTAGATGTATTAGGTAAATGTTCTCATAATATTATTTTCACGAGACAATGTAGTAAGATATTATTAAAAATTTCAGAATGTGAAATATGAGGCTACATGAAGAAAATATAGGGGTGTAGAAAAGAATTTTCTACATTTTAAAGTTATGCAGGTTATGCGGGCCAACCCACCCCGCCCCGCACTTGGCCTACGCGGGCTGCGGGGCGGGCCTAAGCGGATCAGCGGGTTGAAATGAGCAACCAGCCGTGCGTTTTTTTTTTCAGTGGGGTGCAGGTCGGCCTGCACGACCCGCCCCACTTTGCCACCCCTAATAAAGACATTTCATAGAATATAAATGGATTTAAACTTCACCTTACGAACCGGTTTTTTAAGGACGACTAGGCTTAAGGTTCATTTCTAAATATGGTATCAGAGCCATTTAGATTTTATCGTAGCGAAAGCTTGTTGGGCTTATCAGATCATTCGCTATCGAATCACTCATAAATATATAGACTCACGTACGAGTTGGCAAGTCTCGATGTGAGGGAGGCGTGTTGGAGATCTCACATCGACTAGAAATAAGAGGATTTCATAGTTTATGAATGAGTGCAAACCTCAACTTATATACCGTTTTGAAAGATTGAGTTAAACTTAAAGTTCACTTTTTAATAAAGGTGTTTGTTTAAGTGTTTTGTTCTCCTCCCTTAACTACTAGCTTGGAAGGTAGGGTCTTTCAAGTGTTTGACGAAAATAGTATGTATGTTCAAATTGTTCTTAGCCATAAATATATATTAGAATGTATATTTTTCTGGTTTGTTTCTGTATTTTTGTTCATTGTTTCTGCGATGAAGAAGATTGAAGAAATTATTACCTCTTGAGTGATTATGATTTTAATTTAGATGATGTATATATGTGTTTGTATATATGAGCTCTAGATGTTCCTATCTTGGTGTTTGTACTGGGAGTTGGCTTACTGCAGTAGGCACTCACAACTTAAGTGATTCTATTTGCACCTTATGAGTTATTTATGAGTTTAACGACTTTATTTATTTACTTTCGTATACATATAATTACGAATTTAAGCTTAATTAAGTATTTGATGTCTATTATGAAAGGATTTTTCTCTTATTTATGCCATGTTATATGCTATGATGTACATATACAATCAAGGTTATCAGACTCGAGAGTCTACTCAGACTTGTGGGAGGTTTATAAACTCGACTTATAAATGGGACTCATAAGAGTCCACATCATATAAAAATTTAATAAAAAAAATATTCATGATACCAATTCCATAATATTGAAATAAACTAGTTCATACATCAACAAAACATTAGTTGTCAAACTGATAAGATAATTAAATAACTAAAACAACACAAATGTTATCAAGTTTAAAAGTCTCATTCATCTTATCCTTTAAGGACATCATCTTCAAGATCTTAATCACCATCTTCAGATGAAAATTGTCCATCTACATTATCATAAAAAACTATATTATCAAGATCAGCTGCATCTAGAATTAAATCATTTAAACTTGTTCCAGGTAAGTCAACATTTACACCATCATTTTCAACCTGAGTTTGCTCAACCTCAACACTATCTCCTTCTTCAGTTATCCATTCATTATAAGACTCAATATCATCAAATGGAAGAGCAACAATTTTTCTAATTTGTTTGTTTTCTACTTCAAGTTATACATGACATAAACCAAGTCATTCATCTTTTTTCTAGTGGAAATGATTCTTCTTTTTGTATGAACCTATAATTAAATATGAAATTTTAGTAAATATATAAAACAAATCAAGAAAATTAAAAACCTTAAATAACTTCATGAACTTGAATCACCATTTCAAGTGAACTCCAATTACGCTCACACCCTGAAGAGCTACAAGTCAAACTCAAGCGAAATGAAAATATATAATTCACAATAAAATAAATGATTTTGTACTTTTTTTTATAAACCATACTAAAATTGCAAATCATTAGTAAATATTATCCAATTTGAATATACTAAATATCATAAAGTCAAATGTATATATGAACTCACAATGACAATTATAGTCTTAAACATTGCTCAATATAAACTAAAAATTGTAAGTCACTACTTATTGCCTTTTGATTAGAAATAAGAACAGTATTAATTTCATCCCCTCCTTGAGCATCTCATATAAATAAGACAATTTTCATCAAGAGATAATCCTACCACTCTAAGGTTTCCAACATCATGTGAGTCATTCCATGCATCTCCACTAGTGTCCCACATCTTAGTGTTCCCTTGGTTGTATTAGTCACTTTTCCTAGCAAAAAGCTATAAATGAATATCGATGTTATCGATATCAGAAAATGAAAAATATTGGTAACTCAAAATTTCTTATTATATGAGATGCCATAATGGGTTATGGCAAAAGCATCTCAAACAAAAAAGAATATATATATATAAATATATATATATATATATATATATATATGAACACATATGTAGAATTAATGATAATAACAAGTCTAGATTTTAGAATTTTAAGTTCCAAGAGTTAAAACAAGAACAAAACATATGATTAAGATCCTAAAGTTTTAATCATCTAGCTCTTCCTCAATCCCAACATAATTATCTTCAATGTTATCTAATGAGGCATATTCCTACTCCTCTTCCCCTTCAGAGAAAGCTTGGTTAAAGTTTAATAATTTTTCAATATTTTTAGACTTAGAGTTAGAACTATTAGATTCTAATTCACCGACTCCAATTGTCTCTTTGCCCTTCCCATGTGTTGAGGCCAAAGTTGCACCTCCTCCTTTTTTGAAACTTGAAAAGATCTAATAAAAATACCACCACTTGATGGTTGGTTTCTTTTATTATTTGCTTTTCTCCTTGTGTAAATTATTGGCTCACCAACACCTGAAACTTCATAAACAGTTGCCCAATTATAAGTGGGTTCATTATCAAAAACCAACTCATTCCCCCTTTTCATCATCATTATCATCATTATCAGTCACTTGCCCCACCAACCACTCATTGCACTCATCAATGTCATCAAGTACAATAAGATCAATTTAATCTCCAATTTTGTATCTTTGGGCAAGTTGTCGATGTAAACCAAATCATGCAACTTTTTGTGGTCAAACCTATTTTTCTTTTTTGAATGAATCTACTTTATGAATATATAAAGTAATATTTAGTTTCTTCTTACTTCGTAAGTATATAACAATGAAATGAGGCATGATCAACAATTATTACTTGTTCAAATATACTCCAATTGCATTCACATCTTGATGAGCTACATGTTAAGCTTAAGATTTTGATTGCTAGCCTTTGTAGATTTGGAGTTGCATGACTCCACCATTGAGCTATTGTTAGATATTATGAGATATTATAGATATTGTTAGATATTTCTATCTATGTAATGGACTTAGCCCACATTTTCTGTATGTTTCTTTTTCTAATATAAACATAACCTTATGTGTTCAATATACACAAGGAATTATCCTATTCTTCTCTTCTTTTATTTTAATATGGTATCTAGAGTATAGGGTTAGAGTTCATTTTTTTGGTGAACCCATTATTCACCAGTATTTTCCATTTGTCGTCCCACCGCCTCCTTGACGTCGGATTCACCATCGGAGTCTCGTTGATCCGTCATTGTTGCTGCTGCCACCAATTGGCCAGTGACTGAATCTGTCATTGTCATCTATGGACTCTTTCGCTACCACTATGCCTAATCCATCTATTTATACTAATTATGTCAATGTTAATCTCTCCATTGACAAATTGGATGAAACCAATTATGACACCTGGGCCTCATTAAATTATGGCTCAAGAGTCAAGGTTATTTGATCATCTTACTCGTCCCAATGTTGTTGAAATGAGGTTTTCCGTTGGTTGAAAATTGAGACTTAATTATACATTGTTATCAAATCTACCATTCACTCACCTTTCAAACAATTTTTTCGTATCTGAGACATGTTCAGAAGTTTGAGAACAAACAATTTTATTATACTCCAATGATACTCAAATGTCTTTATGGTGTGTGTCAAAATCTCCTCACAGTTGTTGTTTCCATAGGTTTTGATTGTACAATGGCAGAAATATTTGGGTAAACTTCATGCTCTTCATCATGATTTTAATGAGTTATTGTCTCCTACCTGCACTTCGTCTCAAGAACCATAACAAAGATCCAAGTTCTTCATGTTATTCGGAATCTTCTTCTACTGTGTCCAATTTTACCTTAGGTTACCATGACCAATGGAGCTAGGGTACCATCAGATGATGTTGGTAGTATTAATATTTTTCTTTCTTTATCTATTGATAATGTTCTTTCTCTCTAGGTCTCCATTTAACTTATTATCCATTAGCCGTTTCACTCGTTCCCTTGATTGCGTTATTTCTTTTACCTAAGATTCTGTTTCTTTACAGGACTAGAGTTCAGGACGGATGATTGACATTGGATGTGAGTCTCATGGACTTTATCCACTACAGATCTCTGCACAGGTTGACACGATTATGGATTCTCCATCTTTCATTCATGCTCGGTTGGGTCATACTAGTCTTGCAAAGATGCAACAACTTGTTCCAAGTTTTTCTAATGTATCAAGTTTATCATGAGTCACGTCAATTAGGAAAACATATTCATAGTTCTTTTCCTAGTATCCTTTTGCCTTAGTTCACTCTGACATTTAAGGACCAAGTCATATCAAGTCTAATTTAGGAAGATTTCAGTATTTTGGTACTTTTATTCATAATTATTGAAGATGTACTTGGGAGATTTTATGAAAAACCGTTGAGTTGTTTTTGACATTTCAAATCTTTTACAATGAAATTAAAAATCAATTTGGAATTTCCTTCGAATTTTGCAGAGTGATAATAAGCGTGAATATCTTTCTCATTCTCTTAAAAAATTTATGGTTTCTCATGGTATTCTTCGCCAAACTTCATGTGCTTATACACCCCAACAAAATGGGATAGTTGAGCGTAAATATAAACATCTTGTTGAAACAACTCATACTATTTTAATCCATGGTGCGGTTCCTCCGCATTTTGGGTTATGCTATTCTTAGGGGATGTTATCTCATTAATCGCATGTCATCTCCTGTTTTAAATGACAAAATTCCTCATTCTATTTTATTTTCACATGACCCTCTCCACTCCTTACTATTAAGGTTTTTGGGTCACATGCTTTGTTCATAATTTTAGTCCTGGTCTTGATAAATTATTTCCTAGGTCACACAAATGTGTCTTTTTAGGGTTCACTAGATCACAAAAAAGATATAAATGTTTCACATCTTCTCTTAACCATTATTTTATTTCAGTAGATGTCACTTTCAGTGAGTCTTCGCTTTACTTGAAGTCTTGTCTTTCTCCTTATGTGTCTTCATCTAATCAAGTTAATATTCCTCTTGTTGTGCCTAGTGCACTTAATGATTCACCACCTCCACCAACTCTTCATTTGTATAGTCGTCATCAAACGTCCATCGTCCATTAGATGACTCTCTTCTAGTGCTAACACCTCCACCCTCTCCGGCTTTAACAATTGAACCTTATCTTCCTATTGTCATCCATAAAGGTATACGTTCTACCCGTAATCTCTTCACATTTTACAGCTTTGAGTTACCATAGACTATCTTAACCTTTTTATACCTGCCTTTCGTCTATTTCTTTTGTATCCATTCCAAATTTTGTAGGTGATACATTAGCCCATCCTTGTTGGCATCAGACCATGCTTGATGAAATGAATGTGTTTCAGTATAATGGAACTTGTTCCTTTACCGTCTAGGAAATCTATTGTTGGTTGCAGGTGGATGTTTGCTATCAAAATTGGTCCTGCTGGTACTATTGGTCATCTAAAAACTCACCTTGTGGCTAAGGGTTATATCCAAATTTTTGGTTTAGACTATGGTGATACTTTTTCTCCTGTGGCAAAGATGATTTCTATTCACCTATTCATAGCCATGGTTGCTCTTCAACGACGACCTCTCTCTCAACTGAATGTCAAAAATGTCTTTCTTAATGGGAATTTGTAGTAAGAAATTTATATAGAGCAACCTCCTGGTTTTGTGCTCAGTGGGGGTCTTCTGGATTGGTATGTTGTCTCCACAAATCCTTATGTGGCCTCAAGCTGTTTCCCAGGGCTTGGTTTAGAAAATTTAGCAATGTTGTTCAACAATTTGGTATAACTCACAGTGAAGTAGATCATTCGGTTTTTTACCGTCACTCAAAGTGCTGAGTGTATCTATTTTGTAGTATATGTTGATGACATTGTTCTTACCGTCAGTGATCACTGTGACATCTCATAAGTAAAACAACATTTTTGTCAACACTTTCCGTACAAAGATCTTGGCAAACTCATATTTCTTGGGGACTGAGGTAACACAATCTAATACTGGTATTATTTTCTCTCAAAGAAAATATGTATTGGATATTTTCGAGGAAATTTGGTTGATGAATTCAAAATTTGTTGATACTCCCATGGACCCCAATGTTAGACTTCTACACAATCAAGGGGAGCCTCTTTCATATCCTAAGAAGTATAGAAGATTAATTAAAAAACTGAACTATCTCATTATTACTCGTCCTGATATTTCCTTTGCAGTCAGTGTGGTAAGTCAATTTCTTAATTCTCCATATGAAGACCATTGGAATTAATTTAGACTACTTAGAATTGTTTAAGTATCACACAAGGAGTTGTGGGCTTTCACATGGTAGTAGAATCGAGATACAAGTAGTGTATCGGAGAGCTGATATTATGAATCGTAAATTGTTTCGTATCGTAAATCGTAAGATTCATAAACATTAAAAAATTTAATATGTACTTAAATATATAAGATATGTATACATGCAAGATACAATAAATTATATATATATATATATATATATATATATATATATATATAT
>Ga0123342_1004505_pt1 | contig 21173 bp, 5 predicted proteins | sample Turbeawhitnodule_FD_89960 | JGI IMG/M metagenome (GOLD analysis project Ga0123342, IMG submission 89960) | Root nodule microbial communities of legume samples collected from Mexico - Turtle bean Mexico white nodule | ecosystem: Host-associated > Plants > Roots > Nodule | place: Mexico: Nepantla...
TAAATCTAGGTGTGTGAGAGGTTTATCCCCCTTAGATAGAATAACCCGACCATGGAGATGGGTTTTGCAATCCTCAAGACCAGCCAAGTAATCTGCCTCATCAATCCGGACAGCAATCATGTCCCCCTTAATACAAGGGGTAGGTAGCTGGGACAAAGGAATGTCACATGTATTTCCCAAAGCCTGAGCAAAAGTCTTCCTTTGACCGGACATAGAGTATACTTTATTATCAGGACATACTTTTCGATCCATCAAACAAGTCCATGGAATGAGGAAACCCGCAGAGCCCTCCGCCATTTTAAAAGGCTAACAAGTTGCCGCCAAAAACTTCCGCAAAACACACGAAATAGCGACCGCACCGCACCACCACGTGAGCCACCACCTCTGCAGTCACCGCCGTCGACCGCGCTGGACCTGTAGTAGAAAACCCTCCAACATTCTTTAGAATTATTTTCAATAATATATTAAAAATTATAATACTCATTTAAACTCCTTAATGTACAATTGTATGGTATATAAATAAATTATCTAAAATAAGTTTGTTCCCAATCCACATTTGGATAAAAAAAATGTTAGACACAGACAATTCATGAAAAATAAGCTGTGCTACAATTTTAAATTGCCCCTGAAAATATGTCTAAATTGATTTTCAACTTTGATATTTTGAACAAAGAAAAATTTAAATTAGTGAGTTCATCCCTAAATTATTTGGGAATTTTAAAGAAGTTTTAAAACTATTCTTTATATTTAATTCGAAATGGAAACAGCAGGTTTTTTTATTGGACTTCATTATGTCGACTTGATTGAAACCTCAAAAATTTGCAATTTATGATAATTTTTTTTAAAAAAAACTCATATAATATATATATTTAAATAGAGTAAGAATGACTTGAATATTTTCAAACAATTTAAAAATTTACTAAGTAAAAACCCTAGTACATTTAGATAAAAGATATATTTTATAATACATTATCAAATTATTAAAATAACAAATTTGCGTGGCCTGTCAGTTTTTTAAAATTTTATAATGCATAGATAGGATTTTAATACTTACGAAACAAGTAAGTCTTTTATTTTGATTCTATAATCTTTTTGTGGTGTTTCTAAAATTAAACAAAAGGTCAAATAACACATACTAATACTATGATAGAATATCAATATATGACATCCCAAAAAACTTCTATTTTTTTTTTAAATTCATAAAATAAATGTTATGAAATTTTAAAAAATATTTATAAATATTAGAAATAAAAATTCACTAACTAGAAACAAATATTTCAGATTTTTACAAAAAATAATTAAAAATTTATATAGGTGAAAATCAATTATTTCTAATTTTAATTTGACTAAAAATATATTTAAGAAATTTCTTTTGAAAATTGAAGGAGTGTGTTTAAAAGAAACATGGTGGTAATATATAGCAGTCATTGTTGACCTTATATATGCATGTCTCTGTCTATGGTTTCTGTAAGCCACCCATATTCAGAAGTTGATTATTAGAATCAAACACGAAATCTAGGAACTGATGATTTTAGCATTTAAATGGACGAATGGAATTGCGTGTTTTCCTCGTTTCAGTTTCATCACAAACCGTGTTTCCCTTTGATCTTTTGGAACCATAAATAAACCAAACCAAACCCCTCATTATGGTGAGATGAAAACTGAAGGACACTCTTTTTGAACCATAGTTTTCTCCATTCACTTCCCCTCTCCTCCCTCCCTTTCTCTGTTTGCTCTTCCTTCGCCGTCACACATCGACAAACGGTAAAGGTTTTGCAAACATGAGTGGTAAAGCCTCCGTCTCCAAGGAACTCCATGCCAAGCACACAAAGGTGCAATTTTTCCCCACACCTTTCGTTTTTTTCTCATCATTTTCATCTGGGTGATGATGATGTTGAGTGCCATCAAGTATCGATTAACTTGGTCGACGTTGATTTCTTTTTATCATAATGTTTTCACAATGTGTTTTTGTGTATTGGGTCGTGTGAAGCTAGCAACAACGTCTTCTATTTTGTTTGTTTTTGTGAATGGATGCAGATATTAGAGGGACTTGTTAAGCTACCCGACAACAGGGAATGTGCAGATTGCGGGACAAAGTATGTGCCTTATTTTCATAACCCATTGTTTTATGTTGATAACAGATGTTCATGCTTTCAGGAAATTATACATAGGCACTTCATGTTGTTTGTTGAAAATTTACTTGAGATAAATAGGTCGAGAGACATGGAAATAAGAGTGTCGTTTCTAAGATTGGTACCTTGTTTGCTAGATAGAATACCCCTAAGTTCCTCCCTTTTAAACAATTAGCACCTGTGATGAGTCGCTTATAAGAATGCAGATGCAATGTGTTTTTCAAATAACAGGACAGTCTAATGTGTTCTAAGAATTAAGGGACCAACCACAGATATAGTACCATGAGTGAGATTAGGGGGATGAGAAAAATCTCTGATGGTACAAAAATAGTTAATGGATTACTATAGAAGGGGTATTGTGTGAAAATCCAAGAAGCTATCGGAGTGGCACTGTAATTTGCTAAGATTCAAATATAATAAGTCTCTTTCGGGGAGGGGGGAGTATTAAACAATTTTGAGCACTTGTGTCAAATGCACATGGATAATGATTGTACATCCGATATCCAAAAGTATCTTTTTTTGTGTTTAGTTCTAAGCTTTCCTTTTTGGTCACTTTGCTGTTCATGTCCTTTGATTTTGGAGATCAACTTGGGTTTTAGCACTGATTATTTATTTTGAAATTGTTGAGGTTTTTTTCATGGTTTTTAAAAACATATTGTTAATATTTCAGGGCACCGCGATGGGCAAGTGTGAACTTAGGAATTTTCATATGCATGCAATGTTCAGGAATTCACCGGAGTCTTGGAGTACATATATCAAAGGTTTATATAGATCTTTTCTTCTGTGTCAGTGTAGAAATTGTTAATGTGCTAAACCTTCTGATTTTGCTACTAGGTGCGATCCACAACTTTGGATACCTGGTTGCCCGATCAAGTTTCTTTTATGCAATGTAAGGAACTACACAATTTGGTTCTATATTTCTATATTAAGAGACAGAAAATAGTTAGATACTATGAATTACTCGGTTGCCTTTTCAGAAGAAGATAATTAACTAGTTCTGTCAAAAGGGTAGTAGATGTAGGTCTGACAAAATTGTATTAGTAAATCATGTAAGTGGTATGGTACATTCCATATATATCATTTATATGAGATTACGTAATATCCATTTAATTGGTTGGTGAAACTACATACTGATGGAAGATAGGATAATTGATAGAGAAAATACTGGGCTCTCTTCTCTTGCAGCTGAATTTGTTTAGTACTTCTGTTGTCTGCAGAATGTCCTAACTCATCTCTTGATTTGTTGTATTTTATGCAGTAATGGGTAATGCAAGGTCAAATAAGCACTGGGAGGCAAACTTACCACCAAATTTTGACAGAAATGGTTGTGGAATCGAGAGATTTATTCGTTTGAAGTAAGTTGAAACTGTTAATGAGTTCTTGTGAATAACATTGGTTGAAAACAGAAGATTAAATTTGCAACTAATTTACCATTTTCTAATGTTGTCAAACTTGCTTAAAATCTTCCAGGTATGTGGAGAAAAGATGGGCTTCAAAAGGAGAACTTCTACCAACTTCAAAGTCAGCTGAAATAATCTTTAATTCCAATGAGTCACCTGCTGCTGGGGCCAAGACTGTTATTCAGAAGAATAGGAGATTGTCTCTTGAAGAAAGCATTCTTGTGAAACATATGAAACATGTTCCGCCTCCGGTAACAAGATCTCAGGAGGTATTCATGTTTGATCTCAAGTTCAATCCTTGATAAAGAATTATCTTGCACTGATACATGTGCATTGGATCATTTTAAACAAATAATCACATGCACAGTTTACACTTATACCAAGTTTACTATCAGATACTGTGATCTATTGTGGAGGATATGTATTTCCTTTTTTTTTCTTATTTTGCAAGGCAGGGTAGGGGGAAGCCAAAATTTTCCTTCTCATTTCAAAATGCTACCTTACAGAATTCCTTGTCCTCTTTTTGAAATGTTTTTTTCATAATTTCAAGACATGCATTTATCATCCCATAGCCTTGTGTAGAATGTTCCTTTAGTGGGTATATTCAGAAAAAGTGGAATGAAAGAAGGGACAAGGTGGAAGGTAGTGGAAGGAGTGTGGTCTAAGAGATATCTAATGGCAGGTCATAATTTGCATTTTGTTCTCTTTTTTCTTTTCCTCTCAGCTCAGCTATATAGCACCATTCTCTTTCTGCTATACTCAAAAAATTTGTTTGCCTTCCAATACTTACTACCTTACAAAAAGCCAATAACAGTTTATCTTTTGCAATTCAGCGGCCCTCTGTTCTTCAAAAGAAGGTTTCACCTCCAATAGTAAGGAGGCCGTCTGCATCCCTTGATTTTGACAGCTCCAGGTCGAATAACAATGGTACTGTCGATCATTTTGGCCTCTTTACGATCCATGATGCTAAACAGGAAGTCTCAACTACACCTCCTAGTTGGATAACGTTCGATTGTAAGATGACAATACTTGTATTGCACATTTTTGTTTAATATCCTTGCACTCTTCTTATTGGGACTAATAAGATGTTGTCATCTCATGTTATGCACTTCAAATGTATTAAATCAATATTCATGTTTGCAGGAGAAGGCTTATGAGGAATGTTTGTAGATTGTTGAGCTAGCTTTTGTGTAGAGGCCACAGCATTATAGTTGAAGAAGATCTTGCAATGTTGCATGAACTTTGAGCTGCATTGATCTGGTGTGTACTTCTCTTTTTTCAACGATTACAATGTTGATATGATGCTTTTCTTTATTTCCATTTTTAGAGGACCCTTATATTTATATACATTTTCCTGGAATCAAGAGATTTTTGTCATGGTCTGTGGCTATAGAATTGCCTGAAATATTAAGCTAGCTCAAAGTGCATCCTTATACTATACAATGAAAGTAAATATCTATGACAAGGCATATTTTGCATGTTGATAAACATTTGTGATAACCATGCTTGCAACTTTCTCAGTTTTAGTGCACATTGGTCTCAAATGCATAATTTGATGCATGGCATATATCTTGAACACAATTTATATTGAAGATTATGTTTTCTCACAGGTTTGATAACAAAGTTTTCAATCAACACACTGCAGCAGGATATAAATTTGGTGCACTTTTGCACTACTTTGGTGTTGATGCATCACACAGCCTATGGTCGTCCATAACATGGTTTGATTAGTACTGTAGCTCCTATCACTTTTTCCCTCTCACAGCCATTGATTGAGATCAGGGAAAGATCAAAGGAAGTACATAGCAGTTCTTTTCTTATCAGTGTCAGTTCAGGAGTCTGTGACTGGAGATGTTGTCATCCAGCCTAAGTTTGGTCTTTTCTAGTGCACCATTTTCTTTTATTCGTCAGTCAAAATACATAGTCAATGTTAACTTTCTTCATTGAATTTTTGGTTGCTTAAAAAATGTTCATATGATCAGAAGTTTTATCTTTGTTCTGTGAACTTCTAATCTTGCAGTGTCATTACTGTGCACCCTTTTAACCAAGTCTTTGAGCTTTACTTGTTAAAAAAATATTCAGCTTTAACTTAACTTCTTTCCCTCATTATCATTTAATTAATTTTGTTTTTGATGAAAATTTCCTTAAATTATTTTTCAACTTCACTAATATAGCATCTAAAAATTAGTTTAATACTAATATATTTATAAAAAAATATTAATCTATCTTTTATTAGAAAAATAATTCATGTAATAAATAAGAAACTAAATTTTTGCACAAATGCAATTCAATATTGGTTAATAGAACCTAAACTTTGAAATACAAAAATTAATATCTTAATAAACAAGCTATTCATAAGCCTTTAAAATTAAATTTGTACTCGCTTAATTTAAATACTCAAACCTAATCAAAAGTTTAAGTTTATTTGTCAAATTTAACCCACGAAAAAAATCTCAATTTTATTACATTATACATGATAATTAGTGGTAAATTTTTTATTTAATAAACCTCAAGTATACTTCAGTCAACAATATATAAAAATATAATGAAAAAAAATTGAAAGTGACACTAAAACATTTACATCCTTCAATCAAATTATCATTTAATTGTTTTTGTTAACAGAAATGGTTTTTCTTAATTTTGATAGATAATAGGGTTTACTAAAATAGGATTTTCTTATAATAAAATTCAATAATCTACACATACTTCAATGACAATGTAAAAAAAAGTACATTCAAATTAATTTTAAAAAATTATAAAAATTCGAGGCATTAATAAATAACATATGTAGAAATGAATAAAACCAATAACATTCTCTAGTAGTTCAACTATGGTTCCTCAATCCATCACAACATAAAAATAGATTAATGGGCGCAAAATCATCATCGTGGGGCTGCTCGCATTGTAGTTTACCCTCCGCAAAATCAAAATCCGTGCGAGAACGTATAAAGGCGGGAAAACGCTGAAACTATCTCTCGTCGGTCACAACCACCACCGCCCTACGTACCTTCACACTCTAACCTACTCTCTCTCAAACTTCCTCTTTCTCCTTCTCCTTCTTCCTTCTTCTTCTTCTTCTTCCATGCTTTCAGAAATTCACTTTCTAAATTTGCGATAGCTTTCAGAAATTCACTCCGAAGCTCACCTCGGTATACCTCGCATTTTCTCTTTCGTTCTCAGAAAATTAACTCACGTATGGATTAGCTTGTTAGTTGTTGCATTAATTTAAGTTTCAGATTTTGATTGTTGTCATTTGCATCCACAATTTTCAGAGCTGGACTTCCAATTCCGTGCTGCGCAATTCAATTAATTATCAGTTAGTTAGCTCTCACTTTTCTTTTTCTTGTTTCGTTCCAAGAAAAAATGGAGAAACTCAGGCCAGCGTGGGCTGTCAAGGCAATCATCGTCATCATTTTCACTTCGATTCTTTTCCGATGCGTCTGCGGCGAGAATCATACCGTCGGTGGAGCTTCCGGCTGGGATCTCCGTTCCAATATCCAGGCCTGGTCGTCTACGACAACGTTTAATATCGGAGACGATCTCGGTACATATCCACTCTCTCTCTCTCTCTCTCTCTCTCTCTCTCTCTCTCTCTCTCTCTCTCTATATATATATATATATATATATATATATATATATATATTATATTCATCTCCATTCATCTTAATCATGCATGCATGCACGGATTAATGTCTTAAATTGTGAGAAAATAATTTCCGCCAAGCAGAACGCATTCAATCGCAACCTTCGAGTTTCAGATGGTTTAGATCTAGCAGGAGCAATTTAATTAACAGCGGAGTAAAAGTTAATTAGTTTGATTTCTATATGAATTTTTATTTCAAAAATTTCAGAATCGATGAAAACAAACACGTTTTCTAATCTAGAATGCTTTATTTTATCTGTGGCAAAAAATTCTGATTATTCTTGAGTAGAAAACTGCCAGTAATGATTCTCCCACTCCCACTCCCAATTTTTTTTTTCTCAAACCAAACCAAAGACTAGAAAGCTGCGAGTCGAAGCTAGTTTAGCGAAGTGAAACGAAAACCAAGACGAAGCCAAGGGCATTTTAGGCATAACGGATTATTTGTTATTAATGGTTAAATTACAATTTCTTTTACTATTTATTTTTGAAATACAATTTTTATTTTCTTTTCAGATTTTAGTCTTTATGTTTTAGAATATCTTTTCATCTAATTCTTAATTTTTCATATGTATTTTTTAAATTTTAATTACTTAAATTAGTTTATGAATTTTGAAAATAATGAAATAAATTCAGAAAAAAATAGAGAAAAAAAATGATATGGTAAAAAACCAAAACTGAACAAAATTGTAGTATTAAACTGTGAGAAACTAAAATAATAAAAGTTTTGGCGTGGTTTGGTTGGCAGTGTTCTCATACACGCCAGTTCACGACGTGGTGGAGGTAAACCAAGTAGGTTACGACACGTGTATGATAGCCAACGCGCTTGCCACGTACGATGACGGAGAAACCGTGATTCACTTGGGCGGAGCGGGAACGCGATACTTCGTGTGTGGCCGGATGGGCCACTGTCAACAGGGCCTTAAACTCCTGGTCCAAGTTCTAGCACAGTCCAACAACGGAACCAACGACGATCAAAACCCAAACCCCGGCACCACTTCTTCTCCTCCGCCTCCTCCTCCTCCGCCGGCTTCTCCGCCGCCCCACGTCGACGAACACCCTCCCGCGGATGAGCCCTCGCCCTGCGACTGCTCCGGTGCGGAGGAGCGTTTTGGGGTGGTGCCGTTTATTACGCCAGTAATCGTGCTCGCTTTCGCCCGCGCTCCTCCGTTTTCATCTCATGCGTTGAAATTGCTAGCAAGCTAGCTAGCTTAGTGCATTTTAGTTTTACCTCGGCCTATTGCTCAGGGCATGAATGTGTCAGTTAGAATTTGAATAATGAGTTTGCTGTGTGCGTATTCAGTGTGAATATTTTCTCTGAACGCATTGTATGTACTTTCCTTCTTGTAAGGTTGCAATTGCAGCTCTGCATGCATATTCAAAGTGAATATTTTCTCCGCTGTTGTAAATTTGTCTTTTTCACTTGGTTAATCTTCTGTGTGTGAATAATATAAAATTTTGGATTTAATTAACTAGCTCACTAGATTTTTAATTGATCTGACTGAGACTAATTACATTTCCATCACAATACCGAAGGTAAATGTCACTAACGCTATTTCATGACATGAGACATAATATGTATTATTAGAAACAGGGAAATATTATTTTCTTTCCAGTCTTTGAGATGTCTTTAACAAAAACAGAAGCTTGCTAATCCAAGGCCGAAGGGTTGTGGGTTGGGCCTATAACATCAGCCATTTCTTATCGGCTTTGTCTACAAAATGCCAAGGCATTATTCGTGTTGTGTGATAATCGGGCGGCGTCCACAGGCTCACTCCCATCACCATATTGCTTAGAACTTTAGAATACCATCATTAAATCCCTCATCCACCAAAATTTTGTTTAAATAAAATTATTATTTTAAAATTACATTAATCAAATCACAATTATAAATTAGTAAGTTGTCACGATATTTTCCTAATTGTTATACTTAATGATATTTAGACTTTGTATGCATAGACGGATGGTGTCCTCGTGGACCTACAAAAGGAATAATAGTAGCCGCTAGAAGTTAGATGTCTACATCAGGAGCAATTTTGAGTGCTGCTTCTTCAAGCTAATGGCAAATTACCAGCTTTCAATTCTTTCTTACGCTTCGGGCCATTTATGAGCAGAGGTTCTTTTATAAACTAAATTTAGTTTATTCTTAGATTCATCTAGAGTAAAATATATATTCATTTCTTCTTAGAAACTTGTCCAAACCCTTCTTTGGGTCCCTATTCTCTGGTCCACAACTTGCTTGTGCCTTGACAACGCGTAGAAGGATTTTCTTGGTTGTTTCCATTAGTGGTTAATAAGAAAAGGACCAGTCTTTGATAATGGCAAACAGTGGGTCTTATTCTTAGGTCCTCTACCTTGTACATTCTTCGTAATCAACATTTAGACATAATTATTTCCATAAACAACGGTTACGCAGTGTCACACGCGTCAATAGTGCCACTCCCAACTCGTTCCTTGTCCTTGCACTGATAATTCAAAATTTCTACTAGAAGAAAATAACACTAGCTGTTGAATTATACTTGGCCTTTTTGAAGGTAGCAGAATTCATTGACAAAAGTAGAAAGCGTTAAAATAGAAAGAGAATGCAATATTATAATAAAACTGAACTTTCCTAAATGAAGAAGCTAAAGGCATTTTGCAGGCAGAGAAGATGGGGGTCCGTGTCTGTGGTTTCTCAGAAGTAAAAGACTTTCACAACTTGGATCCACTTATGTTTTCTATTGTAGAAAGGTCCTACTTCTTTATGAAGTTCTGTACTCACAAACCACTCAAAGTTCATGACACAACAAGAGACATGGGCCTCTTTCTGCTTCAATTTTCACTGCCATGTAAGGGGGCAACGTGCTTTCCGACCTAAGAGGATCATAATTAAAAATGAAGGCTTAAAGAAACAGCAAGTCCCACTAGATCTATAATGATCTTTACCATGCTGACAGATACTAACCACGTGCTTGTGTTCACCAAGTTTACTGCCTTAATCCCATAATTTGATCCCAAAACTAATTCTCCCTTTCAAGACTTTGACAGCATGACCAATCTGCTTAAGCCAAGGTATCTCCATTGATGGTCACATGCAACCATGCACAGTTGAAAGGACAACTCACTCCTCACATTACATTCACTTTATCTTCGTTCATGTACTTCAACCCATCTACCAAATAACTAGATAATATAATTTCTTTTGAAATTGTATTAGTCAAATTACAAATAATTATCTTTATATCTTTTAAATTGTTGTTGTCAAAGTAAAAGTAGATTTAGTTCTTTTCTATCTCTATAATACGTCAAAAGGCAAAGGGGTCCAACCCTCTATTCCAACTCCCTCAGTTTGGTCTATCAATGTACACGAGCTACTATATATCAACTCGCACGAGTAAGGTTGTTACTTGTTATTGTTAGGTGTATATGATCTGGTTCAAATGGTATGTGTCCAAGTTTGTTCCCCCTTCCTTGTATGTCGGATCTCTTGTAATTAAAAAGGTAAAAAGGACAACCTTAAACAAATATAATCTACGACGTTGTCGATCTTCAGTTGAGCCTTTTTTTCTAATCATGTTTGTTCATCTGCCATACACAAACCCACTTTGATTAAGAAATCTAGCTCCAGCTCCTCTCGGACCAACATAATACTTTCTCACTCAACAAGTATTTTAAAGCTGAATTCATTGGTAAATTATTAGGTCTGCATAAAATAATGCTACCTAGGTCCAAACTACACAATCAATACACACATTATGTGATATAGGAAAAACTAAACTTCTGAATGGTTTAAAGGATCTAGAGCAAAGAAAGAGCACAACAGATTTGGGAGAAACTAACTTATGGCCACTATGTCTCAAGAAACTTGAAAAGTACACCATGTCTGATACTTGTCCTGGCTTCTTCACAGTCTCAGCAGCAAAAATATGTACACAGCAAGTCCTGCCAAGGGGAGAAGAAAGAGTCAACATACAGAAACCGACAATTCGAACTTATATATGTGGGATTTATATATATATATAAATATATATATATATATATATATATATATATATATATATATATATATATATATATATATATATACTACGTACTAATAATGTAGATTATAATTTTTCTACTCTTCAATCAAGTGTTTGGTAGGTGGAACAGTCTAATCAAAGCTAGATTCATTTAATTGCACTAACTACTACTTATGTTTCGCCAGGTGTTGAATGCCTAATGCGTCAAGAATATAATTAGATGCCATAGATATCTGCACTATGGAATAACAGTGTCACTTTTTCAGTCACAAAAATACATATTTGTGTATATAAGAAGCTCTACATAATCCTTCCTGAGGTCATACCTCGTAGAAAAAAGGATAAAAAGTTCAACAAACATTTGATTATGTTTAATTTAGATATAAAGAGATTCCACACGAAAGTGCTGTATTTAACTACTATTACTGATCCAAACACTAATATGGGAACAGTTGTCATCTAGCACATGACAAGACTAACCGTTCTAAAAGCATAAGTTGTAAGGCGAAAGGTTGCTGAATGGTTTAATAACAAGAAATATGTTACATATACATATGATTACAAAGGTAGCCGACAGTGAAATTCTGCATAACACATGGATTTAGTAATGTGATGACTGAATGCAATGAGAACTAAAATAGGTATATATGATAAGTACCTTCGAAATGGTCAACATACTTCCATAGATTCTCATCATTTTGCTAATTTTTCACTGTGACTGGGGAAAAAGACGGCGATTTACCATGTCCTTGAGACGCTGGATAGATTCCAGCCTCTGCAGCTTCATTTGATGGTTGAACTTCTTAATGAAGGCTTCGGCCCTGCGATTCAGTTCCTCTAGACTCATGGATTTATCTCTTCTCAAGGAAGCTCTATCGTTGAAAGTGTCTGACTTTTTGAGCTCCTTCTTAGCCCAAGCCACAGGGTCATTATCATCATCATCATCACCCTCCCCATTGCGACCAAATGGCTCTGCCTTGGCAATCCTTGCGCCCCATGTCTCACTCTTCTTCAGCTGTGGCCTAATCGTTTTCCCCTGCCCCTCCATGATAGCCTTCCACGTGGCTTCCAGTGTGTCATCACCATCGGAATCCGGCAATAAATAATCATTGGTGCAATTTTCTGGCAAAGGGTGGAGCATGAATTTGTCACGGGACAACAAATCAGTCTGTTCAGCCACCTTTTGTTCTTGCTCTTGCTTTTTCTCTTGCTCTTGTTGTTTTTGTTCTTCTTCAACCTCCTTTTCTTCTTCCTTGGGTTCATTTGTTTGGCTCTCTGGATCGGTTGGGTGGTTGGCAGTGTCTGAAATGGTGGTGGTTGCGTGCTTAGGATCAAAGGGTGCAGGAGAGTCAGAGAAGAATTTGGGGTGGCTATTGCCTTTGGGGTGGAAGTTGGAGGAAGCTGCAATGATGATGATGATGAAGTTGACAATGATGTAAAGGAATGGAAGTGTTAGCCAGCTTCTAACTGAGACCCAAAATTGAGGAAGAGTGGAGAGAAGAAGGTGGAATGTGTATGGGACTACTGCCACTTTAAACAAAACAAGAGAGGAGACAAACCCCATGGACATGAGCACAAGCTTTGCAGCCCACATGGCTGTTTCAAATCTGTTAGATTTGCGAGAAGATGGTTTTTGAAAAAGATCCATCGCTGACATGTTGCAGGCAGAACTACTAATAATAACTCTTCCCAACAACACGCAGATTTAAAAGAACAAAGCAAAAGAAAGAACTCTTCCGCTTAGAAAAATGAGAAGAATAAGACCCAGAAACAAAAACTTCTAGGTGGGTGGGGGATTTTAGCAACTAGTACATAAACATGAACAAGCACCAGTTCTTCAGAGGAAAAACAAGAGACAGGAGCTTTTTTGAAACTGAGGTTTGTGTATGAAAACCAAATTCTGAAAGATTTTCATCAGGAGTTAATTAAGAAGGAGACAAGAAGAAGCAAGGTTTGTGGTGAATTACCGTGGATCCTTGAAAGGTGATGAAACAGAAGAGAAAGGAACAGAAACAAAGGAAGTGAAAGAAAGAAAAAAAAGTGAACACAATGTATTGAGACGAAGCTGTGCAGAAGTTGAGTCCACTCTAGTCTCTAGAGTACAAAGAAAGAAAGGGTTTTAAAGAAAGAGAGCTTTCAAATTTCACTGTTTCAGGTGCTGTAGTTAGCAGCAGAGGCAACAAAAATTCCATTAGTACTGGGTAGGCAGGGTGGTCATAGAGTAGTAGAGGACCACATGAACAACATCTCTCTAAGAACCTCTCTTACTCATATACTCATTTTCCATTCCCAACCAAACACACTGTTTGATGAATTCCCCACCGTCAGATTCTTCAACAATAGTTCAAAGGGTATTCGAAAAATGATAAATTTTGCACTCTCCCCTTCACTCATTGCTATATAGCAGGTGCTAGCGACAGAACCACCGAAACTTTAACTATTGTTTGTGAAAAAAAAAACCGAAATGTTTGGATATATTTTCAGATTTGAAATGTCAAGAAAAAGTAAACGGTTGAATTTGGGTGGAAATGGTTCTGGTTTTATTAGTTAATTAACCCTAATTAGGTTGGTTGTTAGCAAGGTTTAGTTTATTTTAAGAAATCTAAGCAATATTTGATGGATTAAAGTGGTAGCTGTATTGAGCGGCGGTGGGCAGAATTTGCGGAGAGGGTGATTACAACTTTTGGCACCACTAAGTTAAAGGTGCTCTCAACTAACCATAAGAGTATATGCTCCATCTATATCATTCTTCTCTTTCTTCAATTAAATTTACAACAGTTTTAACATTTAATCGTCTAATACTATAATAAATTCATTTGATTTCAAGTTAGCTTACACTATCCAATTCAATTATAAATTCAATAAAACACTATTCAAAACTTATCGATAAATAATAAAAATTAACAATAATAATAAAATATACACAAAATTAAATTGAGATGCTTCTAGAAGAATATATAATAGACAATAGAAAAGAATGATCAAGATTAACAGTTTGAGTCTTTCATCAAAGAATTATTTATGAATTGGTATATATATATATATATATATATATATATATATATTCAATCTTTAATTAAAATAAAATTGACCCAATATACGTCAATTAAATTAATATAATCTAATTAATAAAACATGAAATCATTAGTTTATTCATTATTTTTTAGTTTTTTTGCCACTTAGAATTGAACAAATAAAAAATTATTAAGAATAGTACAAACTAAACAAGATTTTCAATTAAAGAATATAATTAAATTATCAAAATTCTTTTAAAAAATTCAATAATAAAAATTAGAGGTAAAAGATATTAGACTGTCTAGAAGATATTGAACAATCTAGGGCATTCTGTTACAGATATTGATGCCTAATTACATTTTTAATTATGAAAAAATTAATAACATTGATTATGTAAAAATTAATTATATTATCATGGTTTCTGATCATATTAATAATTCTCCTACATGTATTATATATTGCATATTTTTTTTTGGCAAACACATTAAAGTGTCCCATCTGTGGCAATCTATTGCTAGAAATATTTTACGAGTCTGAAATTGTCGAATTTTATTTTGTCTAAAGAAATAAAAAATTAAATTGCTTTATCCCAACAAACACATTCAAAAAAAAATTCAAACAGTCAAATCATCCTTAAATATTAATATGTTTCGTCCAAACACAGTCTTAGCATTCTCATCTTTTGAATTATTTACTTTGTTACAACAAGCAAGATTTTGAATTTATTACACCAATAACATTGTAAAAATTAAAAACGGACAAATTAGTATCTTTCAATTGTTGATTTTTTATTTATTTTATTCTTCAAATTGTTGATTGAATTTTTTTAGTACTCAATTACATTTTTTTAAATCACTATTTGTCATTAAATAAAATTTATATATGTGTTCTTAAATAAATAAATAAATAAAACGAGACCCACATTATTAAGTCAACAACACATGAGTTTTACTAAACAATAAGAAATATTGTTAGATTGTTCATATAGTTGTATATCCAATTTCACTAGGATTTTAACCCTAGATTGTTCATAGTTAATACAAGAAAAACACAAGTGGCAAAACCACAAAAACTCAATAAGATCTCTTGCAATTAATATTATATTTTACCACTAAATTTTCCATAATATGATATGTTTGTTCCACCATAAGCCATGCAATTAAGTGATTATCTATGACAGAGTCATAAACAGTCATCAATCAACAACATGGATTCTAAGAAAAAAAATATCTTTTCAAAATACAAAAATAAATAAATATCTTCACTTACTTTGCATGGTAAGATAAGTTTCATTGACTTTTTCCTTTTGATACAATCGCTTTTGATTAAAAAATGAACAAAAGATCAATGAAATTAGTTAGACCAATTTTAAAAAAGAACTTTTTGTTAAAAAGTAATAAACTGAATTTTCAAAATGTAAAAAATATCATAAAAGAACTTTCTCACAGACATTATTCAAACACTCCCCATCATACTATGTGATAATTTTGACGTTTGATTTTTTTAAGTAATGAAATTGAACATATGACTTGTTTCTATGATAATTTTTAGGGTTTTCTTTCTCGATGACGATACTGAAAGTTGATTTGTATCAACATGATATGAACATAAATATATACAAAGGTTGGTTGTAATTATCTCTCACATTTCCTAAAATAATTGAGTCAAACATACAAATTTCTTTTTCCTGGTTTTCTCAATTAAGTTCTCATCAACAATCATTCCATTTTTCTGATTTTTTTAAAGTATATTAACAATTTTACAACAACTAAAAATAAAATTATTTTATAATATATAAATATATACCAATCTCATTTGTTGATTTTATAAAATTGAATTAAATTTAAAGTAAATTTTATATTAAAATTATTTATTATTTATCTTAGTGTAGTGTTAATTTGTTGATCTTATTAACACTACACGAAAATCATGAAATATAAATTAATTTTTAGAAAGAAAAAATAATTAGTTGTTATAGTAACTAAATTAGAGACTATTTTATAGACTAAAAAAAATTGGTTTCTAAATTAGTTTGTATTATTGTTAAATAGTTTCTAAATTGGTATCTAATTAGTTTTAACTACCAATTATTTAGATTCTAAATTTGGTAGCAAAAACCTTGGTGGCTAATTAGATACCAATTTAGAAACCATTTAACAATAATAAAAATTAATTTAGAAACCAAATTTTTTTTAGTCTCTAAAATAGTTTTTAATTTAGTCACTATAACTACTAATTATTTTTTGTTTCTAAAAATTGGTTTTTATTTCATTTTCTTGTAGTGTAAATTATTTTTTTTATAGCTATAAGTGGGATGCAAAACTAAAGTATGATCATATATGTTGAAATATTAATAGTCACTTGTCAATTAACTCCTAAACATGTTTTTGATCTTTCTATTCCATTTCCCATTTATGAACCAATTAGAGTCAACTGAAGGGTACAATGCAAATATTATTAGATGAGATTCCAAATTCAAACATTGGTACCATTATTGTACACTACAAAAGCTATAATTGAGTAATAATTTACAAATGTGGATGAAGAAGCTATTTTGATTTTGTGATCAATCCATCACCTTACAGAGTACACCTAGATAATAGCAGAGAGGACAACCTTAATAAAGGAAATCACCACCAAGCTGCAGCATTGCAAGTTGCAACACGCCTGTATGCAATATCAATATCTATGCATTTATGTGCATAGAATCTAGTCAATATTTTGGCTAAGAGAAATAACAAACACACTGCTCCTCACTTAATTTTTATTGTTAAAGTGATAGTATGTACACACAAGCATCCAACTATTAAAAAAGTCATCTAAAAAATTAATTATTAACTCGCCGAGTGGTTGAGAACTACGAAGTTCGGACACTCCTCTTAAATGGCGTGTCGGTGTCCGATACTCGTATCAGACAACGACACTCGTATGAGAACTACGAAGTTCGGACACTCCTCTTAAATGGCGTGTCGGTGTCCGATACTCGTATCAGACAACGACACTCGTATAACACCTGTAAGACACGTATCTGTAAAGTGTCCAATTCAAAAAGTATTTGTTAGATTTCTTACAATTCTAGTACGTTCTAACACAATTTTAAAAATGAAAAATACATTAATTTTCTCAAAATTCAAACTTTATTGTATAAGTTATCATTATGATTATAAAAATAAAAAACAAATCTTTGTGAACGAGTTATGAAAAACATTGTTCTGTTCCAAAAAATAATCTGAAACATATTTGTGCACATAAATCTTTATTGTCAATTTATATTATTTATAGTTATATAATATATAGATACATGTTTCCATATCCTACATTTTAAAGATTTTACGTATCTCCATATCCGTATCAGTATCTGTGTCAATGTCCGTGCTACATAGGTACATAGGATGAGAGTTCAGTGATATCTCGATTTCTCAACACACTTTAGTGTTTCCTAAAAAATATATGTAAAAATTATTGTCGAGTGATTGATACTTTGTTAATATCTTAGTATATTTTGATACACTTTGTAGTTTTTCAATAGAGTGTAAAGATTCTTGACAATATTAAAAAAAATAAAAAATATCTATAAACTAAGATTAAAGTTAAAATGACAATTAAATCTGATTTAACTATTCGTACAATCAAAACTCAACACAACTACCATTAGTAGTAAGTGGACAATCTAAAGTAAAATATAATGAAATTCTAATCTTAAACTAATATTTTTATTAAGATTAAGAAGAATCTCGATCCTAAAAAATAATTTTAAAAAAAACTTCAATATTTTACTTGACATTTTATTTGAAACCTAAATATCTTGTAATATGGTTTCTCTTGAAAGACCTAAACCTATTATTTAAAAGAAAGTATTGATATATTGGAGTTGAACAGTAACTTAGTTTGTTGGCAGTGAGTGAGAGTAGTATCTTGCATGATTGTGGAATGGGGTCAGTTGTCTTACCCTAGGGAACCAGCCACTCACCGACTCACCTCAACTTGTTTCTACACACCTTTTCTCTCTCTCTTCCTCTTTCGTAGCTTAAATGTCTGCTAATCATAACCACAACTATCTGCACCACCCTTTTTCTTAAACCAAACTTTGATAATAATCATAACAACAACTATACTACACCTTTTTCTTCAACCTCAGTTTTCAAATGTGAGGAACAAACAGTACCAAAATCATCTCACATTACCAAGTGCCAACTCTACACCTTCTTTCCTTTCCTTCATGATACTAACAAGATGTCAACTTTTACATCAATCAATTACTGTCACTCACTTCTCACCCCTTTCTCCTCTTTATTCTGTGTCATACTTCACTCACTTTCTTTCTCTCAATCTATTTTTTTTTTTATCTTTTTATAGTTTTTCTTCTCTTTTTATAGTTTTTCTTTCATGTGTTCTTTTTAGTAACTTCTTTCATGTATATTTTTTTACTTTAAGGCTATTTTTTACAAACCAATTTTAGTTTTGAATCTTTTGTAGATACTAATAATTTGTTGATTTAAGTGAAACTCAAGAGGTTGCTTGATCTTTTCTAAAAAAAGTTATAAATTCAGGATTCTATTGATGGAAAAAATATAATTGGAAAATATCTCATTCGATAAAAATAATATTGAGAAAGAATTAAATAAATAAGTAATATGAAGTATTCTTTAAATATTCCAACCCATATATATAAAAAAAGAAGGCTAGGCGGAATAGATATGCAATTCCTATAAACCCACATTTGAGAACTCTATTATTGTGTTTTGACCTAGTGATCACAAGAAGAATTCTGGTTTTATTAAAGGATTCTTCATCCATGACCATAAATAGATAAGTTCTTTATTTGGGGTTCAATGCAATTGAATTTACCCCATGTGATTGCTATTCTTCTTTTTCAATGTTTAATGTTTGTGATGACCCAATTAGAAAATTGGCCTAATTGTATGATTCTGTATAATTGCATGATTATATAACTTCAATCATAATTAGAAATTTATTTTGAGTTATAAATTAGAGAAGACAATCAATATTTTTATGTCTAGATATATGATAAAGAAGTTTGGTCACGACTAGAATTTTTTTATTTTTTTTTAAATGCAAGGTACTTTGGCTATACTCATTCAGAAAATTCAAAGTGGAATAAAGGGACTTGGATTATTGTGCCGAAGGGATCATTAATGTTTAGGATTGTGTCTATAGAGAGGAATTTTTTATGGGGTTAGAGTTTGAAGGGAGAAAATTGTCTGAGTGTCTTGGGACAAGGTGTGCGAGTCTCAGAAAGCAAGTGGTCTTAGCATACTTAATATTAGGCTCTTTAATGTGTCCTTGTTGGTGAAATGGATATGGTGTCTGAGTCTGATTAAGGAAGGGCTTTGGAAGAAAATTCTAGAGTCTAAATATGGTGGTTGGAGAAGTTTAAAAGAGCAAAAGTTACGTAATTCAGAGACGTAACTCAGACTCTCTCTGATGGAGAGATATGAAGGAGGTCTAGAAGCTGGAGGTTTGAGAAGGTCTTTTAAAGGCCGCTTAAGGTGAGAGGTTGGTAACGGGAAAGAATTATTTTTCTGAGAAAATAATTGGTTGGGTTCTGACACTCTGAAAAGTAGATTCTCAAGGTTTTTCTGACTATCAGTAACCAAATATGCTAAGTTTTTTCTTACTTATCACTTTGTTACTTGTGTCTTGCTAAAAGATTAACTAACAAGTAATATACTCTATTTTCTCTAATATTTTCGAGTTTTTTTTAAGAAAAAAAAACTTGTTAAAATTATTATTCTTTTAACATGGTCGTGTGCTAAATTCATTATTAAATGTCACACGGTTTAGTTGCTATCAGTCAAAAAGTGTTAGTTTTTATTACATCTATAAATTTTAATTCTAATAAATACTATTGTTAGAATTTGGTGTTGGAAATCTCACGTCCTAAATCCTAAGCATTTCACAGTACCGTAAACTTTATATTGTAAGTTGAAATTTTATAAGGTTGAGTTTGACTTAAATATGATATCAAAGTCATCTAGAACCTATTCTAACAAGAATCTGTTGACCTTATCAGGTCACTTACTATCGGATCATGGGTTATCCATAAATATATAGTCTTATGCACAAATTGACAGGTCTTACCATTATAATGTGTTGGAGATCTCATCGATTAGAAATAAAAACATTTCATATAAATAATTGCAAATCTCAGCTTATAAGTGAGTTTTATAAGATTGAGTTAACTTTAAATTCATACTGGACATACAATTACGTAAATTCAATAATTCAAATTTCAATTCTCATAAGTTAATTTACTTAAACCGCTTAATGTGTATACACTTTTGTTTTTAAATTAATTCGTTTTTTATTAACATGATTAATGTCAACACACTTTTTCTTTCTTTTTTTTTTCTAGTGGAAAGAGTGATTATATGACTCAATTCCCTATCTAGCACCATTTACACTTTTATTTCCCTATCTAGCACTCTTTTGCTTTTATTTCCCTATCTAGCACTCTTTTGTTTTTATTTCCCTATTTAGCACTCTTTTATTTTTTATTTCCCTATCTAGCACCATTTCAAAAATAAATAAAAAATAAAAAATTATTTTTTTTTTATAATTTTAATTTTGAATATATTAAAAAACAAGTATTTTTAATGTTTAAAATGTTAGAAATATAATTAATGAATAAATAAATGAGTTTTTACAAAATAAAAATAAAAAAGTAATAAATTAAAAATGTTTAGTTTAAATTTTTTTTAAGAATGAAGAAAATAAAAAATTAAACTCTACAACATCATAAAAGTTGAATTTATAAACATAAATTAGTATTTATTTTTGTTATTATTGATAGTGTAATCATGTTAATTTCAAATAAAAAATGCAGGACATAATTATAAAAAAAATCAAAGTCAATTAGTATTAATTAATATTGAACGCAGAAATAATATTGAAGTGTCTATCTACCCTAAATGCAAAATCCTAAAAAAAAACTAATGCAATTGCTACACTTAATGCTTAAAAA
>Ga0123342_1004506_pt1 | contig 21171 bp, 15 predicted proteins | sample Turbeawhitnodule_FD_89960 | JGI IMG/M metagenome (GOLD analysis project Ga0123342, IMG submission 89960) | Root nodule microbial communities of legume samples collected from Mexico - Turtle bean Mexico white nodule | ecosystem: Host-associated > Plants > Roots > Nodule | place: Mexico: Nepantla...
ATATTTTTACTAAACCCTTACGAGGGCCTAGGATTGATTACATTTGTAACAAGCTGGGTACATATGATCTATATGCACCAGCTTGAGGGGGAGTGTTAGATATTATTAGATATTATTAGATATTATTAGATATAATTAGATATTATTTGATATTATGAGATATTATAGATATTGTTAGATATCTCATATTTATGTAATGGGCTTAGTCCATGTTTCTTTTCCTATATAAACATAACCCTATGTGTTCAATATACACAAGGGATTTACCCTATTCTTTCTTTTCCTTTAATAAGTACATAATAAGCAAAGTCTATACATAGACTCAAAAGTGGTTACACAACCATAACAGAAAACATAAACACTAACTCCCAACATTCAGTTGAAAAACTGAATGTGTACAACACTAACAAGTTCGACTAAAGGTCCACATTCTAAAAGCCATATATGTTTTATATTGAACTTACGAAAGTTTATGTTGTACTCACAGGAGGTCCATATATCAGAACATGTCCAGGGAGTGGTAAGTTGTGTGAGCCAAACCACAAACCAGATGAAGAACATAACAATATCAACATTCCTGCAGTCAGCAAAAGCAGCAAGTTAAGTATCACTAAAAAGCACCCCATTGCAAAAGAATGCAATTGATATTTAGGTGAATAAAATAAATTAATGAGTAGCAGCATCAAGGAAGAAAACAGATGAATCCAGCATACCTCAAACGAAATTCTAACAAACCTTTGAATGGGTTATCCATATTAACAGTCCAAAATAACTAGGACAAAATTAGGGAATCTTACACAACAAATAACTGGACTCAATTAAAAACCAAATTAGCAGGGATATTATTCACATGTGATCTCCCAAAACAATTTCCTCCAGTATCCTTCCTAACCAATCATAACAACATATGCAAAGGTTATTGCCATGTTTAATTTTTATGTACAATTTTTCCTATCATTTATTGCCAAGAGTTTTTTTTATCTTTGTACATATCATTTGAACATTTTCCTACTCGGCTTGGTACATCTATTAACAATAATGATAATGAAGGATCCTTTAAGATTTTATTGGGGAAAAAATGACCATGACAACAATCAATTGAAAAAGTAACAGACACTTCACCCCCTCCACCCCAAAATAGACCTACTGTTGATAACATCATCCGCAGTTTTCTCCATCCAGCCAAGGGAAGATAGATTTGAACTAATGTGGTCTTCAGAGGCTCTCTCTTCTATAGAAAGAATAGACACGGGATCACACAATTTCATCCTTTCAAAAAACTTCAGGTCCACAATACTAATGTTATCGAGTTCTCCACCAAGAGCAACATCATATGCATTAAGTTTCCCATTATGCAGATATTCTTCACCAAATGTCAATAAAAACAACATTTCAGCTGCCTTGCCACTGTTCTCTGAAAGACTATAGGCGAACTTAGCCTTCCCATTACTCCCAAGCTTGTGACAGCTTACTTCAAAATGAAGCAAGGTTTTATCACCCATAATCAATGAACTAACCTCCACACCTGAAATGGAAGTAATTGCCTTAAGTTGTGTGATATACCATAATCGTACAAGACTCTGTAATCCCCTTTGATTGTGAGATTGATTGGTAGCCTCTTCCTCTGCTTTGTAATTGGATTCATCAGAGACAGCTTCTAGAACTTTATTTTGGATTGACCAATCTATAGAATCCACAAAGACACCTGATGTAGCTTTTGCTTGGACATTTTTATCAATGTGATTACTGTGGCCATGAGAAACTTCTGGACCATCTTTCTCAACAGAATTCCCCTGCCTTAGTAGTTTGAATTGGCACGGAAAAAGAGAGGTTGAAGGAATATTTTTTTCCGAAATAATATTGCATGCCTTCAAATAAACCCCTATTCAATCACAAAAGCAATATTCTTGTTAAAATCAGATATCAAATTGAAGGAAGATAAATTTTCAACTGAAATATACATTGAACACTGAAAGAGTGTAAAAAATTCTTACAGAGATAGTAATCTTCATATCATTGGAAAATCTATAATTATACTCTTGCTAAAACCAACAAACCCACAAAAAAAGGAGCAAACCTCCATAGACCCTTCCACTATAATTTTCTTCAAAGGCCATATTTTATGTTTATGTACTTGGGCAAACCTACTATGTTTCAAAATAACAAACAGCTTATTCCCTAATTGATGCATGACAGCTTGATGCACTGTCAAAATGCAATTAGAGACTGCTTGTCTCCTAACTATAGAAACAGATAACAAAAACACCAAACATAAATACACTTAATAATAATTTGCTGGGTGCAAATACTCCACATAATTAAATTTATTAGAAAATAACCTGCAATTGATTTTTAAATAGAATGGATCAGGTAAGATGGATATTATTTTAGGACAACTTACATGAACGTAAGCTAGCTCTCAAATAAAGGCGAAGAGACTTAGCTACCATCACATGTCCTTCAGCCACAGATTCTGAAATCATCAACTGAACAATTGCTTGTCGATATTCTGTCTTGTCAGTATATACATTTTCAACTTTGTTAGTAGTTGAACCACTTTTGTTTTTCATAATATTGGTTCTTGAAATATTAACATTCTCCTTGGATACTCTGGGTACTATCAAAACCAACTGAAGCATCTTGAATGAGTATTTATTGGCTGTTTCTGGGTGAACAAAAGCAACTGTAGTAAGCCCTACATTAAGGTCAACTCCTCTGACATGAGTACTCGTACAACATAATCCTTCTGGATCTTGTAAACGAAGCAGCATCTTAGAAGTGTGCTCTTTATTAGAGGAGTCTATATGTGAATCTCCTGCTGAATCCAAACTCTTTTTACGCCTTTTTGGAGCAACAGCAACTTCAGTTTCTTGCATTAGTTGTACTGACAAAGTCTCATGTGTTAGACCGATAATCAAAAGAAACTTGTTTACACTAGAACAGTAAGAATCCACTGAATAAGAGAATAATAAATAATTATGTATAATACCACCCTTCTCACCTACCCCCTCCTCCCACTTAATAATATTTTAAATGCTAGCAATCATGTACAGTAATACTGAAAAGAAATGTCTATGGGAGAAAATATAAGTCCCAAGTTAAGAACATATTTCCCTAAGATTTAATATTAAGTTCAAATGCCACTAATAAGATTAAATCATCAAATGTATGGTTTAAAAACCATTTATGAATGTTTCATAGCAAGGCAACTCATCCACCAAGACACACAAAATGATACATTGATAATAAATTATCCAAATGTTTGATAGAAACTATAAAATCACTCAATCTATATATTCCTAAGCGAACTACTTTAATATATAAAATATAAATTATATGAACAGCACCATACACTAAAGCAATAATGCTGCCCAATTCCTATACATATTTGGGATATTAGTTCTCTCCAAGCAGCATTAGAAGTTAACCAAATAGTTTCTAACACATGTTTAAACTCAAATAAATATCCTTGATTTCAGATGAAAGAGAAAAAACCCTGATTATAAAGAACATAGTTTGCACTTTTATTATGGCATCTATATGGTATCTACATCTCTATCATGTTTGTCACAATAGTTCAAAAGATTAAGTTATATACACAAGAAAAGAAAGCAAAAACTACATTGTAATTGATGATATTTGCAGCTTAGAACAAGCATGTGATGATACCAAAGAACTATAGAGATAGAAATAGATATCATCTTACCCACCACATTCTTCGGATAAACAGAAGCCACTTGGAATGTGATGACAGTATGACCATGCAACCACAAAGGAAATTTCATCCCTTCATAGACAATCCTGAGCTGCATCAAGTTACCCACATCATTATATGAATGTAACATACAGAGATCAAATAGATTCATTTCTTCTCAAACTGACTGATTTGTTTTTCATATAGCCGGTAGAGAAGTGAAGGCAAAAGAATAAAGTAGTTTAAATAATAGAAAATATAATATTTAGATCCCAAAAAAGAAGTTCTCTGAAAGAGAATAAAGAAAAGTGGTACACAAATACCTCTATATATCATACACGCCTTCAACACCTATTACTTCTCTCTATCTCTCATTCTATCAGATGATATCACCTATCATGCCTACTTTCTCTCTCTCTTTCTTAGATGTTAAAGTAGCATTTGGTGTCCACTAATCTTTCAAAGAAGAAAGGGAGTGTCTATTTCCACTCCCATATCTGTACTGTCACTCCCATTTATCTTATTTTTATGTAAAATATCCTTTGTCTTCTTTACTAATCAGACTAATGTCAGAGACAATTCATACAAAATTTAACTAAATAGGAATGGCAATGGAAACATTAGAGCAGCAACAAACACTCACAAAGAGAAAACATATACAGTGAAGATGAAGACATACCTGACAAAATTCTCACTAGATACATTCCAGTCCATAATTAGGGTCGGATAGAATAAATTTATCAATAAAAATTCACAAGAAAACAAGGACAAATGAAAAAGTTTTTCCATAAGAAAAAATTAAGTTAATATGTAAAAGTCTCTCCTATTAGCTTCTCCAAAAGTTTTATGTAAGTTATGCATAAAATAATTTGAACTTGTGAGTTTTTTCTTCCTTCAAAAAAATTATTTGGATAAACTTCTCCTTAAACACTTGTGACCGATAAAATAAGAAAATAAAATAATTAGTTTTAATCATAAGTTAAAAGTAAGTTTTCGGAGAAGCTTAAATTCGGTAGATTCTATAAATTAACTAATGCATAATATAGTTTTAGTTTTAGCAGTTTTAGTTTTAAGAGAAAATTATTTCATTTTTCCTTCTCCTATTTGAATTTAAGATAAATTTATCCAAACATACCCTTAGTTTCTTCTTTTTCTATAAATGTTTCTAGATAAGTTCATTCAAACAGACCTTTTAGTCTTCTAAAAAGTGCATACAACTGAATTTCAATGTCTACTTCAAGTTACTTTCGATCGAATTGTAGTATGCTAAGGTTAAGTGAATGTCCAATTCCATCGCGTACCTGGTTGAGGATTATAGCCTCGGCTAGGTCGGCGTTGAGCTCCAAGATTTCCCAGTCATCCTCCGTGTTCGGCTCTATGGTGATGAGAGAAGCGTGCGGCACATTGGGAGCAGCTCTGACTTGAACACTAGCGTGATTTGGCAAGGAAACGCACTCGGCAAATTGAGGAGAAACCTGCACAAGTTATTTAGGAGTCTTTGTGTAGAATTGAAACTGAAAGCAAGTGAGTGAGAAGGTGCAAGGGGAGAAGCTTCGCACCTCTATGGCAGAAGAAGCAGAAGTGGCGCCGGACCAAGCGACGAACCAGGTGTGAAGTGGAGAGCGAAGCTCGAGAGCGAGAATTTGAGGAAGCGGTGTTGAGCGCGTAGACTGAAGAGTTTGGATGAGTGAGAGGGGAAGGGAGACGAAACAGGAGTCTATGCCTCCCACCACCTTCACCTCAAACTCCATCGGATCGAATGCAATTAGGTAAATACCACACAATTGCTCACCAAAACTCACATATTATTATTCACTTTCTCATTCCACTGCGCCAAAACTATGTCCCAGTGTCTCTTTAAGCTAAATTATTATATTTTACGAGTTTAATTAAGTTTTAAGCTCTTAAGATATTTTTAATTAAGTACATGTTGAAAATTTTTGTTATTTTCGGTGTTTAAAATTTTATATTTTTAATTTTTAATTTTTTTTATTATGAACTAGGATGACCTTATTATTATCTTGCATCACCATTGTTTATTTGTCTTCACATAATAAAAACGACATAATTAAAGTTTTAAGTTTTAAATTTGATTCAGTATATGAAATATTTGTATTTCTCTATTCAGTCTTTGTTGTTTGATTTTATTATCAAGTTAAGAGTCACAAATGCAACACCATAAACTTTGATAAGAATAAAAATAAATATTTAGAACTCTAAATATTTTCATAAAACATGACATACAAATATTTAGAATCTTAATTATCTTTATAAAACATCACATCGTTTCATGCCATGTGATTGATTTAATGTATTTCAAAATCAAAGAGTTCTATTATTTTCTTTCACGACAAAATCAAAAGGATACTTAATAAAAAAGTATAAAAATTTAAATACTCAATAAAATGAGGGATTTAAAATTTAATTATATTATTTTTTATTTTCTGTGTAAAAACATATAAACAATAATTGTAGGGACTTAATTCATAAATATAAACATTTTGAAAACTTAATAAGACAAAATATTTTTATAAAAAATCAATTAAAAATACTTAAATTTGTGAAATATTTAAAATTTACTTAGATGTGATATATATATTTATTCTAAGATAACACATTTTTCTATTGTAATATATTAATATATTGGATACAATTTAAAAGCAAATATTTTTTTGTGGTTTTTCATGTAGATTAACCATAAAAAAATAATTTAAATTATTTAAAGATAGCATAAAAGACTTTGTTAAACATACTAAAAGCAACAAATATCAACGAAGCAATTAAATTCTAATAAAAAATATTTTTATACTCAAATTTATAAAAGATGGTTGAATTAAATGTAAATATAAAATGTAGATTATATAAATAAATTCTTAAAGATAATTTTGTAATAAAGTGAATGATAAAAATGGTTAGATGAAAACACGGAAATATTGGAATTAAACCGTTAATGACAAGTCACTTTTAGCTCAATTTAAATAAATTGTTTAGAGTGTGATAAAAAAATATCATAAAAAAAATTACTAGTGTATTTCAACGTTTATAAGGTTAAGTATTAATAGTGTTCTTATAAAATTAATTTGAACAAAAAAGGATGTGAGTAACGGTTTAGTACTTATATGTAATTCGAACTCTTCTATTTTTCTTCTTGAATGATGATTTTATATAAGCACACAAGAAAAAGGTTGTTGTAAATATTTGTTTGGCCGTTAAGAAGCTTCACACTCTTTTTTAACGTTTTCTTTGTCTTATGAGCTTGCATGTGAAAATTGCATTAAACACCCTTCATGCATGTATTAAATGTTCTTATCTTCTTTAAGCAATATCCTGACTCAATGTACTTATCTCTTCTTAGACAAAGTGCATTTGCTTAACTTGTGAAAAACATAGAGTCATACAAAACAGATAGTCTTCTCCATGTTGACAAAGCATGCACTTGGGAGTTGTTGAAGTAAAGTAGTTTTAGCTCATTTTTCCAATAGATCATTGATTTTATGTAAGTTTTTTCGAATCCTCTTTGTTAGAGGTAAGAAACAAACATTCTCTACAACATAGAATAAACTATAGAGATATTCCTGAAGACGATATTAGCTTAAAACTATGCAAATATCATTTGAGCATTAAAATGCTTACCATACGTAAAAATAAGACTGCACAATATTATATAATCTAACACACAAACTACTTATGTCTTTCATTATCTATTGTTTGAAAAAAACTTGTGTCTTATAGATGAAACATTACCATGTTTTATGTTTTATTATTTTTAGCATTTAATCAAAATCATGGATGTTGGACTTTTCTCTAACAAGTTCCTTCATCACTTTTGGAATCAAAATTCCTAATATTTTTTAGTTGTTTAAGATAAAACATTAAAACTTCAAAAAGATCAAAATACGATATGTTGAGTTTTCTATATCATATCATAAGGAGTATTATTTAGAATAGACCTTACATAAATCATATTTTGTAAAAAACAATTTGTGATTTGAATTAGAATTCAACATAATTATGATCATTTCTTGTAATGACATGTTTTTCCTCTCTACTACACCATTTTTAACACTTATATGCAATTAAGACTTGACAAATAAACAATGAACAATACCATGTGCATACACTTATATAATTTAATTCTTAAAAATCTTTAGAGTGCTTCAAGGAATCATCTTTTAAATGACTTGTAAAAGAGATTTTATATTTGTAAATCTTTCACGTGTGTGTAGTTATATGCTTAAACGCGGGGGATGGGGGTAGAATTGGATGCAACCTAAGTTACAATTGAACTATTATAAAAATAAAGTGTTCATCATCTATTTCTATTACTTGCAATTATTTCTCTCAATTATCTTCAAAATGTTTTAGAAATTCCTTTGTAAACTTGTATGTAGACCCATTAGAAGACCCTTTTTAAACACTTAATAGACTTTTATTGCAAGAATCTTCCAATTATAACTCTATTAAATTGCTCTTTCAATAGTTAACTTCCTTTTTCAAGCCTTTTCAAGCAAGGTACACAATCTCTCCAAGCTATACAACAAGAAATTATTAATGTACAAAGTCCACACTCAAAGAAATGAATATGAAATTATACATTCCTTACTTCAAGAGATAACTTCACAATAGTGAATGGTTTACAATATAGATTTTTATCAAATTTGTTTGGAAGACAAACTAAAATTTAGGAACTTGAAGACTTTTTCAACACTTTTCTCATACATGTGAGGTCCATTAGTTGTATATTGGAAGCTTAGTCTCTTTCATGTGGTAGTGCTTCCTTATATAAACGTCTAGAGAAGACCGTTGTAGGTTGTGTGCACAGAGTATCATGGATCAGAGCTTTTTAGAGGTTCATGACATTTTATTGTCATCCTCTTTTATGTAGTATGATGAAATGTATAAACCACTTTCCTTATCTTTGAGATGTTTGTACATCACTGACAATGTCTAATTTAGCTTACAAACAATGATAAATGGTACTTTGTTCAAAGTCTTCCTTGGGAAGCATTTTTAGTAAGCTCAGACAATGTGATATTGTAATGCATTTAGTATTATGTACTGTTTTAGTACGATCAATATAGTCTCACATCATTCAAGAGTCGAGGCCAAGGATAGTGTACATAACTTTCTTCCTTAACCCACCGAGGCGTCTTTTAAGGACAAAACCGTGACGGAGCTCAAAAACTCCAAAGTGTACAATACCTTAGATCATTTGATTGTCCTGGCAATGTTATCTTAATGAAATTGAGGTTGGAACATTGGCATCTTCTATGGGGACGAAAATGTTCCCTTAGCCCCTCAACTAGGGGGAATCCATTCCCCTTAGACCTTGACTGGGGGGCTTTTTCTGGTACACCCAATATAGTCCCACATTGTTTAGGAGTTGAGGTCAATGGTAGTTTATATACCTTCCTCCCTTAACCCACCGAGGCGCCTTTTAAGGATAAAACCGTGATGGAGCTCTGAGCTCCAAAGCATACAATACCTCGAATGTGCTGATTGAACCTAGGGATGTTATCTCAACGGAGTTGAGGTCGGAACATTGGCGCCATCTGTGGGGATGAAAAGGTCTCTTAGCCCCTCAACTAGGGGGAATTTGTTCCCCTTAGACCTCGACTGGGGGGCTTGTTCCGGTATGTCCAATATAGTCTCACATTGCTTAGGAGTCGAGGCCAATGGCAGTTGAAATACATTTTCCTCCCTTACCCCATTGAGGCACCTTTTAAGGATAAAACTATGACAGAGATCCGAGCTCCAAAGCGAACAATACCTCAAATGCGGTGGTTGTCTCTAGCGATGCTATCTCAACAAACTTGAGGTAAGAACATTGGCGCCCACTGTCGGGGTCTGGTAAAACTTTTCCCCATGACCACCATAACAAGTAAACGTACCTTATCAACATGAGATCTTCACAAAACAACATGACCACCCAACTCGAGGCTATCCTTCGAAAGAACTAGGAAAGCATGCAAAAGGCAATGAGAAAGTCCTCGGAAAAATGCATGACAAGATTAAAAGGCATATAGCATTCCTGAAAGAGCAACACGTGATGGAAGCTGAACAGAATCGATCTGAGATACAAATTTTACAAGATCTTTTGGTGGCAAGAAATGATGACCATACTTGGACTGGTAGGAACCCGGATGGCAAAACCCCCAACCATACACAACTACATAATAAGGAGGATGAAAACCTAGAGGTTGTTTATGGATTTATTTGCACATATGGTTTTAATTGGGATTTTTTTATTTATTTTTGTAGGCCCAATCAAGAGGACAACTCTAGGGTGAAGAAATGTACAAACATATCCAAGTCATCAAAATATAAACTAGAGTTTTAATCAGAAGAACACAAGAAGACTGAGTTTCAGCTGACTAGTCAACATCATTTTTGAGCCAAACTTTAATTTAAATAAATTGTATAAAGTTGTTTAGGATTTCATGGGGCATGTATTGAGCCTAGTAGCATAAAATAATTGGACCAATATTTGGGCCAAGTAGCATAGATTTTTTGGGTTTGTATTTGGGCCAATAGTAAAATAGGTCTAGTTAGCATTAAAAGTGACTAGTTAGGGTAACAATTGGCTTCTTTGAGCCCAATGTAACCCTAAAACATCTAGGGTATATTAGAGGAAGAAAATTACCTTGGCATAGAGCACATAGACGTCCACATGGCAGCCTAGGAGTGGAGATGATTTAGCATGGAATGTGTGAGCTAAACATGGAAAGCATGACTCTACATGACACCTTCTTATGGGAGAGTTTTATTTTGAATTTTCAAATTTTGGCTCCAAAATGTTCAACCATCTCTCCTATAAATTGAGGTGTTTGTCTCATGAATTAATAAGATCAATATATGAGTGAATTGTTGCCAAGTTTGCAAACTTTCTCACTCCCTTTGTCTAGACACTCTAGGATAGACACCTTGGTCTTCTCTTTTACCTCTCCAAGTGATATGGCCCAACCAATCACTCTCCTTACCTCTCATGCACCTTCAAGGAAACCATAGCTCCATTGGAGCCCTCCTTGTTCCATCTCCTTCATTAAGCTTTTGTCAACTCCAACAAATATCCAAGAAATCCAATCGGACATGAAGGTAACACCATCAAACCCTACCCAGTATATGGCAGAGTCCCAATAGTTATCGCTTGAGCCATCTATTCAACAAGAACATATTTGTTCTTACAATATATTCAAAGTTCATCTAGGAAGGAGACTCGTTATGCTCCAACTTCAATATCATCTTGGAGGGCGACCAATTATGCTCTGACTCCAATATCATCGTGGACGGAAACTCGGGGACACGGGAAAATACCATTCAAGGTGGGTACCCAATCCTCCTCTCAATGGTCGAGCTTGGAAAAATGCAACAGGACATCAGACCCTGAGGCTCACATCAAAGCATACATGACCCAGGTGAACTTGTTCTCGGGAAACATGGTCGTACATTGTAGACTCTTTCCAACTACGTTGATGGGGGTGGCCTTGGAATGATATTATTCCTTGCCTAGGAATTCCATTGACTCCTTTAACACACTTTGTGTGCAGTTCTTATCCAGATTCGTTGATTGCAAACCAATAGTTGTGACGTCCGCTTCGTAGCACAATATGGTGCAAGGTGACGAAGAAAGCACGTGACAATATATGACACAATTAGCAAAAGCAACATCAAACATTCCTTACCTCCATCCAGCTGTAGCCATGTACGCCCTACTGATAGGACTTCGTTCAGGGAATTTCTTAGACACCCTTTACACGAATCCTCCAGCCAACATGGATGAAGTTCACAGCTGAACTGCCTGATACATCAACATTGAGGAGAATGTTGATGCAAGAAGAAAAATAATGAAAACCTCGAAAGTTGCCACTTCAGTACAATATCCCAAAAGAAAGTGAACCGAGAGATATGAAGATTATACTCCCTTAAATAAAAGTCAGGATGTGATCTTGCACGAAGTGTGCAACCTCGGATTGGTGCAACCTCCGAGACAATGGAGAAAGTCCTCAGACAAATGCAGGACGAGATTGAAAGGGATATAACATCCTTGAAATAGCAACACAAGGTGGAAGCTGAACATAATCGAGTTGACATACAAGATTTACAAGATCAATTGGTGGCAAAATATGACGACCATAATCGAATTGGTAGGAATCCTACCCAGTATACGACAGAGTCCCAACAGTATTCGCTTGAACCATTTATTCAACAATTACGTGCTTCTCCTCACACATATACTCCAAAATCATCCTGGAGGGAGATTTGTTATGCTCTGACTCCAAGATCATCGTGGAGGGAAACTCTGGGACACGAGCAAGAACCATTTAAGACAATACTCAATCCTCCTATCAATGAAATCCAATCTAGAAGGTTTCCACCTTTTTACCTCCAAGTTCACAAGAACTCAACTACCCCGAAAATGGAAATGATCGAGCTTGGAAAAATACAACGGGACTTCAAACCCCAAGGCTTACATCAAAGCATACATGATTCAGGTGAACTTGTTCTCGGGGAACATGGTCGTACATTGCAAACTCTTTTCAACCACATTGATGAGGGTGGCCTTGGAATGATACTATTCCTTGCCCAGGAATTCCATTGACTCCTTTAACACACTATGTGCACGGTTCTTAGCCAAATTCATTGATTGCAAACCAATAGTTGCGATGTCTGCTTCGTTGCACAATGTGGTGCAAGGTGAAGAAGAAGGTCTAAGACAATATATGACACAATTTGCAAAAGCAACATCAAACATTCTTAACCTCCATCTAGTTGCAGCCATGCATGCCCTATTAATAGGACTTTGTTTAAGGAAGTTCTTAGACACCCTTTATGTGGATCCTCCCATCAACATGGATGAACTTCGTAGTTGAGTTGCCCGATACATCAACATTGAGGAAAATGTTGATGCAAGAAGAAAAATATTGAAAACCTCCGAAGTTGCCACTTTGGAACAATATCCCACAAGAAAGAGAAATGAGAGATTTGAAGATTATACTCCATTAAATACAAGTCGGGACGAGATCTTGCACGAAGCGTGCAACCTCGGGTTGGTGTAACTTCCGCCTTCGTCAACCAATCATCCATCAACTGACTCGACCAAGAAGTGCAATTATCATCAAAACATGAGCCACATTACAAAAGAATGCTTCAAGGTACGAGATTTAATCAAAGAACTTATTTGATCAAGTGCTTTTGGCCACATCGTACAACATGCATAGCCCGATTTTGGAGGAAACTCCCCAAACATCTACGAAAAAAACGCCTTTCTGGTTGACACAAAGTGCAAAATCTATGGTTCCCTTTGAACGTGATGAAGTGCTTTTTTTTCTTACCTTGATTTTTTATCTTTACGGACCGGGTAAACTTTTAATTAGGCTTATTCTTTTGAAATAAAGTTTCTTTTTACACATAACGATTTACAATGATACTTCTTGTAAGCTATTATCCAAGTTCAAACGAACATCGACAAACTTTACCAAACTTGAACCAAACGGTCAAGTCACAATACGAGTTCAAACGAACATTGAGAAACTTTGTCAAACTTGAACCAAATGGTCAAGTCACAATCCAAGTCCAAACGAATCAGGAAATTTTATCAAAGTTGAACCAAATAGTCAAGTCATAATCTGAGTTAAACGAACATCGAGAATTTTTATCAAACTTGAACCAAACGGTCAAGTACTAATTTTCGAGTTCAAATGATTATCATAAATAATTAACAGACATTACTTGAAATCGAAATCAATAGTTGACCTATGCTAAATCCAAATGGGTCCAAACTAAGCTTGTTCATCCTTCTCGGATTCCAATCTGGGGGTACTTATGTACGTACCTCCAATTACAACCGGGTACATTCAAACAATAACTGCTTGTTTAATATTATATTTAAGACACATAAATCAAACTATAAATCGATTATAAGTTACTATTATAACATCCATTTATATCTCATGATAACTATTTAATGCTTTTCTTACTGGTCTAAACCAATAAAACCTATAAATAGGTGATGACTCTTTCAATAAAGAGACACTAAACTTTATTCTATACTCTTAACTCTCATACTGTTAAGAACTTATCATCATCTTTGTGCTCCTACTGACTTAAGCATCAAAGAGTCCTTTTCAAGTGGACCTCCCCCTTTCATTGAAGACCAACTGAAAGTTCGTTCCCTGGGAACACACATTCCTCACTGAGGTACCCTTCGAGTACATTTCTAGTACGAGCATTTGGCACTGTTCTCCTTATACCTTGACTGGAGGCCTTATTCCAGTACGACCAATATAGTCTCATATTGCTCAGGAGTCGAGACCAAAGGCAGTTTATATACTCTTTCCTCCTTTAACCCACTAAGGGACCTTTTAAGGACAAAATTGGGACAGAGATTCAAGCTTCAAAATGAACAATACCTCAGATAAGGTGATTAACCCTAACAATGTTATCTCAATGGACTTGAGGTCGAAACTTGTGTACCTACTCACCTTAAGGTCGAGAACGTCTAAGATCTCGTGCGACTACATGACCTCCCTAACCGAGCCTTTATTGACATCATCATGGGCAAAACAACATAATCAATGAGCCTTAAATGATAAGTAACTATTTATGGAACAATAAATAGCATTTATATGACCAATCCAAAAGACTCGTAACGATCAACTAAGAGGATACCACCTATTGAACATATAAATATACACTCTTCAAAAACATTAGAGAGTCATTTTTAGGTGGACATCCCCCCTCTCATCAGAAACTAACTAAAAGCTCGTTGCTTGAAGGACATCTTGTCCTCGTCGAGTTATACTCCCAAATTCATTTTCGATAAAAACAATAATCATAACTTATAAGAACAATAATCATAGGTGTTAATGGTAAGAATGATTGATCCAGGCTTATGTCTTATATATTCTTATAGATAATACACATGTATTTAATTATCCATTATTTAATGGAGCGAATACAAATATTATGATAACTAACTTATGAATACTTATTATCCATTAGTCATTTTTATTTAGATATTTTTTAAATCAACTAAGAAAAGAAAGTTATTGACAAAAGAAACATCAACAATTGAATAGTTGCTAAAATTTTATTTATAGATTTACTTTTTATATATATAAACGTGTGAAGTTAAAAGTATTTTTAAAAAGATTAACTTTTTAAGCTTATATTTTGTGGTGAAATTTGTTTTAACTTACATTTAAAAAAATTATTTTATTTGTCCTAATATCGTACTATACAATTTAATTTAGATTATGCTTTAAGACTAAATTTTATTTTTAAATAATTTCATTAAAATTTTAGAAAATATTTACTATATATAAAACCCATAAATATTATTTATTCGATTACTCAATGTTAGAATTATATGCGCATGATTATTCAGTTTTATCTAATATATTACAATTCAAAATTAAATGGATAAAAAATCACGTCATACATAGAATTATTTCTGGTGTAAAAATTAGCGTAATTTATGCTAGTTTTAAGTTAAAAGTTTAGCAATTTATTTTAACGATGCTAGTGGTGGCAAAACCACAGTACCAAAAATATTTATTCCCCTTTTTGCAAGTCTTGCTGGTGCTGTGCTGCATCCATTTTACCATGTTTGAAGCAGAACAGGAGAAATAAATCAATGATATCCCTTGCTTTTTATCATCTCTCGCTGATCTTATAGGTCACCATTTTATCTTTCCATTGCTTCTGGTCCTGGTTCAGGTCCAGATATTTTTCGTAGAAGGTGACTTCTTTGTTTGATTTCACTAACAAGGCAGAAGAGCTCCTAGTTCCATAAGGCCCCTAACCATAAAAAGGGTTTTTAGCTTAAGCCTGTAAAAGCAGGGTTAAACAGATAAATAAACAAGTGGAATGAATGTGTTGGTTACCGATGAAAACTCTGCTTCAACAAATATAGCACTCAAAGGATGTTCTCGTTCACGAGGCTGAACCCCAGGTAGCATCCACTCTTCATCTTTCACTCTGTTTGTCATTAGTTTCTCAACCATTTCTTTGATGGGAAAATCACTTTCACCATATTCCCCAATAAATTCTTCGAAACTTTGGCGCATTCGTTCAGCCTGAAAAGGTTGTGACAAATTTCGGTTAGCATACATGCTGTCTCTTTCAGAAGAAATGTAAAAAATTAGAATCACACCTACAGCAATTCCTTTTAAAATTTGTCAAATTAGCATTTTTTTCCTTTTTACATTAAAAGAATAATTGTGCGCGATTAATACAAATTATATAAAAAAATCATCTTTATTTTGCCAAAAAGGCCTAAAAAAACCTTTAAAAACCATTTTGATGTAGAGAGATATTAGATGAATTATTGTAATTTATAAGTAAGATCCTTTTTCTTTTAATTTACTTATCAGGGGTAAGTGGATCAAAATTGATTGCTACAATTTGCTACATATATAATCATCATTATATCATTCTGAGCATGAACTAAATCATATTGATGGGAATAGTTACAAGGGCAATAAAAAAGCAGGTGTAATTTATAAACACATATCAAATGAACCAACCCAAAAAGAATCTGGAAACAACAACATGATTGTTTTGTTACCTTTGCCCAAGGAGCGTCGAGAGATGCATTAGCCAAGACGTGAATCCCCGGGGTGACTAGAGAAAAAGAAGGGTTATCTCGGTCTGGTCTATTGAACACATAAACCATGGTGGAGGTGCAAATATCAGCCACCACAAGGTTAAACCCATTGTACTGATGTCCCTCTCTCACAACCTGCTCAGCAAACTCCTGGGGACTCTCATTGCTCTGTTGCATTTCATTCACACGTTATGATTAAACCAGTGTAACATCATCACCCTGCATACTAATAAAAGTGAAACGAAAAAGAAGCATGACAAATAACAATAGTTGATAAGCTAGTTTAATTTTCTGTTGAGTTAGTGAGTGTACAATTTCTGTGCGGTTGAATAAATAATTGTTCTTTCCACCATTTGGTTTTGTTGAGTAAAAAAGACAAACAGAGGGAGTGCAATGCGAGGGTTTACCTGAAGAAAACGAAGGGGCAACTCCCCTCTAGTTCTGGGGTGTGGAAGGGTCTCAACTTCCCTAAAATCAGTGAGAAAGGCGATCCTGCCATTTCTGGAGGAGCCCATCCACGTTCCGCCGCAGAGCCCGTCCTTACCACCCAAAATGGTTTCCCCTCCCCACCACCATGCCAAAGGGTATGTAGGGCTATGAATGAACATTCCATTTGTCTAAACTCAAAGAATGAATTCCAAAAAGTAAGGAAGAAGTAGGTGAAGTACTCACCGAGAATAAATCTGATCCCTATTGCATAAGATAATGAAGGGGTAGTTGGGATGAGCTTGCCACATGAACACTGAGATACACATGTTTCTTTGTTTCTATGCCCTTTCGCCTTCGCTAACTAACCAATTTCTCTTTCCAATAAATAAATGCCTAAAAACCTATTCACTTTTATTCTCATTAAATTCCATACATGCTGTTTAATCACAATTAGTCATGTAAAAAATAAAATCAAATTAAAAAATATAATTAAATCTTTCTTTAAAACATATGATTTCTTTCCTATATATGTGCTCTTTTTTTTTAAATTATTCAATTTTTTTTTTTCAATTTATTTATTCAAATAAACCTACTTAATATTTGTGTTGGGAAATCGATTTCGAAAGTCAAACCTTCGTTTTCTTTCATTTTTTTTATTTAAGTTATATTAGTTGTTGACTTTCATTTTTCAAAAACAGTTAGATAACTTTGTTTAATAATGGTATGTAAAGTAATTAATTAATGATGCAAACTTTGTTTATTCTTATAGAAGATACACGAAAACTCAAGTACCTTTTTATTGAATGAAATATCTATGTGACACAAACATAGAGGTAAAATGGATAATAAGAAATAAGTAAATATTATAATGTGTTACTTATTATATAATGATTTTTTTCTCTTTGTCATGTTAACGAAAGGTGTTCGATTTATAACATGTCATCTATTGTGGTAATATTCAAAAAAAATTATAAGGCTAACAATTTAATTTTGCTTTAATATTTTTTAAGAAACACAATTTCTTCACATGAGTGGCCAAGATTTAAACATGTGGATGACATTAGAATAATTTTTATGTGACAAATGCTTCATTTTTATTAAGAGAAATTTATGTAAACTTATTTATGAATGACCTTGTGACGTAATTATGAAAGGAGTATCGTCATTTAAACTAGTCTAACTATACAAGAAGATTAAGAGAAAAAAAAAAGACTATTCAAAGCTAGGTCAAGTATCTAATGAGTCAGGGTATCAATTATTATTTTTTAATCTTTTTAAGAGATGTTAAAAGCATAAAAATTGGGCTTGTTCATGACTCATAGAGAAACCCTAACATCTAGAAGGTCTCCCATGTACAACCCCTACCCACATTAAGCACATGCTTTAATGTGAGAAGCATGGCCCCTTCTAGATCCACAATTAGTGGCACCTTTTAGGAGTTAAGCTAGCATATTTTGAATTTCAAATTTCCCTCCATGCCTTAATCACATGACACTTATCACTATAAGTAGGTGATCACCCCGTCTTGTAAAATAATAACATATTTTGAGTAAAGAAACTCTACGTGAGTGATTTTTTGAGTGTCTAAAATTCTGAGTCTTATCTTAGCTAGATGTTTCAAGTGGCGACTTTTGTACCGATCGGTCCCCGAGCGTTGACTAACCACTGGTAATGTTGGTGCCACGTAAGCGGGTCCCGCGAGCAGCGCGGGCCAGTACCTCGCAAAGCACGTGCGTCAAGGAGCCAAGAGTGGTCAGACATCCGGATGTACTGACTTGCCACTAAACAGTGTGGAGAGGTCGGACATCGGAAACCCAAACAGTAGAGATGGGCCACGAGAAGTGGATCCCAGATCACACACCAGTTATCAGTAAGAGAGAAGCCTAGATCACGATGCCCATGCGTGTAGAGTGGACGATGCATTCAGGTGTGACACAAAGTACAGAGCCACTAGAGGAATACGACCTGCAAGGGTCATGATCAGGGGCGAGCTGCATGCATGACACGTGAACGTGAGCATGCATGCACGACGCATTCAAGCTGATTTGGTAGCGTCGCAAGCTATGAACGAGGAACTGCGCAGAGACCTGCAGACCCACATGACGGAACGTGAGGGTGCAAATCATGAGCCTGGGACTCCCCCAAAGAGTTCCCAACACCTTTCTCGCCGGAGATCGTGGATGCAGTGATACCAGCCACGCTCGTAGGGCCCAAGGTGACCTTCACCGGGGTGAAAGACCCGGAGGCTCACCTTACGACTTTCCATACACAGATGATGCTGGTTGGGGGCTTCAATGCGGTGCGGTGTAAGCTGTTCATGAGCACTTTGGCAGGAACGACCATGGACTGGTTCGTCAGCCTCCCTGATGGCCATGTAACATCGTTCCCGCAACTCACAAAGTTGTTCAGGGCGCAATACATCATGAATCGAGCCCCCCGTCAGTATCCTATGACCTCTTTGACGTAAAATAGTATCAAGGAGAGTCTTTGAAGGAGTTCCTTCACCGTTTTGGAGCGCAAGTGGTGAGGTTGAACCTCACAGAGGAGAAGATGATGGTGCACGCGTTTAGGAAGGGCATCTTGTCGGGACCCTTCAGTGAGTCACTCATCCGGAACCACCCCAAGACCTTCGCCGAGATAAAGCGTCGCACGGTGGCCCATATTACGGTGGAGAAAGAAGTTAGTGAAAAGCGCACATGCGTGGTCCCCACGCGGCCGCGCGCGGTAGGTCGTCCTAAGGGTCTTGTGAAGCAGCAACCCTATCAAAGGCCTAATACGAGGGGGCGCGGGAGAGATAACGTGTCGCCAAGGCACGACTTCATAGTGGAACTAAAGGACCTCATCGCTATCCCAAACATAGCGGAGAGGCTGAAGATGCCTCTAAAGACCGACAAGAGGCTCGAGCCCAACAAGAACGCCTGGTGTGAGTTCCACCAAGCATACGGCCACCCCATACGCAATTGCTTAGCGATGGGACACCAACTAGATGAGCTGGTGAAGAACGGTCTCCTAAGAGATTATCTGCAAGAGAAACAGGGGATCGAGGACGTTGTGTTAACAGGGGGTGGTCCGGGGCATGAAGTCCCCGTGCACGGTGAGGTCCACACCATCGCAGGAGGGTTCTTGGGTGGAGACTATATCACCTCTCAGCGAAGGAGATATGCGCGAACAGTGATGTCGGTGGAAGCACAGAGGACCAACGACGCCTTTGATGTTGACCTGGTTTTTACCAAGGCTGACTTGTAGGATGTCATACCCCATGACAATGATCCGGTGGTAATCTCAGCGGTAACCACGGGAAGGAAGGTGCACCGCGTGCTAGTAGATCAGGGAAGCTCGACAAACGTAATGTTTTGGACGACCTTCAACAAACTGCAACTATCCCCCGACATGCTAAGGCCCTATAGCGGTTGTCTCTATGGTTTCGCAGGAGACCAGGTCGAGGTGCGGGGATACTTGGAATTGAGGACCACCTTCACAGATGGCACCGCGTCACGAACGGAGAGCATTAGGTACCTTGTCGTCAACACCTTCTCTGCTTATAATATGTTGTTGGGTAGACCAACACTGAATAGGTTAGGGGCGGTGCCGTCGACAAGGCACATGAAGATGAAGTTACCGAACCTGACAGGAAAGGTGATTACCATCAAATTAGATCAGAAGGAGGCCAAGCGATGCTACGAGAATAGCCTCAAAGCAAGACGAGGGGTATCTATGGTCACTAATGGACCACCGTACACTGAGGGAAGTCCTCTGCCTGAGATCAGCCGCTCCAAACCTGACGAGGCCATAACAGAAATCGCCCGCAGGACCAAATCTGATCCGTTTGGAAGCTCTGGGGAAATAGAGATTGGAGAGAAAGTCTCCAACCGAAGCAATATCTCTGGTCAAATGGTGCAAACCCCGATTGAGAAGATCGTAGAGTCCAGAATCGGGATAACCAGTGATGATCGACTAGGCGATCGGTTCGGCCCCCGAACAAAGACAAGGTCAGTTTCAAGGTCTTACACACAGGGGAAGCAGAGTATGCTAAGAGCCTGGAGCGAAACACCAAGTACTAAGGAATGGAACCCCGTTAGTTTCACACCCTCTCTCTCCCGTGTGGACCAATTCCCTCAGGAAAACAAAGATCTTTGGGGATGAAGCATGCATGTTTAGGCGCTGAAGCAGGGCTCGGTTCCTCGCACTCAGAACGCAGCCGACTACAAGTTTTATTTGAGTTAGGGAGGAATGTTGTACGTGGTATTAGAGGACACTCTTTTTCCTTTACAAGGGTATTTTAATGAGGTCCCCATATAATTACGATTGAAATATTTTCTCGAGTTATGTACAATTCAGTTAAGAACTTGTTTTCCTTGCGTTAGAGGTCTTGTGAGCGGAGAGGTAGGTTCGTGAGAGAACACCTCCCCTCTCGAGTGAAAGCGCCAAGGTTGAACGAAAT
>Ga0123342_1004507_pt1 | contig 21170 bp, 3 predicted proteins | sample Turbeawhitnodule_FD_89960 | JGI IMG/M metagenome (GOLD analysis project Ga0123342, IMG submission 89960) | Root nodule microbial communities of legume samples collected from Mexico - Turtle bean Mexico white nodule | ecosystem: Host-associated > Plants > Roots > Nodule | place: Mexico: Nepantla...
ATGTTATAATTAAAAACATTATAAAAAATGTGGGAGTAATAAAAAAAAAAAAAAGAAAAAATTTAAAAAAAAAATTTGTTTTTTTAAAAAAAAAAAAAAAAAAAAAAAACTGGCGTCGTTCTCCGTAAGATAGACCAAGATTTTCAGCAGAGTGGAACCAAAACCGGGCAACAGTTTGAGTAATTAAAATATGAAACTGCATTATCATTTTGATGATGTGTGGTGGTGGGGGATGTTAAAGTGGAGAATTGACGTTTCCTTTTATAATTGAAATGTTAAAAATATGTTATTTATGAATGGTCCGTGTGAAAGTGATGGAATATAGAAGTGTTAAGTATTTTAAATTGGTGCATCATACATGACAAACAAATAATCTCGATTTTACCTAAAAACAATAATCTATTGCTAGCCATGTACACTTCAGAAGTGTTGAGCAAAATTCTTAAACTAGTTGAGTCAAATTTGGTCTCTGTAATGCTTTGTACAATGGAATTAGAAGAAGAACAAACTTTGTGGAGTAAAATATGAAAATGTATGTTGATTCATCTGGGGATTACTGCACATAGTTCGCATATTTTGGTTTTCTAGTTGAAATGTTAAAAAGCGTGTTGTTTTGCTTAGATTATGTGTCAGTGTCTACTATGTATGAAAGCTTGTTACTTACAGCTGTAGACTTTATGTAAGCAAAACTAAAGTAGCAAATGATGAGGTTGTTGTTGTCTGTTTAATGTTTCTGAGTTTTGAAAAAATTTCCGTTATTGGATTTAAAGAATGTTGCTGTCAACAAAGTTGTATGCTTCATTCTTTCATAATTGTTCTCCTATCCCTAAAATATTCAATGCCGAAGATGGGGTACAGAAACTGTAATGCCGAAGAGACAGCATACTTACGCTATGATATGACAAAAGATATAAAGCTCTGAGCAACATCCTTAAGAAATGTCATTTTTATTTTCTTACAAATCATTGGCGTTTTCTTCAAACCAAATTCGGTTGCTTGGACCCTAAAACAGATTCAAAATGATAATAATTAACGTATTTTTGTATGATCCATGTATACGTGGAATGATTATTGACATTTTGTTCGTATTGTAAAGAATTTATAGTAGCCACAACAAGCAATGTTCTGTAGCATTGCTGTTTCCCCATTTGTTATGTTGGTTAGGACTTAGGACTCATATTGTCCCTCAGTAGAGTTGATGAACACGAAGACATTATTTTTTTTATGTCTACTTTTCTCTTGAAAGCTAAGACATTTTCAGACTTTTCTACTGTCTAGATTTCGCTTCTTCCCTACTCAAAGGCACCACCATGGTATGGATTTTGCATATGAATGGCGTTTTACACCTAACATGGCTATAAAGACCGAAGAAAATAAAATGGTACTGTGCTTTTTGACTCAAATGGAGAAGGTTGGCCCTAACCCCTTTTCACTCCACAGTAAATTTAAGAGAAAACTTATGAAAGTGATCATGATTACAACTCAAAGTGGACGTGGGAAGCTAAAATTGAATTACAATCTAGATCCATTTAGTTTGATTAAAAGTAACTTAACAAAACAACAACATTGGAGCAAAAGATGCCACATGCTTCCATTAATGGAGTGACATACATGCAAGATGCGGGATGCTGACCCCTGAATTGAGGCATGTGCTGATTGCAGATTATAGGAAGCAATATAAGTTAATGAACACAGTTTCCAAGTTTTGGCTCAACCAGCACGTTGGTTCTAAAATAATTACGTATGGCTTTGTAAAACTACCAAGGTTACATGATATAAAATCCGTGACCAGCAGAATAATGGTATTTTGACCTTTAATCTAACAGTGTTTCTAAAATATTAGACACCAATTGACTGATGGGTCATTCAATCTTGTTTTACCTTAGTACTAGTATCTTATTTGTCTTGTGTAACGATTTAAAAATTCACCTTGATCCTCTTTACCCTTGTTGTTTTCCCCAACACCCCCCCATAAATTTTGGGAAAGTTCATATTCTTGGTACTGATAGTCAATATTTTAATGCTTATAGTTGGGATTGTGATGACAAGGGACAGCTTTATTCTTTTGCTTTGAGCCTGAGTTATGTTATGGCTATTACCATTTGGGCCTATTATTCATGGTTTCTCGTGAACCCTCTTTTGTGTCTCGAAACTGTGCAGACTTTTGAGTATATGCAGCCTTTGATTTGGAGGTGATCGTGTGGGTAGGATTTGATTGTAAGGTGGAATTGCATGTATGGTAGTGGTTCCCCTTATTGGCTTTTGTTGGACTCTTCTCTTCTCTGTATGAGTTCACAAGCCACAAAAAGTGTTGGAAAAGAAAGCAACTTTCTCTCAATTAGTTATGTGATTCACTCCCCACTTCCTATTCAAAAGGTCACTGCTTGCTCAAGGCATCCAACAAAGAGTTTCACATGGTGGGGTGTGTCATGTGTGGCCGTGTCATTTCCATTCCAAGGGCATTGAAAGCTACCACTTTTATTTTCTTCACGTAATTAAAGCTCTGTCCTCATTAAGCTGTGGTCCATCTGCACTCTCTCTGTACTAATTCACACCTCTGACTTTGCTTTTCCTCTTATTTACTTACTATCAGCTACACCTTAAACAACATTCCTATACTTCTCTCATTGCTTATTTTCTTGGGGGGGCCTCAAATCCTTTATACTCATTCATCAATCTTCTGGGGAAAACGCAGTCAAAGAATTTTCAATATGTGTTCAATTATCATACAAACTGTGAAGTTAGACAGAAAATACTAAACCCTGTCCTTGTATACTTATTATCCATGTTTTTTAGTTGATACATGGTCCAAATTCTAAGAAATCTTGCGGTTTTCAGTAAAAATGAACAGAAGCTAAGAAAAAGTCATTTATACATGTTAAGGGGTAATAAATCAGAGGAATATAAGGTGGGAAGGGGCAGAATTTAGCTATGAATCATGTGAGTTAAAATTCAATGTCTTGTACATTTTACTAAATTATTATGTTATTTTAAGTAATTTTTGAAATTGTTAAAAACTGACTATTCTGTGTGTAATCAATTGCACGATAATGCTAGGGACCGCCTCCAAAATCTTATTAATTGGACTTGTAAGCCAAACTGAAAAGTTGGTTGATTAATTTATATTGTTGACGTTGTGTTTAATTTAGCAGTGTACCCAAAGTTGAAATTGCATCATGTTTATTATACTGGGTCCACCAATTTGAAAAAGATATGAGCTACTTTATAATAATTGTTAACCAAGCTTATGAGCATGAATACACCATTAAGACTTTGGTTCATTATTGCTAATTTGTAATTTCCTACTTATTATTCAAGTCTTTATTTAATTAGTCCAATTTCTTAAGACTTCAGAACCAATGTCATGATCCCTCCACCTCTACCCCTACCCCTGGGTCAAGTTTAAAATCGAGATCATGACACAAAAGATTTAGGTTCCTTTGAATACAAACTCCAGAAGTTTCAGTTTCAATGCCATAATACCATAATTTAGAGTGCATTAATTGTATAAAGCTTTTAATTAAAGAAAGTAAAAGGAAAAGAAGATGATGAGTTGCTGCAGCAAAGTATGGGTTTTGGATCTGCAAACACAAAGTAACAGTTAACCATAATAACTAATAACTAAAGCTAATTAAAATATTACCAAGTTCTGTAATTCATGCCTTGCTTCTACCTTACCTTTTGTTTGTCCTATGTTGAAGTATTATAATTTTTTTGAATATACATACGGACAAAAACTATGTTTAGAGACATGAACTACCACCTACATGATTCCGTCTAAATAGCCATTCCTAGACACAACATCTCTGGGCCTCTCTTGTCTCCCTTCAACACACTTCTAACTTCCAAACACTGTGCCAACTCCAATGTCACAATTGCACATTAACACTACATAAACCAAACTCACTCTCGAAGGGTATTTCCGTCAATTCACATACTACAGTCCAATTGGACCAGTTCTGTATCAACTGCAATGTAAGGATAAGCATAGATCTGCAGAAACAGTGTTACAGTGAAATTTCCTCTCTCTTTCTTTCTTTTTTTTTTCTTTCTCTTTGCTTTGATATCATAAGATCGTTGATTACTTAGTTATAGTACGAACTTGTAACGTATTTCGCCGGAATATTCCTCCGGGAAATGGGGTTTCTCAATAGCCACTGAGGATTAACAAAAATGGGTGATGGAGAAGAATTCGCCGGAGCTTCGGGTCTGCGGCGAGTGGTAGAGCTCATCCTTGCCGTGCTCTCTCTCTCGCATTCGATTCGTGTCTTCGCCGGAAAATGGCAACTCATTCGCAACAAGCTGGAGGAGCTTCATGGCGGTTTAGTCGCCGCCGAAAACTGCGACTCCGGCGAGAGCCCTTCGCTTTCGCGGCTGGTGACGGCGGTGGCGGCCACTGCGACGGAGTGCCACGATCTGTGTCGGCGCTGCGTGGATGTTTCCTACAGCGGGAAGCTTCTGATGCAGAGCGATTTGGACGTGGCGTTCGCGAAGCTCGATGCGCACGCGAGGAAGCTGTCTGAGATATACAAAAGGGGGATTTTAACAAATGGGTTTGCGCTCGTTGTGTCAAAGCCGAGTCTTGGGGCTTCGAAAGAGGACATGAGGTTCTACGTGAGGGACTTGACGACGAGGATGAAGGTTGGAGATTTGGGGATGAAACGACAGGCGTTGCGGAACCTTCTAGAAGTTGTGTTGGAGGATGAGAAATATGTGAAGGTGATTGTTGACGTGGCTGAAGTGGTTCATTTGTTGGTGGGGTTTTTGGGTTCTATCGAGGTGGAAATCCAGGAGGAGAGCACTAAGGTGGTTTCTGTGGTTGCTGGGTTTGATTCTTACAAAGGGGTTTTGGTTGGGGCGGGGGTGATTGCTCCTTTGATTAAGGTTCTGGATTGTGGGAGTGATTTGGGGAAGGTTGCGGCTGCAAGGTGTTTGGTGAAGTTGACTGAAAATTCGGACAATGCTTGGTGTGTTTCGGCTCATGGGGGTGTCAGTGTGTTGTTGAAGATTTGTGGTGTTTCTGATTGTGGAGGTGATTTGGTCGCACCTACTTGTGGGGTGTTGAGGAATCTCGTTGGTGTTGAGGAAATTAAGAGGTTTATGATTGATGAGGGTGCTGTGTTAACTTTCATTAAGCTTGTGAGGTCCAAGGAGGAAGCGATTCAGGTGAATTCGATTGGATTTATTTTGACTATTGCCTCTGGGGATGAATTGGTTAGGCAGATGGTGATCAGAGAGGGAGGGATTCGTGCTTTGTTGCGTATTTTGGATCCGAAGTGGTCTTATTCTTGTAAAACCAGGGAGGTAGCAATGAGGGCCGTTGAGGATTTGTGTTTTTGTTCACCTAGTTCTGTGGGTGTTTTGATGAGTTATGGCTTTGTAGATCAGCTGACATACTATATTCGAAATGGGGAGGTTTCGATTCAGGAGTTGGCATTGAAAGTGGCGTTTAGGTTGTGTGGAACATCTGAGGAGGCTAAGAAAGCAATGGGGGACGCAGGGTTTATGCCAGAGTTTGTTAAGTTTCTGAATGCAAAGTCCTTTGAGGTTCGAGAAATGGCAGCTGAGGCACTCTCTGGCATGGTTATGGTGCCTAGAAATAGAAAGAGATTCGTGCAGGATGACCATAATATTGCCCTTCTTCTGCAGTTGCTTGATCCAGAGGAGGGGAATTCTGGTAATAAAAAGTTCTTAATATCTATATTAATGTCCTTAACAAGTTGCACTAGCGGGAGGAAAAAGATTGTTAGTTCCGGATATGCCAAAAACATAGAAAAACTTGCGGACGCTGAAGTTTCTTCTGACGCAAAGAGACTTGTGAAGAAGCTATCCACTAACCGGTTCCGCAGTATGTTGAGTGGAATCTGGCACTCATGAATGTAATTCATTTTTTTTCCTTCACCCTTTTTTTAACTGTATATTTACATAAGTGCCTTACAAGTTTTGCTAATTTGTGTTCACCTTATTGATATGCTTTCTGTCTTATTTCATTGGCCTTACCTTCAACAAGAGTAGCACAGCTTTATGCTGAGATTGTAACCAGGTGTAGTGATAAGTGATACCATAAAAGCGTTGTTGTAGATTTTCTTGAGGATACTCTGCCACTGCTGTTAGGCCATTGTCTATGGTAGATTGTACCAAAGAAGTATATTATATTATATATATTATATCGAAGAAAAGGAAGAATGTAATTAATTACTAGTTACATACTGTTATTCTTAATTTCTCATTCACATAGCCTACCTTAGTTTTTGTTTGGCAATGTTCCAAAAACATTAGTGTGTGCATTTGTGAATTGTGTGGTTACCACATGGCGAAGACGTCAATCTTTGGCAAGCATGTGAGTAGTGTAAGCCTTTCTTTTCTCTGTCCGGCATTATATATAAAAAAGATAGCGATAGATGAAGTTTCCATCTGTATTGCTTTGTCTTCTAGTATGCACTGTCTTTTGGCTATGGCTATTTCCTTGTTGTTGATGAAGAATTTGCACGTGGTGGCAATTGCCAATTTTGATATCATGTTGCCCGATAACTGTAATAGATAAGGGAACAAAATGATCCCCCATCATCCACCCTTTGTTTAGTCTTCTGTTTTTAGTACTTTCAAGCTATAAAATAGTGACAGTGAAAGTGCAAGTTCCTAAAACTGGGTAAGGGATTTAAGCAATTGGGTTCCGTGAATGAACGGAAATTTATCCTCTTGATTTGGTTGTGGTGGTGGTTGGAAAGTGTTGGCTCTCTTTCTCATGCTCTGTGTGCCAACCTATGCAAATGAATTAGGCTGATCTTGGAAAGTGTTAATGGAAGCCTTGTTCAACATTCAAACCTCACTAAATTATTTAAACTAATGGCATTAACAATATCTTAGTTCTAAATTCGATTACGGGGAATACTCATTTTGAGTTTAAGTGTTGGATTACGATAGTTGCAAATTGTCTTTTTTGTTAAACTGTTAACTGCATGCAGTGGAGAGGTTCTTCTTTAACATTCAACATTATTTTTCAGTGAAAATCTCAGTGTGACTTTCCTTATAAATAAATAAAAAGTTATCTAACGGTTACACCAAAAGTAGAAAGATATATTTTTTCTTTTGACTTTTCCTATAAGAGTAACAAAAAATTATAAAGTGTTCTCATGGCAACAAATCAGAAGATTAAACAACATCTTAGGAAAAGTGGCCCATCCTCCCAAACCCAAAGGTTAAATTTCTTTCTTTATTGTTATTGGAAGTTGTTTTCTAATAATTTTATTAAACTTTTTATTTCATGCAAAAGTTCATTTTAGTTTATAAACAACATTAATTTTATTGTTTTATTTTAATTTTTTTATCCTTAAAATTAATTAGGTAATGGTAGAGAAGTTTAATCTAGACATGATCAAAATTATTTTGAGATTAGTATTTTATTTACCTCTTATGAGTGACTATTCCTTTCGGTGTCCTATATATTACATTTCTTCAATGTGGATTACTTGCATTATTCTCTTTCTACTTTTTTCTTTATTGTTTTTCATAAGCTTAAATTGTAACTTTGTCTCGCTTTAATATTTCATCCATGATTTTAGTTTTGTAATTTTTCTTATGATTTTGATCTCTTATTTTAAAAAATCCTATATGTGTGCGTGTGTGTTTGTGTATCAAAGCCTCAATTTATGACATCTTTTTTATTCTACTTAATTAAATTGTTGTTTGATGATACTTTCAATAAATATGTTAGCTTTAGTGTTTAATTAGATCAAAATGAAAGAAATAAAAATGCATATAAAATCAAAATTAGACCAAAATTACGAGTTTTCTACATTGAAGAACTTAAATCGCAAAAAAAGGGTTTCAAAATCGCAAATGAAAAGTGAAAAGATTACAGATTGAAATATATTTTTCTTAATTGGATATTTTTTAATCTTTAAAAATATATATTCTCCAGTGTAAGTATGCATTGAATTTCATTTGTTGCGATCTTTAAAAATTATAAAAATTATGTAGTTTCAGACCATGTTCTTTGTTTAACAAAATACTGTTTGATTTAGACAAGAAAATAAGTGAATCCGAGCAACGTTCAATCACAGAACCAGTCTTCTGCAAAATTATTAAATTACACAACTAAAAAGCTTAAAAATTCACTATCAGCACTCTCTTAAACATTTCCCATATTCTATATTTTTTTTATCTCATTTAGATGTTTATTCTACAAACTATCATCATAATTAACAAAAGAATCTTAACCATTCTTTTATTTATTTTTATTGTATATTTAATATTTAACTATCTAACCTTTTTATGCTGCCATTGTTTATTTTTATATCTCAACTAAGTTTCAATAATTTTAAAATATAAAATAATTTTATATTAGAATTGAATTATTTATGAGAAAACCAAAATATAATTTGTTATGAATTTTAAATATATAACATAATTTTTATATTAAAACCATTTTTGTTTATAATTTTTAATTATATAAAATAATATTCATTCCTTATAAGATACACGCTAAAATCCTAATTTGTATATTAATTCATTTGTGGGCTACATGTCAGAAACATCTGTTTGGAAATGGGCTTAAGTTTCTATTCAGCTCATGTCTTGTATCATTCGGGCTTTCTGTTTTCCAGATTATTTTTATTTGCCTTTTTATTCATGTTTTGAAGAAGAAAAAAACATTCGTCTTCGGTTAATTTGGACTCTAATTACTGTTCAATAAAGATTAAAAAAACCTCTAACTAATTCTTACATTTTATTTTAGTTAATTGTTTTTTACACCTCATGGTTTCTTTCTATACCTTCATGAAGTGTTGGAAATGTCAAAAGTATCCATGTCTTAGATTTGTATATTTTGTAATCTATAAGCATTCTGCATTCTGGTTCAATCTAAAATATATATTTAGATTTCAAAATTCAGAAAATTATTCAGTTTTATCTAATACAAAATAATTTTCAAATCTAGAATATATTTCAGATTTTTAGATTATATAATTTGAAACACATTTCTAGATTATATGATTTAAAACTATATTTCAGATTATATAATTCAAAATATTGTATAATTAAAAATATATTTTAAATTTAGAAACACATTTCAAATTATATAATTCATAATATATTTTAAATTTGTATACTCTAAACTATATTTTTGAACCCCAAATTTAGTATAGATTTTTTAATTATATAATCTAAAATGTTTTCAACTCATGAATAATTAAAACTTTTCTACAATTAAAAATAGAAGAAAAAGGTATAGAGCAATGCTTTCATTGAGAGTCGAACTCAAGACCTCCCGCTTACTAAACGGGTGCTCTAACCAACTGAGCTATGAAAGCTTTTGTTTTACTATTTCGGATTCTTTTTCTCGTAAAACAAATTACATTTTCATGGATGAAAAATAAAATTGATAATTCATAAGATAAAATATTTATATAGATTAAACAACAACAAAAATTAACATATTTACATAGATTAAAAACAAAACAAAAGTATTTCAAAGGAGTGGAAAAAAAAATTCATATATTTATAAAAACACATTTAAACATTATACTACAGTTAATTGATTAATAAGAATAAATAACTTAAAAAAGAGATTTAATTACTGTCAATGATTTTTCGTATATCATTTACTTATTCATTTTTAAAGAGATGTAAAATATTATGAAAATTTACCATAAAAAAGTTGTATCTAAAAGTGATTAAAATAAGTATTCCCATATATACTAGTTTGAATAACCTAAAATAGTAAAAAGATTATAACTAGAAATGAAAGAAGAGGTTATTTTGTTGGGTCGGTCCATTTAGCTTATAGGCCCAATGGATAGAGGTTGGACCAACCGATTTGTAGACCTCTTAGCATTTTTTGTTTTTAAATAATAATTATAATTTTAAGAAAATTGAAAAAATATTATTTTATTAAAATACTAAATGTTTTATAATAACACACTCTTAAGGTAAAAAAATATGAAATACATGCGAAAAAATTTCAAAAAAAAACCACACTGAAGGCAAAACAATTAAGAGGAACTAAAATTAAACCAAAAAAAGTTAGCGAAAAAAAAGAAAACATATGTATAAATAGAACTAAAGTTAATTAACCCATGTATAAATAAAAACGGATATATAGATTTGTAAAATATATTTTTGTACTATTTATAACTTTCTACAAAGTTTCACAAAATTCATATTTAAAGTATTAACATCAAAATAACTAATTTAAAAGTTCACATTTTTATTATCAAAAGAACTAATTCAAATTTTATATAAATATTTAATTTTCATCTTTACGTAATATTTTATAATAAATAAAGAAAGCAATGTTTTTTTATATGTAAAATAGGGTAAAAATATTTTAAAATATAAATATCAGTAAACTTTCATTTATTTCCTTAAAACTAATTTATATAAATACAAAATTATTTATTTTTCTCAAACATAAGTTTATTCAGCTCAAAGTCCTCCACTTATGCTTGTAATAATACTATAGTAACAAAAACTATCTTTGATCAGTCTAAGAGGGGGAAATTAAAATAGATATACGAGAATATATTCAGAATAATTATAACGTTAACAAAAGAGTAGGAAGATCTTTAAAGTGAATTGATAGTTTATTTACTTATTATTATTCAGAAACTAATTATTTTCTTTTAAGAGTTATTTTATTGTTTGTCCTCAAAGTCAATTGACATTTATTATCATATTTTTTTTTTTATTTCACCTTATTTCTTTATGAAAAAGTATTTAGAAATTTAAATTTATCCATGTCATTAGTGAGTTAGGATTTGATAATTAATGTCATCTTTCTCTTTACTTCAACCCTTTAGTACTTTTTCTTTTGTTATGTTTTATAATGAAAATTTAAAATACAAGTATGAATCCACCAATAAAAAATCTTTTAGGGTGTGTTTGAATTGGAGAAGAGATTTTAGGGAGTGGATTTGGAGAGATTGGAGAGGAAAGTGAGATTGTTTGGATTGAGATATGTTAGAGTAGATTTATGAGAAAAGTTTATTCGAGTTTGAAAGTGATGTGACATTGTGAAAGGTTTTTAATTTTTTTTAAAATGTATACAAATTTAATAAATTAATATAAAAGAATTTATAAATATAGATTAGAATTAAAATAAATTAAAATTAAAAAATTAAAATTAAATATTAATAAAATATGTATTAATAATTAAAATTAATATTTTATTTATTATTTGTTTTATTATAATATGAAAATTAATACTAATAATTAATAAATAAATTATAAATGTTAAATATATATATTAAAATTTAATTTATATATATAATCAGTATATATTTTATTAACTTTCATAAAAAAAGTAATGTATAATTCTCTTTCTTTGCAAATCCCTTCATGAGAGAGAAGAAAGTTTTAAACAGAAACATCTCCTTGTTTTTCGTGTTTTTATGCTCGTTTTTCCGATTTTCCTTCATTTCTCTCTTTCTCTGTCTTTTTGCACCTGGATACAAACAGACCATTAATGATCTTTCTTATTTCACATTGATTAAACTTCGGGTTAAATATTTTGTTCGTCCATGTATTATAATACGAAATTGATTTTTATGTCTGATACAAATTTTAAACCATTTAGGTGTTTGTGTATGAAAATGATTGAAATAGGTAATTCTATATATGAAATTGATTCAATTTGAGGTTCTACTTCATGAACACATTGGAAGTAGTTATAAGAAACATAAGTCTGCAATAAAAACAACAACAAATATTGAATAAAATTAACAATCTTTGAAAAAAACTTTCTCATACAAAAGAACTCATTTCAATCATTTCCATACTACATGTATGAGAATGGTCTAAAATCTGAACCAAGAATAAAACAATTTTTGTGTTACAGTATATGGACAAAAAATATATTTAACCTTTAAAATTATAAAAAAAATGCATAACTGTGAGAGGTTCCATCATTTCTCTTACAATATATAAAAAAAATTAAAATTCTAATTTATAAGAAATATATAAAAATTATAATTTCAATTATTTAATTACTTATTTATATAACTTATCATTTATTCAAATTTTTCTCTTTTTATTTTCTCTATTTTTTTAATCAACTTTCATTCTTTTCACTAGCAAAGGGTGATAGAGTAAAGATTAATTATAACTAATCATAATTTAAGAGTAAATTTTTTTTTATAATTCTTATTTTTCGTACTTTTTAAATTTTGTTATACATGTTTAAAGATCTCACAAGTTTTATGAGATGAGAATATGATATTAAGATTAAGCTTTGATTTTGATGTTTTAGATATGTTTTAGGTAATGAGAGTTCTTAAGAATACTTTTACATATTTTTCTATCTTTAAGATATCTTTTTGGTTTGAAGGAAATAAATAATATTTAGAAATTGTCCTTAATCAAATATACATTTGTATTAGTTGCACTTTTATGTTTTAGTGTGGTTTGAAACTAGTTAGATAAGTGATAACTTAATTGATTTATATTAGCGATGAGATGGGTAGATTGATTTTAAAATTACATTTTTAAGGGTAGATTGTGTGTTCTTGATAGAATAGTTGAGTTGATATGATATATTTTTATTTCATGATGAGTTGTAGCATTAATTGTATTTCTAGGTTGTAAAGAGTTTATAAAACATGTAAAATATGATGATTGAATTATTAAAAAAATTATATTATTGATTCTTCGTGTTTTTTTTTCTACAATTTTTTACTAAAAGAAAGATAAATTTATGTTCTTCGATGAATTTTGCTTTTAAGTGACAAAATGTTCATCCACGTGATGTTGGTTTTCATTTAAGCAATAACTTAGCCACTTAAACAAAATTAATGTGGAAACAAATTTTATTCTTTGAGTTTATTTGTGTTTAAGCGAAAATATTTTACTGAAATAATTTTTCTATGGTGAAATTGAAGTGTTTTGTAATTTATAAGTGTGTCCATATATAAATATGATTAGATAAAAATATTTTTAAGAAAATATGTATGAAATAATGTGAGATATTATTGAATTCATATGTTCTACACCATAAGATAAGATGATAAATTTTTAAATAATATTACTGTTCTCGTTGGTTGAGCTCGGGTTGACTGGATGACCAAACTCCTTTTTTAGTCTGTTTCCTCTTAGCGCACTGGAACAACGCTCCGTTGAGACAGAGAGACTTTACATGTTGATCACACTCCAACGATCAACCTCCCTTTACTGGGGTCTCAAGCCCTTTTTATCATTATTCCTCTAACAGCTTTCACTCACTCACGGTAATATAATATCTACTGAAAGTGCATAAAATAATAATAGAAAACTACCTACTAACGGGCACCACTTATCTTCAGGTGCTAACAGTAGGAAAATATCATGTGTACCATTATTCTTGGATGCTCCTCTTTTATTCATCTCCAGAATAATATCACAATAGATAAAATATCTCGTTATCTTTTATCTTAATTACCTTTTCGAGGTTAACCAACATCTGGACTAAACTCATGTCTCACCCCTTGGATCCAAAGACCAAGCTGACCTCTCCTAAATACTTGGGCCGAGATGACCAACCCTTGTCTAGTACAATTACCATATTGTCAATAATTATAAAAAAAATATATATTATTAGCGTGATAAAATATGATATTAAATTAAATTATAAATATATAACTAAATAAATATTCAAATTCTAGTAAAAGATATAAATCACTTAAATAAGTATATTGTACACCTTAAGTAAACATATTATGCTACTTAATTAGAAGAATACAAATTATAAAAACATTCGTTTAGATTCTTCTGTCTTCCTTACATTACGCTTAAGTTTAGTTTGTCTTTTTTCTTTCTTTAATCTATACAAACTAATTAGTAAAAAGATGCTAAATAAGTTTAATTTCTATCATTTGTCTTAAACCTACAAAAGCTAATTCCTAAACGTGATGCTAAATAGGGATAGAGTCAGAAAAAAAGAATATTATGGCATTAGAAAAACACCTTTTTCTTTCTTTATTTTAGAGTGATGACTCTATCTTAGAGGATATTAACTCTTTTCATACATTCCCTTTAAATATAAAGTATATATACTATTTTCACACGGAGACTTAGTGAGTTATAATTATCCCATTTTTTTTATTTATCCTCGTTCGTTTCTCTTACAATATATTTCTTGACTTTTTCACCGAGTTTCCTTAATATTTAGAAATTTGAATTGATTTTTCAACAAAATATTACTCAAGGTAAACTTTTATTTTAACTATCAATATTAGAGGGTTCTTTTAGAGAAACAAGTGTTCTGTATGTTTTAACTTTACCTCTTGCCTTTTCAAGAAGAAAAGAAGCTACTTCATTTTTTTAATTCAAACAATTTTATTTTCTATTACCTTTTTCATATTTTCTTTCTTTTTCAACCTTTTCAGTCTCTACTATCATCTAATGTAAATAAATTGCAAAAGTTTTGTACCTAATGTGAACATTGTAGCAGAGCTTGAGAAGGACAGAAAGAAAAACTAACTTAGAATTTAGATTTTCGTATCTAAATCTTGACTAATTTTTTCCACGCGAAGAAAAAATACGAAGGCTAGAATTTAGCTTCTGAGACATTAAATTGTAGCCTCTAAGTGAACTATACTACTTTTGTAAATAATTAATTCAATATCCTCTAAGTGAGCTATATTTGGTAAATAATTGATAGTATCTAATTGAAGTGACTTTTATAAATGTGTGGTAGTTGAGAAAGAATTTCAATCTTTAGAATTTATCTTTTCTCTTACAACTTTTTTTTTTTCTCAATTCTAAATTGTCATGTATGATGTATGTGGCATAGAACGGTTTTTAGGTATACAAATTACATATCTTATTTTGCTGTTACACATTGTGTTTCATCAATGAAACATTGACAAGTATATTATAAAACATAGTATTAAGTTTTACTCTTGTGGAAAAATGTGTTGATTATAGTAAGGATTAATAGCTAAAAATACAAGTATTGTTAAAAATAATGAGAAAAACAGATAAATAAATAAATGGGAGAGGGTGTGTGCAAGAGCGTGATGACGTGTTAGTTAAGCTTTATTCTGTGGTTCCTTCTTTTGTGATTTTGCATGAAATAGCAAAGTGTGTGAGTGGGGACAAAGGAAACTTCGTCTCGTCTTTCCTCCAACCATTTTGGGAAGCATGCTTTTATTTCCATTTTCAAAACTCCACTGTTTCTGGGCCCAACGGACATTCATTTTTTACTAAATATTTGTATTACTTCTTAAAAAGTTAATGCACTAATTGAAACTTTTGTATCAACAAGTTATTCAAAAATTTATCTTATTCATATATAAATTCTCGTACGATTGGGATCTCACATCGACTAGAGATTAAAGTCTTTCATAGTATATAAGTGACTGCAAACATTACCTTATTGAGCCGGTTTTATGAGGTTGAGTTAGGCTTAAAGTTCACTTCGTAATATGGTATCAGAGCCATTTCGAGTCTATCCTAGCGAGTATTTGTTGGGTGTGTTGGAGATCCTACATCGACTAGAGATTAGACTCTTTTATAGTATATAAGTGAATGCAAACCTCACATCTTTTATGAGGTTGAGTTATGCTTAAAGTACACTTTCGTAATACGTATTAAATATAAAAATCACATCCTTATACTACTACTATTATATAATTGTTAAAGTCTCTTCAAAATGAATTTTTTATAAAAAATTATAAATATATACATATTGTTCTAGACCTATGTCTGCTCAGATTTTCTTCGAAAAATATCAATTGCTATTATATAACACATTTTGAAAACAAAACATAAATACATTTAAAATGGAAAACTAATGTTTTAAAGATACATATACATATATTAAAACTATATAAATATATTTTCACAGTTCATATCATCCATACCTTTACATATATACCCATTTAATTCATTCATTAAACATATATCATATATTATATCATATATTGTAATGAAGTCCCTTCATATTATTTAAAAAATTTTACTCTCAAATAAATTAACTTCATTATTAGAAAAAAAAACATGCATTTATATATTAACTATAAACAAAAAAATTATATACAAACAAATAATTTTTTAAACCACTACAAGAAAATCATGAAATAGAAACCAATTTTAGAAATAAAAAATAATTAGTTGTTGTAATGACTAAATTAGATACTATTTTAAAAACTAAAAAAACTTTTGGTTTCTAAATTAGTTTAAATGATTTATAAATTGATATCTAATTAGTTACCAAAATTTTAACTACCAATTATTTAGATTATTTAAAATAGTCTCTAATTTATTCACTATAACAACTAATTATTTTTAGTTTCTAAAATTGGTTTTTATTGCATGATTTATTGTAGTGAATCGATGTATTTATGTATTAAATATTAACAAAAATATATGTATAAAAATAAATCATTTGTTAAGGACTTCTATATATAAACTTTTTAATAAAAAAACTTATTAATAAGCACATTCATCTTTCATAATTAAATTGATTTTTTTTCTTCGTTTTTTTCTCTTTCGTTAAAACACAAAAATAGTGCTGCTTTTAGTTTTCATTGTCACGTTGACAAAATGGATTGAAAAACAGTATTAATTTTGAAGCACTTTAAAACTTTTTATGCTGGCTTATCATGTACAGATATCTATATGCATACTGTTAATTATTATTATTATTATTTTCACACACACACACACATAATATTAATTTATTTTGTGAATAATAAGAAATTAATATATAGCCTTTTTATTAAAAGAATACATTAGAATATTAAAAATAATTGGACTTCAATAAAATCTATTTATTTCCATCAATTTCACACAACTGTTTTTTTTTAATCTGCATGCATAAATTAGTTTTAGAAAGAAAATGGTGTGATCGTTTTTCATTTACTACAATGTTTACACAACAAACAAACATATGTACCCAATTGTCATATATAATTAACAAATTCACCTTAAATTAAAATATATAATATTTGTTAAATCTTGCATGTGGGGTTTCTATATAGGATTGTATCAGTGTTTTCTATGATTTTTGATCTTTGTGGAGTTGAAACTTTTGGTTTGGTTTGTAGTAATATAAACCGATAAGGTAAACAGTTTTGGTTTTTCAATAATTAGTGAAAATAATGTCGTCATACTGTTTCTGGAATTCTTGCATGAATTGGTGTATTAATTCAATCATGGTTTAAATGAGTTATCTTGAATTTGATGTATTAGTTGTATTAGTTTATTTTAATTTAAATGTAGTGATTTTCGTGCAGTGATTAAAAATATCTTTTAAAAAATTGTGTCTACTTTTCTCTTTATATTTCATCGTAGGTCTAACTAGCTGCATATTTATTTTATCTTCATTTTCTAGAGCTGAGTTCATAATTTTATACAGCTTATAAGCTAATACATATTTATTTAAATGTCTATTGGAAGTTAGCTGTCAAAAAGTTTAAAAATAGCCAGTATTTTTTATATATATAAGTATGCTTAATTATTGTACTAGTTGCGAGAATCAAGTCCTAATTAAAAAGATAGCAAACCATATAAATGATATATTTATAAATTGTAGTGGAAATCATACGTAATTGATCACAAAACCATGTACTCCTTTGTCTATATCTATTTTCCATATTATGATGGGCCATCTCCACTTGCAAGTTTTGAAGTCAACAGAAGCTGTGCAAATTAGGTGACCCAAGTATGAACACAGAAGAAAGGCATGTAAACTTAATTAGTAGAAAACAGCTTTGATTGGGTATTGAAGGATAGAAAATGTTGGCCTTTTTATCTATATTAAAGTAGAATTATCTTAGAAAGGAAGTTTATTTCATTCAAAACCTTATAAAAACCAGATAATCTCAGTTCATATAAGAAAGACTTTAAAAAATTATCATAGATTTAACGTAATATAATATTACAAAACTATAATAAAAATGATTCTTCTGTACTGTATCTAATGTTATCTCTAATTGACTTGCGATTTGAGTATTTTTTTTGAGTAAATTATGCAGTCAAATGTGGTGGATTGTCGCTTTAAAAGTTATGACAAGTATAAGGATGGCAGAAGAGTAGTCTTGGTCTAATTTTGGAAGTGCAAAGAAAATTCAGAAAGCAATTGATTCATCTGGTCTAAAAGAATCAGAGGGTGGCCCAATGCAATTTTATTCTTGTCAGTATGGACCCTACACTTAACCTTGTACGATATATGACATGACTCTCAATAGTATGTTGAACAAATTGAATGCAATATAATAATTTGAGAAAACTGGCTATATAGTTATTGTGGTGTCAATGCCCATGTTCTACTGTTGTAACGTAAATATGAGCTGTTAATTTCAAAATGGTACATCACCTTAATTCTCGGAATAATGCATGGTCCCTGAATTCCCTCCTAAGGACTTGGAACTGGAATAATGTTTTACTATATATACAAAAGCATTTGTCACATACATTGTTGGGTTGACTGTATATTTTAGTTAATCTTATGTAATTAATTGTAACAATGCAGTAGTGGCATATATGTAGAGATTTACGACTATGTAGTACCTTTTTTTTTATAAAAGTTTTAATATTAGATATTATTACGAAATTTGACATCTTAGCTATACTGACACTTTAAGTAACAAATAAAAATTTGTCATCGCGTAAAAAAAGTATTATTAAAGAAAAAAGAAAAAGTAATACAAGTAAATATGGGGACAAAATCAAAACTCATATCACTAGTACAAAATATCAATACGACGATCCAATATAAAGACAATTTTTTTAAAACCATCATTAAAAAAAGAGCAGTGACAAACTTGTAATTATTTAGCCTTTTCAACAATGATTCCAACCCGAACCGTCGTTATAAGAGTGTTTGTGGGGTGCCTTTGCTTTGAACGGTATATTATTCTTTTGAATCCGATACCAACTAGCATCATCCCCCCTAAAACAACGTTCTCTTTCAGACCTTTCAACCAATAGAAAAGGAGTAGTCGTTCGTCAACTTATATTATTGTTGATTGAATATCCAATAACCTCTTATAGCTGTCTAAAAAATGTGGGTACTGGTTGCTCTCTTAGACTAAGAGTGAAAATCCCCGTTTATATTTGATATTTTTTATTAATGACGGTTTCATCCTGAACCGTCGTTATAAGCGTGTCTATGGGGTTTTTAACGACGGTTCCAATCTAAATCGTCGTTAATTTGTTGATTTTTAAATCCTGTGCTCCCACTTCTTCGTTTGTGCCTTCGTTCTTCTTCACTCCTTCATTCTTCTTTGCCTCGCCTCTCTCTCCTTTCTTCTTCCCCTTTTCATCATACCTTTTTCTTTCTTCTTCCTGTCTTCACTGCATCTCCTTCTCCTTTCTTCTTCCCCTCTTCACCACCAGCTTTGTCGCACCAGCGCTTTCAGACTCAACAGTGGGCTCGCGATCGCGTCGCTGTACCCACGACCAACCATTCAAGCTCCCCAACCCCCATGCCGCCAGCGTCTTCTTCTCTCCTCCCTTTTGTGACGTTCGACATCATTGGTGGTCGTCGAATCTCTCCTTCGTGTGCGTGCAAACAAGTGCATTCGTCGCCAACCCTTCACGCTGGCAGCACCTTCGCACGCCGACAACATCTAAATCCTAAACCACTATAGAAGGTTATTTAGTATTTTAGGGTTTGTGAGAACTTCATTTAGTGGACAATTGATGGAGGAGTCCTCACATTAAAGAGAAGAGTGATAGATTTGGAGTTGGTAAAAATTAGCATGAAGAAACTTCAAACGACCATAACTTTTGATAGAGAAATCGGATGGAGACGTGTAAAAAATGAAAGTTGTTCAAAACGAGGTAACGAATCATGTGACCAATTCCAAAGGGGATTGGAGTCCACCAAAATTCCAAAAATCCACCGTTTACTATAATTTTTTTTTTTAAGTATTATTTAAGTATTTTTCAGGTATTTTGAGGTTTTAGTTCTCATACTTACACTTGTCAGACAAATCTAAAATTTTGCATGATGTTACCTAGTATAAATTAGAGATTTATCAAACCATTATGATTATGATTATATTACATTCACAAATTTATTACTCATACATTACATTACATAATGTTATGTGTGTGTTTTAACATTAAATCTTATTATTTTAGTGCTTATTCTGGATATAACATGTTGAGTGGGAAGAGAAGTGCAAGTGCAAATGCAAAGAAACCCACTTGGATTCACCTTATGGTAGCCATATATAACACTTTAGAATGACATATAACTTTTTCATATAGACTTTCATATTTAAATTATGATATTACATGCATTATTGTTTTGAAAATAACATTTATGTACAAAAAAGTTTACGTTAATAAGGACTCTTATCGAAAATTAAATGATGATAGTATGAGAAAAATTGTCATAAAATAATTGAGAAATTAGAAAACAACAACGATTATGATGAACCATTGTTGTAAGTAGTAGAAACAATAATGGTTCTAATTTAATTATCATTAAAAGTGAAGAAAAAATGTTAGCTATAGTTCAATCGTCGTTAAAATTCGTTGTTTCTTTTTTAATATTCTTTCTCGCATGTAATTTACTTCATCTTTTTCAAGTATGGCTTACTCTCTGCCAATTTTGTGAAGACATGTCTTCGTTAATCTAACCGTTGTCACCGATCTCTACCAACCCACTGTCGCTTCTGTGCGACTATGCTGCCTCTTTCACGACCTTGTATTCATTATTAAATTTAATAGAAATTAATTTATAAATTTTATTAATAATATAAGTTACTTTAGATATTAATAATTTTTTTAATCTCTAAAATAATATATAATTTAATTAATATAATAATTAATTATTTTTATCTATAAAATTGATTTTTATTTAATGATATCTTTTTAGTAAATGATGTGAAATGATTTTTTGATAACTCCATCAAACACTTAACAATACACTTTTAGAGATAATATGATATTAAAAAAAAACAATTTTTTTGTTTTTGAAATGTAAAGGAAAATAGTGATTTAAGATGAGTGTAAATATTTATTAGGTGTTAAAATATCATAATTTTTAAATAACTTATGTTTTTTAATTAAATAATCCACTTAAAAAGTTTATTTTATATGACGTGATTCAATGAAAAGAGTATATATATATATATATATATATATATATATATATATATATATATATATATATATATATATATATATATATATATATATATATTTTTTTTTTTTTATAATTATTTATATATATATAGATA
>Ga0123342_1004508_pt1 | contig 21170 bp, 8 predicted proteins | sample Turbeawhitnodule_FD_89960 | JGI IMG/M metagenome (GOLD analysis project Ga0123342, IMG submission 89960) | Root nodule microbial communities of legume samples collected from Mexico - Turtle bean Mexico white nodule | ecosystem: Host-associated > Plants > Roots > Nodule | place: Mexico: Nepantla...
ATATATAAGGCCCAAATAAACCCAATTATAAGAATATTAATTAAAACAATGGATTTATTTATTATTATAGTCCAATAATCTATGATTAAGGCTATTGAGTGTGAATAAATATATGCTCATCAAGCATTAATGTATTAAATTAATGGAAATAACCTCTAAAACAAAATAATTGGCATACATGTCAAATTTGACAAAGACTTGGAACTCATGTGAAATTAGTCTTCAGGTTGAGTTGCAAGCTCTCCATCAGCAACTTGCAATACTCAACCATGATCGGAACACATCAATCCAAGTAAAACTTGTAAGCCATAACTCAACACATTGAGAAAGTAGTTAAATCTTGGATGGGGATGACTAATATGCGGTACCCGATCTTATAAGGTAGTAGTAGAGACGCGAACACAATAAGTTTAGACTAATGACCAATTTCGAGTTGTAGGCCGAACCAATGATGTGAAACGAATTCTAAACTAAGCTCAAGGGTACTCATCACAAAACAAATCTTAGGCATGTAATCAACAACAACTTTTAAGGTTGTTTCAACGTCTCTACTATTGAGGCAATGAAAGCAAACCTCTTAAGTTTCCACCCTTTCACTCTAGATGTTATCAAGGTTTGACTTCCTGAAAAATGGAAGTGATCTTCTATTGAAACGTATGATAGATTGTTAGACCTAGAGAAACACATCAAGGCGTACCAAACTCAAGCGAAGCTCTTCTTCAAAAATTTGGGAGTACGTTGCAAGCTTTTCCCAACTACTCGGACCAACCCTGGAATGGTAGTATTCTCTGTTCATAAATTCGATAAATTCATTCAATACTTTTTAAGGAAGGTTCTCAGCTTGGTTTGCATATTGTAAACTCATGTCACAAACTCGGTCTCCCTGCATAATGTAGTACAAGGGGATAACAAGTCACTTAAACAATACATGACTCGATTAGCTAAAGCATCCCTCAATATTTCTGCCCTACACCTAACAGTGCCCATGCACACTAGTGGGACTCCGTTTGGGAAAATTCCTCAATACATGATATGTTGACCTACCTGCCAACATGGACAAACTTTGTACCCAAACAACACGATATATCAATATAGAGGAAAACTTGAGCATAAGAAAAATGGTGATGAAAGTTATGGTTCAATCTTCCTGCCTTTGCTCCAAATACCACACATGCCTTTAAGAAAATGTGTGTAAGTAAGTATGAAAATTACACCCCTTTGAATGTTAGTCAAGACATTATCATCAAAGAGACACATTTTAAAGATAAAATCATGATGAAATTCCGAATTTCAAAACAGACAATATCTATAATTCGTTGATTGATCCTTATAATGTTATTGAGATAAAAAAAATAACTTTGATTAGTTTTAAGATGAACATTATATTTCTTTTATTTTTATCACGAATTATCTCAATTTCATTACGTCATAGAATAATCTTTAACCTAACAAATATAATTATTTCTAGTTAAGAAGTCAATTTTATAATCTTGAATAATATAATAAAATATAGTTTTAGTTTCATAAATCATCTATTATATTTATTCAAAAGCACGAGTACATTTTAGTTAATTTAATCCAAACTATGCATTTATAAATCCCTTAAAAATATATGATAATTACGACATTAATATTAGTCAATGAAATGACTAATGTTATATTATTATTATTATTATTATTATTATTATTATTATTATTATTAGTATTAGTATTAGTATTCCCATAGTAATTATTTAAACAAATACTTTAACTAAGCAATTTGAAATAAATTAGTAATGGAAAAACTTTATAAATAAACATGATAAATTAAGTTGTTTACCTAGCTCCTATAAATAGATATATAAGCATTAACATGCATATTAGGAAAGATTTGTGATTCACAAAACACTTATTTTGTCCAACACCCAACAATAGTCCTAATCGGTTTTATTTATTTTTCTTTATAATTTTTTTTTATGTTTGTTCTTCTTTAATCAATTATAAACTTAAAAAAACACATAGTCTTTTGCATATATATTTTAGAAATGAAATAATAAAGTTCAAAAAATCATAAAATTCTTGGTTTTTTTCATCATTAGTTTTTAAACAAACAATGAAGATCAACAATATGAAAAAGATTATTTTTGTTGTAATAAAGTATACAAAAAAAGAGAGATTATTTTTACCTTCTTTTAAAGGTTGTTTTTCCTACTTGTATGGATTTTGGTTTCATCTCTATTTTTTTTTCTCTTTAATAATATTTTTTTATATAATGAGGTGATGTCTACCATAAAGTTTTATATATAACAATAAATATTAAAAAAAAGTATATGACAATTAAAATTTATTAATAATAAAAAAATTTAATCCACTTTTTTAACATTCTGTTTGAATATCAGTTTAAAGAGTTTCAATTCTTAACATAGGTTTTTTCATAATTTTGTAACTTTTTGTAAATTTACTGAAACTCCTTGATATTGAAAGGGAAAATATTTTTTATACCACTTTTTTTTTATCTACCTCTATTTTGACATTACTATTTATAATAAAATACTATATTATATTATAATAATAAAAAATAATAATAATAATAATAATTTTTAAAGTTGTAATATGCACATAGAATGAAAATATGATGACTGATACTGAAAACATGCACTGCACTGAGATAAATTTTTCATTTTTCTCTACTTCTGCTGCAGAACCATACATCAAATTGTAGAACACAATGGTACCTTCTTCTTTATTCATACATTTGAAATTGCAAGCTTTGGTGATGAAAATGAGAGTTACTTTTCTCAGCAAAAGCAGAGAATTTGCACACACAACAGCAACTGTTAAAAACTGGTTAACCAAATCATCTAACATAGAATCAGTCTAAAACCTGAGTCCATGTTGACCCAGTTTCTCTTCAGTGATGGCATCGAGTTGCTGAATCATGTCAACCGTGAGATGATTCTTCCAATCTCCGATTTCGCCACGACGGAAGAAAGCTTGGTGTGCTTCACCGGACGAAAGTTTCCCATTCTTATTCACCTGCAAGTTGCTCAAGTTATCAAAACTACACAGCTTCAGAATCTCTTGCACCACCCCTGCTTCCTCTTCTTCTCTTGAAACAGGGCACCCCACAAAGGTGGCTAGCTCCTTCAACACAAACTCGGGCTTCAGCTTCATTTCCTCAAACCTCATGAACATGATCTTGCTGGGGTGTTCTAGGCTCTTCTGCCAGTACTCCAACACATGCTCCCAAAAGGGTCCGTAGAGACTCACCCCTCTGCAGAACTTGTGGAATGCCTCGTGGAGCGAGTTGGCCCCCATGCTCTGGAGCCTGAGGCTGTTTGTGAAATGCCAGAGGGAGATGAAAGCGTCCTTGGGGTCTCTGCAGAGATAAACAATCTTGCAAGATGTCTGCGTGACGGATTTCGGCAGTGAGACAAAGGGGAGGTGGGTGGAGAAGAGCCTTGGAGAGGGCAGAGAGGAGAGGTCAGGAACAGAGGAGTTGTCAATGTAGAGGTCAAGTTCCAAGAAGGGAACAAGAAAGTGGGGATTGTGAGTGAGCAAAGGGTGGTTTTGGTTAGTTGGATGATGTTTGTGGCGGTGGAGCAAGGAATAGGTCCAAGCTTTGAGCCAAGTGGTGCCTGATTTGGGAGTGGTGACAATGAGAAGATCAGTGTGATGAGCCTGAAAGTGGTTTTGGCAAGAGAGAAGTCCTTGAAGCTGCCTTGTAGTGTGCCAGAACCCTTGGTACTGGTGAAGATGGCTTGCAACCCAACCTTTTTCCAATGGTAAGGAGGGTATCAGTTCCTTGCACTCTTGGCTCAGTTCTCTGTTCTCTTCAAGGTATTTGGGTACCACACTAGATTCTGTTTCTGGCATGGTTCTGTGGATGGAGAAAAGATGAACAGAGAGCTTCAGGAAAATGACAACCTTTGAAGCTCAAGCTCAGAGACACCTTCCTATTTCTATGTGGGTGTTATGTTGCACCACAAACACTAAAAATTATCATTTACAAACCAATAAAGTAATAATATTTTAAAGGTTGATGATATTTTCACATGTTGTGGAATTTAAATACATAATAAAATATTAATATTTATAATAAAAAAATTAAATAAAAAATATTCTTAATGAAAATATAGACAAAATAGAAGATGTTAAAATAATTTTTAAAATTAAAAAAGTTAAAAATAATTAAAATATTAATATTTAGTGAGATGTAAAGTGAGTAATGAGTGTAAAAAATATTTTTCTATTTTAAATTTAATTTTTTTTTAACTTTAAATATTATTATAATGGGGTGCCAAAATAAATGTATGGTGGGAAAGAAATTTTTTCCTTCTATCTGACAAATATTAAACACTTATACTAGAAGTGTTAAATTTTTAAAAAAAAATCTTTAATAATTCTAATAGTTACTACACAATTTTTAAAAGAATAAATATAATAAATTTTAAAAATATATAATTTGTTTTATAATTTTTTATTATTTTTAAAAAAACAAATGCAATAATTTTTTTAAAACTTATAATTTATTATATAAATTTCTGTTATATTGTAAAAATAAAGAATAAATCATATATACAATTATAAATATTTAAATTATATATGTATTGATGTTTTTATTTAGTCTTCCATCATGTAAATTTTGTTAATTTTTCTAAAAAAAAAATCAATTAAATTCTTATTTTTTTATAATAATAATCTTCTATCATATAATTTATAATAATATAATATGTACCGGTGAGGGTCATACGACTGATTATATGTCTTGGTTTTCATTATTGGATCGACTGATATCATGGCCTACATCAATGGGCTGACCGACACCTCAGACCCAGTTACGTTTAAACAAAGTTAATAAAACTAATCCGCGATTAAAAACTAGGTAATGTATCCCTAAATGCGGTCCAACTTCATAATCTGGTCAATAAAGAAGGCCCATCAAAGGTAATATAAATAGCACACATTCCAAGATTCATATTCGTCATCATCTAAAGTGCTCTGACAACAGAGTGTTTGATACTTTTACTGACTTGAGCGTCGGAGTGCATTCAGTGTCTTCTGTAGGTACCATCCGAGTCTGTGTTACAAGAAGATCAAGAAGTACAACGAGTAGGGAAGAAGAATGAGTTAGCAAGAAAGAAAGTGAAAGTGCAGCACGACAAACCAACAAAGATAAAAGAAGAGTGATTTCAATAGTTCTTTGAGTCTCACACCATTCCAAAACAATATATATAAATTAGAGAACAATATATATAAATTAGAATTATAATGTTTTATGATATAATTTATAATGATGTAATAGTTATATAGATTGCAAACTTTTTTTTTTCAAATAAGGTATGATGATGGTGACTTACAAGAGAGTTTTTTCCTTCAAGGAAAAGAAAGAGAAATTGTGTTTATTGGCGCCTATGTACGAATCGACCAGCGTGGAGCGCAGCCTCATGATCGTACATAATTCCAATTCATATAATTTTCAATTTCTCAAAATATATTTGATATTTGATATTTTAAAATATATTAAAAGAAATTTTAGTTTATCAAAATTAGTTATTTTGAAAGTAGAATAGGTAATCAATACCAAAAATCTAATATAGAGAAGCAAAGAAACTCGTAGAAAATTTAAAAACTGAGACATTAAATTATAAAACAAGATAAAAATTTTAAGTATACACTAAAAAAATAGATAAAAAAATAGGTATTTACTATATTAATTAAATTTATTATATTAACTAAATTAAATATTATTTTATAAATTATTATTTTTAAATATTTAAAATAGTTTTATTATTAATAAAAAAAAATTATAAATTGATTAAATTAAGTGTCATTTTATAAACTAAAAAAATATTATTATTTAAAATAATTTTTATTATTAATAAAAATTTATAAATAGTTTTTAAACTGGTATTTCTAAAATTTTAGGTATCGATTTTATAATCTAACGTTTGATAGTTAAGATCTCTAGTAGCAAATTATAAACTAATTTAAAAATCAAATTGTTGTTTTATTAATAGTAGACATTATTTTATATATTAATAATTTTTTTAATATCTAAAATAATATTAAAAATGAATCTGAAAATGAAAAATAAGTTGAAGAAACTTTAGAGGTAATCTAGGATCAAATTTTTAATTGATTCATGAAGAAGATTTCAGAATGGTCGATTACTCTTCCCTTAAAAATATGTGTGAAAATAATTTCCATAATGAACTTGTTACACGATTAAATTATCCATGAATTAAAATAGTAACATTTTTTTAAAAATGTAAAGAAATATAAAATGGACAAATTGGAGTAGAAGTGTGTTATGATGTGTTGCAATCATAACTCATCTTATTATTGACTTATTATATTTTGTTTATTCAAAACAGAAAAAAGTGTGGTTCCACTTTCTACATATGAAAAGAGAAAAAGTGTGCTTCTATCTACTCTCTACAAACGGAATATGAAGAAAAAAAAGTGTGATTCTACTTTCTACGAAAGGAATATGAAAAAAGAAAAAGTGTGCTTCTACTTTCTAACAACAAATTATTAATATAGTGACATCACACTTAAAGCTCTTCACCACCACTCAACTATTAATGCATTTCCTACAATATGAATGTGCAATAAGTTTTAATTTAGATTAATTATTTCCAAAAATTGGCAAACACTGATGAAAAATAATAATATATAAGTAGGGATGGCAATGCGGGGCGGACCGGCCTGCGGTCCGCTGGTAAAAAACGCGGGGCGAATTGACCTTTTCAATCCGCTAACCCGCATTTGCCCGTCCCGTATTAGCCCGCAATCTACGCGAGCCAGCAGTGGGGCGGGGCTGGCCCGCTAACCCGCAAGAAAAAAAAATTGGCACTTAGCAGCGGCAGACAACGCAATTAGGATTTCACAAAATTTCAAAGAAAAAAACACAACACAATCGAGTCAATAATGTTTATGTTTAATGTTTTTGAATTAATGTTTATGTTTAATGTTTTGGAATTAAGTATTTTTAATGTTTTGAAAGTGGAAGAATAGTGATATTTGATATTTATCTTAATGTTTAATGTTTTGATGTTTGACTATGTTTGAAAATGAAAAAAAAAAAAAGAATTTAAGTTTGACAGTAACAAATATATAGGTTTAATTTGACAATTTTTTTAAGAACAAAATGTAAAAAAAAATAAAAATATTTAATTTTAAAAAAAAAACGTGGATCAGCTCTTACGCGGAGCGGGTTGAGAATTCTAACCTACAATAACTTTGCGGGACGGATCAAACCAACCCGCATTTTTGCGGGCCAAGCGCGGGACGGACTGACCCGCTTTACCACCCCTATATATAAGACAGTTAAATGCGAATCTGTATAAAAAAAAATATAAATTAGTTAAATGCGAAACAGTACAAAAAAAAAATTTAGTGATATTTTGCAAATATTTTAACATATATTACATCGATTCCATATCGATGTAAAAAAAATATTCTACACTCGTTATGTGAAAGAATAGATGTAGTATCTATTAATTTAGACTAAAATAAAAATTTAATTAAAAAGATTATTTTTCATGTATATATTTACACTTTATATAAAGCTTTTTTAATTAAACTATTAAAGATAATTAGTTTGTTAGTAATTTAATTTATTCATATTATTGGAATAAAGTAAATAAAAGATTATGTAGATAATGATTGTGCTAATAATTAGAGAATTACTAATAGTTTAATTGGATCTTGATTAGCAAAAATATGTATGTTGGGGATCCGGTTAGAAAAATAGGTGTTGTAACTACAAATAGTAAGAATAGTAGTTAATAAATTTGGGTGCTGCAAATAGAAATAATGCGCAGATATAGTTTCGATCTAAATGGCTAAAATGTTGCAAAGGCAATTTCTTCTTGCACCTCCATGTTTTCCTCTTGTAGCTCATACTTCCAAGAATACCGAAACTACCATTTAACATTGGTTTACTTTCTAGGTTAGTTTTTCATTATCCGTTTTTTTAATTCTTGAATTTGAAGTCTAGGAACTTCCCAAATTATAGAGTTAAAAGTTAAAATTTATGATTTTTTGGATTTCAGAATACAAAATTTGTATTATAAAAAAATGTGTAATTCATAATACAAATTTTATATTCTAGAATTTATATTTTGAATTGCACATCCAGAATACAAATTTTTATTATCTGAAATGAATTTTTTTTATATTTTAAAAAGTATAGGAGGTGCATGAGGAAATCGTGAGAGTGCAGAAAGAAATTGCTTGCTACAAATAGTAATAGCTATGAATGATTGGGCCTAAATAGCTAGACACGTACATTAGGCTTCTTTTTGTTTAGGGTTTAGGAAAAATAGTATAAAGATAAAAAGCTTGCAAATCTATTAATTTAAAATTCTGATGAATTGAAAATAATTTTATAATCTCCATTCATTTATAACTTATTTTAATAATTTTTTATATATAAAAGTCAACATAGTCAACATAAGTTATGGAAAGTAGTTAATTTTTTGGAAATGATTGTTATGAATGGATTTTAGGTTTATATATTCATTGAATGTGATGAAAGCTGAACTAAATACTAGAATGCATGGTATAGAGCTTTGTTCAGATTGAGGGTTTTTATCAATTTGCTGGATTAGGTGTGAATGAAAACAAATCTCAAATCTAACAAAATATATTTGATTTTTTAAATAATTTAATTAGATTAATTAATTTAAATTTTACATTTAGTTTAAATTCAAATTTAAATTAGATTAAATTCATTTAATCCATGCAGTTTGGATGAAATTAGTATTAAAATCAAAACTATTATATTTGATAAACTCAAATTATTGTTTCTGAACTAATTTAGTTATTATATTTTTTACAAAATAATTAAATTTTTTCAAAACTAAGTTATTAGTTTTTGGGAGAAAAAATGTATAACGTGAATAATAAATAATATGATTTCAACATAATGCTAATTAAATTATATATATTTTACGTTTCTGTTATTTTTAATATATTAACTTATTGTTTGATGAAAGTTTGTTATTTTCTTTAATATTAGTATTTAAAGAATAAATATATGATCACGAAAAAGCTTCAACCATAGCCGAAATTAAAGATGAGCTTTACGTAACAAATATTTTAACTGAGAACAATTTTTTTTAATAACTATTAATTTTATAAATTTTAAAATCCAAAAGGTATTCCATCTATATTCAATATAAATTCAATTAATTAGATTGAATTTAAAATTTAAAATAAATCCTTTTACAAAGTGTATGAATTTTCATTCATTTTTTCTTTTACAAAATGGTTTAACCTCTCCGTCTATAAATAAAAGTTTTTTATGTATTTTTTACACATTTTAAATTGAATTAAATAAACTCTTGTGAGATTTTTGGTGTGTTGAGAGTATGAAACTTTTTATTATCTTAAATAGCTTTTTGAAGTTGTAAATCTTTCTTGTATGTAGTTATTATATGTTTAAGTGTTGTAATTCTTACTTGTCTTTATAATTTTATTTGAGATTTGAGTTCGAAAGTTAGAAATAACTTTTTGTTACAAAGGTACAACTAAAATAACATTGACGAAGATCTATACTAAGCCAATTGGCAAAGAAAAATTGGAAACAAACTAGTTTAAAGTGTTGAAAATAAAGGTCTCAAAGTCTTTTGGCTTAACAATCTTAAAGATTATATTTCTATTTGATTTTGATTTGACAATATTGAGCTATTACATTTATGTAGGTTTTGCCTTTTGATAACTCGATTGTTTTGGAGAATTTGTGTTTCATCTTGTTTATAATTGAGATCATACACGTATTTCAATTTGTTATAAATAAAATGCTACAATGTTAAACACAAAGACTAAAATCTTTAGTGGGATGTTGACAAATTTGTCCCTTTTTTAAACTTTTCTAGGAGTGTCTAAGGGATCAATGTTGTTCTTCACAAGCCAATTCATTTTATGTGATCCAAGTACAAAAGAAGACTTTTACACAAACTTTGAATAATGTTTGTGATATCTCTCTTTTACAATTGTCTTCTCCTTGCATCAAGGAAGATTTGACATATGTTCAAATTGATGAAGATGTGTATCTCATAGGTCTTGAAGACTATAAAAATCATTTCATGGAAGAATAGTACTATCCAAAAGTGAGAAACCTCTTACTCATATGAACATGTGCAAAAAGTTGGATCTTGCTTGGAAACATATGGGATCTTGGAAAGCTATTCCTCTTGGAAAAGAGTTTTATGAATTTTGATTTTTCTTTTGTTGAAGACATGGGAAGAGTGCTAACCGTGGGGTCTTGGAATAAAGACTTTGTGCCATCTTCCATAAAGCTCACCAAAGCTCAATGTTGGGTTAGGATCCATGATCTTCTTATGGATCCATGTTGATATTTTCTTTGAAGAAGCCAATTTGGTCTATAAGTTCTGGGTTGAAAAGATGGATAAAGAGGAATCATTAAGTGAAGACGATAAACTAGTTCAAACCTCCAAGAGACCAGGATGTCCTCCTAAAGTTAGAGTGAAAGCCAATAAGACGACATCTACAATAAGTCAACCTAAGAAAAAGTAATGGTAATGATGTGCATCAATATCATATGATTTTATTACTACTGTTGAATGTAATTGAGCTTTAATATGATGGATTCAATCGTTCCTCTTTGTTGTCTTTATGGTAGCTACACATTAGAAAAAATTATTTTGTTTGTCTTCTTGTCTTTATTTAATTTATCTCTTTTTGTTGACTTAAACTCTCAATGTATTTGCTTAAGTTACTTTATTTTTTGTTTCTCTGCATGAGTTTGGTTTAGTCTCCTATATTTTTGTTTTTTATTTTATGTTATTTTTCATGTGATGACATGTACTTCCTACCACGAGTTTTGTTTTAAAAAACTTATTGTTTTGGTTAATTTTCTTTAATATATTTTATCATGAAGTGGAGACAAAGTATAATGATGAACATAAAAGTGGGTAAGGAGACTTATAACTAGGTACTTTTAATAGTTGGGAACAAGAATGTTTACAACAATGCTTGCAGGTGAAACTAACAGTGAAAATGAAGGAACAACGCAAGGAAAGACTACAAATAATGACATAGATAATAAAAGGAAGAGCTACAATATAGACAATAACATAGTTACAAACATAAAAACCAACAACAAAATTGACAACACGTTGAGAAGATGATGAAATAGTTATGCAATATAAATCAGATACATAAACTTGTGATTTCAAATATATATGTAGTAAATAGACAAGATCATAAAGTCTCATGCACAAGACACCAAGATCATGAAGAATCATGCAAAAAAAAAATGCATACATTTTCTATAGTTCAACACTATTGTAAATTTAAAAAATTAATGGCTTTTGCCAAAATTCTACATAGCCTTTTCTAACTATGTAAACATTGTGGAGCTTTTAGCAAAATGAATTGACATGACTGCAACATTTGGTTGAACTTTACCTTTTTGAAGAAAATAAGGAAATGAAAAAACCTTAAAAGATTAAGTGCTATAAATGAAAACAAAACCATGTTAACATATTTCCCATAATAAAGGTGGTGATGAAAAATTGTGAAGGATTACGAAGACAAACACGAAACACTGACCATGACCACCATTCATCAGTCGTGTGCACAAAGCCATGGATTCCTACATGTCACAAAATAGGAAGCAATCAAATAAATAAAAGATTGACCAAACAAAAGTGAAGACAGATACAAAGAATACCAACACAACCACTTATACATTATAACAAAAATCACTAAATAATTTAATTTAAAAATAAAAAATAATTAACCACTATATTAACTAAATTAAGTATTAATTTAAATACTAAAAAATTATTATATCTAAACTGATTTTTATTATTAATAAAAATTTATAAAATAATTTTTAAATTTGTATTTAACTTTATTTTATCAACAAAAAATAAATAAAATAAAATAAGGTACTTTAGGGGTACTCCAACCCTTGTAAAAAACCAAAAACAAGTTTCCTTGCACCAGCAAATGTATTTAACTTAACTATGTAAGTTCTAGAAACTAATACTTTATATTTTAAATTAATTTTTAAAAAATTAATAAAAATTAATTTAAAATATAAAATAACTAAATTTTCGTAACTAATAATTAAATACAATTTAAAAATTATTTTATAATTTTATTATTAATATATTTTAGATATCAATAATTTTTTTAAGTTTATAAAATAATCTTTAATTTAATTAAATAATAACTAATTATTTTAATTTTTAAAATTAATTTTTTTTTTATTGTTATCATGTAACAAACCAAATAAAAAGAAGAAGGAGAATATAAAAGTTAAATAGAAAAAAAGTTATAGGAGACAGTGATTTGACATTGGTACAAAGTTGAACTTCAAGCTTTGCAGATAAACTATCTAGAGTGTATTGTGTGGAAGGAATTGTTGAACATATAAGTCAACAAAATAAACTAAGATTTTAGACAAAAAAAAAAGCTTGTGTAATTTCTAAGTAATAATATACTTATAAGGCCAAACACTTCTTTTATAAGTAGATAGTAGTTAACTAATTTTAAAATTTGTAGCTATGCAAAATTCAAAGTAAAAAAAGATAGAGATAATTGAGATTTTTTTAATTTATCTTATTTTTCTTTAATTTTTGACTGTTAGGTACATTAAAAAAATTATTAAATAAAAATTAAATTTAAAGATAAAATGTAATTAATACTATATTAACTAAATTATATATTATTTTAAAATTAAAAAATATTGATATATAAATTAACTTTTATTATTAATAAAATTTATAAATTAATTTTTAAAATAATATCTAATTTAGTTAATATTATAATTAATTGTTTTTTATTTTTAAAATTAATTTTTATTTAATAATTTTCTTGTATTAATAGTATAATATTATCATTCACTTTATATTAAAATAAGGTATTATTAAGACAAGATAAAACTAAGTGATGTATAACCTCAAATTTTTTGTAAAAAAAACTATTAAAATTAATATTTTATAAATAACCCATTTTAATTTTGATATTTAAAATGTCTTATAATTATTTTTAATATATCAAATTCAGTAACTTGGAAGCACAAAAAGAGAAAAAAAAATAGTAAAAAATCTGGAGTCTTTTTTCTTGTATGATCTCATTTGTATTCCATTGCTTTGATTGAAAAGAAATTGACCTAACTTTTGGTTATACCAAACAAACAAGGGTTTGGAGATACACCTATTCAGTATCCACTTTCCCCTGTAACCTTGGAACACACGTGGTTAATTCCTTTCATTATTATTATTATTATTATTGAACACCCACGTGCGCACCTTAGAACATGCCACCTACCTTGGCTCTTTTCTTCGCTCACGAACCACCTTCTCTAACATGCGCCTCCTTTTCTTTTTCTAGGTTAGGGAGAATGGGAATTGGGTTGCTGACAACGGGTGAAGGAAGAGAGACAAAGGGAGAAAAAAAAATTCTGCCTTTTCTTTTTGGAGGGACGTTGCAGGTGTTGAAGCATATGTCGGGAAGGTTCTGATTCAGAACTTTTATCTTTTTTATTTAGGGAAAAATTATATTAATTGGTTATTTCATGCTTAACTAAAAGTAATATTAGAAGATCAAATTGGTTGTGGTTGTGGTGTTGGTGTATGACTCTGTGTACTTAAACAATTCGTACACATATTTTCTGTTACTTTGTAACACATCCTCAAAGCTTATCATCTTCCGAGAAAGGTGTAGCACCAAAACTCACCCGCTGCAATGGGTAGGTGACATTTCATTTTGTCTTCTTCTTCAATTTATGATATTTTATTTTTGTTAATTTTAACCTGGGCCTTCTATGGTCGCTCAGAATTTGACGCAGGAATTGGGTATTTTTATCTTTCTAGATCATGGTTTTGGGAGAATTTTTCTGGTTTTAACAGATTTTTCTTTTACCCTTTTCTTTTGTTGATGAAAAGATTTTTCCTTTACTCTAATTGGGCTTGTGGGTGTTTTCATAGCGTCATCGTTCTGTGGTGATGGGTGTTTCTTTTCTCAGTTTCTCCCGTATTGGTTGATGAGTTAATTTGAGTCCTGTTATCTTTTCTTTTGAGTTTTTGGCTGTTTTTGTTCTTGTTATTCTTGCGGTTCTAATTTCTTTCACTAGCTTTATCTTTCTCTTTCCAATTCCGTTTTCTCTATGCTGATTGGTCCGTGATATCAATTCTCTCGCAGCTTTCATTTCGGGGGTCAACATGAACTTCTCTCGCTACATGAACGATGAATATGAAAAACTCTTTAGAAGAATGAATCCGCCCAGGTATGGTAGTACCTATTTGATGAAACAAAACCTTTCTGTCCTTAAAACTTGCTTCTTCCTCTTCTTATCCTTGTCCACTTGTTTTGTCTTGTTTTGTCAGAGTTGTAATTGATAATGAATCATGCGAAAATGCCACTGTTATTCGGGTATGAATATTTTCTTTCTTCTTCTTTTTGAGGGCTTCTTTATCTGCGATTCACCGTTTTCCTTATCTTGACGATTCTTCTATTTGTGGGTGATGGAATTGAATTTACCTTTGCAGGTTGATAGTGCAAACAAACATGGAATACTTCTTGAAGTTGTACAAATTCTCACTGATCTAAACCTCACAATAACAAAAGCTTATATATCCTCAGATGGAGGATGGTTCATGGATGGTAACAATTTTTTCTTTGCATTAATTTCTGTAATACTATATATAATGCATGTAAGCGTGCATGCCTGTGTACATAATGAACTCATATTTTGCGGGAAAGTAATGGTTGGTGTTTTTATCATGTTTTGTCAGTTTTTAATGTCACTGACCATGATGGAAAGAAGGTTACAGATGAAGCTATTCTGGAGTACATTCGAAAGGTTTGTCTCCTTTGCTGTTATTTAACATAGGTTTTTTTCCCTTTCTTTTTACTTTTTAGTATAAACTCATTGACTTGGGAGGGCTACTGCAACTTATTGTTGCAGTCTCTTGGCCCGGAGTCTTGCTTTATGTCTTCCATGAGATCTGTTGGGGTCACACAAACTATGCAGCACACTGCAGTTGAGCTATTGGGAAGTGATAGGCCGGGGCTGCTTTCAGAAGTGAGTGCTGTTCTAACCAATCTCAAGTGTAACATACTGAATGCAGAGGTGTGGACTCACAATACCCGTGCAGCTGCTGTGATTCATGTAACTGATGAAGAAACAGGTTCTGCTATCACTGATCCCCAGAGGCTCTCCCTAATTAAGGAGCTTTTATGCAATGTGCTGGGTGGTGGCAACAAAGTCAGGGGATCTAGCAGTGTAGTCACTAAAGAAGTTAACCATACTGAGAGAAGGCTTCACCAGATGATGTTTGCTGATAGGGATTATGAACGAGTTGATGATGATGATGAGGATATTGATGAGAAAAGTAGACCAAAAGTGACTGTAGTGAATTGGTCTGATAACGATTACTCTGTAGTTACTATCCAATGTAAGGACAGGGCAAAACTTCTCTTTGACATAGTTTTCACTTTGACAGACATGCAATATGTGGTTTTCCATGCAAGTATTGATTCTAAAGGGCCAAATGCTTATCAGGTATCTCTTGTTTTCTGTGTGCGTGTGTGTGTGTGTGAAAGAGAGACTCTTATTATAATCCTCAAAGGATGAGGTAAATATTCTGTGGATTTTAATTTAGGAATATTACATCAAGCACATAGACGGATCCCCTGTAAAATCAGATGCAGAGAGACAAAGAGTGATACAATGTCTTGAAGCTGCTATTAAAAGAAGAATATCAGAGGTGAAGACTGAATAATTACTGAACTTATTATCTATTACTGTTGACTTTTGCTCAGAAACTTGCCTATATAAAACTCATTCTTTCAATTCTTGTGTTTGTAAGTATATCTTTAAGAACATTACTTTTCCATCAACTATGATTTATTTTTATTCTTTAAAATTTGGTGGAGGTGACCATTATCATTTTATTTATATCTTTCTGATGCACTAATCCTTCTACCCATAACAGTGATCCGCAATTATGTTTAGTTACAAGGCAACAACAGTCATGCATTCACTACTTCTATGAATGAAGTTAGACAATTTTCTGGTTGTAGGCTACTCTATAACCCAGATTTTTTATGACTTCACAATGCATAATGTAAACAATTTTTAAGTAATTATTTCTTCCTCCACCTTATTGTGTTGTTATATTGAAATCATTGTCATTTGCTGTATGACTTTGCTAATTTTGTATTCTAGTCCAGAAAGTCCACTACCCTTTAATATACAAATGTGAGTCATGCATTTTTGGCATGTTTATCTTTTCACTTTCCTTTTGGTTAGTTTTCTTTAAGAATTTGTTTCTTGCTCCTTCAGGGTTTGAAGCTAGAACTATGTGCAACAGACAGAGTTGGACTGCTATCTGATGTCACACGAATCATCCGAGAGAACAGCCTCACTGTTACAAGGGCAGAGGTGACAACCAAAGGGGGCAAAGCTGTTAACACCTTCTATGTTGGAGGGGCTTCAGGTTGCCCAGTTGAGTCCAAGACCATAGAATCCATTCGCCAAGCAATTGGCAATACCATACTCAAAGTAAAGGGAAAGCCTGAAGAGTTGAAACCTGCTCCTCAAGATTCTCCAACAAGATTCCTTTTTGGTGGTCTTTTCAAATCCAGATCCCTTGCTAACTTCGGCATGGTTTCTTATTCTTGAGATTGTGAATTGAACAAGCTTCCTTTCATTCTGTACAGGAAAAAATGATGAAGATGCAAACCTTAGCAATATTTTCACCTTAGAACAAGTTTGACCTTAGTTTAGCAAGTAAAAAGCATTGAATCCTTACATAAGTGGCCTTGTGAATACCCCCTCAACCTCAGTTATCTAGCTTTATAGCTTTGTCACTATCAATCATAAATTGGAACGATGAAATAGAAAAAACTTCAACTGTGAAACGCCATTGAATTAGTTTCATATGTATATAAAATTTCCCAAGTATGATTTAATATTGGTTTAAACATAGTTTTAGTTCCTATAGTTACCTCGATTTTCTATTTTATGTTTATACTTTATAAAATGGACACAGTCCTCATAACTCTTTGTAAGTTTTAATCTCTATAACTTTGTTAGTAATGTTTTGAAGTAGTTCAATTTTATTTAAGTTTCAGTCTTTATACTGTAGCAAACAAGGGTACTGTTGGTTGCTTCTTGGACGTTATATGCGATGTCATGTTGATGGTGGTAGAAATCAAAACCTAAAAAAATAAAACTAGAGACTGATCAAGGAAGTATAAGTGAGAGCATATTCAAGAAGACAGAGGACCCTGTGGAGTAATAGTCCAGAAGAAGCAAACCAAGTTCTACAAAATTCAACAGTAACAAAATTTTCTCTCCAGCTTGAGTCTAAGCACTCAGAAATTCTTGCGTGGAATGAATATCAATTTATCACTTAGAATGGGAAGACAAAAATGATAATTCCAACAGTAACCAACAAATAACATGTCCAGAGATCAAATTGGAATCAATTTCAAGAAGAATGTATAGTCTCATAGTCTTAATAAATAACACCTAATTTCTCATTTGCTTGATAAACAGCAATTAACTCATTTTAGTTCATTTCACTACACAATGGTGATTGACACAAACTAATGAGGTCACATTCATTGAGAGAGCATACTAAAATGCCACTCATCCCTCTTTCATTCATGTGTGATTCCCAAATATCAATATACAGACAAAAAAGAGTACAACTTCCCTTTTAACCTTCTCACTCACTCCTAAAACAAACTCCTCTCTCTAACAAAAAACAAGTCATGCAATATTAGGATTATGCTGTTTTCTTTTTCACTACAAAATAAAATAAAAATTAATTTTAGAGACTAAAAATAATTAATTGTTATATTTATTAAATTAGATATCATTTTAGAGACTAAAAATAATTAATTGTTATATTTATTAAATTAAATATCATTTTAGAGACTAAACAATTATTAGTATCTAAATCAATTTCTATTATTGATAAATAGTTTTTAAATTGGTATTTAATTAGCTATCAAGATTTTAGATACCAACTTTAGAATTTAAATAATTGGTAGTTAAACTAAGTAGCTAATTAAATACCAATTTGAAAACTAGTTATCAATAATAAAAACTAATTTAGATACTAAAATTGTTTTTAGTTTCTAAAATAGTATCTAATTTAGTTAAAACAATTAATTATTTTTTTTCTCTAAAATTTATTTTTTTATTTAATATTTTTTTAATAATGTTTTTTTAAGTAGTGAGTAGTTTTTCATTGACCTTCTTCTGTATTTCTACATGTAATTATCAGTTTTTTTTGTCCATTGTTCTTTTTTAATAAATTTATGAGAAAGTCACCATTTGTCAATTTGTATTTATTTTCTTGTATATTTGTTATCCTCCCTATTTTTTTTTCCTCCTCTGTCATTTTTCTCTTTCAAAGGACATTAAAATATGTTCTTAGGTAGAAAAGAAAGAAAAGTAATTTTTTCAATCATTTTGTTTTTAATTATTATATTTTGGCACAAATATTTTAGAAAGTTAATAAGATGAAATTATGATAGAGTTAATTTTAAAGTCCTGTGAGTTTAAGAAGAAAAGAATAAATATGAAAGTTAACCTAATCTAAGGAGTTTGAAGATTTTGCATGCGTGTGTTGAAAGTGGACACAATTAACTGTTTTGATATTTTGGAAGCTACATGCGTCATTTTCAAGGGCTACACCATAGGTCTGACCTTCTGAGTGCCCTAAGAAAGGGCAGGTTCACTTACTAGGAGGATGGACCAAGCTCCTACTCCTAAGTGCCCTAAACAAATCAAGATTGACTTTTCAAAAACTTTTTACTGTTTGATAGATTGGAGATAAATTAAAGGAGTGAGAATAATATATAATAACAAATATTTAAAAAAATTAAAATTGTAGCTGCTTGATTTTAAAAAGAAGTATTAATGAACCTAATCTAATCTAATCTAATAACCTAGTTTTATTTTTTTATTTAATTATTTTGGGTCGGCATTGGATTGGCTATGCTTAATTACGTGTGAGGTAATCTTTTTTTTTTCTTTTTAAATTCTAATTTATTTTTTCAAGCCATAATATATATATAAAATTATTAAATAATAACTAAATTTAGAGATAAAAAATAATTAGTCATTATATTAACTAAATTAGAGATAAAAAAATTATTCATATTTAAAGTGGTTTCTATTATTAGTAAAAATTTATAAAATAATTTCTAAATTTGTATCTAAATTAGCTATCTAAATTTTAGTGACTAATATTTTAAATTTTAAATTGATATCTAAAAGACTAATTTAAAATATAAAGTAATAAATAACTAAAATATTAATAGTTAAATGGTTAGATATTAATTGAAAAATATTTTATAAATTTTTATTAATAATAAAAATTATTTTAGATATTAATAGTTTTTTTAGTTTATAAATGATCTAAAATTAATTTTTATTTAATAATTTTCTTGTAGTGATAAATGAAAATTATTAATTTGTCATTTAAAAAATGATATTTTTTAAATCTTTTTAATTTTTTTTACTTAAAAATGTATAATAACATAAACTATTATTGAGTGAAAACAAAGGGATGCATTGTGCACCACCCAAATGTTTAATGAAAATAATTAATCTATGTTCTTGAAGTTCATCACAAAGAAAAAACACAAAATAAAAAAAAAATAAAAAAAAAGTTGTCTCCGCACCAGTTTCAAAAATTTCTTAGGTTATTAAAAATCATCGATGAAAAGTAAAATATTAAAAATTATAATTACATAAGTAAAAATTTAATTCTTTACCCATAAAAAATATAAAGTAAAAGAACGATTTCTTTGAATAAATAAGAATAAAAGGCAAATTACATTTCTATTTATTTAAATGAGCAAGAAAATTGTAAATCAGTAAATCAACTATATAATGTTTTAACCCACTAATTAATAAATAATAAAGTTCTAACCAAATAAATGACCTTTTTTCATAAATTTATTTATTAATTTTGCGTTATTAAAAAATAATAAGATTTTCAAAAACCTAAAAAAAAAAAAGAATTCCATATTTTATCACCTTCCTCCAAATGAGTAGTGTATGAGTTAGACTAGTAAAGTTTCTTTGAAATTGAATAGCTTGTTAAAGTACGTAAAAATATAAGTATATTTGTTTTTATTTTATCTCAAAATATATCATAATATTAATTTATTTATTATTCAATGATAAAAATACTTTAACTCATACACCTTAAATATACATTTATATTATATTATTTGTTTACATTATTTTTTTGTTCACAGAGCATTGCTTCAAACTCCTACAATTGAATACAATTACTTGATAGATTATAGAAACTGTTAACAGATGGTTAATCATTTACTTTAAGTATACTTCATTTTAATATTACACTTTTAAAGAGAACTATTTTTGCATGGAAAATTATATTCATAAACCTATTAGATTTGTTGGTCTGTTGTGAAAGATAGGGAAAAAAAAAAGATTAAGTAAAATAAAATAAAAATATGTGACAATGGACATGATATGATAGTAAAAAGCATAAAGGAGCTGACAGGCAAAAAGATGAAAGTACTGTACATGTATATTTTGTACCTTTGAAAAGTTGAGTTCAAAGATCCCTAATGCATAATTTCAATCCTTCCTACTAAAGACACATTCAGCTTAAAATAAGGGAGAGTAAAGTGAAAAAGAAGAACAAAAATTTAACCAAAATGACTATATATTATAGTATTTTCCTTTATAAAATGTAACACTAATTAGCATTAGATTTTATACAAAAAATTATAAAAAAATTAAATTTATTGAAAAATCACCTCAGAGGCAAATGCATTTATAAAGGGCATTTAAATATCCTAATTAATGATCAATTTACCATTGTCTCATAATTTAAGAGGCAAATAACCTTTTATATATGAACTTTTTTAGTTACAGCACTTGAATAAATTAAAAATCCACAATAACATTTTGATACTCGAATTATAAATAAATAAACGAATATTTACTTTCTTTTTCAATAAAAAAAATTGAACATGCATATATCCACCTTATCTAGATCAACCTGCATAAGAATGTTGTTACAGTAAAAAATAATTACTCTCTTTAAATACATTTTCCATAATTCATATATATATATATATATATATATATATATATATATATATATATATATATATATATATATATATATATATATATATAT
>Ga0123342_1004510_pt1 | contig 21168 bp, 13 predicted proteins | sample Turbeawhitnodule_FD_89960 | JGI IMG/M metagenome (GOLD analysis project Ga0123342, IMG submission 89960) | Root nodule microbial communities of legume samples collected from Mexico - Turtle bean Mexico white nodule | ecosystem: Host-associated > Plants > Roots > Nodule | place: Mexico: Nepantla...
TTTGCGGGCTAGCGGGCCAGCCCGCCCCGCCCCGCTGTTGGCCCGCGCGGGCCGCGGGTTATGCGGGGCGGGCTAATGCGGGTCAGCGGGTTGAAAACGTCAGCCCGCCCCGCGTTTTTTACCGCGGGCCGCGGGCCGGCCCGCATGGCCTGCCCCACTTTGCCACCCCTAATATTGACAAAACTAGATACTATTTTAGAGACTACAAAAATTACTGGTATCTAAAGTAATTTCTAAATTTCTAAATTAGTTTTTAAATTTGTATCTAATTGGTTAATTGGTATCTAATTAGCTACCAATTTTATAATCTAAATTAATTGACAGCTAAAATCTTTGTAGCTAATTAGATACCAATTTAAAAACCAATTTATAAATTTATAAACTACTTTAGATACCAATAATATTTTTAGTTTCTAAATTAGTGTATAATATAATTAATATAATAACTAATTATTTTTTTATCTTTAAAATTAATTCCTATTTAATTCTTTATTATTTATTAGAAATAGGTATCATCTAATAAAATAATTTAAATTTAAATCTTACTAAAGATGAAACAAAATATTAACAAAAAAATTAAAATTTTCATTTCAGTAAAGAAAATGCTACCATCTTCTTCTTTTTGGATGCATTATAGACACTACAAGAAAATCATGAAATAAAAACCAATTTTTAGATATAAAAAATAATTAGTTGCTATAGTGACTAAATTAGATACCATTTTAGAGACTAAACAATTTTTTTGTTTTTAAATTAGTTTCTATTATTGTTAAATGGTTTTTAAATTAATTGGTATCTAATTAGCAACCCAGGTTTTTGCTACCAAATTTAGAAACTAAATAATTAATAGTTAAAACCTTGGTAGCTAATTAGATACTAATTTAGAAACCATTTAACAATAATAGAAACTAATTTAGAAACCAATGTTTTTTTTTTAGTTTTTAAAATGGTCTCTAATTTAGTTACTATAACAGCTAATTATTTTTTATCTCTAAAATTAGTTTCTATTTCATATTTTCTTGTAATGAGATGTCAATATATTGATTCGACTATATTCTTATAATATTAAAACAATTTTTAGCAATCAAATTTTTCAATTTAAAATTTAACTAAGTTGATAAAAATTATATGAAAACTTACATTAAGAATAAGTAACTTCAAGAACAAATTATGTGAATAATTTTGTTTTTCAATTTTATAATAATTTGAATAATGCATTAAATCATTCTTTTAATAATTTAGATTCTTTTGAGATAAACTATAATATAGTTTAATTTAGTTTTTTTTAAATAGCTTAAATTTAGTTGAATTTAATACTAGGTTTTATTAAATATTTATAGATGCTAAGATGACCTTGTGTTGACGTGGTTTCCTCTCAATTATCTGTATGACTTTCTTTTTTTAGCGTGTGTTTGGATTGAGAATGAGAATTGTGTGGATTTGAGAGAGTGAATGTATGAGGATTTAAGTGAATTTGTGAAAAAAAATTATAGAGATTTGTGAGTAATATGACATTTGTGAGAGAATTTTGAATTTTTTTAAAAGTGTAAAATGTAAGTTTACAAATTTATCCTTGTGTTTTAAAATATTTAAACAATGAAATATGAGGTATTTTTGTGTGTGTAGATTTTGAGTTAAATAAAATTTTGTAAATTATTTTCGATACCATTGAATAATTATTTTTGGAAAAAAATGCGAGTTACTTAACATTGTTGGAACATTGAAAGTTGTGATAAAAATAATGTTATCTGGAATGCATGAAAGTCAATTCCACCACAAGTGGAGAATCAATTCTAGCTTCACAATAACTTTCATAGAAAACGATTTTGCAAATCAACAACTACACATAACAAAATTGATTCTCCCTTCATTATAATAACTATGAAAGTCGATTTCCCACTTCAACAATAATATGAATTGATTCTCCCTTCACTACAAGCTCTATGAAAATCGATTTTCAACATTTCAATCCATTCTCATGTGCATGGACTCCAAATAATAATATATTTAAATAATTACTAGTGGTTTTGTTTCATATTTAAATGCTTTTGAGAATATAAAATGATAGTAACTAATAATTGTATTACTATACTGAAAAGTATTCATCACAAGTTAATTGTTGAACATTGTTAGATTTTCTTTATAAAACTAACTTTCAGTGATTTGATTAAGGATAATGATGATTTTAGATATAAGGTATATGGAGAATCAAAGTAATGGTATTTTAGTTATGGAGATTTACTATAACTTTGTAATTGATGAACAAGTAATACTAATATGATTGTTTGGTCCCCTATTTTGTATAAGTTGTGTACCGGTATGGGCGAGGGCGAGCCCACCTGGCTGCCCGAGGCCGAGTCCACTTGACCGAGATCAGAGGAGTACCTGGGCGAGACCTTAGAAGGCTTGGTCGAGACCTTAGAAGACTTGGCCGAGACGACCGAGACCACTCGAATATGACCGATGGCCGACCCATGCCATGATGATTTGGCCGACGGCCGACCCCTATTACAGTTAACTCTCAAACCAAGATCAGTGAAGTCAATCTATCATTAAGAATTAGGTAATACAACCCTAAGCGGTATCTACCTCGATAAACGGGCCCAACAAGGTAGGCCAATTAGAATAATATAAATAGCACACATCCCAAGGAGTAAGAGGTATGTCATTTATTACTGTTCACCTACCTGAGAGCTGACGACCCGCTTTACTGACTTGAGCATCGGAGTGCCTTCGCAGGTATCCCCACCATCTGGTGTTCAGCCGAGGCCGAGTGCCGAAGGAGAAGCAAGAAGACGAGAAGAATCCCAGTACATCGTCCAGTCACCTGACCGACCGAAGGAAGGAGAAGACGACTTCAATAGTTCTCTAGGTTTCATCTCCCTAGTAGGAACAAGTTGTTAGTGTGAAGAGTTACGATATTTAAATTTGTTGAAAGGAATATGTTAAAGGATAATGTATATAAGCTTTCAAATATCTCATTTGTTCTGAATTCGGAGAAGTTTAAACCAACTTACCATACAATGATAAATGCAAGTATGAAAGAATGTCATATAGTTTGTATGTTTTCAATTTTTTTATTATATCTTTTTTATTTATTACATTATTTTAAGTTATTTTAAATTAATGGTTTTTTTAAAGTATAATGATTTAAATTTGCAAGAGGACATATATGACCAAGATTTACTTGAAGATTTTGATGAAGGTCACATTTTTTTTTAATTTGTGTATATTAACATTTCATTCTCTAAAAGACTTAGAAAATAAATTTAGAGTAGAAGTAGTATAAATGATACCTAAATAAAATAAAATAAATTATTTAAATTTTATTTTAATATAAAAAGTTATATTTTTTTCTGTTTTTTTTTTAAAATTCTGATCACTACTTTCATCCGAACGATTATCGAATATCACTCTAGTTATATATATATATATATATATATATATATATATATTTCAGTCTTTATATTCTTATTATATTTATATCTTTGATATGTTTTAATGATTTTTTTATCAGCATATGACTTGATGATTAATATAAAAAAATTTCATTGCTATTTCTTTTCATGTGTTATTATTATTTGTTTCATTGTTTGATACAAAGAGTCATGTTTGTGATTGAGGGTTTATCTAAGAGGTGTAATCTTAATTGGAAATTGAGACCCGGTTTCTAATGTAAACCCTTTTGTAACTTTTATTTTTCTATTTACTTTCATGTTTTTGTTCTGGTCAATTTTTTGTTTGTTTTATTGTTCTTTATTATTATATTGTGTAAAGGAAAGGAGGACTCTCTCCGTTCCATTAGTGTGTTTGAGTGTAATCAAATAGTGCATTCCATTCTATTATGTAATTTTTTTCATATAGAATTCAAGACAGAGACTTTGGAAATCTCCAATCATTCTCCTAAAAAAAAAGGTTAGCTTTAGAAGGGGTTGCATAAGTGCTTAGTTGGTGATGAGACTAATGTTGCTACCACTAGACTATGAATAATAATAATTAAATAGCCTTTTATATTTTACAAACTATGAGTTAAGTTTTATTAGGAGACATGTGATTCATTCTGTAGCAAGCGCAGTGTATTTATGTAGCAAGCGCAGTGTAATCTACTATACTGTACATATAATATATTTTAGTATATATATTCCACCTTATCATACTAAAAGATGGTTTAGAAGACGAATAAGAAAGTTTTTTGAAACATGGTTGAGCACTTGCCTTGGAGGATTTATTTGCAATATGTTGAACAAGTTCTTTAAGGTTATACAAAAAAATTCTTGGATGGTTTGTCAGGGTTAAGAGAACTAGCAAGAGGCAGAGAAGAATATAATGAGGACAAGAGAAGAGAATGAGTGAATGTATGCTTTTAAAAGAGAGAAGATGAAAGACATACAGAAACCAAACTTGACCTACATGATCATACTGTCCTAAATAAGCATTGTATGAAAGGAGGAGAGGTATGTGATTTAATGAAAGATAAAAAGAAAATTAAATAAAACAAATTATAAAAAGGACCTAAACCTCCTTAGTGCATGCACAGGACTAAAATTGATAGGAGTTTGAACTAAACTGTACACATAAAATCTAAATTTTATGCATGTGAGATTTTACTATCTCTTTGAAGGGATTAGAATTATACTAATATATAAACCTCTAAACTAAACAATATAAAACCATTCTATCTTTTGTAAATATTTAAAATTATAATAATATTTAGTATTTTTTTATTGAGGATGAGTTCGAATCGTCTAAGGTGGATGTCCGAGTTAACAAGTTAATTAATCACTTTTGTGAAGAATTGACAAGTTGTGCTAATAAAAATCAGGTGGTGGTTTACTTACAAAAGACTTTCCGACTCTTAAACCAATAAGAGTTATTGAGAATATGTAAATGACAAGTGAATAAAACGAATTGAATACTTTCTAAGGATTCTAGCGGCAACGAAAGTTAGTTATCTTCCAATATGTCAGAGTTATGTGGATTATGTAGGTGGTTAATTCCCACTATTGCAGGTGGGTATTAATTATTTAAGATTTTCGGTATTGGGTAGTACACAAGCCTCCTAAGATCGCAAACCTAGTAATCAGGCTTTTATTTATAATTTTAGCTCCATATACATATTTGTCGAGCTCTTAGAAATTGGTCGTATTTTCACAACTAGTCATAAGTCGAACTTTGCGACCGTTTATATAGCTCATTGGTTACATCTTATCTATCTTGGTGGTTCGGGTTAAGATGATTGAAGTGTAATTAAGACGATAATTATTGCCATTAAATGAAAATTAAAATAGTAACAATAATCCCTAAACCCTAAACAATAATATGTCATAGTGAGGATAACAACACATTATAAACATTTATGAGAGTTTTTTTAATGTCTAATGATGAGTTATATAGTTTCGAGGTGCCACATTAATTTGTTGACTGACATTTCACCTAAAAGTTGTTGTGGAGGGACACATTGTCCTAACTAATGTGACACTTTAATTTTGCGTTTTGGTTATAAAATTTTGAACGTTAGGATTTTTGAATGAAACATTTTCAATACTTATAAAAATCAATCACAACAAATTTTGTCATCTTCTTTTGCTTGCTTCTGTTGGTGCATGCGACATTGCCCTTTGTTCTTCATCTTGTGCCTTTGCTTTCATCTTCCTTGCATTTGTTGTTTATTGTTATTTAGGCATGCCTTACTTTGAGAGTAACTCTCTCGTGAGTAAGGAGGTTGTTCCCATAACGAAAGATCACCCCACAAGTCTTACTGGCTCATTCTCTGTCGAAGGAGATGCGTTAGAGGAAATTATCTCTAAGGTCATCCTCGCCGTGCCAACACAACTGTCATGGAGGAACAATGTTAATATCGTTTTGAATAGGCAAAAGGCCTCCTCCTAGGATGTGGGGGAGATCTCTGGGCCAAATTTGGCTAAGAGGGCAAGGAAGGACAACTTCCTTCCCATCTTCGATCCCGAGTGCTCCAGTGTACTCAGTGGGGTTGTTTCTTATGCATCTCATAGTTTACTTTGAGGATAAGGTGGAGGAGTTCATATTCACATTTAACGTGTTTTTTTTACATAACAATCGAGTTCATTATGGCTAAACCTTGCGTTAAAGGCAACCAAGTATTCATGAAATCCTTACCCCAATAATCGAGGCTTCACCTATGTTTATGAGTATTTTTTTTTAAGAACTTGATATTTAGTTTCCTTTTCTTCTATCCAGTACGCACGCCTAATACTCCCATATCGTTTAGGAATTGATGTCAAAGACAACTTAAATACACATTCTTTCCTTAACCCTTTGAGACGTCTTTTAAAGACAAAATCGTGATGGAGTTCTCAGTTCCAAAATTGTCAATAAGGACAAAACCATGATGGAGCTTTGAGCTCTAAAACGGGCAATACAGATACAATGATGTTATCTCAACATACTTGAGTTTGAAACATTTGGATTTATATTTTTACATTTATTTTAATGCAAATAAAAGTTGATATCAATTATATCATATCAAAATTTTATAAATGCACTAATATTTTTTTTTCTAATTTTGTGTGATTAATAAATGATTTATTTTAGTGATAACTAATGGCAACACCTCATAATGAGTGAATTAGTTAATGAAGAAATGTTAGATTAACATTAATGATAAGAATGTTCAAAGAATGATATTTGACCTAATCAATAAATGCTCATGGTTACATTGTAATCTTAGATAATGAATGTATGGTTGTTATTGCTATCTTTGTTGTTGGATACAATGCATAATGAATGTAGGGTTGGTATTGCTATCTGCAACTTGTAGAAGGGTTAACTAGGCATTTCAATTCACTGAAATTGCAAAATGATCCCTGAATGTCACACCTACGAATAATACAACAGGTACATAAAGAATTTATAATATACAAATTTTAAGAAAATGTTAATTTTGAAATGGTTGATTGAGAATATTGTTGGTTAGTTTAGGAGATAGTACGAAAATTACATTCTTAAAAGAGAAAAGGAGAAAATATTGAAAATGAGGGTAAAAAAAATCCAAGTTAAAATTATACCAGTGAATATTGATAAGTAGAATAAAAGCCTATTTTGACCATCCCAACCTTGTATGATAAGTAGGATAAAAGAAGGTATTGTGATGGATCACATTTGAAGAAAAACAAAAAGGACCAAAAAAGCAAATAATGACCAAAAAAGCAAATAATGGGAAGTTGGTGAAGGTACACTATGCCTACATTATAGTGTAGAATAATGTAGGGGTGTTAGTGGGAATTACATGTTTCTACGTGGCAGATTGTAGACCACACATGAACAGCTTCTGGTGACAGCTACTGCCATTCCAGGATGTTTGACAACTTCAAGTGTATTCTCCTCTTTCTCTAACGGCCAGACATACCACCAAACCAATTTTTCTTTTTCTGTTTCATAATCTACAAGAGGTATGTTTCTTTTCCATTCTTTCTTAATTTTCTTAATGCCTTGTTTAACTTTTATCTTGTTGTGTTCTATTAGAGTCATATGTACAAGATGGTAATCTTTTCATATGCAATAGTTATGTTCAACTTTATATGACTTAAAACAAAATTTCTTTTTTAGAAGTGTTTTTTATTTATTTCTTCTTTTCACGTGATTCTAGGATGTCCAAGCGCATCACGTTCATTTTTTATAACTAGAAGTTTGTAATATTTGGTTTTATATGCAATTGATATGTATCTTGAATTGACTTTGAATGAGCTTTGAGGTCTTGAACTTGATCACTTCTAATTATTTACTTCTTTTCTGAGCTTATTGATTTCCTTATGCCCAACTGTAACTAAGAGAAGACAACAACATCCTACAATTTTGGATTCAAGTTTTTGTACTTCATGCTGTGCCTGTATTTTAAGCATTTTAAATAGTAAGTTGACTCCAAACAATGCCTTGGTGCATAAAGTCTTGTTGATAATGCATTCTTTTGAACTCTGCACTTCGCATAGATGATAAGCTGAATTTAACAGAACAAAAAAGGAATATATGGGAATTTATTTTATTAAAGAGTGCAAACATCATGAGTTGACAGTAGGAAGAGCCAATTGTATACTATTTTATTTGAGAGAATTAAATTTTGTAAAAATATTTGATGGATGACTTTGAGCAATGCCCGTTTATGTTTTTTAAGCAGTTGTTGTTTGTGGTTCCAAGCATCAGAGTCATGCACAAAATTACTGGGAATATCATGTTGTATGAAAGGAAGCATGTTCTATGTCTGGATTAAGTTTCAGAAAAATCTTGATTTTTTTTTCTGTGCCAAGAATGTGTTGTCTGAAGTTTGTGGATGTTTATTATTTTAATTTGTGAGAAGGTAATTGTCAGTATGTTATAGAAGGAAAAAAATCATTACTTACTCATGGGCCTGCACCTAGTATAGCTTAAGCTTTTAAGGCTGTTTCTTCCTGTGTACCTCCATGGATTTCCTACTATCTCAATTGATCAAGTGAAAAAATCATTTTGTTTTTAGAAAAATATATTTTGAATTGTAGAATTTAGAAAGTATTTTTTATCTGAAAATATTTTTTAGATTTTACAATTGAGAATGTAATTTTTCTATTTATACATTTCAAATTGTAGAATTTGGAAATATATTTTGAATTTTATAATTAAAATTTATTTTTTTCTTAAACAAAATACATTCCAATTATAGAATTGATAATTTATACAATCAACTTTTATTCTCTAACTTAAGAGAGTATTAAAATAAAATATTATATAGAATCAGTTATCCTCTTTTCTTTTTTGTTCATCTATTAATCATGCTTATCCTAGAAATCTTAAAGCCATTTACCACACAAAATAGAGATTTTCAGATGAGAAGAACCATTCCAACCTAAGACGGGAATCATGTATCCAACTAGAAGAGATGAGTTCAAGAAATGTGAAAGGGTCTCTTACTCTTGTAAATGAGAGAATGTCTATCATTCCCTGTAATTTCCTAGTTGGAGACACAAGTTTGTAGATTGATGATAGTTCAGAGATGATTTTTTCTAATTTCTCCAGAAAACTTGTAATCATTATTTGCGATAATAAGTAGTATTTGTTGAAATATTTTCGAAGATGTAAGGCAAAAGGTATAATCAGGTTAAATTGTTGTTTGACTATTTGCGGTGTTTTTTTTGTCTCAGTGATTGGGGTGGGGTTCAAACTCTCAAATAAGACTGTTCAAGGAAGACATTAGAACAATAGTTTATGATTTTTATGAGATGAAAAATGCAACAAATTATATGCAGGTGTTCACCATGCCTTGTAAGATGCATCTCAAAAACGACTTGAGTAACCTATAAATCAAGTAATTTGATGGCACACTTTAATGTTAAGGAGCTAGCTGTGTTGCTATTCATGCCCTACATAGAATTTTTATTTAGAGGACTACTTAAAAGGCGAACTTTGATGGCTATAATATTGCAGGACCTTCTGCTATCTACTGAATGGTGAAGATGAGTTCAGAAAGCAAGAAAATAAAACCAGAACTCGTTCTAAATTATTCTAATCCATGCATTTGGAAAAATTTGAAAAATGAGTCCAGTGCAGGTGCAAATGCAGCTTGTAAAATAGACAAGACATTTTCTGCCGCTGACCCCCTGTCTGAAATAGTTTGGTCTCCAGATAAAGGTTTCAATCTCAAATGTGTTGATTCAAGTTTTACTAATAAAAAGGCCTCCATGTTTGGGGATTTTGAACCAAGCAGTATGGTTCTTGCTCTGCTCCAAAGCGTTACTGAAGGAAGTTCGGCAACAGATAAACCAATAAATGACGTTTCTGTAGAACCTATTGCCGTCATATGCTCAAACAATGATGTTTATTCCACAGATGCTCCCTCTGGGCACCCTGCAAGTGATTCAGTTGTCGTCATTCTCGACCATAAAACATGTGAAGATGATAATGGTACAGGTAAAACTAACATCTACTGTGCTTACTGTAGATGTAAATACATCTTTGAGTTCAAGTTTGGTTTAATGGAGGGGGAAAAATCTTGTTATCGTAATTATTTAAATAGTTAATTAATCGGGACTTCTCAATTTGTTTGGTTTCTTTATTGTCACTTTTTTCCTTTTGCTCAATCCTACTTGGGCAGGATTTGGTGATAACACGGAGAAAATGAACATTGCAATAGAAACACTTCATTTGCCAAACGGTCAGAAGGAGAATGTGATGAATGATTGGAAGAATAATGTTTGTGCTCCAGCCAACATTGGAACAACTATAATATCTGAGAGAAAGGGAAATAAATCTACTATTTCAGGTATATTCTCTAACAATTACTTCTATGGCACTGATTCGACAGGAATTTAGGCATTTTTGAAAACTTTTGTCACTCATTCTCAGTATATGTTCTGCATTCTTGTTATTTGTAAACAGATTATATCAATTTTCCTGGATCATGGAAAGTAATTCTCATCATTCTGGCAGTTTTTAGTTTTTTTTCTCTTCACATAGGTTCTAAATTTAATACATTTCCTTTCTATTTAAAGGGTACAAGCTGAAACTTTTTGTCAAAAGAAAATTGCAAGTTCATTCTTTTGTGCTTCTCTGAAATATCACCTGCATCATGATTTTTCCACGGGTCACATTGGCGAAAGGCCAATAATTAATTTATTACTTCAAGCAGATGAACCTGAATGTAGCTTGGAAGAAAATCCTTCTAGGAAACATTGCAATGGAGGCATAGAAACTGGTGTTCTGAACAAGGTGGTTGAAATAGAAGATGGATTATATAACAGGGTTGTGTGTGTAATCGAAAATAAAGGTTCCGCTGCTCTCGAAACAAATTTAATATCTTCTGGCGTCAACCCTTTACCAAAACTAGAATCAACTGCAGACAATGATTTGCAAACTTTCAACTGTGAGTCAAATTGTGCGGTCACAGGCGCTGTTCTTGTTTCAAAATCCAACGAGAATAAAAAGAAATCCCCGGGCAATGAAATGATGCTACTGTGTAGTAAGAGCCCTCCAATCATTACTTCTCCATGTAATAGCAGGATTGGTATGACAAGAAATGAAGGTAAGGAAAAGTCATTATCAGATGGAAATTCAAATGTCTGTTTACCAAAGGAGGACGACTTCCATTTAAGTGTTGAAAGTTGTCGTAGTTTGGCAGGTAAGAAGAGAAGCAACTTTCAGCAAGTGATAATTGGGAGTAAAAAAATAAAAAAACATATTCAAGAAACTTCATGTTCTAAATCCTATGTTCAACCGGATAGCTCATTCATGAACTTGGTTTCAAACATGCTGAAAAGATGCTCACAATCAACTCAAGATGAAAACAAGTATTTGGATCTTAACCTTGAAAATCCTAATCACCATCTTCAAAAGCCTGATCAGAAATTTTTAACATGCAACAGGAATCAAGATCCGAAGCTAAAAAATCCAGGGTCCAGATCCAATTTTCAGTCAATGGTTGGAGCTAGAAAAGTTCAAGTAGGAGAGGCTTCTAAAGATTTTGGGCTAGGAAATAAGGTAGATGGAATAGATGTTGCTCCAATTACCTACTACGCAGAGAACAATAGCCTTTACAGACAATATATTCCATCAAATAAAGTTGAAGTATCTGAAGGGAGACTTGATGCATTTCCATCCATACAGGCTCAGACTAGTCCTATAATTTCTCTCAACAGTCATGAACACTGGGTAAATAACTCATTGGAGAATGAAAATGATTACAAGCGGGAGATAACTGAGGAGAAGGAGGGAATGACATTACTGCCACTACATTCACCCTCGACTGGTCTAAACAGAAATAATAACGAGAATGTTGAGTCGAATGCACCGTGTGAGAGAAGGGAAATCTGTCATAAAAGTGAAACTGTGGAAGGACACTGGATAAATCGTTTTTTACCAAAGTCAACTTCCCCCTTGACAGTTTTTGATCACCTTAACGAGAGAGGTGATTCTGAAGACCATTCCACGTCTTTCTCTATGCTTCCACACTCCCATAAACACATTTCTCTGACCAACTGCAAGATTGAAAAGGCCAGAGAACAATCTGATGACGACCAACTATTCCGCGAGGCTCAAAATTTACATAATTGTTGTATCAATAAAGAGGATTCCACTGTGGGAAGTCAATATCACTTTGCAAAGGATAAGTTCAACTCCGTTACACCTTTCCCAGAATTGAGAGATTCAAGGCCAATGGTGTCCATGTTTGCAAGAACATTAGGTGCCATGAAACAATGCCATAAAGAGTAGTCTGCCACAGATAAACATGTCTTGCGTGCTTTATAGGACGAGAGGTCACCAACTTGTGATTTACCAAAGGTTACAGGAAATAATTCATTAACTCATATGTAGAAATACATTTAGGAGAGATTGCCTAAAAATTTCTCTGTATTGTTGTTTTAGTACTCCTTTTCCTCTTGTTTCTTTCCCTTGGTGGCAAGTGTGATGAATGCTTTTTTCACATACTTCAACTTTAGATTCATAATGCCACATTGATTAACTCAATAATAAAACGCCTGTACTTAGCAGAACATTTGATTGTGTAAAAATCCATAATTAGCAGCTCCAAGCAACATTTGGAAAATTGTATAATATTGGACTTTGTCAAATTAAAAACATTTCTTTTTTGTAAAATAAGATAAACTCAACAAAAGTAAAGAAAGTTTAAAAACAGGAAAAGAAAAATGTGAGAATGAAAAATGTTACATATAAATAAGACATGTAATCAATGTATTTAATATTCCAACATCGAGGATAAAAGAGAGAGGGGAGTGAAAAAAGAATATTTACAAAATTAATATTTTTAATTCTGCAGTTGTCTTTGGGTTGTGAGGATGTTTATAAACTTATATTTTCTTCTTTTATAGTTAATATATCTGCATAAATTAGAAAATATCTATTATCAGTGTTATTATTCAACATTTATACTGTTTTGTGCAAATTTAATTATAACTTTTTTTGCGTAATTTCTCTATAACTGGTATCAGACTTTATTGTTATTATTATAAAAGAGAGTCATATTTGAGTGAGAGTAGTGACTTTAGATGAAGGAAAAGGTGATAACGGAGAAGTTTGCTAACTTTGTTTGAAATATATAGATTAAAGATTATTTTGTATTAGAAAAATTTGCATGAATCTTTAAAAAAAATAAAATAAAAGGAATGAAGAATGAAGATTGGACTCTTCTTGACTGATACGTCCTCATAGATGTTATTATGCAACGTTGTATTTAACATTGCAAAATAAAATATCATGGTATGTCTGATGAAAAATCTTTCTAATATGTATGAAAATTCGTTAGCCTAAAACAAAGTTCATTTGATAATGTGGTTATTTAATTTGTGGATGAAAGAACAACATCTAAATGAAATCAATATAATCACAACTCTATTGAGTTTAGTTAGAATTAAATTTGATGAAGATGTACGAGTGTTGATGCTTTTGTCTTCTTTATGAGAAAGTTGAAACGTTAATTTTACAACATTGAGTAGACCTTCATAAAGCAATAAGTTAACATTCAACAATCTACATGATCTGAAAAGATTTGAAGGAGAGAGTCAAGTAAATCTTCAACCTCTTCAGTTTTACATACATAGTCAAGAAGAAGAAATTTAACTAGAAAAAGTGGACGTGGTAAACCAAAAGGTAGGAGGTACAAGTCCAAGAGTCATCATAATTTTATAACTCAGACAATTACGTGTTGAAATTATGAAAAGACCGAGCACTATAAAAACTAGTGCAAGCGTGCATTGAAGAATCAAAAGGTGAAGGTAAATGTTGCTTCTACACGGAGAGGAGAGGTTTTTGGGTGTTAGACTCTTGAAGCATCCTTACATGCCACTTCACAAAAAGAATTCTTTGAGAAGTATGTGCCTAGAAACCTTGATATACTTTACCTTAGTAATGTTGTGAGGTTGTAGGTAAATGTGAAGTGAAGATTAAGTTAAACAAGTTTGAATGAGAATTGAAAAATGTTAGACATATTCTCAACTTCACAAAGAACTTAATTTCAATAGATTAGTTTACTGGCAATGGCTATAGAATGGTCTTCCGCGACAATCATTGAAAGATTTCAAAGGGTGCAATGAAAATTGTTCATGGTAAAAAAGAATGGTACTTTACAAGTGATAGACTCCTTCTTGTTGAACCTTCTTCAAGTAATGAAAAAATCTTAAGATGTTGAATAAGCTATGGAAGGTTGGAGGTGATATGCAGATTTGGAGTGGACAAGGGAGGGTTTCTTAAAAGAAGGTTAGGACAACTCTTGGAGGAAGAAAGCTAGGCTTGGCCATATTTGGAGAGGATTAGCATACAAAGATTGATAACTATCATTTAGCAATCAAATTGAAATGATTTCAGTGGAGACTGCCTAATGAAGTTCAAGACCGTATATACCAAATAGATTATAGATATAAATAAGGTTAGATGACCTCAAATTATCTCCTAACGATTTAGTCTTAGACCATTCCAAAGTAAAACTTTCAAATATGTTTTGATGATAACAAAAAGCTAATCAAACCTTGGGAATATCTTAGACGCAACAATTTGTATAGATCTCATAAGGAGATGAAGTTTGAAACAAAACTCAATGGATCAAGCACCATACCAAGTGTCAGAAGAAGTCTAAGCAAAATGTGCTCAAAGGCAAATTCATAAGACGATGTTGATCAACACGCTACACACAGTAAAGCGTGAGCCTTACATAAACCTGACAATGATCGAATGAATGTGACATAAAAAAAATCATACGTTGGACGAACAAGTATAAGGGAAGTTTCCAAACTTAATCATTTCACTTTTACATGGACTATTCAATGTGTTCTAAACATGTATTGATTATGCTAAATTATGCAAATCATATTTAATAAAAAACATAGCGCTTTAATTGGAATTTAAAATATTTACAAACAAGCTTTAACAAATATATTTTGAGACTAAATTGTCTATTTTGAAAACATTATCTGAAGCAAAATGAGCTCCATTGATATATCTTTGCGAAATATATTTTATTAAACACAATTGTACTTAATTGAGATTTAAATCATTGTTTGAAAAGGTTTTTTGAAATACATTTTGTGAAATATATTCAAGAGAAATTATGATTGATAATTGAATAGATTTAATATGGATAATTAACTTGAATATACTGATTATATGTTTGAATTAATATCTAAGAAAGGAATGTATTGATAATCCATTTGATACAAATGCTCTAAAATGTTGAAATATTAATATCACTGATAATCGCAAAGGTGTCCTAATATGATTGTAGGAACCATTAAGAGCAAGGAGAACAAAGATAAGTTTCCTTATTAAACGTACAACAAGCATAATGAAGTTATTGCATAGTGCAATTTATGGAAAGAGATTGATGACATTCAAGTTGTAGCACATAACAAGAAAAAGAGAATCTCAAAATAGATTAAATTGAGAAGAGAACAAGTAAGAACAAGACTTTAAAACGCAAGCATAAATTTCTTTATCCAGCGTCTAATATGACAAAGAGTTAGTACAACGTTCCAGAAGAGTTGATTTAAGATGCGTGAAAAACGAATACGTGACTAAGTGAATGGAGTAATTTACCCTATGGATAATGAGATTCAAGGAACATCAAATAAATCAAATCAGTGGTCTCAAAAGAAAAGGAAATTGATAAAATTTGTGATGCTACAAACAAAACAAATATTTCCATACTCAGTGATACAAACCAAGCCAACAAGGAGATGACCAAGGATGCACATTATGAGAAGTCATCTCAACAATCAAGTGAAGACCTCACCAAGTATTTAGCAGACCTCACCAGAGGAAGAAATGGACACAAACCAGAGAATCTAATGTTCTTCCTACTGGTCTTCTTAAAGAATAAAACAAGTTGTAAATAATTTGGGCTCACTTTAGGGGTCCAAATAGCAAAGATAGGCTAGAACAAGTTGCCTTTAGCATAATAGGGGGTGTAGGTATCATTGTAGCTTGTTCCTAGCCCTTTAGGAAGGTAATTTGACCTAGTTTCTAGAAGGACAAGCCTAGGATGCGGGTTTGACTTAGTCAAACCCTAAGGCTACCCATTTTTCCCCTTTCCCATTCTACCTCTCTTGCTTGTTTTCCAAGGCTCCTTCACCTATAAATAGGAGGCCTATATTTTACATGTTGAAATTGAATAGAAAAGTTACTCTGCACATCCTTCATTGTGTGAAGATTACCTTGTGAGGTTTCACTATTTTCTGTCTTGACAAGAGTGTTATCCTCACTTGTTGAGAGGTCTTAGTCTTAGGGGGAGATTGAGACTTGTTGCCTAAGAGATGTTTAATAGTTGCTTCTTGGAGAGATATTTCATATTTGCTTCCTAGAGAGGTGTTTAATACTTCCGTTAATAAAGCCTCTTAAATGGGCTACTTAAGGGGATTGGATGTCGCCCAAGTGTTGGGTGAACCAATATAAATTTTGTGCATATTTTTCTCTCTATCCTTTATATTTTAGATATTGCTTTTGCAGGTATGAAAAAAAGTTCGTGTTCTCTTCAACCCCCCTTCTAGAACCAATTGTAACTTCAACATTATCTCAGTGTCAATATGACATACACAATGATCCTTAATAGGATGTTTCATTGCGTCTAATGCCTCTTCATTAAAAAGTGGTTCCAACCTCATCAGTGGTGACTAGAAAATAGATGGTAATGGTCCGAAGATCTCAGTAACTTGCAAATAAACTAGGTCAGCATTGAAAACAATTGTTATGATTATGTTTATGCACTCTGGTTCATTAGACGATACTGGTGTAGTAATACCAGTGTCTACGACGTTAATTATATCATTAGATAGTATGCATTTGTCTATCTCAACACATATTTTCCCAATACACGAGTCAAAAGTAAAAGTATTATAAAAATAGGTTAATTGAATTTTTCCTGAAAATTCTAGTAATTTATCAATGCAAAGAATAAAGTGATTCTGGACTGACTGTTTTATAACGTTTATGCAAGTGGTAGACGCTATTGGAATGGTAGAAGCTTCATGGGTATATAATTTATTTAAATCAGTGTCTGCACCTACACATGTATCAACGAAATCCTCCTTAACTTAAGCAGTAATATGCACTTCAAAAGTGTCTTAAAAAACATTAACATGATTAATAAAAAACATTAGTTTTAACAACAAAATCTTTAATCTTTTCAATTACACTAGATGATATAATGTTTCTATCGTTAACAATCTCATTCATGTAATTAGTTATTTGGCCAATCTTCTTTTGAATTGATTATTTATTTGACTTATCTTCTTTTGAATTGTAACATTGTTAACCTCCCATTCTTGATGAAATTTTATGCTCCTATCATTCATTTGTCTCAACATCCCTTATAAAGTTGGTTCTTTAAAAGTAGGAGGAGTAATGGAAGGTCGTACAAATTGTTGAAAGGGTGGTTGATTATGTTTATATTCATCATAATAATATTGCAGAAAATATGACTTATGAATCTCATATGGCTCATAAGGGTGTTGAAAATTTGGCTCATAAAATTGTTGTGAGTATGGTTCATAAGATTGTAGTGGTTGTGGAAAGTTAGGACTCATTGTGTTGTAAAAGATGCTCATAAAATTGTGAAGGTTGCTACAAATATGGCTCACAATGCATCTCATAGTTTCACTATTGATCACGGTGAGATGAAGAATAACTTCAAGATAAAAATAGTTTAAATCCTTATCAATTTCAAAATCAAAATGAGGAGAAATATGTAATTAAAAACATTAAACACTCTATGAGTAAATCGTGTACTAGAGAATAATTTCTTATGATAATGTGATCACTGCGAAAATTGAAAAACTACACAATTAGAATGGAAAAAAAGTTAGATATGCTCACAAAATAAAAATAAAAATGATGCAAATTCATAAAAAAAATGTTGAAACACTATAAAGATAAAGAAGAAAATTAAATAACCAAATTCAAATTGGATTCAGTGAACACCGTTTAATGCAGTGCTAGATTGTCTAATACCAAAGAAATGATAATATAGATAAGGTTAGATGACCCCAAGTCCTCTCTCAATGAATCTAATAGTGAAATCAGTAAACTAGTGTTCAGAATCTATCTACAAGTAATAAAAGTTAGCAATAACAATAAAGTAAAAGGGGGGTTGAGATTGTTATGTAGAAAAATAAAGTAGAGATTATAAAATAGAATCAGTAAAATGATCCTTGGGCTATGGTAATCCTTTGAGGAATAAGAGGCTTTGAAGCATTGGCTATGGAATGATTCTCACCTAGCCTTGGGTCTTGTGTCATGCTCCTGATCATCCTTCTAGAAGGTTGGGCTAGCTCATTGGTTGCTTTATCAGTCAAGATTTCATCAGTACTACAATTGTTGGTTCGATATCACAAATATAAAATATTTTTGTTTTATCTAGTACAAATGCTTGGTATGTAGTATTTACAAAAGCTAGTAAAGAGTCAATGGGCTTCAAGGGGTGTTTGGTAAAATAATAGTCAAACTGTTATACAAATTCAACATTTAATTCCAAAATAAAGTATATAAGTCTCCATTGTCACTTCATAAGATTTTTGCTTGAAGATAGGGTGTTAACATTGAAAAAGACTTTAGGAAGTAAGAATTTAGCAAATGTGTCGACAAAAATAGTAACCATTGATAAATTTAAATTGTGTTTGTATCATCCCTATATTTTCCCACATCTAAAAACTATAATATGTATAAAATATTAAAATGAATATATAAACATATTACAAATATGTCCACAACTCTTTCTTAAAATGTTTCAAAACATATCTCTCTTCATAAGATTTAAATATTTACATATAATTAAAACAAATATTCAAAAGGAAATAAAATATTTTCATCATCCAGCTTCTCACTGAGGAGCACTATCACCTGTAACATCATCTGCTCCCGTGTAAATACACGATCATCACAGATAAAGAAAGAACACAAACAAATAACAGGGTAAACTAGCTATATAAAACAAAATTCTATAAAATTTCGATTTGAAATTAATAAACATAAATCATCAAGTCTCATATAAATTCTCAAATCATCAAGTGTCTATTAAAATTCAATATTCATCTTTCACATGTCAGAATTCCACTTGACTCATATCGTGCGTTGACTTAGACTCAGAGATCCGCACCTGTCATACTATATGACTGTGAAATCCACACAACTATGCGCATAAATAATCTCAATATCATATCTCTCCTAATATGACAGGGTTAACTCATATAACAGGTCAAGTTAGTTATCTTTCAAATAACTTACTCATTAATATGAACCTCCTTCGACTCTCACCACCTGAATAACTTCATCTATATGATTCCATTATCTCAGTAGAGTCAGGATATCTCCTTGTAGACGAATCCCTAGTCAATGCACATCCTAAAATATCTTAACACAGTATTTTCTTTCCTGAAAATACTATGTCTTGATCTTACTTTCACATCATTGCATACTTCATTTAACACATCAATACAACATTCAATCATAACATATATTTTAAACTTTCTAAGCAATCCATATATATCCAAAAAGTCATTTAACAATAATCATCCAAAATAAACTATGCTAAAATAATAATAGTAAAATACACACACACACACACACATATATATATATATATATATATAATTAATTAATTGGGTTGAGCTAAAAATTTTAGTGTGAGCTAAAATCCACTAGAGTGCACCCAGGACTTTTGGCTTGAACGAAACATTTTTAGTGTGAGTTAATATACACCAAAGTGCACTTGGGACTTTTGCCTTGAACGAAACATTTTTAGTGTGAGCTAAAATACACCAGAGTGCACCTAGGACTTTTGGCTTGAACAAAAAAGATTTTAGTGTGAGCTAAAATACATCAGAGTGCACCCCAAATAACAAAGTCCCTGCTATAGCTTAATAATTACTCTAAATCAACATCAAACAACCAATACTCAATAACATTATAGTTTTATAACATCTACCATATTTCAAATTTTACATTCAAATCTCAATCAACTTCTAATATACTTAAAAAAACAATCTTGAAATAAAGTTTTGAGACTGGTGACCACGTCACCCCCACATCCAGTTCTTCTAGCCTAGTGTTAAATTTAGCAGATATTTACTAAGAGCTCCAAATCTACCAAGAACTTAAAGGTAACTTAACCTGCACCACAGAGTCCTAATAAAAAAAATCTAACTATATCATTGGGACCCTGAGCTAACAGAGATTAACCTTGAAGCTAAAAGGGTAACATGCAAAGCAAAGACAAAAACAACCTAACAAGTTCAAAATATGACTCAAAGAGAAGAGCAAAAATGAAGTTACTCTATCAAAGATTCTGATCAGGCAGTCTTGTAGTATTCACTGTCAGGAGTCTGATGGTGGACTCCGATCGTCGAATTGACGAGTGAGGAGGTCAGAATCTTAGAGAGAAGGAAGAGGAAAGGAAAAAGAACTTTCTAGAGAGATGGTGGTTCTTTTTAAAATGAAACCTGAATAATTGAAATTCTATTTATATGCTCTTTTAAATTTAATAATAAAATATTTAGGTGTCATTTTAATTGTACCACTTGTACTCTAAGACTATTTTTCTCAATCCTTACATTCTTCCCAACAGGAAAATTTTTGTCATTGAAAATTGACTTGCGTGAAAAGAGATAGGGATAGGATTCTCTCATGGTTTCTTTTGTTTCCCAAGATGAATCACCAAACCTATCAACCCACACTACCTTCACTGTATTGATGGTCATGCCTCTGAGTTGTGTACTCTGATGATCTTCAATCTTAACTGGTTTTACTTTAAAAGATATGTTATCCTTGATTTGCACATTATCTATTTTCAATGCGTGACTAGGTTCTTGGATATACTTTCTTAGCTGAGCCACATGAAAGACATTATGCAGATTTATAATCTGAAAGGGTCTAACAAACTTCAAGAATAACTTCTTCCTGATAGCTTGCCCTACACCCTTCATAGGTGATATTCTCTAGAATACATAGTTTCCAATTGTAAACTCCAAAGGCTTCTTCCTCTAATCTGCATATGAATCCTGCCTACTCTAAGAATTTTTCATTATGTCATATATATGCCTCACCTTCTGATGTGAATGTAACTACAAGAACACATGATTCTTGACATTCTTAGGAGCAACTTGAGCTGGATTTGAAAGGCACTTTACTTTAGAATTGGATCAATGTTCTAAATTCAAGAACTCACCAAAA
>Ga0123342_1004511_pt1 | contig 21163 bp, 8 predicted proteins | sample Turbeawhitnodule_FD_89960 | JGI IMG/M metagenome (GOLD analysis project Ga0123342, IMG submission 89960) | Root nodule microbial communities of legume samples collected from Mexico - Turtle bean Mexico white nodule | ecosystem: Host-associated > Plants > Roots > Nodule | place: Mexico: Nepantla...
GCCGAAGGAGAAGCAGGAGGACGAAGAGAACCTCAGTTCACTACCCAGTCACCTGACCGACCGAAGGAAGGAGAAGAAGACTTCAACAGTTCTCTAGGTCCCATCTCCCTAGCAGGAACAATAACTTTTTTATAATATTAAGCGAAGTAAATAAATCAATGAAGGAATATTCTTACCATATTTTATAAAAGGATGTTGTAAAATAAATAAAAATGAAACAAATTAATTAACAACATCTTATTTATCTACTTAACATAATTTTAATATTTTTTTAAAAAAATGTTATATATATTAATTAAAAACATATTTAATCATATAGATTTTTTTAAGTCTGTAATTGAACAATTAATGTATTGAATCAGAAAAATTAAAATAGTTATTATCTACATATTTATATATAATAAAAAAATATTTGTTGTATGTTTTTTTAATTAAAATATTGGCAAATCGTTCAGCCTGTCCCAAGTGGAATGAGAAACAAGTTAAAAACAGAAACGAACTAACCAAACCAATATTTGACTACGACCAAAACCTACTTTATCACTTTACATCTTTAACAAACCAATACTTTACGAAGACCAAAACCTAATTTAACACTTTACATCTTTATATGGGCCAATAGAATTTGGAGCCCACTCAAAGGCAGCACTTCAGAAAGAAAGCCCACTTACTCCGACAATAGCAATATCTATTTATTAATAGCCAAATGTTAAAAAAAATATTTATATATTTATCATTCTCCAAGTTATTATTAGGATATGAGTATGCGAGGTCTCTACATTCTCTTTGATCCCCTTTCATGGATCTCTTTCATTCTCTTTTCTTTTTTCTTTTGCTTTCTGTTTCTTGGATTCACGAGAAAGTGAATACTTTACGTACCAAGTATCATTCATATTCCACACAATTTTGATTTGAACTTAAAAGAGAAATATAATGTATTACAATTGTTTATTCCTTGGCATCTCATAAGTATTGGTATTATAATTTCGGGCTGAATTAAGGTGATTTTTTTTAGCTTTTTGATAATGTTGCAATCATGCAAAAAAATTGATTATAAATTTGGTGATCATCACACCTAGAAATATTATTTGATGAGTATATTATTTGAAAGAAGCATTTAAGAAGAAAGAGAGTTTTGAATATAAAGAAGGGTGCGGTCCCACCACATAAGGCTTGGGTTTTAGAGTTGAGAAGAAGGAATATTTTAGTTGAAGAAGTGTTGTTGGTGTGTGTGTGTTGGTAAGGCCCCAGATAAAGAGGAAAAGAAAAGATGTGTATAGTTGAACTAATTATTTAGGTAAGAAAGTAGCATGATAAACAGCAACTTATGGGTTTGAGCACAAAATATGTAGAATATTGTGAGAAGATATTTAGCCAGCAGAATTTGATAGATTCATATGATATGGCTCCATTTAAGTTGGGGAAATTAAAAGAACATGTGAGAGTCTGTGATGGCCTTGCAATTGGCCTACTCATCATCCATGGGGCTGTTTTGAAGCATTCTAGTACCCCTAAAATGTTGTACTAGGACAAAATTTAATGAACCCCCCAAAACAAAATACTACAAACAAATACAAACAAACCTAATTAAACACCAACTACTCACCATACTAATAATTTACATCACGCTGCAGCTCTCAGTGTTCTCGTCACTGAAAACATGTGTGATAGGATCCGCCATCGGGTGTGACGGCATTGGTGGCGGCGGAAAGTAGTTCATGGAGGCTTGCCTTCCATACAGCATATGCGGTGGGTACATGCTCATGTTTGCTTGCTGTTGCTGCTGTTGTTGGTGTTGCTGCTGCTGCTGTTGGTGTTGTTGGTTCATCATCATGGCCATCAATTGCTGTTGTTGCTGCTGTTGTTGGATGTTGTAAAGGTTTGGTTGTTGCATGTGCATCCCTTGCATCCCTTGGTAGTAGCCGCCATTCATCGCCGCCGCAGCTGCTGCCGCCGCCGGTAATCCTTGCACCGCCGGGATATTCATGTTCATGTTCCTCATATGCTCCATTTGACTCATCTGATTCATTGGGCCTCTCTGACCCATGGGGCCCACCTGATGGCTCATTGGACCCATGGGCCCCACATTGCCATTATTGCCACCGTGACCCTTGCCATTATTGTTTTTACCATTATTGCTACCCTTGCCATTTTTACCTTTGGGAGAGATATCAAAATCCTGGAAGTCAAACTCAAGTTTGTCTAATTTACCTCCTCCTGCTCCTCCGTTTTTCTTTCCTTTGTTGTTGTTGTTTCCACCTCTGTTGTCTTTATTCTTGTTTGTTGTTGTGTCGGCTGAACCTCCTCCCTTCTTGTTCTTTTTCCCAAGGCCTAGGAACCGAACCAGGAAGCCACCGCCATTTTTGGCTTTGGAGTTCTTTTTCTTGTTCTCACTGTTGTGAGTGTTATTTCCCCCACCGCCACCACCCTTTTGCTTTCCACCTTTGTTCTTTTGACCGTCATCTCCATTGCCTTTTTTTCCTCCATTTCCATTTTTACCCTCGTTGAAGTTTCCACCTTTGCCCTTCATTTGTATGGGTAGATCAATGACCTCACCCTTCTTCACACTCCCGTAATTCCCACCCCCTTTATGGCTGTTCATGCCAGACCCATTCATCATTCCGCCAGGCCCATGAGGCCCACGCCCGTTCCCCATCTGGCCCATCATCTTGTTGTGTTGCATTGGATGCCCCTGCCCCTGCCCCTGCCCCCGGCCATGTCCATACTCTTCCTCCTCCTCATCCTCTTCATCAAAATCATCATAATCATCTTCAAACTCGTCATAATCATCATCAAATTCACCAAAATCTTCATCACTCTCATCAAGTTCATCCTCTGATAAGTTGAAGTGGACAGATTTCTGATTCTTAGGGGGTACTTTTGAGCCTTCCTTGGTATTTTGGAAGTGTGCTAGTTGACCACCACCTCCACCTTTCTGAGGAGCACCACCCTTGTGATTCTGAGGCTTGTTGTCCTTGCCCCCTTTGGTGTTATCTATGTGCAAGTTCTTGAACTGAGGGTAGGTGGGGTAGTTTTGGTTGTACATCATGCCTCTCTGCCCGCCCCAAACTTCGGCATGCTTCCCTGACCTCTTCAGCTTTTTTATCAGCTTAGCTGGATCTATGTGCCCTGACACCATTACCTTCCCCCGCTCCGCATCTATGTTCACAGAATACACTCCTGCACAACAATAACTCACCATGCTTAACGACAAAACTAAATAACACTCTACAAAAGTAAACTGTCAAATCTGATATCTAATTATCTTTGCTTGCAAATACAGAAACCGTGCTACCCAATAAAGTAAAGTTCCAAGCTATGTACCAAGAAAAAAAAATGCAAACTGGGTAGCAGCGTACCAAGAAAAAAAGAGTAAAGTTGGAAGCTTGAAATATATTATAGAATAATAAACACCAAAATAAGTGGGATAAATTAAGTGGCACAATAAAGTCGAGTAATGAAGCGAATTAGCATGACATGAAAATTTGAAAAAAGAAAAGGCAAAAGGGTGGGTGCTGGAGATGTACCATCAATTTTCTGGAGGATTTTCTTTACTTTCTGTTCACAGCCATCGCAGTGGATATTCACCTTGAGAAGGCAATTCTACAGGGGGGAATATAAACACAACACAGATCAGTTAGCATAAGTTGGGAACTGTACGCATTCAACAGAATAACAAAGAAAGGACGGAAACAGATTTGTCTTTTGAACTAGTTTAATTAAGCTATGAAAAGAAGAGTGAAAGTGGTAACAAGTGTGCACCTGAACTTTGAGCATGTCTTGTTTGCTCATCCTGGCTGGGTAGCTGGTGATTCACACACACAGCGCAGAGATGTGAGTGAAGAAGTAGAGAACAGACAGTGAGAGTAGTGTTATGAGAATTGTTTTTTAGAGAGAGGAAAGGGTGTTGTTGTTAGGCATTGGACACTTCTATATTTGTTCCTTTCCTCAAGTATCCGTACTGTTTAGGCTCACACACAAACACACACGTACAAGAACAGCAAAGTCACATTTTAGAGAGAAAGAGAGGAGATAAAAGAAGAGAGAAGGTGAATTTGGAACCAGGGTAGATAGCTCCTATGACTATGAGTTGGCTTTATGTTTTATGCTTTATAATATTATACATATATAAATAAGAAACTCGTGAACCTTTCAAACTGGTCTCCCTGACAGCTTAATACTGCCATTGCTCCACCTAAATAATTAGGACCAAACTATCTTTTTAATATCTCTTGTTGACTTACTTTGACCCCCTCTTTTAACCTATTCGGCCCGTTAACTTCTGGGCCGGCCCTGTTCATTTGGGCCTGTGAACATGCATATTTTAAATAACTAGTCAAAACTTATGCAGCATGTGAGCTTGCGTGAAAGTAGAGTACAACTCTCCCTATCAACTTCCTTAGCTGGCTTACTTAAAAAATTGTCAATGAAATACTTGAGAAGTTCAATTCTTCAAAGGGATAATTTGGGCTGCATATTACGTTACAATCCTCTGCACTACACTCTAGTCAAGTCACCTTATAATTTGTAATTGGAATCTATTTCTTGGTGTCGTGGGAAACTTGTTTACATGGGACATTGATTTTGGAATTTTAGTGAAGAATGGTTTGTTTGTGTTTGTGTAAAAGAATTAGTTTTTCTAACTATATAGTGCTTATGGATTAATGTTCCGTTGTGAAACTGAGAAATAAGAAGATGGTTTTGGACTTTCACAAAGGAAGGAAGACAGCAAAGAGCAAAGAGGTGTCAGTGAAGGTAGAAATAGTGATTCGGAAATTTAAAGATGGGATTTGGGTTTGTGTGTAAAAGCAACCAACACAGGGACCTCTCAAAACCCATCCCAATGGTACTGACATATAATACAGCCAATCACTACACTCAAATAATGCATAATTTTTTAAAGTTGGAGAACACTGAACATTGATCTTCTGCGAGTTAGGACCCTGCTTTTGCAACCAAAATCATTGTTTGTCTTCATTAAAAGTCCAACCTGCTGCAAATTTGCTGTCCCCATGTCATCTTTTCTTTATTGTTATCCTTTCAAATGTTTAAAAAAATGCCTTAAAAGATTTCAGTAATCTACAAAAGAACCACCCCACCACCACCATGGGAAACACCTTCCCAAAAAATCCAAAGTTTATCAAAATACTTTTGTTTTTGTAGGCTGTGGGGTTGATTTAGTTTCAGATCATTTCCACCACTTTCCATTTATCCTTTCTTTTCTTTTCTGTCTCCTTTCCTTTTTTATAGTTTGCTACTACTTGCTATTCAACTAGTGTGTATACTAAATGGATAAAAAAAATAGTGTATATGCTAATCAATCTTTGTTTTTGTAGTGCTGTACAATTATATTATATGAACTGTACTTGTTTTCTTTTCATGGTCTAATAGCTAATGGACAACTCCTTCCCGTTATTGAGTTGAACATCTTGTGTTATGAAAGGAATAGAAGATTCGTTTCTCACAAGCTTTCCACTTCAGATTTTTCTTATTCATCATTATTTGACCCTTTAATCAGGGGCGGTGCCACTGACAAGGACACACACAACACAACTGCCTGCTCTTTTTTAAGTTTACTCACATCTTAATTACATTACACATGATCCAACATAAAATAAAGCATCGTTTCTGCAATTTCAAAATTATTAAAATAACTTCTGGTTTGATATTTAAAGTCTCTAATTTATTCCAATAACTAAGCATGCAATGTTTGAGGTAAAGAATTTACCAATTTGTTCCATTATTGATTGTACATGCAGATAGGAATAGCTTGATAAATACCTGGCTGTCAACTAACTCATCACCCCCATTACTGAGATACCAGTCTTTGGTTTACAGATCCACTGACCCAATTGACATAAATATATACCTATTTGACAAGAGTGTTTGAAGCATATATTTTATCACAACATGTGCTATTTAATGTCTCATTTATTGGATTACACTCTTCTCGTGTCTAAATTTTAACAATTGATATTTTCATTCTTTTTTTACCTTATGGGGTTAGTTTAAAAATATTATAAAAGTGGGTAATTTTTATTTTGAGAAAGAGCAATCCAAGTTTAAGAGCTTTGCCTTTGAGCATAGAATTTTAATTGGAGAGGAAATACATATTCTTGGAATATTTAACTTACTGTAATGCTTTAAAACTTATGAAATGGTCTTTTTCAGGTTGACTTAAAATCCAAACTTTGCTGGTAGTGTTACCAAGAAATAACAAGCAAAATGGGCAGAAATGTGAAATCACAATGAGGAAAGGGATGGGGAAGTCCATCACATGGATGGAAAACTTAACTACTGTAAATAATCAGCTAGAATTTAGCATATAGATGTTTCATTCCAAACAAAAATAATTCATGGGATTCAAATTTCTGTCTAAAGCAGCCAATTTATATTAATCCTTTCTGTCTGGAAAGTGACCCAATTAAACTTAATGCCCATTTTGAATTGATGTTTCACCTCCTCCATTGTTATACAACAACACATGTATCTGCCAAATTATGAAACCATGAAATCTAACATATCAAACTCCTGAAAATTATTGAAGATATGTTATAAAATCAGCAAGACGTCGCAATCCAATAATTTATTTAACAGTAAAAGTCATTTGATATTATGAATATTATTTTGAAATGTTTTATTTTTCTTTATTCAACTATTATTATTACGGCATGAGGGTATTGAGTCCCTCGTCATAGTAAACAAGGAAATCAATAATTAAAAAGTGACACTTGCTTAAAGGAAAAAGGGAAAATCTTAGTGGGATGGTTTCTCTTAAAATCTTATGTGTGAATTCAATGGTAGATATTTGTTTGGTTGGTTACCTGGTGATGGTCACATACAGAATTGATATAACATAACTTTGGAAAGTGGAATAAAGAAAAAAACTGACTTCTAATCCCAAGATTGTAGTCAAATAACTCACGCAAAATGTATAAAGTTGTTCAATTGCTAGATTGTATCACTACATGGCAAAAGTACTATTTATATTGCCAAACTTTTGAAAGATAAAGATTACTATTGTGCAATTAACCCTCTTGACCCAACTTGAGCACTTCTACAGCAGATTAAGACGTGCTTGATCATGTTCACACAGGATTTGATTAGGGGTTGTTTAACTTTTCATATTTTTTTATTTTGTGATGATTTTGTATTAGAGTGTGAGATTGACATAACAAAAGACATCCTACACCACTTACGGGGGTTAATTTAATCCTAAAGAAGGATAGTGATGGGTGTTGGGTGGTGGCAATGAGAACTGAAGTGAGGTCCTTATCAGAAGAAAATAGGCTACCTTTCATGGAGGGACATGTGCCCCAGGGAGGCAGGGACTAGTTTATGAACTTGACAGATAAATTAAGAGCTCGGGACCCCAAACAGAAGGCCCAGGTTGGTACAGTGGAGTTGTTGGGTAATCACTTCAGAGTCATAAGTGCTTTTATGAGATTGGAGGAATCAAAACCAAAACCTAACCTCAATTCAATTTCTTATTCATTTTCCAAAAACAATTATGTTCAAAAACATGTTTTATTGTGAAATGCTAAATTTCTAACAGACTGAGAAAAACACTTTAAAACATTAACAAAAAATGCTAAACTGAAATCTTGTTTTTCATATGGTGAAATATTAAATTTCTACTAGATTCAACACTGTTTGGTTTGAAACTGAACTGAATTATTGGTTCTGTAAACGGGTAAGGTGGTGTTGACACTGACACCATGTGTGGCTGTGGGAGTGGAACCCAGATGCTACACATCCTAACCTAATAAAGGATCAATCGGAGTAGCATGGTTCCTTGGAGACCCATACCCGACCCATAAGACAGTACGCATGCTGAAGCTGAACTCATGACATTCTAGTTTGCTAATTATGACAGTTGACCATGATGTCAGGTTTCAGTGAAATTTCAAGTCAGAAAGTTTGATCCTGCAATGCAGTAATACAAAGACCAAAGACAAATTATACTATTACTAATTTATTATAGTGTACATACAGTAGTATCAATTATATAAAAGCAGAGTTAATTAATACATTGAAATTGATGGAAGAGGAAGCAGCAATCCCCAGAAGGTGAAAATCCTTGAGGAGAAAGAAAGGATAGAATAGGATGGTTAGTGTCTGTTGTGGTTGGCTTTTCTTTAAGACAGGAATTAAGAGTTTCAGACATTGAGATTTGAGAGCACAGAGTGGAGTGTGCTTTATTTGACCTCAATATTCGAAACTCTGAGAGGGTTGGATCCAAATTCAACTTTAATGTAGATAATAATACTAAGATGCCAAAGATACTGTGGTTTTACGCTTGCTTGTCGCGGTTGATATTCTATATTCCCACTTTTGTTCTGCCTTTTTATTCTCTTGGGACCGTGTGCAGGGGACACTTACTACAGAGTTTACTTCATCTGTGATATACTTCCAAGCAACCAACACACACACAAACACAAGGAAAGAAGAGAAAAAGAAAATACATGACATTAATGCTATGCTCCCTCACAGACCATTTTGACTGATGTGTTCTTTACCTCACTTTCTCGAACAACGATGCAATGTAACATAACATGATTGACAGCTTTGAAATTATCCTTCTCTGCCTCTGCTAAGTAACTCACCTCCTACTTCAATCTCCCTCATTCTTCTCTCACTGTACCATACAATTTTTCTTTAAACAAGATAAAAGTGGACAGATACATCACCATAAATGCCCCCACTTTCTAATAAAGGTAAAATTGAACTTGTCCGATATTATTCACCATTGTGCAAAGTTCACAATAAATCTCAGACTCCACTCTCTTTGAGCACATTGAAAAGATTGTTATAAACCACAATAGTTCAAGTTACTTCAAAAAAAATTATCAATATCTAGTACTATAGTTTACATGCTATGTATGTGTAATTCCTTTCAGCAAATTGAACCCATATTCAAGATATTCACCTTATTCACTGGAGTAAACAAGTATGCACAAAAACATTTTTATTTTGTATTAAAGATAGACTGGGATAAACAACAAATGAGCAAGAAAAAAATATTGATATTTATATATATTCATATTTATTGTATCTTGATATTCTGTTAGAAGTCAGACTAGAAGATGTGGTGACAAATGGATGGAACAGTGCAAACCTGTGCCAAAGAGATAATAATCTCATTCCCAATTTGGCAACTTTGACCAAAGAAACTTATCAAAGATCATAACTTACCAGGCTAACAGTTATGCATTCATTTCACTTGCTTCAGTTGAAGCAAATATCAATACCAGTGTATATTACTTATCACTAGTGTTAATTGTCTTCTCATAAGCTGCAAGAAATTCTAATATACAGGAATTGAAATGATTAGTTCTTTTTAATTATATCTGAACTAGTATTGTTATGTATGTTCTATTATATTGTGATTTTCATTGTTTACTTTCTTACTACTAGCTCCTCTGTGATACATCATGCCAAAAAGTAAATTGGTTCTGATTATATTAAAGTATTGGAAGAGAAAAATATATTTTTAATCAATATTTTCAGTCAAATGTAAAAATATATAAATTTAATTATTTTACTAAAAGAGAGACTAAATAGATATTTTACTATATCATTGTAATTTGCTGTGAATGGTGTTCCAGTCTCTTGTCTCAACCATTATTTACATTCTGATAGGGGACAAATAAGGTTCACATTTCAAGAACATTACAAAAATATAGTTGTACAAATCACATGTAAATGAGAAAGCATAATAGAGTAGCTCCTAGGGATTAATTCATGACATCAACTTTGATGCAAAAGTCTTAAGCCAAGATAAGAAACACACCTTTCTCAGATTTTACCTACAAGGTAGTTCCACACACAACAGACAGGTCTTCAATTACTTGTAATAATCAGAAATCAAGGGTAGAATATACAATAATTTTAGTCCTTACCCTCAACTCAACTAACATGTATAGGGACTTACCATTGCAGGCTCAACATCAACACAGTCCACATCAAATGCTAACAATGCCAACTTTAAAGATGATTCAACTGCATCTATATCATTCAGGGATTAGTAAAAAAGTTAAAAAAGAATGACTCAAAAACACAGAATCAGCATCTTCTTCACACATTCACCACCACCTCCACCTTACCAATACAATTGTCATCTGAAAAGATAGACACAATGTTACTACTATAGACTGATTGGATTCTCAGCTATTGAGAGGGGATGAGAATGTTGGCTATGGATAGAGGGGTGAAGAAATGAAACATGTTGAGTATATATTGACTAATACTGAAATATTACAAAGATATAAAATAATCTCTTATCAACAACCAAATTGATTCTTTGTCAAAGGGATTGGAAACAAGAAATAAACAAAAAGAGTGGTGTCTGTAATGATTAACAAGACAAAACATAAAACCATTAGAAAACAAAGAAGTAAAAAGAGAAAAGAGAAAGATAAAGGAAAAAGAACACCATATTGTTCTCTGATCTACATACAAACTCTCTACATCCACTATTAAAAATTTCATAACACTTGGTATACTATTATTCAAAATACAAAATTTACTTTACTAGATTGATGCCAAGTCCAAGTCAAATGGTTAGTATAATGATATTATCCTCTTAACGTCATTGTAACCGCACACAATTTTAGCTGCTAGTTACTAAGATTATGTTAAATTTGTCCGAACCTGATCACGACTCCTTATTTCAACCATGCCCAAATTGTAATTCTAGATTTGTTAAAATCTGTCTTGATTAGTTTAGAGTTTAAAATTTAGGGTAGTTTTTTTTAGTGTGATTAGAAAGTATTTAGAAGTTTCAAATTTAACCAAACTAAATACACCAATAAACGACACAAGCCTTGATGATTCACTGGAGGACTTGTTCTTGCTTTTGTGGGAATAGAGAATTCCAAGAAAAAAAATGTACCCACCTTCTCATTATTCAAATGGATCTTGGGTCATGTGCTCCCACCAAGGGAGTTTCAAGAACACACTTCTGTCTCATTAGTGTTATTTTCCACTAGTTCTTTTAGATGTATAGAATCTGGTTAAACCATTTATGTCACATTGGGAACAATAAGTTTGTGGTCTATAATGGTTGCTTTAATATATGTGTTTTAAAGAGAAAAGAGAAAATATAACAAAATTTTGGAAGAGCTTCCAGTTGTGGCTCATTTAACACTGCTTTCAGACAGTACATTGTTGCATCTATTATTATAATTTATAGTTATTGTTTATACTAAAGTAAAGGACTCACTATAAATTTTAAAAACCAATTTGTCTTTATAGAGTTGGTAAAATATTTGGTCAGGCCTAAAAACTCGTGCTGAGATCAATTCGGTGAGCAAATATTTTGGATAATGAATCTTTGGAGCGTCTGCTGGTTGGGAGGTCTTGGTTCCCGCAACTCATCTTTTCCTCCTCTACCCCTACACTTCATAAAATATCAAAATTATCTTTTTTGATTTTTTAATTCTAAAATGTCAAATTTTAAAAAAATTCTCATTAAATAATCTAAAGTTAATAGTTAACATTTTTTATTTTTTTGAATTGTAATATCTAGAATACGTGTAATCTTTGAATTATACAATATAAAATAAAACAGATTGAATAATCTAAAACACTATTTTTGAATAAAAAATAATATAATTTGAAAAGTACTTTTGAATTTAAATATAATCCGAATTTAAATATACATCTCAGTGTAATCCAAAGTGTATTTGAAAAATATAATATATTCTAAATTATTCAATTTGAAGCAATACAAAAAAGAAATATGTTTTACCAAACTCTAGAGCCGGTACAAGCAACACAGTGTGAATGTGAATATGATCTCAAGCAAATAGGTGCAGAAGTACTCTCCAACACTGGATTTTTTTCTATTAAGGGTAAAACGGTACTTTTACCACCCCATGGGAGTATTGGATGAAACCATGGAGTACAGAAAGAATTTGCCGTCTTGTGCCATAGGCCCGTGACTGCAGCCCATGGACTTTTTTTGAGTAAACGTTGTACATAATATAGTAAGGCAATTGCTTCCTGCACCATATACACCCAATCACAAGGAAAAAACCAAAAATACCCTTAAAAAAAGGGATACATATAAAATTACATTCCAAACCTCCTTTTCCGGAACACAATAATTTCTTCCAGATAAATTTTTTCATAATGTATTATTTTCAGTTCCAGATCTTTTTATCCAGAATGGGATTTTGATTTTTTTTTCTCTGAATTTTTATATCCAAAACACAAAAATCTCTTCCAGATTTTTATTTTTTTTCCAGAATGCATTATTTTCAATTCCATATTTTCATTTCCAAAATAAAGAGCATTTTCAAAAATTTTGAAATTATGTTGGGTGGATGTTCAAAAGTGTTCGATGAAGGGAGTATAGTAAATATTGTTGTAGCTCTCTTGCAACCTTTTAAGAGTAAAGTATTGAATTAGAATTTTATGGTTGAATTTATTAATGATGTCAGATTCTTTAACAGTAACTAGTAGATACTTTATTTTTATAAAATGGTAGCTAAAAAACTTACTCTTTATATCAGATAAGGTTTTGCATGTTAAATTTATGTGGTCTTTTTCTTTCTTTATACTTGTGTGTATTGAGAAAATTGGTGATAAAACTTGTCTAGTTTGAAACATTATTCTAAAGTATAGAATTAAAAACGTTGTTATTTTACTTGTAACCTAATAACTATCATCCTTATTATTAACTAATTAGGAGAATAGGTTGATTGGCCTATTTGGTGTCCATATTTTAGGGTTGTGTTTTGGTGGCATTGTAGACCATCTTTGCTGAGATTCTGTTGGCAACTTGTGATCAATTATGAGCATGTCTGCACTTTGCATCTTGTCTCTTTTGCATGCATCTCACTTATAAAACAGTAATCTATTTTCAACCTTGTCTCTCGCTATGTACCCTCCAATTCACAACTGTTAGCTGTCACGACAATCATATTTCATGTCCTTTTCCTTTACAACAAAACTTCCTCACAAAATCTTTGGCTCAATGTAGCAGAGTGCATGTGTTTAGAGAGCAAGGTATAAGTGACTGCCAAAGAACATTATCACAAGCTGCCAACAACGTCTAGCAGGTGATGAACTTAGTAACATTTTACTACAAATATCTCAAACTGAGAAGTGGCAACACATTAATTCTTCATAGTTTATGGTTGGTTATGATGATTAAAAGAGGGGATAATTACTCTTGATTTTCTTACAAAATCATGGTAAACATCACAATCAAATTTTAACATTTCAACTAGATTCACATTTTAAAGCTCCTTCAAGAAGTTCTTACAAGACCTAACTAACATTCACAAGACTCTAATGAGGGTATTCCATATGCATTGAGACCTCTTTGTTTTTTTTAATGTCTTCTTTTATTGAGTCAAAATGTCTGTTTCCTTCATTAGAGGTGAATGTGTTTGCAAAAATACTTCAAATTTTAAATATAAATAAGTCACAAGTGCTTAATAAATTAATAGTGCATAAACTTTGATAGTGTCCTAATGTAATTTCTATACTTAATTAGCCTATAATAATTAAGTAAGCCTATATATTTACTCAGTAGAAGAATGTAGTTGAAATATACCTCATTGTTTCTACTGAGTGAGACATTAATTACAGGATAAATTAATTGATTCATTGAATAATTGAATATTTGAGACACTATATTTAGGTTAAACCTTTAAATTAATTGTACATATAAACGAAGGTTTAATGAAGAATTATCAAACTTTACCTATTGAATTTAGAGAAACAAAACACTTGTATTGTATTTACCCTTAAACTCTGAATTAAAGTATAGCAGATCAGGTAGAAATATAAATTATCTTCTCTTCTAAGTGTGATGCTATTCAAGCATTCCTAGATTTTCCAAATGAATATAGAAAATTGTGGAAATACTTTATAATAAATTACCTAGAAGAGTTAAATCCATTTCACTGTAAATATTTTTTTTTCTTCTTGAGGACATCATCATGACTCTTCAAACAATGGGGTATCCAGATCAATACAAAATATTCACGTAAATCATATTTATTAAATTTGAATTTTTCACTATTTTACTTTTAATTTATTTCAAATTAGTTAATTTCTAATGTCGAATAGTTTACATTTTAACTTAGTTATTTAATAATTATATTTATTTTATATACTTCTCCTGTTTATGTTCCGCGTGTAATTTTAAAGTGAAACTTTAACTTTCTCTGAACTTTAGGTCATACTCTCATCAGATAAGAACGTTCAGCTTATCTGGCCCACACAACAACCTTCAAATTTGAAGAACACAAATAAAATGATTTTACTTTATGCACCCCGATTTTTTAAACTGCACCCCCATATTTTAACCTACACTCCATAATTTTTAAAATTACTATTTTACAATTTTCTAAATTAACTTCTAGATTATCATTATAGAATTTTTTTCTGAAATACACTTTCGGAATTTATGAAATATATTTCAAGACAAGCTTAACACAACAAAATAAGATTTAAAAAAAAGATTTTTGGAATAAGATTTTCAAAATACATGAAATAAGTTTTCTAGAATAGGATTCGAGAACAAACTTCTGAACATATATAATATCTTCTATAATGTGTTTTCTAGAATGAGTTTTCCTAAACAAGTTTTTTAAACACATTTCATGTGTTGGAGAAAGAGCTTTATTGAACAAGATTTTTTTTTTTACTCTTCTGACTGCATCGTTCTCTTCCTCTAGTTATTCTTCTATCACGATGATTATGGTGCAGTAGCAGCAACAACAATGGTGGGTTTCAATAAGAGAGAAGCAGATGGAGAGCAATTGTCATTTTATGCAGGTTCAAAAATGGGGAGATACAGGAAGTAATAGACCAAATAAAAACAAGGCACCCAATTGGTTTCTCAATTGGACTAGAGATTATGGAACCATTTATCTGGTTTCTATAAACAGGAAAATTCATCCTACACCTCTATGGGATGGTGAAATTTTCATTTTATCTTTAATAAATAAACCTTACAACACACATTCTTCGTCTTTTCAGCCACAACCCTTAGCTCCCTCCCGTAACTTTCTCAACCTCTCTTCATCACTATAACCAAACCTTCTTGTAAAATCAACACAAAAATGTTCAACCATTTTGAACAACAAGCCATTGAACATCATAATTATTCGGTGTGGGATGAAGAGAGAAACCTAGAATAGAAAATGCAAGAGAAGAAATGTATTATTTTTACAAAAATCGTCTAGGGAAGTTTATAAGGAGACCGTCCAACATGTTTGTAAGAAGACCATTCAATGAGTATGTAAGGAACCATTTTGGTATATTATGTGACTCATCATTCTTTACACACAACAATTCTTTGAGTAAATCTTCTAAAGATGTTAAAGAATTTTGTTAACCCTAGTGAAATTGACTAGGCTGTGTAGTTAAGAGTTAAGAATCAACTTGCTTTAGAAAACAAGGTTATTTTCTTTGTATAGTTAAGAGAGAAAACATGTATTCAAATATTCTTTGTAAACTTTCTTCCTTGATCCGATGAGGATATTGTTTGGATTCCCTTTATGTATCTGCGTGCTTCTCTGTACCTAAATTATTTCATCTCCTTATTCCTCCATTGCTTAATTGCACTAAACGCTCATTAGTTTGGTGTTAGAAACTCACCTATTTTTCTGTTAGACGATTCTCAATCTTTAGACTCCAATTTCCATTATACCATATGTTTTACTTCAATAAAAATACACAAATCCTTTACAACAATAATCTTATAAACATTTTCCAAATACTAAAAGTACTCGTACAACACTACCCTATCCAGAATACCAATTTTATATTTTGGATTGTAAAATCTGAAATACAAATTTACATTATTAATTGTATAATTCAAAATATAAAGTTTTTATTTCAAATTATGCATTTTAAAATAAAAATTTTATATAAAATCATAAATGTTAACTTCTAGATCCAATAAATCTCCAAATTCAATATTCTGAAATTAAAAAAAAATCAATAAAAAATGATAATTTTTTATATTTTCTAACGGATGGAGTATTGAAGGAAGTGCATGAAGAATTTTCCCTATTCACATTCTCCACAAAGTACACTTGCCAACCTGGCTTTACTATTAAATTCAAGTTCACAACTACTTATTCTAAAATATATACACTTTAGAGCATTTCAGAGTTTACTTCGCTTTAAAATTAAGAGACTCTACACAGTACATTTTTTTATCAACCTCATTAGTTCACTTTTTATTTATCTTCATCCCTCAGATATTATTACTTTTTAGACGCGATCAAATAAAAGAAATAAATCAATTAAATAATAAAAAAATTAAGAGTTATGTATCTCAAGAAACATAATTGCAACCTTATAAAAACATTAAGAAAAAATGACATATTTATATTATGTATTTTAACTTGAAGGATCTCTTAGATTTTTATGTTAGTTGTTAGAATACTGTAAATTAAAATCATTAGGTCAGCTACTATTTACGGGTATATTTTAAAATCCCTTTACCTATTCAAGATTAAAGTTTTTCTTTATCCATCTAATTTAGAAAAAATAAATCACCAATACTATGCAGGTGAGAATATGAACCTATTTAAATTAACTCACTTAGAAAGATTTTTAGAGAAAATTAAAAATGAGAAAGAAAAAAATAGATTCTCCATAAATTAAAGGAGAAAGTTTTGTTAACACTCCACACAGTAAATAACACTATTCAACAACCTTTTATAATAATATTATAATATTTTTAATTAAAAATTAAAATGAAAATATTATTTTATTTGTATGTTAATAGTGTGTTTTTACTGTAAGGGTAGATAATTGTAATGTTGTGGTAAGAGGAAAGGTGTTGATTAGTTATATAATGTAAAGTGGTAGGTGAAGAATACCCAATTGGATAATTGGGTTTGTAGCAAATGTTATTTGGTGAGATTCTAGAGAATGTTTCACCACTTCACTTTTTCCACCACACAAACACGTCATTGCCAATCTTCCGTAGCACTCAGCGATGTGGGACTTGATAAGTAATTACCACTCTTCTGCCTAAGCATTGCAGACAAACACTAACACACTCATAACACTAATTATGATGCATGATGGAACTGGTTGTTATTGAATTCAGGTATTGGACTGTTGTTATTGGCAGTGAGTGGTGAGAATGGGAAAGTCACCTAACAAACTCATCCTTGCTCCACTCTTAACAGTGGTGGAACTGGTTGACCGGTGACCACTCTCTGCAGCAATAGCAGATATAATATGAGTCATTAGCCAGCCCAAAGCATAATTATCTTGTTTGTTTTCTATTTCCAAAGAAGAGTGAGAAAAAGATGCGCTACAAATACATTATGGTTTTAGTAAAACAGAATGGGTATGATCTATAATTGGGGAATTATTAGAGAGCGTGAGTGAAAGATTGTGCAAAAGCTTCCAAGATTTTCTTATACAAAGAAAAAGACAATTCTTTAGAAAGTAACAATAGAAGAGACGAAGGAAGTACACCAAAACCACTTAATTAAATATTCACGAGAGGCTGGCTTCCCCTCCTAGGAAAGTAGCCTTACAACTAGCAAAATACTATAAACAAAATCCATTTCTGCATTCCCCACTCTCCCACATCTTCTTTCACTTCCTTCTTTCTCACCCCAAACACACAACCCTTTTACTTTTTTCTCTCTTTTTTCTCCCTGTTCTCAGTCATGGAAGTTAATACTACTACTACTACAACCACTCTACCTGCAGGGCCACCAACTAAGTACCATTCTTTCACACATCACCGCTTACATTCAGAAAGACATAGCCATAGCCACGGCCATTTCCCCTCCAAAACCATTCTCATAATCATCTCATTGGTTACCTTAGTCACGCTCCTATTTGTCATTTTTTTGGTCCTATTCTTGATGCGTCGCCAAAAATCTTCCACCAAGAATGGAACTTGCAAAGAAGACAGCAGAGAGCTTCATGACACAAGCAGCAGGCTCATTACTTCATCCACGTTGAATTCTAGTCCAGGTAACTAACTAGTTGCCCATCACATGCTATCAATGAATTGCAAACAGTATCTCAACTACTAATCAGTGAAGCAAATACCATAACTATAAGCAAACTTAGAAGGATTAACTTGCTAGGACTTACAACTGTGTAACTTTCCAGGCTGCAGATGATCATATAAATTTGTCTCTAGTGTGTCATTAATTGTTCTTAACATTAATTCAAATAGTCTTTGAGATTCAGAAGCTAATCCATAAATGCTTGGAGACATTTATTGTAGAAATGAAGAGTGGTTGTCTTCACGGGGGAAATTTGAGCAGGACCCCAGCAGCTGCATTTCGAGGAGTCCAAGTGTTCACATATAGGGAATTAGAAAATGCTACAGGTGGATTCAGTGAAAGAAATGTGATTGGTAGTAATGGAGGGCTCGGTTTGATGTTTAGAGGAGTTCTAAGTGATGGCACTTTGGCAGCAATTAAGTCGCTTCGCAGTGAGGGTAAGCAAGGGGAGCGTGCCTTCAGAATAGAGGTGAGTCAGTGTGCTTCATTTAATGATTTCATATATCCTCTTCTTTTCAGCACGCAGACATTTAATTATTTCTTGTTGTTACTTGCACTGTCTCCTTTCCTTGTATTAGATCCAGTTTGTTCAGAGACTTTGTTTTTGTCTTTTGTTAAGCCAAACTTACAAAATTTATAAGTCATGTTTACATTAATGTCAAAGGAATTTTACAAACTATCACGTGACAACCTTAATATCCTACTGTAGCATGTTATTTATGCCCTCTTCATGCCTTGACACTTGACTCTAGCAATTAGGGATATAAATTATTCTTAGATTTTCTATATCTAATATCTTCAATTTTTAACTTTTCTGCATCTGCTAACCTAGAAGATTCTGTAAACTGTGAAAACATGTCAAAGATAAAAACAATCATTCATGAAACTAAAATAAGATATTAAGGTTTAAGTCATTTGAATTATGCACCACTAATGAATCAAAATATTAATAAAACTTGTTCATAGGTCGTTAAAATACAGGCAGTAAGACATTTTCTGCCACCGATTATCATTCTTTTAAAAAAAAATCTGGCGTTTTGCAACCAAATTTGGGACCATGAAAATGGGAATGAACATCCCTTTACCTTTGAATCACTCCATCCACTTGCCAACTCATATTGTGAGCTTTATTCAAATCCAGCACATGGGTATGAAGACTAAATGACATTTATTGCAGGTCGATCTCCTTAGTCGCTTGCACTCTCCATATTTGGTGGAGTTACTTGGCTATTGCGCTGACCAACACCACAGGTTATTGATTTTCGAATACATGCCCAATGGTACACTTCACCACCATCTTCACTCCCCCAACGATCAAACTCAACCGTTGGATTGGTGGGCCCGGATGAGGATAGCCCTTGATTGTGCCAGGGCACTGGAATTCCTTCATGAACATGCAGTCTCTCCTGTGATCCACAGAGACTTCAAGAGTAACAACGTTCTACTGGATCAAAATTTCCGTGCCAAGGTGTCTGATTTTGGATTGGCTAAGATGGGATCAGAGAAGAGGAACGGTCAGGTTTCCACCCGTGTGTTGGGGACCACTGGATATTTGGCACCAGAGTGAGTATTACGAGTGCCCTAATTCATCTGTCATTTGGAAGTGCCTTGCCTTATCTTCATTCTCCACCCAATCCCAGTACATAACTTACAACGTTTAAAAAAAAGAACCATGCACATGGTCACAGCCAAGTCCTTATCAAGCAGGCTGTGATTTTCAATTTTATGATACATCACATATATAAACTCCATACTGCACACCATTCATCATATATTTACAGCTTCTTTCATAACTTATTGCATAAATTTAATTTGTCCCTTGAATTTGGGCATGTGTAGGTACGCCACGGGTAAGCTTACCACAAAGTCAGATGTTTACAGCTATGGTGTGGTTCTTCTCGAACTCCTCACGGGACGTGTACCTGTTGATATCAAGCGGGCCCCGGGAGAACACGTCCTTGTCTCTTGGGTTAGTGAATACCACCCTGCAATTTTGAATAGAACAAAATTGATAATGTAACTTTTATTTAAAGAAAATCAGAGGAGAAAAAAAAAAAATTGAGAATTAAGTTTCTAGTTAATTTTGTTGCATATGATATTATGTATTCCGCAGGCTCTTCCAAGGTTGACAAACAGAGAAAAGGTGATTGAAATGGTTGACCCAGCTCTACGCGGACAGTACTCGAAGAAGGATTTAATTCAGGTCAACTTTAGTTTCCTTTAGTCATAGTTATTCTCTCATTCTAATCACTGTCACTTAATGTCGTGGACTTGCCATATTTTTCCTTTCAAGTAACATTTGCTTTCTGCTTCTATGGGATTTTGCAGATAGCTGCCATTGCAGCAATGTGCATACAGCCAGAAGCTGATTACAGGCCGCTCATGACAGATGTTGTACAATCACTGATACCGCTTGTTAGGAACCCATCCTCCCTTAGCTCTATCTCCCTACGATTTCAGAAACAAACGCCAAGTCCAAGTCATTAGATGTGCATTATGTTTCTTCGACATTCTGTCTGATCTGAGAAGAGCAGAAGCAGTCTAGAAATAAAGTAGTATTCGTCTTAGACTAAAATAGTCTGGACAAATATTAGGCCCCAAGACACGTGCAATATCACACTTAATGGGGGCACCATCGAATTGGCAAAGACCAATGGAATTCCCTCATCCCTACTGTCTTCAATAGCGGAGAAGAGAGGAGGGAAGAAAATGTAAACAGAAAGACTATAAGGGCTCATGGAACTTTTAGTTCTAGATTTTGCTCTTATCATTTTAATATCTGTATTTTTTTAGAATGCCTTTGTCATGAGAAATTTGCAAAGATACAAGGTAGAAAATAAGAGGAATATGAACTTTCTAATAATTATGTCGCTAATATGAACAGAACATTTCTTCTGCCATATGATGAAACTTAATATTCAAGAGTTTCGTTTCCTGTAAATTCTTAAATCCCGTAACTCACCGCGTGAAAACAAACTTACTGACATACCTCAAATCTGACTGAATCACTTTTGACCAACGAGCTTAAATATAGAGCTCCCCCCCCCCCCCCCCCCCCCCCCCCCCCCCCCCCCCCCCCCCACAAACACCCATGCACGAACCCCTCCTTACATTTCCGTTGGAAAAGAGAAATGTAATATAAAGAATGA
>Ga0123342_1004512_pt1 | contig 21156 bp, 6 predicted proteins | sample Turbeawhitnodule_FD_89960 | JGI IMG/M metagenome (GOLD analysis project Ga0123342, IMG submission 89960) | Root nodule microbial communities of legume samples collected from Mexico - Turtle bean Mexico white nodule | ecosystem: Host-associated > Plants > Roots > Nodule | place: Mexico: Nepantla...
AATGTTAACTCAAGCCACTCGATTGATCCATGAATTGAAAAAATTTCATCTTTTAGGGAGACCAACTGAACCGACTTCCTGTTTTTGAAGGACAAAAATATGATTGGCACCCATTACATGTTCACTAGCATACTTCAAATAAGGTTTCACTTTAATCAGAAAAGTAACTGGTACATTTGTGGTGGAACTCGTTGGTGTTTGTAGGCACTTAAAGAAGAATGGAAAAGTAATAAAACAGGGGTTATAAAGGATAATGCATAAGGCATATAAGATGAAGGGGAGTGCATACCATCGAGAGCTTCTTCAAGATGTCATCCATCTGCACAAAGTAATCCTCAAAAAACATTTTAAGGTCCTCGACATCAAGTTGTTTGGTGACGGCACTGTAGGTGTTACCACCGTTGACTAACTTTTCTGTCAGATACATCTCAGCCATATCTTTATCGTCTTCCAGCAAGTGTTCCAATCTATTCCTCACCTATGATCAAATAATCAAATGCATGCATTAATCACATCAACCAAAACCCTGAATCCTAAACAAAATTTTAAACCTTCTGAACACGTTCAGTGATGTGGACTAATCGGATCATGATTTGTCGAATGCGTTCCAAATTGAGAGTATTGGACGTGAGCTTGTCCAAGGCGGAATGAGTCTCTTGCTCCAGCGTCTTTGCCTGTGAATTGTCAGAGAGAAGGAAAAGTTTAGGATAAATTAAGAAAGAAAGAAATTGTTGGCAATAAATGAAAAGAAGAGAAGAGGGAAGGAAGAACCTCGTTCTCCAATACGCTACAGACAGCTTCAAGGCAGCCATGAAGGGCTACGAATTCGAACGGGAGAATCTTGATTGCGTCGGGATTGGAAGTAGAGGAATCCTGATGATGGCGGAGGATCCAGGCTTGGAGCTCGTAGACGAATGGGATGACGGAAGGGTAACCTGAGTTGTGGAAGAGGACCTCTTGGACAGTGATGATGGCCTTGACGTGTTCCAAGTTGAAGACAATGGCTCTCTCACGGCCGAGAAGGATAGAATGGTAGGAAAGGAATCTGCGGAGGTCACGGGCGGGGAGGCCGGTGCGCCTCATGATGGCGTCCCTCTCGGCCTCCACCAACTCCATCTCCCCTTTCCCGTCGAGCAACAGCCACTCCCCTTTTCCAGTCGCCGTCTGTTTCTGCTCTCCGTCTAACATCTTTACTTTCCAATTTCAAAGATTTATGAAAGCCAAAAATTATGTATACACTTCACTGGTTCAAATAACCTTACCCTAGTACTACAAAACTACGTGGTTTGTGTATACTAAAATTGTAACATTTAAGTTTTTTTTTTTTCATTTAATTATTTGATAAATGTTTTGACTCTTTTGCTCTTTCACTTTCCTTTTTTTTCTTGCTCGTTAACTTTGAAGCTCAATTAATTATTGTTTGGCTTAGACTCTTCATACTTTTATAATTTTTAGTGTGAGGTTTCAACATCTTTTAAATTAATGATTTGTTTCTTCCCAAACAATAAACGTGTTTATAATGTTCAAACTAGTGTAAAATTTACTTCTCTCCCTTAAATTGCTATGCATTTTACCTTTTTTTATTTTCTAATTTTGTTGTTTATAAACTGCAAATTATTTTAGAACCCTAAAAACATGTCCATGCATTATTATGATAATTTTAGCAACCGAACTTACTATTATAATTTGTATAAGATGAACTAGAGGCTAAAGAAAAGGAGGATTTAACTTAAAAATACTATGCTCATTTTATATATTTATGTAGTAATATACTTTTATATCAACCTTCACTCTTAAACCTTAAATCATGTATAACTATTCAATTTCTTACCTTTTGCCTTTTTCATTAACCACCAATCATACACGGTTACTATCTATTCTTTTATACCAAAAAGTACCATTTATTTATAAAAACTTTACCCTATCAAGATATTTAAATTAAACTCTTTATTTTTTTATCTAATTCATAATATATAATATATAAATCATTCAATGATTTTAAATTTCTCTCTAAATAATATATAAATATGCAAAATCAAAAATTAACATTTTGAATAAATATATCATTAAATATTAAATTTTTATGCTGTGATATTCAGATTATATTGGTAAAATACCTTTTTCAACCGTATAAAAAAACTTTTGAGGTATATTTCAATACCTCTACTTTTATTTATATATTAAATTCTATACAAATTAATTGTATTTGACAATAGATTTTTATAATTTATATACATCATATACAAAATATATATATATATATATATATATAATATTATATAACAAATTACTTTAGTAAACTTATTTATTATTTCTATCGCTTCTTGTGTGAATGTAAAGGATGTAATTGATTTGAATGAAGTTGAATTTTTTTGTATATTTTTTATCAATTAAGTTTAGAGACTAAATTAAAATTAAAAATAAAATTAAATAAATATTAGTTGTTAATTTTTAAAATAGATTTAATATAACTATTTTATAAACATATTTAATGATAATAGAACATTGTTTAAACACTAACGGTACTCAAATTATAAAATAGTTTCTAAATCAAATACTTGAATATTTTTCTGGCTAACTCAATTTTTATTTAATGAATTATTTTGTAATGTCTCTATTCTCCTAATTTAAATAAAAATTGAAAATTCTAGTTAAAGTGATTTCTTTACTAAAATGTTACAGAAAAAAAAAAAAAATCAAAGTTGTGTCTAAGAACCTGACTTTTCTATATCATTAGATGTTTGTAACCCTAAATTCTGAACACGAGTTAGCTATTATCCATTATAAATTTGAAAGGTATATTCTTCTAAACTTTTCAGAAAACACGTCTTATGCTAAAATTATAATTAATTAATAATATTAACTTCAAAAATATTTTTACTACAAAATAAAACAAACTTAGATAATCGAGAGTGCAATTAATAAATTCAGTAATATATAAATCAATGTATAAAATAAATAATTCAAATATTAATTTTTAGTGTGCAACAACCTTATTTTATTAGATGTCGAATAGAAAAAAAAAGTTAAGAAAAAACTACATGCCACTAATGTTAAAAGAGGATAAAGGACAATTCATTATAACTAAATAAAGGATAAATATTTATAAGTCATTAATTACTAGTTAGTGTTCATTATTGCAAGTAACAAGCTATTATTATATTTGTTAATTATAAAATTCATCTCCGATAACCATTGTGTTAACTGATTATAATATAATTTCTTGAAAAACTAAATAACTTATAAAAATATTCAAAAATATTTTTTTTTATACAAAATTTAGATTATAATGATCACCTCTCTTAAAAATAAATAATTTTACTAATATTTTAGTTCCTTTTCAATATTCATGTTTTAATAAGGGTGGGAGCCATTTATAGTCTCTCATTTCAAATAATTACAATATTGTTTTAAATTTAGAATTTAAAGTTTAGAATTTAAGGATGAACAATAATTATAATTTATTTAATTATATAGATATGTGTTATTAAAAAAATAAATAAATAAAATTGTCTTCTTAACTTTAACAGCTTTTTATATAATATAGTTTATGGGAGATACATATACCATAATATTATTTTAATTTATATAAACTTATAATTTATCATCTTTAATAATTATATATAATTAACTAATTCACATTAGAGATCATACTGTTAGAGAGTAAATATTAAAAAAGGTAATAATACTATATATATTAAATTTTATTTATTAGCAAAATAAATTAAATGATTTTGAGCCCCTTAAATAAGAGGAGGATAAGTATTTTTATTCTATCTTTTATTTTTTATTTTTTAATTTCTTATTTTCCATACATTTTATGCTTCTATCTTTTAAGTTTTACACATTTATTATTTTATTTTAAATTTGTTACCACTTTATTTAATAAAAAACATATTTTTACGTATTTTACATCATCTAATTATATGATGGTTTAGAAAATGAATTTACAATGAAAACAAAAAATTAAAGTCTTTTTTGAAATAAAATATTGCACAAAATTAATATGTTGACTATTATAAATAAAATTTGATTCGGTTACAAACGATTTAGTTTGCATATGATTTTTCAAAAAAAATAATCAACCAATCACATGTTTATAAGTATAAGAAGTCATTAATATAATTTTGATTATGTCAAGAAAGTATTCATATATTCATGTTAATTCAATGTCAATTTTAGATCAATGTATCATAACATGTATAATTGCATGAGATAACATTTGTAAATATGTCAAAGATAAAATATTCACTCTAACGATGTGATATAACCTACAAATTGCTCATATAATTGGGCTACTGTAATTGCTCCCCAAACATATCCATTTTACAACTTAAGATTACTTAATAACCCCAAATACAAACATCAGCTTATTCGACACTCTTTGTTAGCAAAAATCGTGCATCTCACAAGATGCAGTAAATATATGCCCGCAAATATCCATCGTTGATGTGCACAACAATCCTCGTATACATTGCACAACTAGAACAAGGAGCAAAAGACTCAAAGAAAAATGAAATTCAACAGGGACTAGTATTAAAATTATAGACTAGTATTTCATTTATCTTGTAAAATAATTTGACCTACAAAATTAGGTCAAGTAATATAGATTTTAGGCTTGTATTTCTCTTCAACTAGACTATGGTTAGGGTTAGGATTTCTAAACCTACCTAATGTTTAATTGGACTCAATTTTGACACATCTTAAACCCTAGGTCGGGCACATGAGACCGTGCACACCTAGGTTAGATACATTGTTCACATTGTCATCACACTTGTCATGTGACTAGCTTTGACGCCTGGGTTTGAATTCAAATCTCCCACCAATTTCTCTTGTTTTTGTCTTCTCCTATTCTAGCTTACTAAACACTTCATATTTTGGAACCACTCAAAACTGTCAAAGATAATTTGGATATTTCATAAAATATAGGGGTCATAAAATATAGGGGTGCAAGAAGAAACAATCCAATATTGTTGAGGACCAACCCATGACTAAGTTCAAATAACTTGGGTTTACCATATCCAACCCACAAACTTATGTATATGGCACATCATGTTGTGAGTATATCAGATACATAACTAAGTGTATTTGAGAGTTTTTTAAGGCTTTTCTATTGAGAAAAGTTTTGTAAAAAAGTTATCAAAAATACTTATATTTCCTATATTTAGAGTAAACCATGCTTCACATTGTGTCTTTGCAAGTATTTATGCCTACAAAATTGTAACTACACACAGTATGCATGGACTCACAAAATTGCAAGGATGCAATGTAAGAACACTTGGTTGAATAAATACACACGGCTATATGTAAACAAATGCAACTTAATATGCAGATAAAAAAGTATTGTTCTTATATGAAGGCATTTGACTCAAGCTGATATGAAATATGAAGCAGATAACAAATACCTTAGACTATATATTACAAACAAAAGATTGTTCTTTTTATTCCATTCATATGTGCTTTATTGAATCTATTCTTCATTTCCATTACAGAAAAGACAAATTTAAACAAACAGATTGGCATTGATCTATTGTCTCAACCACACTTGGTAGTCTGGTCCTTTGTCTACAAACTTCTGCCAACTCCCTTCCAACTGGTTCTCCTTGGAGGGATTCCAATCAAACTGCCCTAGCTTCAATACTAATGCATCACCAACCTGAGAAACATAACCTTCATTGTTTGCATGGAATATCTTTATAGAGCTCCGGCAATGGATCCCGGCTCGCCTCCGAGCCTCAATCAACTCAGTTATCATATCATGTATGCCAAAATCATAGAAATGGTCATAAAATATTGCAGGCTGCAAAAAAAAAACACAATACGGGGACTCAAATATTTGTGCAAGCAAACACATTACCTGAATTCCTTCCCTAGTCCTTGAGAACAAGAAACTAAATTTAAGTGATCACATATACCATTCATTTTTTTCAAGAAAATACTATTGAACTATCTTCGACAATGACAGGTATGTGTAATGAAAGTATTGGATGCTGTTTTGTTAAGGACTTACAGTTCCGGGATGAGTCAAAATATATGCATATCCTTGCATGAGTTTATCCCGTGGAAATGGCCAGTGACCCTGAAAGTAAAAAGAAATATTAAATCCATTTTTCTCATTATCTAGCATGGTTAGGTGGTAACATAAGCTTAAAAGGTGGTAATATAAATGCAACAATACAAAAAGGGAAAACCTTTGTAATTCAATAATCACTAACAACAAATTCTTTTCTAACTGTTTTGTACATTTCTGGTTCCTTTATCGTGTTTGAAATCTATTTAATTGGCATGATCCAGTTTAGGGTGATAGGTATCTCTATTTTGATGGTTGTTGGTTTTTGTGGACTGTTGGGTTGGTAGTTGGGTTGGTAGCTAAGGTCTGTTGTTCTATTTTGCCCCTTGTTATGGTTGCAATGAGATTGTAATGGGTTTGTTTTGAGATTGTACGGGATTTATAGTGGTAGATTATTTTTTACTCTCTCTTTTTGATGGTTTGGAAGACCAGAAAAATTGGGTCCTATTATATAGGTATGTATAAGGGTTGAACCACCTCTTAAGTGATTCGTGTTATTCAATCCTTATTGCTGATAAAAAAAAATGCTTCATCAGAAGGAAAGAGAGAGTTGAAACCTGTGTGGAGCCAGTATCATGGTTCTCTAAGAATGTAACAGCACGAGAAGGCCACCATCCCATCACTCCTGTTGGTTTCCCTTGAGGATCAATCAGTCTCCAATATTCATTATGCAGAGCAGAATGAAGTATCCCCTGAGAAAGGGTTACATACAGAAAGAATAACAATTTTGCAACAAGATAATACAAAGTTATAGCCTAAAACTTTTTGCTTTTATTATTCACCTGCCTCCTCCGGTGACAAAAACAATCAAAACTTGGCTAAGACAATTTCTAAACGAAAAAATACTACAGCAGTCAAATCACAGTCATGCTGCTAATAATTGAAATATCAAAGTTTGAAAACTCCTTGTGAGAAAGAAGTCTTGCTCATTTAGACAATAAAACTTAAAAGGACATGAGGTCACCAAGAAACCTCATTAACTGTTGTGGATAGGGTACCTTTGTCGTTATATCAAATGCAGATGAAGTACCACCAGTTGCATTGATCCAATTGATTATCCGTTGCCGATGAGGATCTAATCATTATAAGCACCATGAATAGCTTGTAAGACAATAGTATAAAAATTGGTTATATTGGAAATGTTTCATATATTGCAACCAACAGATAATAAACAAGCATAGAATATCACATATTTGGTATGAACACAAATGGTGATACTGCAGAATATCTTCAAGTTAAACACCATATTCAACGAGCAATATTAGTAACATAAAAAATATTGTGTCTTCATAGCTGGGAAGTAAGTTGATAACAAATAAATAGTTGTAAATCCATGTTATCGCTTCCACAAACTGTCATATGTAGTGTAGTTTCCTAAAAGATACAAAGTCTACAAGTTGATTCTTCTTGCAAATGAGTGCTCAAATTGTGTCACATCCTATGATATAACATATATTTACTCATAGAAGGTCAAATAAAAGTAGTAAAACTAAAATTTATTGGTTTCAATTTGCATAACTTCCGTTTACAACCTGCCATGTTCTTGGAACAAAGATCATGCTCTGATGACCTACAGGACTGCTAATAATATTTAAGACTCCCCTGATACCTGCACCACTACATTTTCTATTCATTTTCTCCATGTAAAATTAAAATCATTGCAAACATTTCCAAAATCATTACACATCTCCAACATAATGTTGGAAAAATGAATTAGTAAAGGATGTCATATATTTTCCAGCTAAGCTAAAAACAAAGGTTCTTTTTTTATTTAAACATGTTTTGTCCCTTTAATTAGATATAATATAACATGAGTCTGCAACCATTGCACTATAACCTTGGTTGTAACACAAACTTCCGTGTTCATAGCCCAAGCTGTCCCAGTATTCTCCAATGGCAAATACAGGATTTGATGCTTCAATATATTCTTTTACGTATGTGCCAGAGAAGCCTCTGCAGACAGCAAATGAGGGGTTATCAAATTTTACATGAGAATAAGTCAGTTAAGAAACAAAAAAGAACCAGATTATCTTCTCAAGTTCCATGTGATAAAAGCTAAAAATGTATAAGTATATAGTAAAGATAGACTACTAAAACATTTCAGATGTTAGGCTCCTTTGAGCATACTTCAATAAGTATCTTCTTATCGCTTGTAAGACCATTGATATGAGATATGAAGGTAAGAATTTCCTATTGACAATTTTTATTCTTTAACTACACTATTTTCAGTAAGCAAACTAAAATTATAACAATGTTCTTAAATACTTCTGATTCTTTTATATTATGAAAAGAATGCTGTTTACAACTACAACAAACTCTATTTTAGCATTTTCCAATGGCCAGGTTTTGTCAAAGAAACACTTCACCTCAAAGCTTAAGCTATTAAGCAAGGACCAAAACCAACTTTACATGATAGATCATCCATTGGGCTTGAAATGTGATTGACCCTATATACTGAAACCAGAGGCTACTTTAATTTATTTACAGAAAATTTAGTAAGAGAGGCAAGGATTGAATTCTAGGCCACTCGGTTTATTTCTTTGCTCTCGCAATACATTGCTGTAGTGACTACAAAGGAATTGATTCTTATCAACTGCAATATAGCAAATCAAAACTGACTTTATCAAGCAACATACACTAAAATGGACTTGTCATACATCACAAGAGTGGTGAAGGTTATGCCAAGTGACTGATTGATTGCATTTACTTAGGAATTTATTCCAATTTTTTTGGTCAATTGATAAAAGAGCAATTTAGTAGGACTTTGTTAATGTATGATTACATTACTGTAAATATAGAAACTTGTAAAGCTAGAAATTAGGGATCCCTTTTAATTTAATTTCCATGTACCTTACTTACATTGTTTAATCCTTGTCCTTGATTATAAATAAAGATCAATAATGTGGATAACATAAATTTTTTCAGTAAAACCTACAGACTTAATTAGTAAAGAAATTGTCATAAACCCTCAGTATGCTTCAGCAGACAAAAAGATACCTAACAAAGTCAAGACGCCATCCATCAAAACCTATATCATTGCGAAGCCAGTTCAACCACCCCTTGATATCTTTCCTTACAAAATCCTGAGAATGATCAATATTGGGTGCAGCATGGAAGATATCACCTACAAATAGCATTAAAAATGTCTAGATAAATAAAACCTCCTAATCATCAATGTACTAACTGGTAAAGCATTGTGTTGACTTATATTGTGGAAGTGTTTGGTAAAGTGTTGTGCAGTCTTAGTGAGGAAAATGTGCCATATTTTAGACTTTCATCTCAATAAGACACAAGTACAGTGTACTCATTTTAGGAACCTTGATTTGAAAGTGGGACATACTCAGATTAATTACAAAATAATGGTTTCATGAGATTCTTCTATTTTTCCTCGCACAAATTTGGTCAACCTTTGTTTTATTTAGAATGACAAGAAACAACTCCAAAAGTCTCTTGAAAATTACATATCCAAAAGACAAAATTGAACTAATGCATCATCTGCATAGGATGTATAGATATACCGCTTGAAGGATTTCCACGCCCCTCAAAATTTGGATCATCACATACAATTGCTTCAGGTCCCCATGCAAGCTTGCCACCAAAAATGTTCCAAACACCATTTGGACTCTGAAACAAATAAAAATTGTTGATTTATATAACAGCCACCTGATGCCTGAATTATGAACTGTGCCTTTGAAAAGATTACCCCATGTTTCATATGCTAGTGCTGGATATAAAATTTAAATAATACCGAGTCCAAGATCAAAACAATCATAGGCAACCTAGCATCTCCAGACTAAGACAACCCACAATTAACAAATTTCGGCACATTTTAGAACAAAGTGAATTCAAAGACTAGTGCTTTCAGAGAATTTTCTTGCCTTAGGTGTTAACATTGGAGCACTGAAATTGTGAATGAAATTTTTAGTCAATGCATAGAGTTGGGTCAGATGGATAGATGACTATCGAGTAGCATCTTATTCCACATAGTCAAAAGCCAACTTTTCTAAAAGCTTGAGCTATTAGGTAGAATACTAGAATAATTTTACATTTCTAACACGCCTCACATAGGAGTGACTTGAACTTAGCATGGACACCCACTTGTGCTGAAATAATTTCTCCACGAAAAATGGAGGAAGCAAGGGCAGATCAGTTGATCACAGTATATTCTGGGGCTTATGGTATCACAAAAATGACAAAATAAGTACTGACCTGAAATCCCATGCTATAAAAGCAAGGAATTATGAAACCCTTTCATGGCTCAATCTCACTCATCATGCAGTTTGGAATGAAGACAAAGCATAAACTCACAGCTATCTCATACCATAACTAAATATTACTTTAGTATACCAGGACCTTTATTACAAAATTAACAAAATAAAGGTATGCTTAAGACTTGACACTGTGCTCTTAAAACAGTTTAAACAACCCCAATATCTAATTTCAAACTTTTAATCAGTGGCCCAAATAATGCTTGATAACCTTTCTCAGCAAATATAAAAACAACTCAGGCTAAACAATAATTTACCTGTTGCTGTGCACATCGATGGTTAAGTACAACATCTCCCAAGGCCTATTTACAAAGGAAAAATCTTTAAAAAATTATAAATATGAAATATAAGTATTACTACAATAGAAAAACTTTAACTATATAAATTCATTTGAGCAACAGTGAAACCCTCACAAGTTGAAATGAAACTCAATAAAATCATCAAAATATTTCCTTACAGCATTCAGCAATAACTGATTGATGTTTGCATTTCTCTTGTTGTCATAAAAAGGTACTTAATTGTTTCCTTTAAGTGTCCTAAAAAAGGGTATGCCATTTAAGACAACCTTGATTTACTATCACGCCCATACAGTTTATCCCAAAAATTTAACTGTGATCTTAAATAAAATGACTTTACATTCTCACTACCAGTTAGGGCATGTTTGGATTCATGTTAAGAATGGCTCTATAGTCAGTTTGGAGAACAAAATCATTTTTTTTACATGTTTGGATACCCTCAAAAGTATGTCCAAACACTTAACTTTACATGAGAACTCAGTTTGGAGAACAAAATCAATTTTTTGACATGCTTGGTTACCCTCAAAAGTATGTCCAACCACTTGTATTTTACATGAAAACTCAGTTTTATAAAAGCAAGACCAAGTTTATTTTGCAATATGAATACTACAAAATTAAGTTTGTCAACTTTAATCCAAACATGCACTTAATAATTAAAAAAATTAATTAATTCCAATAACCAATTAGTTTCCTTTTTTGTGATTTAAACAGAATAATTTAACCCCCAAAAGAAATGTAAATTTTATTCAAATTTAAGGGGGGGACTTGAAGTAGTCACTTTTGGACACCTAAACCCCATAAATATTTGAAGAGATTAGTTGCCTAGATACATGTTAGGTATTCAAAATGGTTCAAAATTAGCACCACAACTTACCAGCAAATCTTGAGAATGCATTTCCTCTATACAGTATTTAAGCTCTTCCACCGAACCATAGGAAGAATTCAAGTTGTAAAGATCAGAAGGCATATAACCTGCATATAGTTTCTACAGTTTATGAATGCATCATCTGTCACAGATTTATCATATTATTGCATTATATGGATAAGAATAACACTAAAAATAAATAATACGGATTTTTTCGGGAAAGACCTTACTTGTTTGTTTGTGAAAAGGTTGTAACATTTTTTATACCAATTAAGTTAAAATGTTGTACTTGGTTCAGTTGAAAACAACCATTCAATGTGGAAGAAAATCTAGTCTTATACTCGATATAAGTAAACAAACTTAAAGTTAAAGGTAAAGTAACAGCTGATGACTGGAACACCATCAGCCTTAGCATGAATTAATCGGAATCAGAACATAAAATAAATACACAATCTGAATGCTTATGATCATGCAATCATATTATGCAGATTGTTCGGTCTTGTATAAATAGATATACAACCCAATAAAAAAGGGAAAAAAATTAAATATGGTCTTCTACTATGATCACAGGATGCCCCTTCAAGTCTTAGAGTCTTGGAATTTGGACTTAGGGTCAAACTGATCCCAACAAAACCAACTTGCAAAATGAGATTACCCATAGCCTATGTTCGAAGCCGAGCACTACTTAAGTCTTATTTTGTACTTGATTTGAGATGTCAATCTGCTAAGAGCCAACACTTTGGTGGCTCCAACTATGATGCTGCACTTAGTCTTTTCTGGTCAATCCCTTCGTATGTACATTTTTCAAGACAATGAAGCCTAGAGGTAACCACAAATAAGTTGGCTTCTAAGTTCCAACACACCATCTCACTACCAGGACTATGGACCTGGACCTGGAGCATGAAAATGCAAGTGGCCCAATAATAGATTTAGCAGAGACTATCATATCATCATTTATTTTTTAGTTTCTTTATTAAAGAAGATAGACTAATCTTAAAGATAAACTGAAATATGAATTTTCCTATTCTAAATATCAATATTGGTGAAATAATACATAAGAAAGCAAGCAACACCTTGAGGAGCAACAGATTGTGTTGGTGGTGGCAGCCACACTGCTGTCACGCCACAATGAGATAAATCAGCTGTTTTAGCTGCTAATTCCAGATACCAGCGCCTTCTCCAGCTCTCCCAGTTAAAACCTTGAAACTTGTTAAAAGAAAATTCATCAAAAATAATTCTTTTACTTCTTCCCCTTTTAATAGGTAAATACATACAACAGAAAATGCACATAAAGAATACATAAAATAACAATAGCTGATGAACAATAGCAGATAGAAACATACAAATAAAACAATGCATGCGATGAAACAAAATGAAAGGCAATTTGGTCAAATCAATGAGCATCAGCACGTAGTACACAATCACTAAATGCTTTAGTGTTTCAACATGTATAGTACTGCATAATACTACACTTCTTCAATTTACACAAGATAAAGTACCATGTAAAAGTAAGTTAGATGAAAGACCACTTAAAATGGAATAACCACAAGAATTACATGCTGTTAAAGATATGATTGGTTCTATGTAAATAGGGAAATATGAAATGATTGTACAGCTAGAATTTCACTCATTGTATCTTTAATTATATCATTATTAGAATATAAACAATGAGCTGACAAAAAAAATAGAATATAAACAATGCATTATATGCGTACCTAAACACACAACTCAGCAAACTCTTTATATACTACAAGGGGGTAAAACACATTTTATAATTATAATCACCACATGTTATTGGATCAAAATGCATTTGTGGTTAATACACCTTTAAGCAAAAAAACTGTGAAATTATTAAGTAAGCAAATTCACTAACCACAATCTCACGTCCTGTTCCTGTTCCTGGCTCTGCATTGAAATTATGTTAAAATTTAAATGCTATAAGTGGACCACATAAACAAAATAAATCTTTTCGGAAGCAATTTATATATTTAATTTCAAGAAATGTACTAAAACCACCTAATGTTGTTTGTTCAGGAGCTCTTTGCCATTGTACAGTCTTCCGTTGAAGAGCACGCTCCAATGCCTTCCGCTTCTTCTCAATTGTTTCTCTTTCATAAACATGTTCAACTAGAGCATCCCCGTCCTTTGGCTTTTCTCGAGCAATGGACCATACTTCATCTGCTGTAGGCAACTCCAAGGACCTGAATTTTGATGTGAATGCTTCAGCAACATCCACTTTTTTTGGTGGAAATTTGGGAGAGACAGCGTTAATCCTTCTTGCCATCCACTGAGGTATCTCTCTACGAGGACCATCACTCAGTAGTTTCCATTTTTGAGAATCAACATCCGTCAAAAGATCTATCCGTCCCCCATTAACAACATAGATAGAATCTTCATCCCCTTCATCTTGTAGCCTTCCCTTCAATAGCAATGATTCAGCCATTTCAGCTCTCTGTCTCCATGTCTTCAAAGTATCTTCTGATGCCTTTAACGATCTCTGCAGTGCTTCACATCTTCTTAGGTAGGCATAATCTTTACTATGAACCACTTCTTTGGCAGCTTCAACAGTAGCCTTGATGTTCTTCAAGTCAGCCTTAAAAGCCTTGGAAATAGCCTTCGCTCTTTCTGCCACATCTTTCTTCACTTTGTCCAACATTGACTTCATCTCCTCCTCCTGCTTGAGTCTGTTTTTACTGCTTGACTCCTGAAAGTCAAGCAAAGCTTTCTCTGCATCATTAGCTCTTTGTTCAAATGCCAGTAACTGCTCTCTGGTGTTCTCTAACTCTAAATTCAGTTTATCAGCCTCATTTCTTGCAACCATCAACTGAGATTCTATATCACTAATTATTCCCTGTAACTTGATATTTTCTGCCTGGACATCAGCAACTTCAGTAAATGCAGATGTACCATCTATAAATGTCTCCACGGACCTCTTTGCAAGTTCACCTGCTTCCTCTGCCACATCTAATGCCCTCTCTATAGCATGACTTGATTTTTCCACAATGGATGATATTGTTCCCTCAGTTGCATCCTTAATTTGCTTTTCAATCAGATGAGCTGCTTCAGCAGCTGTGGTTTCAGCAGACGAAATTCTGAGTTGAGCATCTTCTAGTATATGAGAAGTTGCCTGCTGGAAAGCAACCTCTGCTAATTTTTCAACCTGCACAGCAAGATCAACAGCATCTTGCTTTGCAAGGACCAGCTTAGATTCCAAGCTGAACTTCTCTTCCACTGAGTCCTCCAGCTTTTTCTGGAAAAGAGATTTCGCAGCCTTGAGTTCTGCTATAGCTACTTCCTTGTCATGTAAAATGGTATTGATGTATTCCTGATTTTTAGCCTCAGAACGAGCAAGTTCTTCAAGTAATTGATCTCTCTCTTTCTCAAAAACCTCTTCTCTGTGTTGCACCTCTGAAAGAGCTTTTTTGGCTATCACTATTTCATCTTCTATTCCTATAACATCACTTCTTCCTGAAAGATCGTCTTGATCGACAACTACGTCTGTTAATGTGTCATCCGAATCCTTCTGTCATAGAAATAAAGTTATATAGGTCACTCCCCCACTATCAAAACATAGTTTAAAACACCTTATTCTGTTATCCATCTCCACTCCACCACCAACTCTTCCTATTTGACGCTAGGTATAATTCAAATGCGTAAGTGTAACAGAAAAATCACATGCAATAAAAATAATACTTTAAAACCATGAGTAAGTGGTGTAGACAACTCTGAATAACTTGTACGTTATATTATATGTAATTTACCAGACAATATATCAACTGGGTAAAGCTAGTCAAGTTGTAGATTCAAGGAAAATGGTTTGAAGTGTCAAAAGAAAAGTTGCAAAAAGGTATGTTGAAGAGAAAAGAAAAGGCCAAATGATAAGTTCATAAGCAACTAGGAAAGATGATAAGGTGAATTCCAAATAAAGAATTCCTATTCAAAATATTGGCTATTTTTATAACATATCAGCATTGGCTTAGGTAAGGTAACACTACTTCATGGTAAATATTTAATTCTGTTCTGGATTTCAACCAACTAATACTTCAAAGTTCAAAGGGTTTGCTAAAACTTGCAAGTAAACAGCTGAAAAGCAAAACCCAACCTTTGCGAAAAATGTCAGTGACTTTATTTAGCCAACTCAAAAAAAAGGCTATAACATTACTAAAGTTTCTATCTTTATACAGTACTATAACCTTGTTAGTTAATCTTCTTCCTTGATAAACACAAACTAAACTTTTTCATAGAAGCAGGTACACCCATCCTAAGCTATGTACACAACTTCTTACCGAGTGTGAAAAAACAATGTGTGCTGATTTGGAGATCTTCTGGTCAGCAAAGAAATAATTTCTGCAAAAAGAAATTAACAGTAACATAAAGTGGAAAGTAACTGAAAAACATCACAAACACAATTTAGTTATATAAGCCCACCTCTTTCTAATTAATCTAGCAGAAGTTATTCTACAGATCAAAGGGTGCCTGGGAACAAGTGAACAGCGTGGAAATAATCCAAATGCTGCATCAGGCAACATAGCAGGTCCCATTTTATTTCTGCAGAATAGTTATACAATCAATTCTAACACTGAACTTTCTATCATCATTGAAGTTGAACAGCAGAAGTACCCATATCAGTAAATTAACTATAACAGCACAACACAACATACCACTATTCCTTTTCTTCTTATCTCCTTAACCTCACATCTAGAGCCATCACCAACAACTATCTGAAAACAGAAAACACAAAAAGGAAAAAGAAAAATAACCCACGTGATATTAGTCGGTGAGAGTAAAGATTACAGCTGAATCGAGCAGGAAGTTAGGAAAGAGTGATATTAAAAATGCTAAATTTGGTTTTTTTTTTCAATTTCTTAGTGTGACTTGAAAAGAGTGAATTATTTATTTGTAGGAGGAGATGAATGCCGAGTTGGGAATGTGACTAGATGGAAGAGATGGGACCTGGGTAGTGTAGAAATGGCGTGGACAACGAGAGCTTTTCACGGCCACAAAGTTTAATATCGAAAGTGAATGAAGTTCAGAATCACGTTGTCTCACAACCTCACAGAGTCAACCTTTAATTGTAAAGTTTAGAAAGAAGTAAAAGCCTTAATAAAAGCCCTTATTTGTAGAAGCTGTCATTATCTACTTTCCTTTTTCTAAAGCTATTTATCACTTCAGATCATTTTACTTCTTCAAACAAAATTTTCATGACAAACACTGTCAGAGAATTTCAATGTTGTTGGGGTTATCTACCCTTAATATCAAATAAATCATCAATTAATACTTTAATTAAATATTATGGTTTTTCGTATATAATATTTAAAATTATAAAAATATGAGTAGTTCCTAAAATCAAATAGCTATTAATATTCCTAAGTTTATATTTTATTCATATTCAGAAACTAACTTAAAACATTTTTATATATTTAAGGGACTAGTTATCCTATTTTTAATGCTTGAAAAATTAATAGTATGGTTTTTTTAACGAAAGAATTTCAGTTACAAAATTACTCACTTATTTTTTTATATGGAGATATCTAAGTTACTTGGTAATTTGTAATTTTTTTCCTCCAAAATACGTTAAAACAGTTATATTTGATCTGAAACCTAGTTTTAATTACAACCAATGCAAAAAGATATTTATGCAAACTCAAGAAGCATCTGTTCATAGATCTACTCACGGATTACGACAAGGGCTTACCCATAAAGACAGAAACTTTATTAGACGTATAACTGCTTTTACAGAGAAATTCAAAAGCCAATATTGAACGATAAGCATGCGTAACAGTGAAGACGAGGCTTCAAAAGTAAACTACAAATTCAAACTAGTTTTCTGAGACAAGACAATCAGAACATTCAAGCATTCAGTGTATACATGGATTCCACTGTTTTCAGGAAAATAAATACCTATTTCAAAAATAACAAAAGTAATTTTTTTAGGTAAAAGAAGCAATCTTTTAATGTATACCCTCGTGACTTTAGAAGGGTGTTGTATCGAGTGTTATTATGAACACAAACCCAAACAGTATTATTCTTGAACAGTTCCCATTTGAAGCAATATATGCATTCTCCACTTCAAAAGTTTGAAGAATTGTGCCTGCAAGTGACATTTGCCTTAATATCATCTCCACAAACACACTTCACGTTGCCAATCCCAATTCCAAGATCGAAAGGTTTTGCATTCAGTTTCCAATCTGCCTTCATTAGACAATTTTCTTCAACAGAATTTTGACTAAAACCAAAATTTAGACAGACAAATCAGAAAACCAAAATTTTGACAGACAAATCAGAAAACCAAGAGATAGGGTTCAAGTGTTTCGATTCTCAAAGAATAGTAAAGATTCAAAATATACACAATTAAATCATTCATCCATCTGAAATTTACTTTCGATTAGCCCTTATCTTCAACACCAGAGAGAGACACACACAAAAAAATCTCAATTTTACACACAACCCACTGCCATTATTGTCAAACTTCAGATTGAGATTAAGAGAACAATGCCTACCACAAATCCAGAAACATACAAAACATACAGCATTCAACTCCGAATGCGTTCTGACCAATATTTCACTATCTTGGGACACTTCATAGTTCAACATCAACACACAGGTAAAATTTCAAGAATTCAACAGTCCCACAAGATTCACATCTCAGAAGTAGCAGATTCCACTTCAAAAAACAACAGCGCTTAATTTAAACAAATAAAATAAAGAACCACATTAGTTATCGATAAAGAAAGATAAAGATTCATCATTTAAAAGAAAATAGATTCACAATTCAAATTCAACGGAAACAATTACACCATTCTTACAACCAAGCCAGAGGCCAAGCCCCAACCACATCATTGGAAAGGAGAACCCTAACCCTACCCGCTAAACATTACAAGTCTCTCTAAGCCCTCTCGCCTCTAATTCTACGAGCGAGCTGAATATCCTTGGGCATAATGGTAACCCTCTTCGCGTGAATCGCGCAGAGGTTGGTGTCCTCGAACAATCCAACGAGGTAGGCTTCTGCAGCTTCTTGAAGCGCGGAAACGGCGCTACTCTGAAACCTCAAATCAGTCTTGAAGTCCTGCGCAATTTCCCTCACGAGTCTCTGAAACGGAAGCTTTCGGATGAGAAGCTCGGTGCTTTTCTGGTACTTCCTGATTTCCCTCAATGCCACAGTCCCTGGACGGAACCTGTGAGGCTTCTTCACACCACCGGTCGCCGGAGCGGACTTCCGGGCAGCCTTCGTCGCCAGCTGCTTACGTGGCGCCTTACCACCGGTGGACTTGCGAGCGGTCTGCTTGGTACGAGCCATGTCAAAGAGAAAATCGAACGAGAAAGCGTGGGAAAATTGGGAATTTTAATTTCTCGGGAAAGTGAGGGGAAATTGAAGTGGGCGAGTGAGAAAACGTGATTTGGGGAATATATACACAAGGGCGAGGAAAAAGAATGCGCGGGAATTGTAAAAGCTTTTTCTGAAACATGAGAAGGGAAACGCGTAGCCGTTGATGGAAAGGAAAATCAACGGTTGCGAGTGCTTTAAAGTAGGGGCACAAGGATCGCGATCCGTGGCGTAGAAAGTAGCCAATGGGTTTTTTTCTCATATCTTAATATTGAGAGGCAAAGTTCGCGGTTGTTCTCTATGTTAGAAATTATATGGAATGTATTAAAAAATATGAAATCAATTACATTTTTACGTGTTTTAATAAATAAATTTTAATTTCTTGATTACTATTTGTAAGTTATTAATTATAATTTATTTTAAAATTATTTTGAAAATTGTGTTTGGTGTAGCCTTTTATTTGGAAACTGTACTGCAGGAACCGTTGATACATGATCTGAAAATACTAATACTAATATAATACTGATAAGTATACATTTATGACAGTTTTACTAATTACATACACTGATTAAAGAGTTATAAAGACAGTTATAGAATTTTAACTTATAAATTCAAATAATTTTTCAAAACTTCAAAAACCATTAATAATGTATGATTTGACTTAACCCAGTTTTTTCTCAAAATTTAGAGTTGATAAAGAACAGATTTTGTGTATCCTTTATTTAAATTCTTCTAAACATTCAAATTGGTTCGTAGGTGTGTCACAGAATCAATCAAAATAATTACTATGAAGATCTTAATCGATAGCTTAAAAGAAGAAGACACCAACAAAGTTTTTGATAAGTAGAATTTCAAGTTCATCTACCATCATAAATTCTTGAAAAAAAAATCACTAAACAATTTCTGTTTCATTTGTGGTCTATTTCTAAGTAAGATGAGGAGTACCGAGCGAGATAAGTATTTGTTTGATTCAATGTGTTTAAGGGTGTTGGTATAGATGAAAGAGCGGGATAGGATGTTTTTTTACTTCTCAAAAAAGTGAGAAAATTTGTGATGATTACACTTGACAGAAGAGATACAAATGCAATTTTACTTTTGCACCATCCCATCAATATTAAATATATTAAACACTATGGACAGTTTTACATGCATTTTTTTAATGGGGTTTCTTCTTTAAAGTGCTAGCAATGATGTAGACAAATTTTGACCAAAAAGTTGTATAAGAGAATCTTAACCAAGAAATTGTAGAAGAGAATTTTGACAAAAAAATTGTAGATCCGTGAACGTGAACTTTGTTAGTGTATAAAAAAATTAGATCTGTGAGAGTTTTGCTTACTTATTTTCGAATTTTTCAAGTGCATAATCCATTTTCGTATTTTTGTAAATGGTGCTCGATTTTTTATTTTTCCAAATGGTGCATAATCCATTTTCAAATTTCTAAAATGGTGCAATATCGAATTTCAAATTTTACGAGTAAAGGTTGATTTGAGAGTATCGATTCCATGGTTTTTACAAAAATCTACAACAATCTCATTTTTTTTAGCGATTATTCTGTTAAAATTAAACTTGTGACCTTTAATACTAGTTGGATTGAGAGTTGATCATTGTGTCAAAAGTTATAACTAACAATCAATATATAACTTTTTCTATTTAAGAGTATATCAATCATATCATTACAATTAAAGTGTGACTTAACTTTGATATCTGTCACAAAACCAATAATGCAATCTAATATGTTTTTCTCAAATATTAAAAAAACACAACAAAAGTTGGATAAATCATGCACATAAGTTGTTGTTAAACTTTGATAAAATAAAAGCACATATGGATCCTCATGCAGAGTTAAGTAAACATGAGCACTGAATACTCTAGCAAGACACAAAACATAAGTGGGAGTATCATTGTGAAATAGAAAAACAAAAAAAATAAATACAAAAATTGAATCGACCCTAAGTAAAAAACTAAAGTTTACTAAATACTTATTATACAAAATAAGTATGCATTTGGTCTTAATATCTATTGCAGTAAATGAAGATGAATATTTATTGTCTGATGTGATGCTTTAATGTAGCGTACGTAATCGCACGTAATCGTAATGAAGAAATAGAGGTTTTGATGAACAGAGAAAAATAAATATAAAATAAACTTTTATTCACTTGTCTATTAGAGAGTAAAATACATGGTGTATATATAAGAAAAAGATTAAGACTTAGCTGAAACAGAAAAAGGAAAGTTGGGTCAAACAAACAAAGCCCAATAATTTAAAATAGAAAATTAAATATATTAACACCCCCTCAAGCTGGGGAGTAGATATTTGTCAGGCCCAGCTTGGA
>Ga0123342_1004513_pt1 | contig 21150 bp, 11 predicted proteins | sample Turbeawhitnodule_FD_89960 | JGI IMG/M metagenome (GOLD analysis project Ga0123342, IMG submission 89960) | Root nodule microbial communities of legume samples collected from Mexico - Turtle bean Mexico white nodule | ecosystem: Host-associated > Plants > Roots > Nodule | place: Mexico: Nepantla...
AATTTTATTATTGTATTATGGTCATTGTGTCATTTCTTATTCCCCTCTTAACTGCTCTTAATTTTTTTCCCATTTTATCCTTATATTAATATTTAATTTTATTATTGTATTATGGTCATTGTGGCCTTTCTTATTTTTTTATAATATTTGGTATACGTGGGGTGGTTTTGAATTGAAAGAGAGATGGAAAAACGATTTTGAATTAAAAAAGATGTGGAGGAACAATTATGAATTGAAAGAGGTGGAAGAACGGTTATGAATTGAAAGAGAAGTAGAAGAGTGATTATGAATTTAAAGAAATAATTTATTTTGAAAATTAATTGCATAATGAGAGAATGTATGTTTTATGAGAGAGAAATAAATATTAGGAAATGTGAGTAGTGGCCAAACGTGAACAATTTGATTATTACTTAGTGGTTACCACTTTTCTCAACGAATTAGTAGTTTTCACCAGTTACATCCATTCCCTTATATGGAGTAGTTGAGTGGTTACCACTTTCTTCCACTTCTTATAAGGAGTAGTTTTCACCCGTTGCATCCAGATAAAAAAAAATGCTCATAAATTTTGACACATTTTGAACCCTCTTCCTTCACGCTCTATGTTCTTCTCCTACTCTCACCCATCTTAGTCCCTCTTCAATCACCACTGTACAACAACAACCACCCTTGCTTCCTCCTTCTCGCACTTCCCAGAGAGTTCGAAACAGATACGTGTCTCATTGTTATAGGATTTGAACATTTTTGTTTGTATTGCTTTCTTAATTTTTTTTTTTATATTTTTTGTATGAATCCTAAGCCCAGCTTTGCGGGCAAAAGTTTTTATGTCTACTGGTGCTTTGATCTATTAGATATTACATAAGTTGGAAGTTTGGTAATTTGTATTTAGTTTATTATTTTATTTTTTTCAACTTTTTTGCCATAGAAGATGTGGATTCAAGTGATATGGTTGATAGATTCTACAACTTCAAACATACAACCATTTGTATTATGTTTTGACATTGTTTGCTGGTCCATTTTTTTTAAACCTTAATTTTAATCTTGATAACCTTACAAAGTTCAAAATTACACCCAAGTTAAATCAAAATTTAATATTAAAAAACAATAAAATAAAAATATAAAAAAATTAACATAAAATATTAATAAAACTTTATTAATGGTGCATTTGGATAATTTACCTATCTTCTCATATAATTTAAATAATTTACATATCTTTTCATATAATTTAATATTTATTAAAATTATATAAATAGATAAATAGTACAAATGAAAAATCCGGATACCGCGTGCCTGTTCCCGTAGTTAAAATAAGATGAATTGAGTTTGGTTGGAAAATAAACAATCTTCAATCTTCAAGAGAACATTCATTCATTTTCTTTCCCATCTTAATTACCTTTGTCCTATTATAACATCATGTTTTAGATTTATCATTTTCTTTTTATTTCTTTTCTTTTTACCCATACATCTAGAAAATGAAGGGCATGTGGTTTTGTTGTAGAGTTGGTACTCAGTACAAAAAAAACAATAATATTGAATTCCATCTCAGCTAAGAAAGCTGCTGCTACTTTGCCTCTCTACCCTATCACCACTCATCATCTCATGCCTTCACTCCACTCCATCAGTTGAAAAGGGCCAAACTCTCTCTCATTGATTACAGCCACCGTTTTCTCTCTCTTCTTACTTCTTTTTCTTCCTCTCTTCCATACCCAAAGCCTATACCCTTCATACCCATGTCCATTCGTAGCATGTTTCATCTTGGGCACCCCAAAGTTCAAATTTTTCTCACACACTCCTTCAATTTCAAGCTCTACACCCTTTTGGGTCGCTTCTAGAAGATCTATCTCTGAGCCCTTTTGGGTGAACAGAACCAAGAAAAAAAATGGGAAGCAAGTGGAGAAAATTGAAGCTGGCTCTTGGTTTGGATACCTGTGTTCACATTCCTAGAACCTTTGATGATTCCACCGCCTCAGCCAGGTTTTCGGGCAGCGTCTCACCCACCGTCGTGTCGCCGGCCGGCGACACCTCCAGCTATCGCCCATCGACTCCCACACCGTCCTCATCGGGTCTACGGTTACCCAAATCTGGACCAAAATCTCCCAAGGTTAGAACTTAGCATTACCCTTTGAATCTTTGCATATAAAGTTCCATTCTTTATCTTCTATTTTTTCTTGGGTTAATTTCTGCAGTTGCCTTTTTGCTTCACCTGCACCCGTGAATCTCCCTCGGAGATTCTGGTTTTCACTGTTTCTGTTGAATCACATTCACTACATTTTTTTTTATCTTTTATCATTTTTATTTTGTTTTCTGGGTTAAATTGGCATATTAGGTATTTTTATCCATGCTATCCATCCATTAGGATATGACTTGATGGACATCAACTTCAGCTTTAATCACACTTTAGCATTGTGGTGGAGTGTGACGCGTTCTGACTATTGCCGAAACGTTTTATTCTTTTGTTGTGTTATTTTCAACTCCATTATGGGTGGGGAATGGCATAAAGTGGAATACTGTGCCTACCCTTTTATGGACCAGTTGCTTGGCTCATCACAACATGCTTTGCATTTTACACCCTTCTTGTTTCGTCCATTTCTCAATTTTACTCTGCACTGTTCAATTTTGTGGGCACATTTTTTCTCTCTCTCATTTCCCTTCCCCACTTGAGACCCTATAACCTTTGATTGGAAATTTCCCAGATACAAACAAAACAAAAAGTTGCAGGATAATTAATCTACTGAATGAAGATGAGTATAAACTAATAAACTAATATTAATGATTTTTTTTTTCGTGTCAGGTAAGACTTTATACTAGTAATCAATAAGAAATTATCATTAGTATGATTTGTAAGATAAACATGGAAAGATGTACTAATTTATAATTGGATGACAGTGCATAGATTATTTAATAGTAATATATAATATATATGATTATGATACAGATTAATAAAGATAAAGATGGTAGACCAGTGAATAAATCATCTTTGGTTTCGCTTTCTTTCGATGACATTTGCAATTTTTTAGTTGTGAATTTGTTTTGGTGACTTTTCTAAAAGTGGGTTGCTGATTGTTGTTATTTGTTTTTCCTTGGTGAGCTTAAAGTCTTTGACCAGGGAACGTTGACCTAGTGTTACCTTTGTACTGTATTAAGATGGGGATTCGGCTGAGAATCTAGGCCTCTGTGGTAAAAAGATGGGTTGCATTCAATTTCATCTTTTTATGCAATGGTCTTACTAGTGGACCTGCATCGGGACCGAAGAGTGCAGTGTGATACACTATAGTGTAACAGTGACCTTTGCAAATGATACATTTATCAATGATTACTTTATTGAGGCACTTTTCAGATTCGCCTATTCAATCCATTTAGTGCTTTTTCTTTTAATTATTAATGACTTGCTAATCGAGATACTAGTATGTATGGATTGTTGGATTGATGCCCCCATTCATACGTTGAGATATATCTGTGTGGCCACGTTTTCATTATTAGAAAATTTTAATGATAGTAATTTATTTTAATTAAAAACCCTCATCTATACATACAAACAGTGGGATTTGAACCTGGGATTGTTGTTTCCACTGGCTTGGTTACTTTTTAACTAGTCTAACTTTTAGTTAATTTAATTTCAATTTGAAAAATATTTTAAAATGAGTTAAAAATGATTAATATGTTTGTGGGGTTTTTAGAGAATACACCAGGGAGATTTGATACCAATAATTCATGATGAAAGCTATGTAAAAGACTAGACATTATCTTCAACCTAGAAGCTTTAAGCAATAAGTTTGTGGTTCTTTCTACTTATATATTGTTCAGCTTAATGTTTTTGTGCGACTTTCATCTCACCTTGAATTTCTAACAATATTTGTGTGGAAGATGTTGATTCTTTTCATTTCTGACAAATGATAAAGGATTAATTTGATAGTTGGAGAAGGATGAGGATGTTTGTGTTGACATCTTTTAAGTTCTTAATGCTCCAAGACTCAATGTGTTGACATCTTTTGAGTTCTTAATGCTCTACGACTCATGTTTCTGATTTTTCCTTAAACTTGGATGTGATTTGAATGGAAAAGCCAAATCCATGGTTTCCTCGATTTAGTCTAGACTTTAAGTTAACAACACTTGAAAGCAACAACTTTTAGTGGGAACAATGTTTATTACTTTTTTTTTCATAAAAATACGGTGGATTTTTGTTTGGTCTTCAATATGAGTAATTTTAATGGGAGCATCCTTTTCTTTCTTCAATGTGAGTAAATTTTTGTTATGTTTCTTTGATTTCGATATTCAACTCAAATTAGTATTGAGCAGGTCTTAGCTGATTAGATGACTGTAGCGAGTTTGCATTTTGGATTTTTTGTATGCCGTGAACATATTTGTTTATCATAGTCGATTATTTGCTTAATTGGCAATCAAGTCTTCTGGTTCTGTGTTCACTGTATTACATTCCCAAGTAGTTTTGTAGATGACATCAACAATGGTCTTTTTTTTTTTCCTCATTGTTTGAGGTGAGCCTTTTTGAAATATATTTTCTTTTCATGTCCGCAGGGAACTTTGTTGATAAAAATTGCACCATTGTTTTCACTACGTACAATTTTCCTTCTGCAACTATTTGCTTCATTTGCTCTGAAAGCTTTGTTACCTACAAGTGCATCAATATGGCCATCTTTTCCTAACATTTTTTTCCTCACTGTGTGCAGGGTACGTGTGCAATATGCCTCTACACAATGAAACCAGGGCAGGGCCATGCCATTTTCACTGCAGAATGTTCTCACTCTTTCCATTTTTACTGCATCACTTCTAATGTGAAACACGGGAACCAGATTTGCCCTGTCTGCCGAGCAAAATGGAAAGAAGTTCCTTTTCAGAGTCCCACTTCTAACATGCCCCATGACTTGCCTCGACTCAACCATGTAGCTCCTCGAGATGACGGCTGGTCGGCTGCCGTACGGAGGCTTCCTTCTCCTCAAGGTGATGGTGCTCGGCTGATCTCGTCACTTTATCATGTTACCGAACCAGCTATTTTTGATGATGATGAAGCCCTGGATCAACAAACTTCAAGTACCCATCAGAAAAATGAAACTGATCATGATATGACAAATACAGTGGAGATCAAAACATTTCCTGAGGTTTCAGCTGTTCCAAAATCAGCCTCTCATGATGCCTTTGCTGTATTAATCCATCTCAAAGCTCCTCATTCAGGGAGAAAACAAAATATTGTCCAAAATATTGAATCATCACCTCCAGTTGAGAACTCTCGAGCCTCAGTTGACCTTGTTACAGTTCTTGATGTGAGTGGTAGCATGGCGGGTACTAAGCTAGCGTTGCTAAAACGTGCAATGGGTTTTGTCATTCAGAATCTTGGTCCATCAGACCGGCTGTCTGTCATTGCCTTCTCCTCCACAGCACGCCGCATCTTCCCTCTTCGGTTGATGACTGACACCGGACGGCAGCAGGCATTACAGGCTGTCAATTCCTTGGTTTCAAATGGGGGGACAAACATTGCTGAAGGCCTGAGAAAAGGTGCCAAGGTGTTTTCTGATCGCCGGTGGAAGAACTCCGTTACCAGCATCATATTACTCTCTGATGGGCAGGATACATATACAATCAATAGCAGGCCTAATACTGGAACAGATTACCAGTCACTTGTTCCAAACTCCATTCATCGGAATAATGGTGTGGGCATGCAGATACCAGTGCATGCATTTGGCTTTGGCTCTGACCATGATGCCACTTCAATGCATTCAATCTCTGAGATATCTGGGGGTACATTTTCTTTTATTGAAGCTGAGGATGTCATTCAGGATGCATTTGCACAGTGTATTGGAGGACTCTTGAGTGTGGTGGTACAAGAATTACAAGTGGAAGTGGAGTGTGTTCACCCTCATTTGCAACTTAGCTCTGTAAAAGCAGGAAGTTACCAAACAAGCTTGATGGCGAATGCAAGACTGGCTACTATCAGTGTGGGAGATTTGTATGCTGAAGAGGAAAGAGACTTTTTGGTGACGGTTAATGTTCCAGTTGATGAGTCAACTGATGAGATGCCTCTGTTGATTGTAAAAGGTCTTTACCGAGATCCCATAACAAAGGAAATGGTGGCTTTGGAAGAAAACAGTGAAGTTAAAATTCAGAGACCTGACATAGTTGGAGAACTAGTGGTATCAATAGAGGTAGATAGACAGCGAAACAGGCTTCGAGCTGCTGAGGCAATGGCTGAGGCTAGAGTTGCAGCTGAACGTGGTGATTTGTCTACTGCAGTTTCAGTCCTGGATAACTGTAACAAGGCACTGTCTGAAACTATTTCTGCTCAAGCCGCAGATAGGTTATGTCTTGCTCTTTCTGCAGAGTTGAAGGAGATGCAGGAAAGGATGGCAAATCAACGGGTTTATGAGCAGTCTGGAAGGGCGTATGTTCTGTCAGGATTGAGTTCACATTCATGGCAAAGGGCAACTGCGCGTGGTGATTCCACAGACAGCACTAGCCTTGTGCAAGCATATCAAACTCCTTCAATGGTTGACATGGTGACGCGCTCCCAGACCATGGTTTTTGGGACACCACAAAATAAACGAGTTCTCAGGCCTGCCAAATCATTTCCTGATAGACAGAGAAGACAATAGGAATGAAAAACTATGTTTGGAAAATATTATTTGGCCTATACATATACTTTCTGAGGAAACCTTCATGTTTCTTCATATCTTAAGCTCTACCCTTTTGTTTTTGGTTTTGTGAAGGTGGGGTATAATGGAAAGGAAGGAGTTTTAGGTGGATAAAATTCCTGATTTTGCCAATATGAAAAGTGTAAATGCATAGGCTGGAAACGGGGCTCTGCAGAGAATGAATGGATGGCGAAAAAGGATGCACAGGTTGAATATTTTAGTGTGATTCCGAGTGATGTACATAACAACCTATTGTTTTCAGTTGAATTGTGCGGGTGAATTTCATCACTTGATTATATACATATGGTATAATATGTGCTTCTCATTCTTTTCATTAGTGGTGATCTTCTTTATGCTTTACCTTCATCTTATGTCACTTTAGTTTGCATGCTTTCATTTTATATTATTATAGTTCTTTTCAAATTCAAGAGAACCACTTGTGGATTCTAATTCCCCAATAATCTGGCAACAATCACGACTCTCTTCCTTCAGTCATACACTCCATGGAATTTGAAAAGTACGTTAAAAACACAACGCACAATGGATACTTACAAGGATATTTTTTGCATTTCAATTAAAACATCTAAACTAACTTTCAGTTTTCATTAAATATTGTATTAGTATCATTGATATTTTTTTCAGATCTAGTTATAAGGAAACTTTAATTACAAGGATTTCTTCTAAAATTCAAATCCTATATTATATTCCCACTCTCTCCCACGTTGGATAGGGTTTATGAGCTGCTTTTTATGACATGGGCCAGAAAAATAAAACTCCACCAACTGATTTTCGGTTCTTTCATTGCAAACCTAGATATACAGTGGAGACTCTATGGACAATAGGATATACCTCGTAACGTGAGCCTTGAATCACGTGAGTATCATACCAATTTATGTATAAAATTTGTTTCACAAATAATTAATCTGTTTAATCCAAGATAGAATAGCTATGATGTTGGGATTAGATATCTAATTCGTAATCAAGTGAGATTAACATGATATAGAAAGTTAAACTACTGGTTGTATGTCGGTAATAATAAAAAGTTTCATTTAACTATTAAAGTGAATTTATTGCATGTATGACAAAAACTTGGTAGGACCACGTGTTTGAGAAAGCAAGCAATGCTTGCCACCTTTGCATCACTTGCTTCTCTCTAGCTATGGAGCGCCTCATCAATCTCTTCTTCTCTGTGAGTTCATTATAAGCCCTTCGACACTCCCACAGAGTCACTTGCACTCAAATTCTCATTTCCCTAACGTTGCATGTCTCACACTTAGCAGATCTAAGGCTTTCATATTGATCCCTTCGCTTTGAGGTACGTGGTGTGTCCTAGTTATTTTTTCAAAACATAGGTGGTGGTATTATTCTCGTACATGGTTAAGGTGGCATTGTGGTTTGGTTTGGTTTGGCACATCAACTCCACCAAATTAAGGGAAAAAGTTAGGAGTGAATGTTTATTGTTAGTGTTGGACATGATTGATTAAGGATGCATGACAGCATAATTTGATTGCATTTTTGGATTAACATGCTTTCTAATAACGATCTCAGAGTTACCGCTGATTAAGATTGTCCTTGAGGGATGGAATGCTCATTTTGCTGATTGATTTCTGTGCTGCTGACCCTCTCCTTCACGATTTGGGCCCACAGTGGCACTGACCTCACACACGACAAAGCAACATGTGACTGGGTCCACACTTTAGATCAAAACAACTCAGCGTTGAGTTTCTTCTTTACGGGGATTAAGTACATCTTAATTAACCGTATGTAGGTAGCTCCATGTCTTTCAAGCTAAGTTATGTTATATGGTATGTATAGAGACAGTCATGAAGCAGTAGGTTTATTCAATTCTCATCTGGATTCTCTCACATTTTCACTGGCAACGGCTAAGTTACTAATTAACATTTATTGATTAAAAGGATGTGGTTTTGGAATACATACTATTATAGCCGTTATTAATGTGTGATCTGTATTCTGTCACATTTTCAATGGCAACTTAACACATTTATTGATTCAAATTTATTAAGAGACTTACGGAGGTTTGTGGTTTTGTATAAATTAACTGAGTTAGAAAAAGTCTTCTACTACCTCAGACTACTACTAACATTTCTCTTGTAACAGGAAGCTATGGTATGCTTTATTTATCTAAATCCATTAAACTGTGTCTACCGTTTTTTTTTATTTTCTCACGTCTTTTCATTCAAGAAATGACAAAGCAGTACTTTATCTTTTTGGTCGTTAGCTATACCCTATTATTCTATTCTTTTGAAGTAAGTAAAATTTGGTGCACCAAAGTAGAAACAATCTTATTCCACTTGGTTTTTCATGTTTGTGATAAAAAGATATACTTGTCCCTAAATTTTTATTTATTTATTTTTTTTAAAAGTACAGATTCTGTTAGGACTACAAGACAATTCTGTAATTCAGTGGGTCAGTTTGTTTATACGAAGGAAGAATGGATCAGGAAATGAGTGAAAAATCAGCTGAGCTGTGAGGTGATTTTATTGGATAGATGCAAGTAAATTTGGAAGGGAGGTTGAAGTGTTGTTTTCAGTTAGCAAGGAGTTACTTTCAAAGAGGTGGAGGATTAGATGGTTCCTTTTTCAAGCTTCAATTGAATCAATTCATATCTAGATGTTTATGTTGTTTTTATAGAATAGACTCATTTAGATAGGTCTCTATCCTCCATATCTGTTTACCATTTGTGTGATCGATTTTCTTCCAATTGCTCTTTATTGTTCTCCAATAATGAAACTTGGAGGTTGGTGAGCTGGGGTTCCCGTTACTCTAGTTTACTTCTGTTTTTGCCTTGTTTCAGTTTAGTGAACTCGTTTAGTTTCTTTCCAAATCAAAGAAAATGTGCATAATTTGAGGAGAAATTACAAAAATTTGCAAACCCTCCTAGCTATATTATTAGTCTTTGTCTTTTGCTTTCTCAGGCTCATCATAGCTTTCTTTCTTTTTTTGTTTTGTTTGCTGCTTTGACTTAATTTGCACCAAAACCCTCTTCTCCTATCTCCAAAACTCAAAAGCTTTGCAGAATTGTGGGTGAAAACTATGATGGTTTCTTGTGGTACATTCCATTTATAGAATTTGGAGGCTGTTCTCAAGCCCTGCTTCTACCAGTTCACTACCTGCACTATTTTTTTTTTGTGGTTTAAGATGTAACAATTCTGTCGGTCCATCTGTCTTCCTGCAATTGAAAATTATTGCAACCATTTTTGTTGACTTCCAAACACTTCATCTACTATTTACTCTACTAAATGTTCACGCCTTCAATGCTTCTGAATACAATGTTTTATAGATAATAACCTCCCCACTACCACAGCTTTATGTTGTTTCAATACATAGTACTGAGGGTGAATAACCTTGACTCTGATGTTTTGTCGGCCAAGCCAGCATTTGTTCCTTTCTACCCTCGTTAACTTAATTGCATACATGGCTGTGAAATTAGGTCAGGAAACGAGACTTTATATCCCCTTACTAAGAATGAAATGATTGACATCCATTTCCTTGCTGTAGCACAGGGTAGAAACTGAAAAATGGGGGTGCTGTTGGCTTTCTTGATTTATTTGTGTGAAGCTTGCAATTTTTGGAGTAGTTTAACTGGTGGATCACTTTTCCATTTTGCTTCCACAGATGCGGATTGGACTCGGAATATTTGAAGACTAAGCCTGTTCTTAATACTGGTTTACCAATTGATGTTACTTTTTTTCTCTTTTTCAACTGTGATCACTAAAATGGCATAGTTATTTCAATACAGAGGATAAGTCATAATTAAGTTTTGTTAGTTGCTTCAGTTTCATGTTTGCGTGCCTCATATATGCTTTTGAAAGTTGTTCATATATCATACATCTTGATAGTTTGACCATCTATATAGTGCTTAAAAATTTTCAGATGGACTTTGATGTTGTTCTTGAATGCAGATACGTCAAATACATTAATTTGTAGTCATTTAGTTAAACCTCTCGATCTCTCTGTCATTCGCTGTATGGTATCGAAATTATGTAACTACGTGTTCCTCATCATCTACTCATGATTTCTTTTGGGGTCTGCATATGAATTTATTGTCTTGGGAAATCATTGAACATTTGTGGCTCTTTAATTGTTTCATAACATGAGCATTCTCGCTCAAGTATTTGTATTGTAGGCATCTAATCTAATTGGTTTCCTTTCTTTTACTTGCAGTGTATGGGTTGGAATAAATGAAGCCACAGCTCAAAATTGGTCTTGTTTTAGTTATTAGCTTGCTTTGGATTCAGAGCTCATTTTGTGGTGAGTATAGCAATTCAGAAAATTCTATGTAATTGGCTCTCAATTGTTTTTAGTAGCTTATCTCAGAAATTTAGGTGATTTGCTGCTTCAATAAAAAATATGAAGAATATAGCAGCTATATGCTGGGAATACCGTGGACACTTCGAGGAGTATTTGATTTCAGTTTGCTCTGAATATAGCGCTAGTTATTTCACAAATTACAAAAAATATTTATTTGTCTTTCTAATTTTGTCAGTAGCATAGCATACCTTGAACACTGATATTTAGGTGCTTCCTGCTTAAATAAAGAAAAAAAGGGAAATAGCTGTATTTGATATCATACATGGGACATTACATGGACTTCTTCCTGCAACATGAGATAATTGATACTTCATAATTAGTTTCACATTCATGTTCCTTTAATACGGAGTTTTTGAATTTCTCTGTTCCATATTTTACATGTTTCATCTTATTGATAAATAAAATCCAAATGGGCTAAACATATTTTTTTTGCCTACTATTGTTCGTTACAGATGAAGCTTCTGCTGCATCTAACCTAAACAAGTGGAGATGTAGATGTTCTTTTGGAGGGAATCATAGCTTCTCTCTGGCTAATTGTTCTAAGTCATGTGATTGCCACTCAGGTATGCTGTTAATATTTCTGTGGAATGAAGACTGAGCCTCCTAGTGTGTTTTTTTAGGAACCTACAAGCAAGACAGCTGAGAAAAGAAAGAAAGATGATCTGCAAACTTTGATTAAATTTTAGCAAAGAAATTCGAGAATTCTCTTTCATAACAGAGCTAGTGCTCAGTTTTCCAATACAATCAAAATTCAGAATGAATCTTTTTCTACTCCCTTCTAAGCTAACCACCTAAGCAATTCTTTAAGGAACTACTCTTAGCCAACTCAAGCTAATTCTAAAACCACTCTGATTACCTTGCTTTGTTTTCCTTTATTACTGTGTCCTATCAGTTTTTACCCTTCTTTTCACTTGTTTTATTCTAACACTTGATCATTAGCTTGGTCTTTGACTTTGGGCTTGATTAGTAGATGCATTTTTGAAAACATTTCCTGGTAAATTGAATTAATCTAGATTTAGACAAGTTGATTTTATTATAAATTTCAAATTATATTTGTTGATTGCAGAACACCCTATAGAGAGGCAAAAAGTCATTGGATATTAGTAGGTGTAGGTTAACTTTAATCTTCCAAATGTTTAATTGTAGAATTCATGTTAAATGTTGACACAAGCATAAAGAACTTTTTGGAAGTAAGATGCTAAAGAGGCTAATAGTGATTGATAACCAATATGCATGGTAGTAATGCATGTATTTTTCCATTTCCGTTGAAATGGGAATACCGTGATCACAGCTTAAGTATTATATAGTGACTGCTTTGCCTTCCATGTAGATGCTGACGAGAGTGCATCCATATGGACATGCATATGTGCTTCCAATGGGTTTCCCCAAGTGGCAGCAGATGGTCATAGCCCTAATTGCTTTAACGCTTGCAACTGCACCTGGGGTACTTTCCCTCTATCTCCTCCTCTAGCCCTGAATTTCCATCTTAAGTTACACTTGCTCTTTTTTGGGGATAATACAATTTTTCTACAACAGATTACTTCTTACTTGAAGACTGGTTTTGTTTCTCATTTTTTTACCTATTTTTCATCATATTGTTGTCCAATTGATACTGGAAAAAGATTATACCATTTCATACAAAATTGCTGATTTATTCCTTTATCAAGCAACTCAAAAACTGAATATATGATTTCTTACAACAGATCACTTCTTACTTGGAAGATTTTTTGTTTCTTTTCTTTTCATCGTATTTTGTCTTATTGATATTGGAAAAAGTTTATAGTGTTTCATACAAAATTGCTGTCTTGTTCCTAGATCAAGCTACTCAGAAACTGAATATATGATTTTTTTATGTATTCTTCAGGAACTGTCAGCAATCTGGGAGGTTCTAAGAAACATGTTTCCATCAAGATTGTTGTAGTTATCCTATTAATATGTGTTATATGTACAACCATGGCGTTTCTTGTCTCACTCTTATGCCATGTATACAGAAGGGACAGATGTACTATTCAATCACCCGTATTCTCAACATATAAGGAAACAAGTAGTGGTAGTACCACCAACTTAATTAGTCATAGGTCAGGGGCTTCTTCAGTGCCTGAAACAAAATTTGCAATAAATTCTCCAATTTGTCATATTACAGGTGAGTTGGTTTTAATTTCATGCTACAAATGTGTATCCCTTTTCAATTTTTATGAATGTATATGCCATTCCAGGGCTTTTCTATTAATTTGCATTTTCCTCTTGTGTAGGATGCTTTCAGAAAGCCTCTTTCTTATTTGGGAGCCCAAAAGAAACGTATCATGGAAATATTTTTCCATTTTCCTTAGCTGAACTGGAAAATGCCACTGAAAACTTTTCATCTTCCAACCTAATTGGATTAGGTGGAAGCAGTTATGTATACCATGGTCGGCTGAAAGATGGTAGCGATGTGGCGGTTAAAAGACTAAAAGATCAAGGAGGGCCAGAAGCAGACTCTTCATTTTTCAATGAGGTTGTTCCTAATGTTGCAATATCAGTATTCTTTGGCTGCGCATTTGATGTTATAATGTCCCATTAGAAGTTATTGCTGTACAGCATTCATAGTAATTATTATTAATCGTTTTTGTTTAGCAGATTGAACTATTATCTAGACTTCATCATTGTCATTTGGTGCCTTTGCTGGGATACTGTTCAGAGTTAAAAGGAAAACATGTTCAGAGGTTACTTGTATTTGACTACATGGCTAATGGAAATTTGAGGGACTGTTTAGACGGAGTTTCTGGAAAACATATAGATTGGGCTACTCGTGTAATGATTGCGTTAGGTTCTGCAAGGGGCTTGGAGTATCTCCATGAAGCAGCTGCTCCAAGAATTCTTCATAGAGATGTCAAATCAACTAACATTCTTCTGGATGAAAATTGGCAAGCAAAAGTATGAATCCTGTTTGTTCTGGATGCACGGTAGTAGTAAATTGGGAATAAGATGAAATAATTTACCTGAATTTGCTTATGATACAGAGCCAGTAAGATACTGAAAGCAAATAAAAAATGGTGGTTTTGGACTAGAATCCTGTAACACCTTTCTTTTATGAATCTACTATCTTTAGAAAGTAGAGTTAATGATTCATAGCTGGTAGTTGTCGCTTAAATCAAAAGGTATACTTCCATAATCTTTTCAAATATTCAACTTGCAGATAACTGATCTTGGCATGGCTAAAAACCTGAGATCTGATGACCTCCCTAGCTGTTCTAATTCTCCAGCAAGAATGCAGGGTACATTTGGCTATTTTGCACCTGAGTATGCCATTGTTGGTAGAGCTTCTCTTGAGTCAGATGTCTTTAGTTTTGGTGTGGTTCTTCTTGAGCTTATCAGTGGTCGGCAGCCCATCCATAAATCTACTGGCAAAGAGGAAAGCCTTGTTATATGGGTATTTTAAATTATCTTCGTAACTAATAACCATAACCTTGATCTACATTTGTTCATATTAGGAAGATCTTCAATGTGCTAACTCGATGCTCATAACTATTTCATGAGGATCTTTGACTTATAATAGCTTGAACTTCTTTTGTTTTTTGTATTATTCCAATCATTGATTCGTCATGTCTTTTGCATCCTCATAGTATATCTCATTTTCCATTTACAATCTGAACTAGGATGGTTGTGTTCTTGATAATGACCAGCTTCAATATAAACTAGTTGCATAGCTTAGTGCATTCAACTACAAAAGATTATGGACAGTCAGCATTGATATAGGTTGCTTAACTTCTGTTTTAGGCTACTCCTCGCTTACAGGATAGTAGGCGAGTAATAACGGAGCTGGTTGATCCACAATTAAAAGGAAATTATACAGTAGAAGAGGTGCAGGTGATGGCATACTTAGCAAAGGAGTGTTTGCTGCTGGATCCTGACACTCGACCAACCATGAGTGAGGTTGTTCAGATTCTTCTAAGTATTTCCCCGGGAAAATCTAGGAGGAGAAGAAACATTCCAGGCAGCCTCTTTCAGGTAAGCACATTCACTATCCTGTTTTGATTTCTAATTGTAATCTTTCTAGTTTCAGGTTTCTTATTTTTCAAAGTTTTGATGTATACTTTGCTTATCTGGTTGTTACATTTGCTGGTATCATCATACACCATTCTGACGTAGCATGTAAACAGAAAAAAAAAAAAAACCATAGACTGATCTTTTTTCTTGATGGACTTATAAAGGAACTGCAGGATGCAGAAAAGAAAAGGCAAGCCACACCCGGTAAATTTCCAACGCATAGTTCACTGCCAATATATATTGATCATAGTCTTTCTGTTGAGGACAAAAGTAAAGAAGCAGATCCAGTTTCAGCTGAGTATATGGAGAGTTTGATCCTCTTGTCTTCAAAATCTGATAGCTCTTACGTATCAGAAGAGGAAATAGTAGACTTAACTGAGCCTAGGTTTGAATCGTTTTGCATCACAACTGGCAAAGCCCCTTGAAAACATAGCACCTGGCATGTTCAGAGATGCAGATGGCAGAAGTCAGACGAGTTTATGTTGTGTGCACTAGTGCTACAGCTCTGTTGACTGTGCATGGCTCAATGAGATATCATGAGAGATTCTGCAATTAATCTGTTGTGGAGAGTATCTTGGTCTACAGATTTTTTCACTTTGTTTTGAAAGGAAGAGCACATAGGTGGTGTTAGATAAGCACTCAAAATATATTCTTTGTTTCTTGTACAGAAAAACATAGGATGATACAAGTTTCTGGTTTTCTTTATGTGCAAAAGAACTAAAGAAGAACCGGATGACATACACATTAAATTAAATGTTTTTGGTCGTAGAAATATTTATTCTACAATTATATTTGATACCAAGTCTTCTGAGATGAAGTACTGGAAATAAACCTTAATATTTGATACCATATCTTTTTTCTGGGACTTATCCAAAGAGGGCAAGTGTCATAAAATAAATGAAACTAAGTTTTGTACAGTGAAAGAAATTCGTATTTTAACCAGTTTCATCCATTCAGGATTCAAATCAATGATATGGTCCTCTTTTTCTTAATCTTTGTTGGTATGTTTATGTATATACATGGTCGTAAGGATGTAGGCTCAAGTGATGATAAAACATGAAACATATGGTATAACATGAATTTTTTTTATGATTATCTTAGGCTAAACTATTCCAATGAGAAGACTTGAGAAAGAAAGGAGAAATTATTTGTTGAAATAGAAGATGACTCTATGATTCTCAAAGATAAACTCTTACTTTGATTTATCACTTATTTCATAAGAATCAAAATAAGATTATCTGAATTGTTATTTTCACACACAATGCACCCCAAATGAATCTTTGAGTCAATATCTTTAAAATTATTTTAAAAGAACTAGGATAAGTAATCCTCAAATTTAAATACTAATTACACTGAAATGTAATTCAGAACCTGTCATTTTCTTGTCAAACTCTACAAAGAAAATAGGAGGGACAATTCAATGTTTAAAAACTTCTAGATTTAGATCAAGGGACAAGATCATCTCCATACTTTTCATGTTTCACACTATATTTGGCTCACTTTGACCTTGCTTTTTCTACTCTTTGACCGGAATTCTATGGTTTGGGCTTGAAAGGTTATTCTCTTATCTCTATAATTTTTTTGTATTTTAAAAAAGTCCCTTTGTTATATTTCTAGATTACTGAAAGTCATTTTTCACATTTGTAATTAGCTTCCAGATTACATATTCTGAAAGTCTTTTTCCATATGCATGATTAGCTTTTGGATTATATGATCCGAAAGTTTTTTCTAACTTTTGGATTATGTAATCTGTAAGTCTTTTTTCAAATGTGTGTCCATATTACATAATTCATAAGCTACTATCAAATTCAGACTTCTAGATTATATAATTTGGAATACCATTATGGATTATGTAATTTGAAATATGAAGGTGATACAAGGAGGATAAAAAAGTTTTTTCATATTTTATATGGAGTGTTAGAAAAACATATGGAGATGTAGGAAGAAACACTCTTCTTTGCTTGCACTCCTTTGGTCGACCCAGAGACTTTTTGCACCCGATGAATTTTTACCTACACCCAATCAACTTTCAAAATTTTAAAATTATCCTTCATTTCGCAATTGAAAATTTGGAATTAAAAAATACATTTTAGAAAAGAAAATCTCAAATAGATTTTTGTATGAAATTCCAAAATAGAATTGGAAAACCAAAATATCATTTTAGAAAAAGCAATTTTAAAATACAAAAAATACATTAAAAAAATTAGAAAAAAAATTCAAGAAAAGGGATTACAAAATCTAGAAAAGTGTTATGGAAATACAAATTTAGAAATATATTCCAGGATACCAAATCCAGAATGTATTTTGATCCACACCCTCCTCTTATTTAAAAACTAAAATAACCATTTTTGTTATTTCACATAACATGGGGTGCAGGAAGCAATTTCCCCTTTGGTCACACCCCTAGTTTCTTTTGAGCTTAATAAATTCAATTACAACCCAAGCTATAATTATTATTTACACCTAAAAATACACATGAAAGAAAATGCAATGAATATAAATTATAATATAAAAATTAAGTATATTCTATTCGAAAAATTAAAAAAAAAAATTTTATTTATTTGAAGCAAATTAAGATTATTCTTGTTAATGCACTCATAATTAGGAATGACCTCAGATCAGGGTGGGAATGCGCAGTATCTACCAATCCTGACTAAAAAGTTCATCCTGTTACAATTTAATTAATGGTAAGGTAAAAAATTATTGACCAACTTTTTTATAACGTGAATAAATATATTTTTTAAATAAAATTATTTAAAAATAATCACTTAAAATGCAAACTTAGATGAAAAAAATGATTTCAAAATATAATGTAAATAAAATTGCGTCATAAGATATTATAGTGCAAATAAATTTGGTATTTCTCAAAAATAAATTCAAATAAGTTGGCATTAATTACGAAGTGTAAATTTTAAACCATTCTTATTTCACTCACCAATAACTTTAAATTGTAATAGTATTGGTGGGTTAGATAGCATCATGGCCTTATTCTTCTCTCCTAACAATTGGATTATTAATACACCTATATTTATTATGCACATGTATCCTATTAAAGATATTATTTAATAGAATTAAATATAGTTGTCATTCCTCTACTATAATTTGTAAAAGTATTGGTGGGTTAGATAGTCTTATTCATCTTTAACAATTGAATAATTAATACACCAAAATTCATTAGGCATATGTATCGATTAAAGATATTACTTAATAGATTAAATATAGTTATTGTTTCTCTAGTAAATTTTTTTTTTTAGTATAAACTTTAAATCTCATAATTATTCGTAATAACGAAATTATTAGAATGAATCTGATCAATTAAATAAGAAATTAATTTTCAAAGTAGATTATATAACATCTCCTCATGATTCAACATATAATATATAAACATCTATAAAAAAAAATACATTTCAATAGTTTATTTATTTATATTTAAAGTTTGAATTAATAACAAAAATCAATTTTGCTTTATGAATAGATATACATTAATATAATTTTTTTTTTTGCGCCAATCATGTGCACTACCAACATGAGGAGTTTCCTTTACTCACTACAAGACAATTTTAGAGACAATTATATTCATTAAATTAAAGACCATTTTAGAGACTAAAAAAATTATTGGTTTTTAAATTAGTTTTTATTATTGATAAATAGTTTCTAAATTGGTATGTAATTAGTTACCAAGTATTTTCCTACCAAATTTAAAATCTAAATAATTGATAGTTAAAACCTTGGTAGCTAATTAGATATCAATTTAGAAACTATTTATCAATAATAGAGACTAATTTAGAAATCAGTAATTTTTGTAGTTGTTAAAATGGTCTCTAATTTAGTCAATATATTAACTAATTATTTTTAGTTTATAAAATTAGTTTTTATTTAATGATTTTTTTTTTTTGTTGAAAATTTTGAATCTTGTTCTTTATGTTTATTTAAAATGTGAAACAGAAGAGTAGTTACTACTCATATTTGCATGATGTATATAGTTCTAAGATCAATTAATAAGAAAGAGTGTGTATTATGCAGAAAGCGTGTTGAATAATGTGTTCTTTTAGAATGGGTTAGTTAGGGTTGTCGTCTGTGATAATGAATCTGCATCTGAATGGATTATGAGGAAAAGGATCTCTAATAAGTGTTTGTTGATGGTTGAGTGTTAGTTAGAACTTAAAAACGTAGAAGTAACCATTTAGGATCCTGTTTTTCGAAGAAAGTTTGACCACATGATGAAACCAATTCACCAATCTTACTAATATTAGTATCTTAGACGGATCTTTAATTATTTTCAATATCCGTCACAGAAGAAAAAGACATGAAAGAGAGAGAATATTAGATCTCTTTCTCATTTTATATTTTCAATCCAATAATTTATCTTCAACATCTATGATCACTATACGTAACTCATAGTGCATCTTCTGAAGTTAACCACTAACATGTTCTCACAAAACATGTTTTATAAGTTGTTTCTTTAGCTGATAAACTGCTAAATTTATGAACAGTGTAAGATTAGAAGAACGTGTTTGGATTCATCTCCTTTAAGTTAAGGTGCATATCAATCTAAAGCTGTTCACTCTTGTTTTTGTGTCAATTTGATGACTTGAACGTGACTTTACCACTTTATAGAGTCTTAGAAGTATATCCAAACACACTAATAGTCTTTTGGCCGTGAAACTCATTCATATTATTCAAAAACGATAATGAACAGTTTTTAACGGGTTTAGAAACCAAATTTAGAAACTAAATAATTGGTAGTTAAAACCTTGATTGCTAATTAGATACCAATTTAGAATAATAATAGAAACTAATTTTGTATTGAGTTTCTAAAATGGTATCTAATTTAGTTACTATTGCAACTAATTATTTTGGTCTCTAAAAATTAGTTTCTATTTCATGATTTTCTTGTAGTGCTAACTCTAGTATGTAGGTAATACCTACACACTAATATTACTTATCCACTGAGGTCCATAGGTAATACTCATCAACTTGAGTTCATAGGTAATACCTATCAACTCCAGTTCGTGGGTAAATTTGTAAGTAATCTTTCATATCTTTCTTTAATTTTTTTCATTATTTTTTTTTAATCTTTTCTTATTATTTATGATTATTATTTATAATTATCATTTACCATTATTATTTATGATTATTATTCATGAATATTATTTATAATTGTTATTTATAATTATTCATATTATAATAATATTTTTAATATTATGTATATATTTATTATAATTAATATTATTCGTATTATTAAAACTATTAAGATTATTTATATTCTTAATATTTTCAATATTAATAATATTGTTAATATTATTAATAGAAATATTTATATTAATAATAATATTGAATTTACTTACGGATATAGATTTGGGGATAATGTAAAATTTACTTATTGATAAAGATATGTGAATAATAAATTGTAACTTTTTGTTATTATCGCATCCTAACCTTTAATAGATATATTTTTCTACCCTTTAGCCATGTTTAAGTAAGGAGAACATACATGCAATAAATATAGGAAAGGGAATGGTTGGTTCTAAATTTTGAAAGTTCAAAAAGTAGAAAATAGGAATAATTTAGTCTTATTGATGGAAAAGAAAAAGAAAAAGAAAATCTCAAAGAGAAAAAAGAAAAAATCATGTTGAAAATCATGAAAAGATAGAAATAAAAATGAGGAAAAGTGTGAACTAAAAAAAAAATGTGATTAGATAATATATATGTTATTCTTCTTTAAGATGTGTATTTTGTTATATCAAAAACCAATATTTTTGCCTCATTACAACCCTGTAAAAGACCTCAAGATTCATGTTTCAAATATGTTTGTGATTTGAAGATGAAACGAAAAACAATTGTGATTTGTTATGATTAAGTAAAAATTGAGAAAAACACCTACCTATGAGCATATATGAAGAAATTTCTTGATGAATTGTCATTTATTTATTTATTTTGATTTGATCTAGAAGTTGATTATGTCTATATTTCTCTATATTTGAATTTGGAAGCATCATAAGTTGAAGAGAGAGTGATAAGTGTCTAATTTCAGTAATATTTAATATTAAAATATAGACACTTATGATTATTAATTGCTAATTTATATATAAAACAATTCATAATTTATGAATTTATATCTTTTACATTTTTAATGATCTTTATTTATTCCTAT
>Ga0123342_1004514_pt1 | contig 21146 bp, 18 predicted proteins | sample Turbeawhitnodule_FD_89960 | JGI IMG/M metagenome (GOLD analysis project Ga0123342, IMG submission 89960) | Root nodule microbial communities of legume samples collected from Mexico - Turtle bean Mexico white nodule | ecosystem: Host-associated > Plants > Roots > Nodule | place: Mexico: Nepantla...
AACGCACTCTCAAAGGGTGATTTGCCGTCGAATGTCGCCGCGACACTCGCAGCGACATTCCGACCGCCGAAGAAAAATCAGCATCTAGAATCAGTTAACAGATTTTTACCTTTTCCTCTGGACAAGGCGAATCACCAGTGATTCATTGAGTTAGGTTCGGGCGAGCGGCGCTGCGAATCACACGAGGGATCAAGGCTGAAGAGATGATGAACGTGCGGCGGGCAACCGCAGCCGACGGACGGCTGCGTGTCGACTTCGACGGCCTCCTGGCCTGGCGTGATAGCTCTTCAGCCAAGCGCTCAAGCGTTTCCTTGTCGTCCTCGCGCAACCTGTCCCAGGTCGAAATCGTCCTGAAGCGAATTATTCCAATCCTGATCGTGGCCTTCCTTGCGGTTGTGGCTGCGTCGCATTTTTTCGGAATGGTCTCCGAGTACAGTCGAACCGAGGCTGCGGCCCGTCACTCCACCGCGCTCGCCGCCGCGACCGCTGCTGCGGCCTTCGCCGATGCCGACCAGATATTCGAGGCCGCCGACGCCGTGCAGGCGCAAGCTCGGCTGGCGCGCTTCCTGCCGCAGGATCGCCTGGACGACGACGCCTTCGTGCTGCTGGTGCAGCCGAACGGCAAGGTGTTTGCAGCTACGGCGGCCGGCTCAGCCTATCTTGGCGCCAGCGTCGGTGATTTCTTCTCGGAGATATCGGCAATCCGCCGTTTCGGCGATCGCGCTGGCGTCATCGAGACGACGATCAGCGACCGGCCGTACTACGCCGAGATTACTCTGATCGGCGGCTCCGGGGGGTATGTCGTCGCCGCAACATCGCTGGAGCGGATCGCAAGCTCTGGCGGGACGAAGTCACGCTAAATGTGACACTCTTCGCAGGCATCTCCTCGATCCTGCTCGTCATCCTCTACGCCTACTACATGCAGGTGAAGCGCGCCCGCGATGCTGACGATATCTTTGTGGAGTCGAACCTCCGCGTCGAAACGGCGCTGTCGCGCGGCCGCTGCGGGCTTTGGGATTTCGATTTCGACAGGCGCGAATTTTACTGGTCGCGCTCGATGTACGAGATGCTTGGCCTTCCCGGTTCAGACCGGATGATGTGCTTCAGCGATGCGGCCCGCCTGATGCATCCGGATGACGGCGGTGTTTACGAAATCGCCCGGTCGATTGCCCGCGGCGATGCCGGCCAGGTCGACCAGATCTTCCGCATGCGGCATGCCGGCGGTCACTATGTCTGGATGCGAGCCCGCGCCCAGGTGATCCGCACCAATTCCGGCCGCGTTCACATGATCGGCATTGCGATGGACGTGACCGAGCAGCATCGCCTAGCCCAACGCTACGCCGAGGCCGACCAACGACTGGCAGACGCCATCGAATGCACATCGGAAGCTTTCGTGCTCTGGGACAAGAACGACCGTCTCGTCATGTGCAACGCGCACTTCCAGCAGGCATATGGACTTCCGGATAGCGTTCTGGTTCCAGGGACCGAGCGCACAGTCGTCAACGCCGCGGCGGCTCGCCCCGTCATCGAACGCCGGATCGCTGACGCCGACGGCTCCGGATACTCCCGCACGACGGAAGTCCAGCTTGCCGACGAGCGCTGGCTGCAGTTCAATGAGCGCCGTACGCGCGACGGCGGCATGGTTTCGGTTGGCACCGATATCACCTTGCTGAAACGCAACCAGGAGCGTCTGCGTGACTCCGAACGCCGGCTCATGGCGACCATCGGTGACCTCTCCGCTTCCCGCCAGACTCTGGAAAGCCAGAAGGCCGCGCTCTCCGTTGCGAACTCCAACTATCTGGTTGAGAAGGAGCGCGCGGAAGGCGCCAATCGGGCAAAGAGCGAGTTCCTGGCCAATATGTCCCACGAGCTTCGGACGCCACTCAACGCAATCCTCGGCTTTTCGGAGATCCTGCAGGATCAGATGTTCGGCCCGCTCGGCTCATCGAAGTACAATGAATACGCGCGCGACATCCACGACAGCGGCAAACATCTTCTGAACGTCATCAGCGACATTCTCGACATGTCGAAGATCGAAGCCGGCCACATGAAGCTCGAGTGCGAGGCGATCGATCTTGCTCCGCTCATCGAAGAAAGCCTTCGCTTCACTGCGATCCCGGCAGCACAGAAGAATATCTTCATAGAACAGCGCATTTGCGATGGGATGCGGCTGACTGCCGATCGCCGCGCAATGAAGCAGATCCTGCTCAACCTGCTTTCCAACGCCGTGAAGTTTACCAACGAAGGCGGCCGCATCGCCGTTCGCACGCGTCGCACCAACAGCGGCGTCATGCTGACGATTGCAGACACCGGCATCGGCATCCCTCGCGCGGCGCTCGGCAAGATCGGCCAGCCCTTCGAGCAGGTCCAAAACCAGTACGCGAAAAGCAAGGGGGGCTCTGGGCTCGGTCTCGCCATCTCGCGTTCTTTGACGACCCTTCACGGGGGCAAAATGAAAATCCGCTCGCGCGAGGCGATCGGCACGGTCATTTCACTGCACATCCCGAACAACGGTCACTAAGCTTTCACTACCGTCTGAAAAATCTTCCTGACGGCTTTCGAAAGATGTTTGATCTCTCCTTCGAGCGTCTTGATATCCGGGCAGTCGCCCGCACGGGAAACGAGATCCGTGAGGCCCGCCGGAGCCTCCTTGGGATCGAACAGGCCGTCGATGCACAGGCGGATCAGCTGCGAAATATCCGTATAGAGCGACAGCGCCGCCAGGCAGAGCTCCATGTCGTCGCGGTCCATCAGCTCCACCCCGAGAAGCTTCACCTGCCCCGCCGTGTTGAAGTCATCCCCCTCAACGACGATGCCTTTCGTCGAGGCAACGAGCCGCAGATACTGCGCGATGAATTCGATGTCGATCAGTCTGCCCGGAATAAGCTTCATGTCCCATATGCTGGTGGGCGGCTTTTCCTGCTCGATCAAGGCGCGCATCTCGGACACGTCCTTGGCGATCTTCTCTACATCGGTCTTCGAAAAGAGCACGTCGGCAATGATCCGCTCGGCCTCGCTGATCAGCTCTCTGTCACCGCACACGAGGCGGGCACGCGTCAGCGCCATGTGTTCCCAAGTCCAGGCCTCTTCACGCTGATATTTTTCGAAGGACTTGATGCGGGTAGCGACCGGCCCTTTGTTTCCGGACGGCCTGAGGCGCATGTCGACCTCATAAAGTACGCCCTCCGCCGTCGGCGCCGAGAGCGCCGAGATCAGCCGCTGCGTGACGCGGGTGAAGTAGCGCGTCGCGTCGAGTGGCTTGGGACCTGAGGATTCGGCGGCTTCATCGTCGTAGTCGTAGAGCAGAATGATATCGATATCGGAACCGGCCGTGAGTTCGAAGCTCCCGAGCTTGCCCATGCCGACGACAGCCACTCGACCGCCTGGAAAGTCCCCGTGTGCCGCCTTGATTTCCGTCATCACGGCATCGAGCGCCGCTTCGAGCACGAGATCGGCCAAATGCGTGAAGGCGCGGCCGGCCATGGCCCCCCGGATCGCGCCGGTCAGCAACCGGATGCCGATGAGGAAGCGCTGTTCGTCTGCGAAGATGCGCAGTCGATCCAGCACCTCCTCATAGTAGCGTGCCGGCGCGAGAAAGCTGCGGATGCGCTCGGCGAGATAGGCGCGCGTCGGCAATTCCGCCATCAGCCCGGGATCGAGCATGCCGTCGAAGACATGCGGCTTGGCCGCGATGACCTCCGCCAGCTTGGGAGCCGAGGACATGATGTTGACTATGAGCGACAGAAGCGCCGGGTTGCTGCCGAGGAGCGAAAACAGCTGAATGCCGGCGGGCAGGCCTGACAGAAAGTTGTCGAAACGCAGGATCGCCTCATCCGCGCGTTTGCTCTCCCCGAACACGCGCAGCAGTTCCGGTGTCAGTTCGGTCAAGCGCTCGCGCGCCTCGACCGACTGCGTCGCCTTATAGCGACCGTAGTGCCAGGTACGGATAACGCGTGAGATATCGGAGGGCCGTTCGAAGCCCAGCTTGCGCAAGGTGTTCAACGTATCGGGGTCATCGGCCTGCCCGGTAAAAACCAGATTGCCTGTTTCCGTCGAAAGCTTGGTCTCCTGTTCGAAAAGGCGGGCGTAGCGCCGCTCGACGGTTTTGAAGACCTCGACCAGCCGCGCGGCAAAGCTCGCCGTATCGTCGAACCCCATCATGAAGGCGATGCGCTTCAGATCGGTTTCGGTCTCGGGCAGAAGATGCGTTTGCTCGTCGTGCGCCATCTGAATTCGATGTTCGACGTCGCGCAGGAACCAATATGCCTCGGTCAGTTCGTCCCGCGTTTCCTCGTCAATCCATTTCGCCTTTGTCAGCTCCGCCAACGTCTCTTCGGTGCCACGGCGACGAAGAGACGGCATCCGGCCGCCGGCGATCAGTTGCTGTGTCTGCGCGAAGAACTCGATCTCGCGGATGCCGCCGCGGCCGAGCTTTACATTGTGTCCCTTGACCGCGATCGCGCCATGTCCCTTGTGGGCATGGATCTGCCGCTTGATGGAATGGATATCGGCGATGGCCGCGTAGTCGAGATACTTGCGAAACACAAACGGAACGAGCCCGCGCAGGAACTGCTCGCCAGCCTCAAAATCGCCAGCGACAGCACGCGCCTTGATGAAGGCGGCGCGCTCCCAGTTCTGCCCCCTACCCTCATAGTAAATCATGGCCGCGTCGACGGGGATGGCAAGCGGCGTTGATCCCGGATCGGGCCGCAGCCGCAAGTCGGTGCGGAAGACGTATCCATCCGCCGTCCGCTCCTGCATGATCCGCACAAGCCGTCGCATCAGCCGCGGGAAGATATCGATCGCGTCGTCGGGATCCGCTACGATTCCCGCCTGTTCGTCGAAGAAGACGACCAGATCGATATCGGATGAGTAGTTGAGTTCGGAAGCCCCGAGCTTGCCCATCCCCAGAATGATCAAGCCAGACCCCTTGCTTGGAGCGGCAACGTCCTTCAGCGCGATCTTGCGGCCGTCATGAGCGGCCAGAAGGAGGTGATCGATCGCCGCAGCAACAGACGCTTCCGCAAGCCGGGTGAGCCAGGCAGTCGTCGCACGACCATCGAATACCCGCGCCAGATCGGCCAGAGCGACAAGGAAGGCGACCTTGCGCTTGACGATGCGCAGGCGGCTCATGACTTCGGCCTCGCTCGGCAGCTCGCCGTTTCCTCCGGGCCTCCAGCAGGCCCTTGCCTCCGCGATCAGCGCCTCAATCCGAGGCTCCAGCGGTTCCGAGATCGCAACCGCGAGGATTGCCGTATCGATGTTCGCAATCTCACGCAGGTAGGGAGACAAGGTCAGCGCAGCCGTGATGAAGTCGCGAAGGTTGCTTTCCGCCGTCAGCATCTCGGCCACTGCAGGCTCGCTCTTGCCGATCTTCTGGAGATCCGCCTGTGCAAGTTTCAGCTCGCTCTTGTTCAGCGGCTTCAGCAACCCGTCGGCTACTTCAGCAAGGCTATGCCTCGAACTCGTCAGCATGCACCCTCCCTGGCGAACAGAACCGAGAACCGCCGGGGAGAATCATAGCAACTTCCGGCAATTGCGATCTAAGGTAGGGTCTGCGGCGGCGATGGCCAACACCGAATTCGATCCGCCGCCGCCGCGCTCGTGCAACGCTACTTCACTGGAAAGATCATGCTGACGGTAAGACCTCGCTTTTCCTGGCTTTGCGGATCCGTGTCGGACAGTTCGAGCTTACCACCGTGCAATTCCATGACCGCCTCGACCAATGAGAGGCCAAGGCCGGTGCCGGGTTTGGAGCGGCTTTCATCCAGCCGCACGAAGCGCTTCAGCACATCTGCTCGCTGCTCGGCTGGGATACCGAGCCCACGGTCAGCAATGGAGAGGCAAATGCCATCAGCGCGGCGGAGCAGCGTCAGCTCAATATCGCCGTGACCCTCCGCATCCGAGGAATACTTGATAGCATTGTCGATGAGATTGAAAATCGCTTGGCCGATCAGCTCGCGATTGCCCTGCACTTCGATACCAGGCTCGAGCGACGACGTAAGCGCCAGGCCGGCTTCGTCGGCGACGGGCTCATAGAGTTCGGCACTGTCCGCCACGATGGCCGAGAGATCGACGGGCGACATTTCAGCGGCAACAGAGCCCGCCTCAACGCGCGAAATCATTAGTAGGGCGTTGAATGTGCGGATCAACTGATCGGACTCGGAGATGATTCCTTCGAGGGCGGTGCGCCGCATCTCGCCGTCAGTGGTATCCAGGGCGTCGGCGGCCTTGTTGCGCAGCCGCGTCAGCGGCGTCTTCAGGTCATGCGCAATATTGTCGGAGACCTGCCGCAAACCCTCGTTCAGCTTCTCTATCCGTCCGAGCATCGTATTGAGCGAGACAGAGAGGCGATCGAACTCGTCGCCAGAGCCCCCAACCGGAAGACGCTGCGAGAGATCACCTGCCATGATCTTCTTGCTGGCATCGGACATGCGGTCAATGCGCTTCAGGGCGTTCCGACCGATGCCGAACCAGATGATGATGGCGCCGAGACCCATGATCGCGAGAGCGATCATCAGCGCCTGCCGGACCAGCCCGCGAAATGCCTCGGGCTCGCCCAGGTCGCGGCCGATCAGCAGGCGCAACCCGTTGTCCAGCACGAAAATGTTAGCGACCGCCATGTGCCGGCGGCTGAGGCCGCTATCCGCATAGCGCTGATACATGAAGGGCAAGGAAGTCCACCCCTCTTCATCGAGCACACCGGGCTGCACGGACGCGACGTTCCCGGCGAGAATGTCGCCTGAAGGACCTGCAATAATATAGAGATTGGCGCCCGGCTGGCGCGCGCGGCGTTCCATCGTGCGCAGAAGAAGATTCATGCCGCCGGTATCGTACGCTCGCTGGACCTGATCCACTTCCTGCTGCACGGCTTCGCGGATCTGGTTGGTCAGAAGCCGCTCGGACATTGCCGTCACATAGAAGACCAGCGTCGCGGCGCAGATGGCAAAGAGCAGGATGTAAAGTGCCGAAAGGCGGACTGCCGTGGACTTGAAGAGAAACCAGAAACGGTTCATCCCTCGTCCTTGATCATATACCCCGCGCCGCGAATGGTCTTGAGAAGCGGCTGGCTGAAGTCCTTCTCGATCTTGGACCGCAACCGCGAAACATGCACGTCGATAACGTTGGTCTGTGGATCGAAATGGTAGTCCCAGACATTCTCGAGAAGCATCGTGCGAGTGACGACCTGGCCGGCGTTCTTCATCAAATATTCGAGGAGGCGGAATTCGCGCGGTTGCAGCGGTATTACCTTGCCGCCCCGGCGAACCTCATGCGCGAGCCGGTCGAGTTCCAAGTCGCCGACGCGATAAACGACGTCCTGATCCGGCGTACCCTTGCGGCGACCAAGCACCTCGACACGGGCAAGAAGTTCGCTGAATGCATAGGGCTTCGGGAGGTAATCGTCGCCGCCTGCCCTGAGACCGGTAACCCGATCGTCCACCTGCCCGAGAGCGGAGAGAATGAGAACAGGCGTGTGAATTCCCTTGCGTCGCAATTCGCTGATAACGGACAGACCGTCGCGGCGCGGCAGCATGCGATCGATGACGATCACGTCGTAGGTGTTTTCCGAGCCCATGAAGAGCCCGCTTTCGCCGTCGCTTGCATGGTCGGCCACGATGCCGGCCTCACGAAACGCCTTGGTAAGGTAGACCGCTGCTTCCAGATCGTCTTCGATGATGAGAATCTTCATGCGGCCGACATTACCCGCCGGTTGCGTTTCGGCAAGGCTCAAAGCTTCTTCCTGTTGCACAGAGGTCATTGCAATCACCCTACGATATTGGCGAAAGGAAGCCGCGCCCAGAAGGCGCGGCTCCCACTCTGTCAGGGTCGGAGGATTAACCCTGGCCGTTGATCGGAAGGGCGACGAAGCGGCTGCCGTCCTTCGACTGGATCTGGAAGAGTGCCCGGGTGCGGCCATCCTTCTTCGCCTGGTTCAGGACCTTGACGACATCGTCGGCGCTCGAGACTTCCTGGTTGTTGACCGAGGTGATCTTCTCGCCTTCCTTGATGCCCTTGTCGGCAGCGTCGGAGTCCGGATCGATACCGGTGATCTGCAGGCCCTTGCCATCGTCAGAAGGACCAACCGTCAAGCCGAGATCAGCGAGTGCCTTTTCCGAAGCAGGAGCCTGGCTTTCCGGTGCCTGATCGCCGTCGTCAGCGGAAGCATCCTTCTGTTCAGCCGGCAGCGTTCCGAGTTCGACCGTCAGGGACTGAGCCTTGCCGGCGCGCCAGACAGAAAGCTCGACCTTCTTGCCGGGTGTCATGGCGCCGATACGGCGGCTCAGATCGCGGGCATCCTTGACCGTCTCGCCGTTGACGGCGGTGACGACATCGCCAGCCTTCATGCCCGCCTTCTCACCCGGCGTGCCCGCCTGAGCGGAGACTACAAGGGCGCCGCTTGCCTCGGAACGGCCGAGCGAGTCGGCAATGTCCTTGGTCACGGGCTGGATCTGAACGCCCTGGTAGCCGCGGGACACCTGCCCGTCCTTCATGAGGTCGGCAACGACGTCCTTGGCCGTAGACGCCGGGATGGCAAACGCAATACCTACACTGCCACCAGACGGAGAGAAGATCGCGGTGTTGATGCCGACGACTTCGCCATTGAGATTGAAGGTCGGGCCACCGGAGTTACCGCGGTTCACCGCAGCGTCGACCTGCAAGTAATCATCATAGGGACCAGAACCGATGTCGCGGCCACGGGCCGAGACGATACCGGCTGTTACCGTACCGCCGAGACCAAACGGGTTGCCGACCGCGACAACCCAGTCGCCGACGCGAACATTGTTGTCATCTGCCCAGTTGACGTAAGTGAACTTGCGGCCCTTGCCGTCAACCTTCAAAACGGCGAGGTCGGTACGCGGATCCTTGCCGATCAACTTGGCGTCGAGTTCGGTGCCATCGTTCATCACTGCAACGAATGCTGCGCCATCGGAAACGACGTGGTTGTTGGTGACGACGTAGCCATCCTCAGAAATGAAGAAGCCGGAGCCCTGGGCAACCGGACGCAGACGGCCCTTGCCATCCTGCGGGCCATGATGCCCCTGAGGACCGCGGCGGCCCTGCTGGCCCTGCGGACCCTGCTCACCGAACTGGCGGAAGAAGGGCTTCAGGGCATCCGGAAGATCGTCGAAGCCGCGACCGTTGAAGTCGAACGTGAAGCCGTTCGCATCATCATCGGACACCGGTTTGACGCGGTTTTCGACACGCACCGAAACAACTGCCGGCGAGACGGCGTCGACGACGTTCGCGAAGCTCGGAACGGACGGAGCCTGAACCTTTACGGCTTCGGCATAGGAACGGGTGATTTCGAGGGGAATACCGGTCGCAAGCACCGCAGCGGCAAGACCGGCGACGGTCGAAGCCTTCAGCGCGGTATTGAGCGACGGAGCTTTGATATTCTTGAACATGAGTGGCACCTTCTTTGACTTCAACATCTACAGGATCAGGATGACCGGATCGGTTGATGAAGGAAGATATAGGACGGCACACCTTACTGCGAACTGTCCGTGCGATGAAAAATTCGTAATGTGCAATACGACCGCATTTCGATCCCGTGCGGCAATCTCTCTCGACGAAAGCGTCGGGAGTCGATAAGCCTCCTCCCTACAACCGGAGGAGGACGAAACCATGGCCCATGTGGTCACGGGAGAGGATTTTGCGCCAGATACTGCTGCGCTCGCTGCCGTCATCTTCGGTGTCACCGCCTTCGCGGTTGCACAGGGGCTGACCTACCCGCTGCTTTCTCTCGTCCTCGAGCATCGCAATGTTTCGCCGAGCCTCATCGGCTTCAACGCCGGTTGCTTTGCGGCAGGTCTGGCTGTGGCGACGTTCGCGGTGACGTGGCTGTCGCGAAAGGTGCGTGGCGATCGGCTGATCGTTGCGGGTCTGATCGGCTGTGCCGTCAGCCTCTCCACCTTCGCGACCTTCGACATCTTCTGGGTCTGGTGCATCGCCCGGTTTTTTCTCGGCTTCTTCGTCAGTTTGATTTTCATGTTGAGCGAGGCCTGGCTCAACACGGCCTGCCCTGACCGCCTGCGCGTGCGCGTCTCCGGTCTCTATGGGGCCGGCATGTGCGGCGGCTTTGCCGCGGGTCCGCTGGTCATTCCGATCTTCGGCACGGAGCAAGGCTTTGCCTTCGCTCTGCTTGCCGTCTACGTCGCCTGCGTCGCCTTTCTGACGATTATCCTCACCAGGCGAGCACGGACGCTTCCCGAACAGGCCGCATCGGGCGCGCTTTTCAAGTTTGTCAAAAGCGCGCCGATGCTGATCTGCATGGTGGTCGCATTTGCATTCGCCGATATTGCCGCCATCTCAGCCATGCCGGTCTATTTCGTCCGGCTCGGCTATTCCGAGGCGTTCGCCGCCGTCAGCGTTACGGTGCTCGCGTTGCCAACCGCGCTTGCCCAACCGGTGGTCGGCTGGCTTCTCGACAAGACCTCGCGCTTCGGCGTCGCCATCTGCTCTGGCCTGCTGGCGGGACTGAGTTTCATCGCAATCCCGTTTCTTCAGTCGCAGGCAGCGATTCTGGTGATGTTCGGCATCATGGGAGCAGCGAGTTTTTCGCTCTACACCTGCGCCCTGACAATTCTCGGCGAACGCTACGCGGGAGACACGCTTGTCGCGGGAAGTGCAGCCTTCGCCCTTGCCTACGCCGTCGGCAGTGCTGTGGGCTCATCCTCGGTGGGCGCGGTAATGGACGTCTACTCGCCTTCGGCAGGACCGATTGCGGCCGGCTGCGTCGTACTGACGTGTACCGCGGTGCTCGTCGCGTCTGCGGTGCGTGGCCGCCTCCGCAGACAGTCGTAAAGATCACTCATCGAGCAGTTCACTCAAGCGGGCCTGTTCTTCGGCGGTCAGCTTTGAGCCCGTCGGTCGGCCGGCCCTTTTGCGCGCGAAGACGATCAGCGACAGGCCGCCTGCAACAACCAGCAGAAGCGGCGCACCCCATAGCAGAATTGTCTTCGTTTCGAAACGCGGCTTCAAGAGCACGAATTCGCCGTATCGCGAGACGATGTAGTTCATGACCTGCTCGTCGGTGTCCCCATCGGTCAGCCGCTCGCGCACCAGCAAGCGCAGGTCCTTCGCGAGCTCGGCATTGGAATCGTCAATGGACTGGTTCTGGCAGACCATGCAGCGCAGTTCCGCGGAAATCGCCCGGGCTCGTGCCTCCAGCTTCGGATCGGCAAGAACCTCGTCCGGGTTGACCGCAAAGGCCGGCACGGACGACAGAACCACTGCCAGTGCGAGGACGAAGCGCCGGATCATTCCGCCGGCTCCATCGCTGGACGCGCCGGCTTTGCCCTCCGGCTCGGAGCGCCGACACGCAGGCGGCGGTCGCTCAGCGAGACGAACCCTCCGATCGCCATGATCACTGCGCCACCCCAAATGCAGAGGATGAAAGGCTTCCACCAGATGCGCACCACCATGCCGCCGTCGTTCGTCCCACCCCCCAGTGACACATAGAGCTGGCTAAGGCCGAAGGTCAGAATGCCGGCTTCTGTCGTGGGCATCTGGCGCGCCGTGTAGATCCGCTTGGACGACCATACATCCGCGACTTCCACGCCACCGCGACCGATGCTGAAGTGGCCGCGCTCCTCACTGTAATTCGGCCCGTTTGCCGGCCTTTTGCCGTCAAAGCGCACGGAATAGCCTCCGGCCTCTACGGTCTGGCGGGGTTTCATTTCGACCACATGCTCGGTTTCAAAAGTGGTCACCACAACGATGCCGAGGACGGCCACGCCAAGCCCGGCATGCGCGAGCGCCGTGCCGAAAGCCGAGCGCGGCAGACCGGCAAGGCGCGTCCAGGCGACCGAAGCTGCAACCTTGCCCACTCCCGCGCGATACCAAAGATCGGCAATCGCGCCGAAAATCAGAAAAAGAGCGGCAGCCAGCCCGAGCACGGCAAGCACCGGCCCCCCATGCTCGACGTAAAAGAACGCGACTGCCGCGACAAAGGCCAGGATCGCGAGCAGATAGAGCCGCTGGAAAACAGCAAGCAAGTCACCGCGCTTCCAGGCAAGCAGAGGACCGAAGGGCACGATGACCAAGAGCGGCGCCATCAACAGTCCGAAGGTCATGTTGAAGAAGGGGGGCCCGACCGAGATCTTGTCGCCCGTCAGCGTCTCCAATAGCAGCGGATAGAGCGTGCCGGTCAGCACCGTTCCGCAAGCCACCGTGAGAATGAGGTTGTTGAGGACGAGCGCCCCTTCGCGCGAAATCGGGGCGAACAAGCCGCCTGCCGAAAGCCGCGGCGCGCGGAACGCGAAGAGCGACAGTGCTCCGCCAATGAAAATCAGCAAGATGCACAAGATGAAAACGCCGCGCGTGGGATCGCTGGCAAAAGCATGCACCGAGGTCAAAACGCCCGATCGTACAAGGAAGGTGCCCATCAGCGATAGCGAGAACGTCAGGATGGCAAGCAGAACCGTCCAGATTTTCAGCGCCTCGCGCTTTTCCATGACGAGTGCCGAATGCAGCAATGCCGTTCCGGCAAGCCACGGTATGAACGATGCATTCTCGACCGGATCCCAAAACCACCAGCCGCCCCATCCAAGCTCGTAGTATGCCCAATAAGAACCCATGGCGATACCGAGCGTCAGAAATGTCCAGGCAGCCAGCGTCCACGGCCGCACCCAGCGCTCCCAGGCGGCATCGATGCGCCCTTCGAGAAGGGCCGCCACGGCGAAGGAGAAGCAGATGGAAAAGCCGACGTAGCCGAGATAGAGCAACGGCGGGTGGATCGCCAGTCCGACATCCTGCAGGACAGGGTTGAGGTCCTTCCCCTCTGCCGGAGCCGGATCCAGGCGCATGAAGGGGTTAGAGGTCAGAAGGATGAACAAAATGAAGGCGACCGAAATCCAGGCCTGCGCGGCAAGCACGTTTGCCCGCAACGTGTCAGGCAAATTGCGTCCGAAGGCTGCCACCAGAGCGCTGAACAGCGCCAGGATCAGCAGCCAGAGCATCATCGAACCTTCGTGATTGCCCCACACGCCGGAAAACTTGAAAAGCAGCGGCACCAGCGAGTGCGAGTTCTCCCAGACGTTCGCCACTGAAAAGTCGGAGACGACGTGAGCGTAGGTCAGGACGGCGAACGAGAAGGCCACCAGTGCAAACATCGCCAGGGAGCCGACGGACGCGACGTCCATCATCGCACGGTCGAGGCGTCTTGCACCGACTACCGGAACAACGGAGATCACAAGCGCCGTCGCAAGCGCAAGAATGAGAGCGTAGTGGCCGATCTCGATGATCATTGCGCCGCCTCCCCTTCCTTCCAGAGCCCTTGCGCCTTCAGCTTGTCGGCGACTTCCTTCGGCATGTACTTTTCATCATGCTTGGCCAGCACGGTGTCGGCGGTAAAGACGTCGCTGCCGGTTTCGAAACGGCCCTCGGTCACGACCCCTTGCCCCTCGCGAAAGAGATCGGGGAGAATGCCGGTATATCGTACCCTCACAAGGTCGCCCGTCGCGTCGGTCACGGCAAACTGCACCGTCGATCCCGCGCCACGCACGATGCTCCCCTCGCCGACAAGACCGCCGAGCCGGATCCGGGTTCCGGGCGGCACCGGATTCTTTGCGATATCCGCCGGCATATAGAAATAGGCCACCGACTGGCTGAAGGCGAACATGACGAGCAGCACGGCGACAATGATGAAACTCATGCCGCCGCCGATGATTGCCAAGCGCTTCTGCTTGCGCGTCATTCCGTCATTCCTTCTGTCGCGATGTCGAGCTCTCGTGCCAGCGCCAGCAGTTGCTTGCCTTGCTCGCTGCTTGCCGGAAACGCTGCCAGTCCGCGCTTCAGAGCTCCAACCGCACGATCCTTGTCCTTCAATACCACATAAGAGCGGACAAGCCGCAACCAGCCTTCAAGATTGTTCGGGTCTTCGGTGAGCTTGGCATCGAGGCTTTCCACCATGCCCTGAATCATTTGTTGCTGGTCGCCAGCCTTCATGTTCTCGGCGGCCGCAACGTCCGCCTGCGTCGGATTGCCCGGCGCGTTCGCAGCGCCGCTTGGCAATGCGCCGCCATTCTTTGCAATATGCTCGGCAACAAGCGGCATCCATGGCGCGTCGGCGGGTGATTGCTTGGCAAGGGCTTCAAAGGCGGCCTTAGCCTCGGCAGAGCGGCCTGCCTGCTCCATGCCGAGCGCAATATAGAAGCTTGCCTTCGGATTATCGGGCTGCAGCTGAAGCGACTGCTCCAGCACCTTGCGCGCATCTTCGGTGACGACGCCGTTCGAGGTCGCCATCAGCGTCTCGGCAAGCCCGTCCAGCCGCGCCGGGCTTGGCCCGAGCATGCGGATCGCATTCCGGTAGGCATTCTCGGCATCGGCAACGCGCATGGTGTTGAAGTAGATCGGCGCCAGCACGTCCCAGCCCTTGCCGTCATCGGGATTCTGCGCCAGGTGCCGCTCGGCCTTGGCGACCAGGATCGCCATGTCGTTGCCGGGGTTTTCAAGTCGGGCTTCCAGCGGCTGCGACGGCAAATCCGGTCGCCCCACCAGAATGTAAAGACAGAGCCCCACGATCGGCAACATCAGCAGCACGAGGGCTTCGGAGAGACGGTGATGCTTGGAAAGCTTGCGATCGGTGACCGGCGCGGCCGAGACTGCGATCAGGCGTCTGCCGATTTCGGCCCGCGCATAATCCGCTTCATCGGCTGAGATCAGTCCGCCGGCGAGGTCGCGATCGAGTTCGCGCAGCTGATCGCGATAGACGGCGGCCTCCCCGGCACGCGTGTCCTCGACCGCTTTGGCGCCACGCAAAAGCGGATAAAGCAGAATGGCAGCGACGGCGGCCGTCAGAGCGGCCACAAGAATCCAGAAAAGCATAGGCGCCAAATACTCGAAGCGAACATCTATTCCAACAAGCAAAGCCGCAATGACGATTATTTGAGGCGTTTGGCCGCAATATGCCGTAAGCGGCTCATCCTATCGTCCCCTCGATGCAGCGAAACCGACTAACCGAGCGGCGACCAGCTACCATTGTCGTTTCGGCAGGCGGAGCCGCGCGCCACCGTCTCCTTGCCATCGATGGTCACGCTGTGTGTATACTGACGGCAGTTCTGCGAGCCGACCTGATAGGGCGCAGCCGCGACAACCTTGCCGCTGACGTTACGTCCGCTCCAGACAACAGGCTGCCCGACGCCGGCACCTTCCAAGGCACGATACTCGGCTTCGAGGGCGCGCTGGCGGTCGCTATCGCTGAGTTCCACGCCGCTGCGACCGATGATGCCGCCCTGCAACGCTCCAATATAGGTAGCCGAAGCCGGAGGCTTCCGCGAGAAAAGACCGCCGGAGCCACCGCTCTTCGTCGATTGGCACCCGGAAAGCGTCATGGCGACGAGAAGCGAGGAAACAATCATGCCTTGCAGACGTAGCATCATTCAGCCGAACCAGAATCAGGTGTCAATCAACGAGCCACACGCGCACCAAGCCGTGTCGGCAATAAGGCAAAGCATGCTATACAATCGCCTAGGTCTATGTGACATCAAGCAATTGCTCACGCAACATCCTTTGTGATGCCCGGCAAAATAAGCCGAGCCTTTAAACCTCGCCATTCCCCGCGGGACAATTCCAGCCGACCCTGATACTCGTTGGAAATCTCGGTCACGATGGACAGCCCAAGCCCGGTGCCTGGTTTGCTTTCATCCAGCCGCTTGCCGCGCTTCAGCGCTTCGCGGATCTGATCCGGCTCAAGTCCCGGCCCGTCGTCCTCGACAACAAGCTCGACCCAGTGGCGACGCCCACTGCCCTCCGCACCCTTGATATCTTCGGGCGCCTCCGTAACGGACATGCGTACCTTGGTCGCCGCGAAACGAGCGGCATTCTCGAGAAGGTTGCCGACGACCTCTTCGAGGTCCTGCTGCTCCATGGCAACCGCGAGATGGGGCGGCGTCACCGTGAGTTCGAACTCCTTGTCGACGTTCAAGCGCCGCATCACGCGCACCAGCCGTTCCAGTGCCGGCTCGGCATCGGTGCGGGCGAGCACGGATTCGCGTTGTGCGGCAATTCGGGCGCGATTCAGATACGACTGCACCTGACCCTGCATCGCCTCTGCCTGGCTGCGCACGAGATCACCGTGAGAGCGTTCCAGGACGCGCGCCTCGTTGAGCAGCACGGCAATCGGCGTCTTCAGGGAGTGGGCGAGATTGCCGACCTGCATGCGGGCTCGCTCCACGATGCGGCGATTGCTGTCGATCAGCGCGTTGACCTCGTTGGCGAGCGGCAGAATTTCGCGCGGGAACGCGCCCTTCAACTGCTCACTCTCGCCGGCGCGAATGCGCTCAAGCGCGGCGCGCGCCTTGTCGAGCGGCTTGAGGCCATAGAGAATGGCCAGTGCGTTGACGATCAGACTGCCGACACCGAAGCCGGCCAGCGCTAGGTATAAGCTGTGGGAGAAATTGCGAACGTCGTCTTCGACAACATCGACGTTGCCGGTAACGCGGAAGCGCGCGGCACGGCCATCGGTATCCAGAACGACCTCGGTCTCGGCAACGTGGATACGGTTCCCCGAGGCATCGGTCACCTGGTAGTAACGCTCGTAGTTCTTGTCGAAGGGCGCTTCGAGAACCGAGGGAACAGGGATCGAGATCGAGCCAAGTGACGGCGACACCAGCGGCGAGGCCGTGTAGGTGCCGAGTGGCTCGACGAGCCAGTACCAGCCCGTCTTCGGCTGTGCAAAGCGCAGGTCGCCGAGCTGCGGGCTACCGCTGAGTGCCCCCTGATCGCCGATCGTCACTGAATTGACGACGTTGTAGAGCTGGGCACGCAACAGGTCCTGAAAGCCGCGCTCAGCGCTCTTCCGATACAGCGTCGAGATCAGCAGGCCGATAACCACGAGCGCGACGGTCGACCAGATCGTGGTCAGCAGCAGAACGCGTGCAGTAAGCGATTTAATTCGCATTGTTCGGCGCTTGGATGCGGTAGCCGAGCCCGCGCACCGTTTCGATCAGGTCAACGCCCATCTTCTTGCGAAGGCGCCCGACGAAAACCTCGATCGTGTTGGAATCGCGGTCGAAATCCTGATCGTACATATGTTCGACCAGTTCGGTGCGCGAAACCACTTCGCCCATGTGATGCATGAGATAGGAAAGCAGCCGATATTCATGCGAGGTCAGCTTCAGCGCCACGCCGTTGACCGTGGCCTTCGAGCTCTTGGTATCGAGGCGCACTGGGCCGCAGATGATCTCGGACGAAGAATGCCCCGCCGCCCGGCGGATCAGGGCACGGATGCGTGCCAGCACTTCCTCGACATGGAAGGGCTTTGTGACATAGTCGTCGGCGCCGGCATCGATGCCGGCGACCTTGTCGCTCCATCGGTCGCGAGCCGTGAGGATCAGCACCGGCATGCCGCGACCCGCGCCGCGCCACTTCTCGAGAACCGTCACGCCGTCCAGCTCCGGCAGGCCGATATCGAGGATGATCGCATCATAGGGCTCGGTGTCGCCGAGGAAGTGCCCCTCCTCGCCGTCAAACGCCTGATCGACGACATAGCCAGCTTCCTTGAGGGTATCGCTGAGCTGCCGGTTCAGGTTAACATCGTCTTCGACTACCAGAATGCGCATCGGTCCGCTTTACTCCGCTTGATTTCTTCGGCGTCTAGATAGGCCGATTCTGCCTACATCGGAACCTTGACGGTTACCTTGCGCGGGCGCTGGCCGTTGCCCTGGACGAGAACGGTAATGATGCAGCTATCGCCCAAAGGCTGGACGGAAAGGAGCTGGCCTCCCGTCTTTTCCACAACCTCACGCGCGGCCTCGCTGCAATCGCCTGCAACGCGCACCGTCAGGGTACGCGGATTATCCGGTGAGGGCGACGTTATCGCCAGCCCGGCGGCTAGCGCTGCGACGCTCAAGGGAGAGGCCATGTGCAATGCTTTCAATGGATACTAACTTGGCCCAGACTATGTACTCAAGCGACCTGAATGGCAAATGAATGCCTTGTAATCCCTGATGCTTAGAACAATTTTGAATTCGCGCCACGCGTGTTCGAAAATGCAGCGCAGCGAACGAGAGTGCCCGCTCGCCGCACCGGCTTCAACCGACGGATTTGATAGCCGCCTTGGCGGTCACTCGCCCATAGACGGCCAGCAGACCGCCAAGCGCACCGGCTATATTCACGATCGAGTCCACCAACTGGCTTTCGTCGGCCGCAGCAAGATCGATACCCGCAAAATGCAACATTGACGCGACGACCGAAATCAGCGCGCCCCAAATGGTCTTTGAACTCTACCAACTCTTCAGATCTAGCATGCTCTCTCCTTCAAGATGAAACTTGCAATGCACATGTCGCGTGAGCCGGAATGCCGAGCGGCACGCGTTCGCCCATTTGCCGGATACGCACGCTGAGACTGTCCTGCCGGTCGCCGAAATCGGCGATTTCGTCAGCGGACGGATAAATCCATTCCGCCCTCTCGGCCTCGCTCGTCCGTCGGCGTCATCCACATGTCACTTTCAACCTGTCGGCGAAACTGCTAGGACCTCCCTCGCCCCTGTCCCATTCGCCCCAAAGCCCGCCCATGTCTCGATCCATCCCCCTGCGCTCAGCGCAGACGGTTGCCGTCCTTGCCGTCACGCAGCTGATCGGCTGGGGCACCAGCTTCGACATGCTCGGCGTCATGGGCCGCGTTGTCGCGCCCGATCTCGGATTGCCGAACGAGGTGATCTTCGCGGGGCTGAGCATCATGATGATCGTCAGCGCCCTGTCCGGACCTGCGACCGGTCGTATGCTGAACCGACATGGAGCCGCACGGGTGCTCGCCGTCGCTTCGATCACCTTCACGATCGGCCTGCTGCTGTTGGCTACCGCGCAGGGCATCATTCTCTATGTGCTTGCCTGGATTGCCATCGGCACCGGCGGTGCCTTCGGTCTTTCCGCCCCGGCCTATACCGCCGTCGTCGAGCGCGCCGGACCTGACAGCAAACGGGTGATTGCCATCCTCATGCTGTTCACCGGCCTTTCGAGTGCAATCTTCTGGCCGATCCTCAGCCTGCTCAACGCTACCGTCGGCTTGCGCATGACGTTTCTGGTCTGCGCGGCGCTGCAGTTTTTCGTCTGCCTGCCACTGCATCTTTTCGCCCTGCCGAAGCCTATAGCCTTTGCTGCGGATGGCACCACCGCGCAGGAAGCGCCGGTACCGCTCTCCCCCTCAGGACAACGCAAGGCCTTCCTGCTGATCGCTGCGGCTACGACGATCTCGACCTTCGTCACCTTCGGCGTATCGCCATCGCTGCTCGAAATACTCCGGCAGTCCGGCGCCTCGCCGGCGCTGGCATTGCAGCTCGGTTCGGCTCGTGGCGTGATCGGTATTTCCGCCCGCTTCCTGGATATGCTCCTCGGCCGCCGCGGCAGTCCGATCCTCAGCGCCGCGATGGGCGTGACGCTGATGGTATCAAGCTTCCTGATGGTGCTGATGATACCGCCCTCGACGCCGCTGCTGATCAGCTTCATCCTGCTCTATGGCTTCGGCTCCGGTGTCATGACCGTCGCCCGCGCACTGCTGCCACTCGCCCTCTTCTCGCCGCGCGAATTCGGATTGCAATCCGCCCGCCTGTCGCTGCCGCAAAACCTCGCCAACGCCATCGCGCCCGTCGTCTTCACGGCGATCCTCGATCGCGCCGGCGCCGGAACCGCGATCGCGACATGCGCCGCGCTCGCGGTCGTGTCGCTCGGCTTCGTGCTTATACTCGCTGCACAGGTCAAGGCGGCAACCAGGCTATGCGCGCAGACTTGAGCGAGATGAACGCTGCTGCGCGTGCGGCAACGGGCGAGAAATTTGAGGTCGCCTTCCTATCTTCGGTGTAAACAGTCCGCCGTTTGATCTTGGAGGGAGAAGCAACATGGACCGGTTCACTGGCGGTTGCCGCTGCGGCAACGTCCGACTTGTGGCATCTGGGCGACCTTATCGGGTCGGCATTTGTCATTGCCTCGACTGCCGCAAGCATCACGGGGCGCTTTTTCACGCATCCGCGATCTTTCCTCAGGATGCGGTGACGGTCGAAGGCGAAACACGTGACTATGAAGGGCGGTTCTTCTGTCCCCGCTGCGGCTCCCCGGCTTTCGGACGCTCCGCAGATGAAGTCGAGGTGAACCTCGGATCGCTCGATGCTCCCAACCAGTTGAAACCAACCTACGAACTCTGGACCGTCCGCCGCGAGTCGTGGCTGCCACCCTTTCCGCTGTCGCGACACTACGAGCGCGATCGGGACGCCACCAGCCGCTTCGAAGAGTAGATCGCGAAGCCACCACTGCGAGATGGCAGCGACAACCGGCTCCGTCACGGCCCGGAAGCGCAACTCGGCGACATAAAGCTTCGTCTTCGGTTCGCGGCGTCGATCCAGATTTCAACAGCGAACAGATGCTCCTCACTGGCCTCCGTCGAGGTCGAACGGTCGTTGCTGACGAGCTCGCTGATCAGGACGCAAGGGAGCTTCCGAGCCGTCTGCAGCCGATTGCGGATACCGTCCTCGCCGACCATGCCGAGAAGTTCGCTATCCCCGGTCAGACGTGCATGATCGCCGTCAACAGTTCATTGGCTGCGCTCATCGCAGCGCTTCCCAGCCGCGTCCAGAGTTGATCGCGCTCCGCCGCGAGCCCGGCGACCTTAGCTAGGTCGGGTTCCAGCCGCAGGCGGTCCTCTAATATCCGCAGAGCCAGGCCGAGACCGATGCGGCGGTGCGCGTCAGCTCCTATGGTTTTGGAGGCGACTTTCCAGGCAGCAACCCTGGTTCTCAAGGCCGCATGGATCGCAGGGGCCGCGGCGGTGGACTTCCCAGCCGGAGCGCCTATCTTCGACGCAGCGCTGGCGGTACCTGTCTTTTGGGGGCACATATGGCCGATGAAGCAAAAATACGTGCGATCTTTGCCAATCTCGCGCACGGCGACGGCGACGCCTTCTTCCACCACGTCTCCGAAGACGTTGACTGGACCGTCATGGGAACGCATCCGCTGGCAGGCCGCTATCACTCCAAAGAGGAATTCAGGGCAGCCACGTTTGCACGGTTGAACAAGCTCCTTCCCGACGGAACGCAGCTTCAAGTCACCAATCTCCTGATGTCGGGAGACACAGCAATCGTGGAGCTCATATCCAATGCGGTGGCAAAGAACGGCATGCGTTTCGATAACCGCTACTGCTGGATCGTAAGATT
>Ga0123342_1004515_pt1 | contig 21146 bp, 9 predicted proteins | sample Turbeawhitnodule_FD_89960 | JGI IMG/M metagenome (GOLD analysis project Ga0123342, IMG submission 89960) | Root nodule microbial communities of legume samples collected from Mexico - Turtle bean Mexico white nodule | ecosystem: Host-associated > Plants > Roots > Nodule | place: Mexico: Nepantla...
GCTATTTGCACTCTTTGCTTCTGTCCACCACTCAAATTGATTCCCTTCTCCCCAATAATGGTCTGATCACCAAATGGTAGAACCTCAAGGTCCTTTGTCAAGGAACATGCTTCTAGCACCTTCTCATACTTCTCACTGTCCATCTCTTTACCAAATAATATGTTGTCTTCTATCTTGCCACTCTGTATCCATGGCGATTGAGAAACATAAGCCTTTCTTCCACATATTTTCAATGTCCCAGATATCTTTGGTACTTCCCCTATAATACAAGAAAGTAAACTAGACTTGCCTGATCCAACAGTACCACATACAGCTACTCTCATACCATGAAAAACATTGAGATTAATGTTTCTCAATGTTGGATTAGGGGAAGACAAATCCCATGAGAAGTTTCCATCCACTAATTCAATTGCCTTATCGGAACTACCCCATGGAAGCTTCTGTACAATATCAGTCTGCAACTCATCTAGTCGAAGAAATGATGCAATCCTATCCAGAGAAATTTTAGTTTGTGCAATCATAGAAATTGTGTCAGGAAGACTGTAGATGGGCATTTGAAGAATTCGGAATGTTGCAAGTGCAGATAAGACCTTTCCTGATTCAAGTGGAATGCCTATAAGAACACAAGTACCAAAAGTAACCACTGCAATAAACGTTGGGGCATTATGGAAGAGAAATCTAATAGTTGCTGTTCCAGCTAGAAATTTCTTTAGCCATATCTCCTCAGTTCTCCTAAGCTGAATAATCTTTGACAAGAACTTCATCTCCCATGCTTGCAGTTTTAGAATCCTCATATTCTTAAGAATCTCAGATGTAGCCTTCATTCTTTTATCTTTGAACTCCATTATCTTGCTTTGGAACTTTTCTTGCAATGATGCCACAGGATGGTTTAGCAACATCACAATTACAGTGGCAGCAAGAGCAGCTATTGAAGCAACACCTACACTTCTATAGAGAATTAACAGGGCTAAAGCAAGTTGCAAAACACACATCCATGGATCATGCATGTACCAACAAAATTCACCAATTCTTTCTGCATCGACAGTCATTAAGTTGATGATTTCCCCAGTACTACAAACCTCCTTTGCTTGACACGAAAGAGTCAAACCTTTAGCATAGATCATTGCCACCAACATCGATTGCATCCTAACCCCAACCTGCTGGAACCTAAACATCAAGTGCCTCTGTGAAAGACACTCCACAAGCTTTGCAGCAACAAATGTCGCTGCCAAAACATAGCCTTCATTTTTAAACATGTATTCTCCATTGAGGTATTGAACAAGGATGTCAATAAGAAAGGGTCCAACAAAGGAAGCACATGCATACAGGAATGCAAACAAACCTGACAAAAAGATCCCTTGCCAAGTTGACACGAATAACACCTTCACCAGCCCAAGAGTGGTCACATTTCGAACACCACACTCTGACTCTAGTTTGTTTCTAAATGTTGGAAAAATCCCATAAGCACTGTCATCAGTTGCAAGAAGTGGGAGGTCCTCATGGTTTAAAGTCTTCTCATTTCCTAGACCTATTAACGGACTGATCCAAGAGAAAGTAAGCATACTGAAAAATCCTGCATTTGAATATCGGGTTGAATTTTCATTTCCTCTAGTCTTACTGGAATCAGAATTGTTGATTGCTCTAGAGTCACCATCCAAAAGAGGCTCTTCAAGAGGGGAAAGCTTGGCCATATTTCTAACAGAACATCCAATGTAACATAGAAATAAACCCGTAATAGTGGAACCTACGTCAGAAACAAGGAAGTAACAACAAGAAGAAGTAAACAAAGGCAGCTCCAAGTTATCAACAAACACGGGGAGTCCTGATCATATTTTCAGGGAAAAATCAGAAACTGTGGCAAGCTCCTTCGAACCATCATGTTTATAAAAGTAAAAGTAGCATATAGTAAGCATAACCAAGGTTGAACACACAAATAACTAAGCTACAAACAAGACTATGTTTTTTATAATACAAGAAACCAAAACTTTGTATTCCAATTCTTTCACTTTCTTTGATATCCATGGCACGAGAAACAAAGGAGAAAATGACTTGGATGGTGCATCACGGAAGAAGAGTGGCGAGAGACAGTGGAGCATGATGTGATATATGAAAAAAGAAAGAAGCTTCACTTAGTGGGTAAAATTTTCTCGGTGAAGAACAACGTTTGACTGGTTGATGTTGAACCAAAGCAGAGTGTTCTTTACAAATCATCTTTAAAATCAATGAAATTATACAAATAGATTTCAAAGATTTAATTATATATCACTTTAGCTGCGGGTTTGTATTTGAAAATAAAATTTCAACACTTGAAAAAGACTATTCATATAATTTTGTAAATGTAAACTAAGAAAATTGGTGAAATTCAATTTTTCTAAAAATGGTCAAACTCGCGTGCCAATATACACTTTTGGAATATTATGAAAAACAATACAAAGATCGTGCATGAGCGAAACTATTCCTAGGCATTTAATGATCAAGGTCATTTAATTTGTTTTTGAAAAAATGGAATCACTTCATATTTGAAGTTAAAACCCAATTTTTAACTAAGAAAATAGTAATGACAAATGTAGAAGCACTAATAAGGATATAGAAAATGGAGTTCACTTAAATTAGCAAATAGTGCATACAATTTGAATGATTATATTTAATCCTAATAAAAGATAGTTTAACTATAAATAATGATAGAGAAACAAATACTATGATTTGTGAAGATTCTTGTTCACTTATTACAGTTTGTCCTTTTCTCTTCTTTCTTCCTAGATCTTTCTTCAAGAATTAAAAAAGTTTCTCTTTCTAACGTAAAGTATATGATGACAGAAAGGTACCTTTTTTCGTTACTTAAATCTATTCATGCTCTTTAATTATTTACAAGGACACTCGTTTCAACAAATTTGTTAAGAAAATTCTTTTGGTGACACTTAGCGGTCCAAATTGGTTGGAGGAATTACGTTCTTTCAAATTTCATGCTTTTGCTCTATTTTTTTCTCAACGAAAATTTGTCCTATGTGCCGCTTTTCCTATTCTTTAGTTTTTTTTTTCAAAATGTCAAATTTGATGGCAAAGGAATAGAGGAAGTGAAGGAAGAAAAATTTCAGGATTGAAGGAGAATCCAATTTGTAAATAAAAAAATTACAAGTTTTCAATAAAAAAATTTGCAAAAATATAAAGGAAGACTAATAAAAAAACAAAGGTTTGTGGAATACAAAATATCTATATCACAACCGACGGTTATTACAAGGCCATTGTAACAAAAAAACAGTGTCAAACTCCTAATACTTTTGGCCTTTTTAACAACAGTTCTAGTCTGAACCGTTGTTACAAATCATTTTTGCGAAAATCAACGACAGTTCATGAACTGTCATTATATAACTGTTGTTATATAGATTTGTTAAATTTAGATAATCATATTTTCTCTCTTTTAATACCTGAAAAGGATATATTAAATCATTTGGCATATTAAAAAATAAAATATCTAACTATTTTTTTCAGAAAATATATATAAATAGTTTTTATCAACCAAACAAATTGTAGACATTCTTATAATCACAGTTTTCGATCAAGAATCGTGATTCTCAAATTATGAAAAAAAAGAAAGAAATATGTGTATAAAAACAATGTAAAGGTAGATCAGTAATGTTCACTTTGTATGGATTAGATGAAACCTGGATAAATGAATTGAAATTTATAAAATAAAACAAATTTTCTTTAATTGTTTGGATGGTAAAAAATGTAGCGAAATATGTAAACTTAAATAGAATGATTAAATTTAACTTACCAAAATAAATATTATATTAATTTAAGAATTTTTTATTTTTATAAAAAAATGATTTTTGTACATATTTAAAAACAAAGAGGACTGAGATAACTTCTCTTAGAGTTCAAAACAGAACAAAAGTTCGTCTTTTCTAAAGGAGATAATCTGGTTGGATCAGCTAATTTTGCCAAATCCTTCACATTTACTTGTCATCCAAAATCCATGAAAATTATCTTTCCTAACTTAATACTTTCCTTTTCTCTCACTCCAAAATCAACCTATCCAAACATTGTGACTTTGTTTGTCTCATCCTAGTTTTAAATTTCCTCTAGAGTGCATGGAGTGATCATTGATGCTTTCCATCATCTGTAGAATCAATGCATTGTTCTCCTCAATAAGTCTCTCAGTATTTGAAACTTTGGTCTTAAGCACATCTCTCTCTTTTCTTACTTCTTCCATCTCCCTCCTCAGTTCATCAAACTCTTGTTTTGTAACCAACTCCATTGATGAAGATGAACCATGATGGCAAGGCCCTCCTCTAACTTCTGTAGATTCTACTCCAAGCCCATATACTTTTCCTTTCTTCGATCTAGCCACATCGGACCACACATGCAACTCATTGGGTGGAGGCTTTCCTTGTGCCAGTGCACTTTCGGTCAATTGGTTCAGTGTGCGAGTAAATGCCTCCTGTCATCATATCATCAATACAAGCGTGATGTTTCAGAACAGTCCAAAATAGAATAGAACCACATAAAATGTTACATGATTGTAAAGATGAGGGTTCACTACATTTAGATTTTTCGATCTACTGTCCACCCATGTCTTGTCCTTGTGTTGATGCAAGCGACGAAACAACTCCAATGGAGTTGGGGCGACTCCATTCTCTTTAATCTAACACAGAACCAAGAATACAAGTTCAGAAGTTAATTGTTTAAGTCATCTCCACAGTTGCTTAAATTGACCAAACATTGCTTATACGCAATTAATTTATAAGTCCATGCATTGTGGATGCAAAAATGTTTTTTTTTACACTCTAAGTATTGAGATAAACAATAGAATAAATTATATTAAGTAACAACTTTACCATATTAACTCTATGCTGAGATGCAGAAATAGAGCCACCAGTGTGAGATGTTCCATAACTAGATGCCCGATTAGTTTTTGCTTGAGCACTCTTCTTTTTAAAATCTTCAGATTTCCAATGCTCGCACAATTTCTCCCAGACTCTATCTTCCATCCAATAAGGTTTAAGCATTGTGGTTCGAGCCTTAACTAGCTTATTGGTCATCAATATTGAACCTCGCATTTGAAAATTCCTTTTTGCCCACCTGTGATCTGCTGGACTAATTGAAAACTTTGTCTATATATACAAGTAAACAAGTTAGCTACCGGTAGACTAAACATACATATGCAAATTTTTTTGTAGTCATCAACATAGGAAATCTCACCAAAAACTCTTCAAACATCGAGTCTCTTGTTTTAGCTGATATCTTCTTCCAAGATGGCCAAGGATCAGTATAATACCTTGAGATAAGGTCCCCAATCCCACTAGCAGCAAGGCGTGAAGGTAAAAATCTGTAGAGATTACATGTCAACAAACAGAAGTTTTTAAAAAGTGAATAAGTAACAAAATACAAGAGCATACCCTTGCCCATCAAGGTATAGGATTGGCTTGTCATCATTGCTCTGTATCTCTGATTCAACCTCTGACTTAAGAATGCAACCAGCATCTGAATTTATTGGTTGTGGACATGGTGTGTGTACCCCTTGTATTCGAGATGGAGATGCCATATCAAATGTCCAAGCAGGTGGATCAGAAGGATCGGATACTGTTGTATGCGGTGAAGCATCTTCTGGAATTTGAGGGGTCTTTCGTGGTCTACCACGTTTTTTTGTTGGATGACTCGAAGCTTTTTCTTTATTCTGATATTTCTCTGTCATCTATAGTTATCACAAAATTAACAATTTAGACTTTGTTGAGAACATTATAAAACAGAAACACACCGAAGGGTGTAAAATAGCTAAACAAGACAACACAAAAAACATGATATGTGGCTGTTATCATGTGTTAGGATCAAAGGTATGAGTTGAAAATGAATGAAGCCAAGCCAAAATACAGAATAAAAACACATCCTAGACTCCACATTCAGTGCACACACTAAAATCAGATAATTGAGTTGCAGGAGTAATTCATAAAGATAAGTTTTAATAATATGCAAAGAGAATCCAGCAGAAATTATAGAGAGACGCATGCTACCCATCAACTTCACAAGGCAAAATATATCAAGAAAAGTATTCATAGTCTAAAAATTCAACAATAAGCAGTACATGACACGACCAATATTAAAGAGCACAAACTTTACCGTGATGGACTCCCTAAAGCATAACGAAAGAACTGTAAAGACCCCAGAATCAAAAGTAGCCAAAACACAAAGCAATTACCATATTCATGCAATTAATATAAAAGTTCAAAAAAATCTTCTATATAGCAAGATAAAAAAGCAAAATCCCCTTTAAAAGTCCCTCATTGACCCAAATCTTTGGAACTTCAAACCAATTGATATATCGCCTTAAATCCAAAGGTTTAATCTATTAATCCAATTAACACTTATATTATTTTTGTTATATTCAAATTGAACTATCTATCCCCAAAAAAAATTCGAGAGCTTCTGCCAATTAAGAGTTCATTGGGTTTTCAAATCAACCATTACTATACCAAACATATCAACAGAGACAAGCATTCAAGGCATTACACAAAACTGATTTCAAACCAGCCACTAAGAAAACAAACAGAGGATGAACAGAAAGAAGAGTGATTAAAAATATAAAAAAAAAATTTAGTCCCTCTACGTTCACAAGTAGTCAAAGTCACATTTTCATAAAGATGAATCAGTCCCCCAAATTTCAAAAAACACGTGAATTTAGTATCTCCTTTCTAAATCCAGAGTTATTTAAAATTAAAAGTGACTAAACCTAGTGTTTTCTTTTCTAATTTTGAAGATCAAATTAATCAATACGAAAGTGCAGAGACTTGACCACGTGCATGTTTGGAAGCATGTTCCAATAACCTTGTAAAAAGGCACTTTCGGACGTTAAATATAATTTTGGATAATGTTCTTTTTGTGTGTATCTTTAGCCTAGAAGCACTTCTAAAAAAAAAGACTCGATAATCCAAACGTTTATACCTCCGTATAGGGAATAAAAAAACAATTCTTTTTCCTTCAAAAAGACGTGCAAACACGAGGATGATAATAACAGTGAATGGTGAAGACCCAAATGGATAAAATCAATGAAACGAAGAATAAACAAAAGACATATTACATTACCAGTCGCTTAGTTAACTTTCTGCTAGCATTACTCTTTCTCCTGGCCATACCAAGTGCCAACTTCTTCCACGTTACCGTTTCTGCTTCTGAAAATTCACACGTTCATAAAGGTGAAAAGGAAAAGCATATACGCAAACACAATATAAAGAATGAAAGAGAAAGAAGCGATGAGAGTATAAGACAGATTTTTACAGTTTCTACACATTGGAATGTGAAAATGGGAGAAGGGTGATGAAAAGTACGTAGAGTGAATTTGAAACGCCAATTTGTTTTTATAGGGAATGATTTGGGAATTTGGTCACAAGAAAATTGGTGGCTACACTTCTTCCAAACAAGCCTTCACTGGGTAGCTCTGCGGCACCCTTAAATGCTACTCTCCTTTCTTGGGTATTAAGAAAGAATTGGTTCTTTTACATATATGTATAATGACTCTTTTTTCTCTGAATTTTGATATGAATAGAGGCTAAATAATTTAGTGATTATTTTTAAGAAATTTTTTAAAAAAAGTTTAACCTAATTTATATAATTCCATTTTTACTTGTGTTTAAAAAAGTTTTTTTTTTCAAAATAACTGATTATTTTTAAGAGGAAAAATCTTCCTTGAAAATCTTTCTTAACAATTGTTGTAAATATATTGGGGAATTTTTTTTCTCTTGAATTGGTGGAATGGTTTTTTGTATTTGCTTTAATGAAGCACTTGTAATTTCACACTCTTCTATACAATTTTTTAATATGACAATTTTCCCCTTTTACTCTTTATTTTTCATATTTAACAATATATGACTTTTGGGTTCCATATTTTCTTTTTAAATAAGTCAAAGTAGATAGATAGTATGCAAAGAAACAATAAGGATTTATAATGTTAAGATATTGTCTATGTGATGGAAAATATTTAAGGGGATTTGCTAGTACTTAGAGAAATACACAAGAAAAATTAAATAATAACCAAATTTAGAAGAAATTTATTAATTAATAATCAAATTTAGAAATTCATTAAATAATAATTAAATTTAAAATAAATTTATTAAATAATAACTAAATTTAGACCAAAAATAATTAATTATTGTATTAACTAAATTAGATACTATTTTAGAGACTAGAAAATTATTACTATCTAAAGTGATTTTTATAATTGATAAAAAAAATATAAAATAATTTTTAAATTAGCTATTAAAATCTTAACTACTAATATTTTAGATTCTAAATTGGTTTCAATTATTCTTTTGGAGACTAATTTAGAATCTAAAATATTAGTTGATAAAACATTGGTACCTAATAGTTAGACACTGATTTACAAAACCACTTTATAAAATTTTATTAGTAAGAGAAACTACTTTAGATATCAATAATTTTTTTAGTCTCTAAAATAGTGTCTAATTTAATCAAATAGTAACTAATTATTTTGGCCTCTAGAATTAGTTGCAATTTGATATTTTTTTTAGTGAAAAATAATAGAGAGAAATAATAATAAAGATAAAGTATAATTTAAAAAACAATTAAATAGATTGAAGAAGTGGAAAGTTGGTTCACCTCTTCTTCTTCTTCTTATGGCTAAATCAAATACTCCAACAAATTAGGAGTTTAGCTACTTTGTGAAAAAATTTATAAACTTAACTTATATTATAAAATCACTGTTGTTATTATTTGTCTATAATAATTATCTCTACTCAAAAATTAAATAAATATTTACTTATAATTATTATAATTATGAAGAAGAGAATCAAGGTTATAAATAGACATAAAATCTATAACCATAGAGAGATAATAATAATAATAATAATAGTAATAATAATAATATATTATCATTACTATTAATATTTACTATTAATAATAATATTATTAATATTAATATTAATAATAATAATAATAATAGTATTAATATGAATAATAATATATACTCAATAACAATATTAATATGAATAACAGTATTAATGTTAAAAATAATAATATTAATACTAATAATTATAATAATAATAGTAAAATTATTAATAATAATCATAATAATATTAATAATATTTTTTCCCACAGATTTTAATGACAAATTACCATATTATAAAATTCATAACTCTGTTGATAAAATTATGAGGGTAATTGTATTTTATTGACGAATACAAATTTGGGAATAATAATGCAGTGTTTCTAGGAATAATCTATATGTAAAATTAGAAATTTATTGTAATGTTTACAGACAAAAAAAAACTGTAATGTTCACAGACAAAAACAAAACTATATTAAATTTTTTTATGAAGAGAAAACCGAACTTTCATCACGGTTTAATTGATTTTATAAGTTATCTATAATAGTTCCAAATTTTAATAAAAAAAAATTAAAAGTTTATGATGATCTTCAAAAGCTAAAACAAAAAGTTAGAAAATTTTGAGAAAAGGTTATCCTATTTTTGAAGTGGTAATGAAATTATTTAAGAAAAAACTGAATTACACCTCCCTAGATCCTGGAGATAAGGGTGTGAGTGGAGAATCCAAAAATTGTAAAACTATCACTTTTCTACCTAAAATACTACCAACTTACTAACATAAGATGAGTGGTTGCCAAAGGATTGAAGAATAAAGATGTGATTTTGCATTCTCAATGTACTATTCACACTCATGATATTATAACCAATATGAATGTGGAAGTTGTTCATAACTTCACTATGATTGATAAAGGACTATAATACTAGGTGATAAGGTATAAGGATATCTTTATGCTAAGAGTTGTTGTATGAAATTATTGAACAAATAGATTAATACATAATAAAATGTATATTTTAATTAATATTTTTTTAATTATTGATCTTAAAATGTTTAAATATTAAATTGATTCATAAATAAATTCTGAAGTAAAATTCATAATACAAATTTGTCTTTCCAATTCTACCATTCAATAGTATTTTTTATTCTTAATTCTAATAAACATAGAGTTCACACCACAAACACTTAGCACTAGTGTAAAATGAAGAAAATAATGTTCTTTATTTAGTGTGGTTTTGCGCTTACACATATTTGTAAAAAATTCAGTGACATTTTTAAGATTATGTTGATTTACAAGTGCGGCTATTTGAAAAGCCGCATTTGTAAATCAAAGCGTTTGGATTTACAAGTGCGGTTTTAGCGATAACCGCACTTGTAAATCAATGTTTGATTTACAAATGCAGTTTTACTTAATAGCAGCATTCGTAAATGTGATTTACAAATTCGGTTTTGGTAATAGCCGCATTTGTAAATCACATATACGAATGCGGCTATGGTAATAGCCGCATTTGTAAATGTTATACCCCTAACCTTGTCACCTGATTCAGAAACATATGTATATGTTTCTGAATCAGGTGACAAGGTTAGGGGTATAACATTTACAAATGCGGCTACTAGAAATAGCCGCACTTATAAATAGTATTTACAAATGCGGCTATATAGCATTTGTATCTCTTTGATTTACGAATGCATGTTGGTCAAATGCGGCTCTATAGTCGCATTTGTAAATGTAAAACAACCGCTCTTGTTTAGCATTTCTATGCTAGTGGAACCACACCCGACTAATAAAAGTCAATATCTTAAAAAATACTTCTCCAACATTTTATTTAAAAGCAAAATAACCATTTTTTTCCAAAAAAACTAACAAAAAAGAAAAATGTATATTAATAGTGTAAAACAACTTTATATTGTTATTCAATTAAAGAATATCATCTATGATATAAGTGTACTGATTTTTACCATAATTATTTTAAAAATCGTGACGATTACTAATAGTTTAACCGCTTTTTAGCATTTATACTATTTAGCAATCAATATTTATGAAGAAAACAACATATTTAAGTTTCATTTTATGAAATATAATCTTTTAAAAATCATGTTAAAAAAATGTGGTTGAGATCATAAGTGTCCGTAGTTATTGTGATGTCTAATATGATTTTTTTAAAACTATGTTTTATATATATATATATATATATATATATATATATATATAATATCTTAAAATTTGATCATATGTTAATTGTTTACCTTTTCTTTCACCATAAATAATGTTTTAAAATCATTTTGGTTAACATATTCCAAACCTAGTTCTAAGTAGAATATGGAATGAGACCTATGTAACACAAACACGGATACAAACACTGACATGACACGGACATACGTATAATATCTAAAATGTAGGACACGGGAACACAGATCTATATATTATATAATTATGAATTATATGAATTGATAATAAATATTTATGTGTACAAGTATGTTTCAGATTTTTTTTGGAGCAAAAAATTGTTTTTCATGTCTGGTTCAAAAGAATTTGTTCCTTAATTTTATAATCATAATAAAATTTTATACAATAAATTTGAGTTTTTAGAAAATTATTGTATTTTTTTTAAATCGTGTTAGAATTTTAAGAAATTCAATAAATATTTGTTTAAATTGAACATTTTATTGATAAGTGTTTTGAGTGTGTACGAGTGTCAGCATCGTGTGTCTTACACGAATATGTCATTTAATAGAAGTGTAGAAGTATCCGAGTCTCATGTATGGAGAAATCAAGATAAATTTATATCTAATTCAATATTATAAAATCAATTTGAAAGGTGAAAAATCTTACCACATAGAATCTTCATAAATTTTTACATTATAAAATTAGTTTTAGGGTACACTTCCTTAATTATAAACTACACCGTTACAAATGAAAAAACACAGTGATTATCCTTGTAATTTCCCCAACTTGATGCCATTCAAACAAAAATAGAAAAAGGAAAAACTGTTATTATAGTTGGTCCAAACTGGAATTGGACCTTGTGGTATACTTTGCCACAAGTTGAGCAAAAGAAGAAAACTTGTCCTCTAGCAACCTTGCTGGGGAATCATACTCCTCAATAAGTCCTGCAACAATGTCCAATCAAATAATCAACACATGAACACTAAAGTGATTTAAGTTCTAAGAAGAATGTAACATTAAAGCCTTTTCTCACCTTCATTAAGTAGTAGAATCATATCACTGTTAATGACAGAAGTTATCCTATGGGCAATTGTAATGACTGTGCAATCAGAAAAATATTGCCTAAGAGTTTGCTGAATCAAATTATCTGTAGCTGTGTCAACAGATGCAGTAGCTTCATCTAGCACCAAGACCCTACTCTTCTTAAGCAGCACTCTACCAAGACACACCAATTGCCTCTGGCCCATACTCCAATTCTCTCCATCTTCACAAACTGCAGCATCCATTTTAACAATAGATTCATTCAAGGAATAGATGAAATACACATTAGAAGAGCTTTTGTGGTGGACTAAAGATATAGTCAGATTATATAAATGGTCACAAAATTCACCCAATTTTGTAAAGTTAATAGTGTGGAAAACTTTTACACTATGAATGTCATGTTTATGTTTAACAAATTTAGAAGACAAACCTGCAGAGTCTAGTTTTCCTTCTTTCCTTCTGACTTCATCTCCAAGTTGACACTTATCAAGGGCCTACATAAGAGAATTCCAATGAGTAAAGGAACTGCCAAGAACAAAACCAAGTGAAGTGTTTTGGATAGAATCTAGTCTCTTCTTGTGTGACAACGGAAACCAACCCACCTCCCAAATTTGTTCATCTGTGTACTCTTCAAGTGGGTCCAGATTACTTCTCACAGTACCTTCAAACATGGTTGGATCCTGAGGGATAATGCTCAGTCTAGACCTCAAATCATAAATTCCAATGGATGAGATGTTGATGCCATCAATCATAACTCTCCCAACAGTGGGCTCAACAATTCGGAATAGTGTTTGTATGAGAGTTGATTTGCCACTTCCTGTTCTCCCAACAATTCCAGTTTTAAGTCCTCCATGAAATGTGCATGTAAAGCCATGCAACACAAATGGCATATGTGGAGCGTAACGTACCTTCATCAAGTGTATGTCATCATTATAAACGTAGCAAAAAAATAAAGCACTAACATACAAGCGAAATTCTTTTTTGTTCAGAAGCTAACTTCAAAATATAAGAGGATAAAAACAACTTGGCTCAAGTTTGGTAAATCAACAACAAAAGGAAAACACAATAAAATGCAAACATATTAAGAAGTCCAATTACCTGCAAGTTGTGAATATCAATCTTGCCACATGATGGCCAAGAATCATGTGGCCGGTTTTCTTCTACAAGAGGAGGCTCACTAGGAATGGAAGTATACTGAAGAATTCTTTCCACTGATATAATTTTGTTCTCCAAGCTGCAAAGTTCCCATATCATCCATGATTGTATAATGTTCAGATTAAGGCCATAGGTTACAGCTAAACCAGCAATACCTTCAAAAGCAAGAAAAAGAATGTGCCACGATTATGGTCTAGTGCTCCGTTATGAATACACACTTTGGATTGGTAAACAAGATCGTTGGATTTGAGTTTATACCTGAGTCTATGAATCCATGTGGAATAGATATCAAGAATATCAAGCAAAAGGCAAATGTGATAGAAGACAACATATCTAATCGGAAGCACAACCATTCCATAGCAGCAGCATTGTTGAACTTGGGGCGAGAATATCCATCTATCAGTTTCATATTTGTTTGCTGAAATCCTGGCACCTGATCAAAGCTCCTGATGGTTGATGAACCTGATATTGTTTCAGCAAAGTGCTGAATGACAGGAGCGTTGCATACCCCAACTAAACGTGATAGTTCCCGGGCTGATGGTAAATAATATTGCTGATGAATTGTAGGTTTTTAAGATGTCAACACACAACATGATAAATAAATTTTGCAAATGATCCAGTCACACCTTAATATCCTGTCATCAAAGACAACATGGTGCAAAACAAAATACCTGATACCAGATGTTGATTGCTATAACAGGAATAAAGACAATGAAAACCTGCCATGCAACTTGAGACATTACTCCTACAATTCCAAGAACATGGACCACAGAGGAAGCAAATGATCCAGTTTGAAAAGGAATGTCTATATCCACTGCACTTTGATCGGTAGAAGCCTGAAAGGAGCATATAATTTATTCATTTCGTCCTATTAACATTGAAAAGTGAAGACAACCAACAAAATTGATGTGACTAATAGTTAATTAATCAATGGTTCTCGAAAATATATTAAAGATTCATATAGTCTTCTCAAAATCATAACAAATGAAATGGATAGTGTGACATCCATAGTTAGTTCGACATACCCTATTAAGGATTCTCCCACTTGGAGTGGCATCGAAAAATGACATGGGAGCACGGAAAATGCTGAAATGCATGTTGTTGAAGAGTGAAGTAGCTGTCTCATAACCAGTTGTGGCAACAAGTGTTGCTCTAGCAAGGACACAGATAGAACTTCCTATGGCCAAAGCTACATATACAAGTATAAGGGCACTTCCTCCAACAGGTGGCTCAACATCAGTTGAGACAGGAGTTGCCCAAGCCATCCAATAGTTGCTTCCAATTTGAAGAAGTTGAAACAAAATTTCAGCCAACAGTATGAGTGGTATAAGTGCTCCTCCATATGTTGTTGTTACATATTTCCAATAAACTGAAAACCCAACTTTACCTTTCTCTCTTTCTTCTTCTTGGATAAGCTGGCCTTTTGGATCACATTTGTTATCTTTTCCACCATTTTGCTCATTTTTCTTTACTTCCCTTTCTTCAATACCGTGAGAAACAACGAAACTTACATCCTCTTGTGATGTACTTGTTGTATAAGACGCTTTCCCTCCATCTATTGAATCAAGTGCAGACAAAGCTTCTTTATGAGCACCAACAAGTTCCATAAAATCAGTGCCTGAGTTGAGCAGATCATTATATTTTCCACTTTGAATAATCTTCCCATCTTTCATGACCTAACAAATAAATCATATTCTGATGAGAAATGTGTAAAGAAGAAAAGCAAACTAAATAAATTAATGACAACATAATTCTGAGAATTGCTTACCAAAATAAGGTCAGCAGCAGGTAAGAACTCTACTTGATGAGTAACATAAACCACTGTCTTTGAACTTAAATGGTCGAGTAAGCATTCCTGTCATATACATAAAATGAAAAGGCTCATTTACCTAAATACTGATACAATGGCCATGCTACATTCAGAACATTTGACAAATTCTTGAGAAAGTTTCTACTTTATAATACATACAAAGAAATACAATAGAATAATAACACACTACATTACAAATTACAGTAGAAAATGAGTTACCTGAAAGAGATGAGATCCTGTGTGAGCATCCACAGCACTAAACACATCATCAAATAGATATATATCAGCATCATGGTATAGAGCACGAGCAATTTGTATTCTTTGTTTCTGTCCACCACTCAAATTTATCCCCCTCTCTCCTATTATAGTCTGATCTCCAAATGACAGAATATCTAGATCCTTCTTTAGGCAACAAGCTTCAAGAACCTTCTCGTACCTTTGCCTTTCCATGTCCTTGCCAAACAATATATTATCCTCTATCGTGCTACTTTGTATCCATGATGACTGAGCTACATAGGCCTTTGTTCCACATACCTTCAAAATCCCTGATTTCTTGGGTACTTCTCCTAATATACAAGAAAGCAAAGTTGACTTGCCTGATCCAACACTACCACAAACAGCAACCCTCATGCCATGAAAAACTCTGAGATTTATGTTTTGCAATGTTATACTAGGGGAAAACGAATCCCAAGAGAAATTCCCATCAACTACTTCAATAGCTACATTAGAACTACCTTGTGGAAGCTTCTCCACAACATCAAATACAATCTCATCCAGACGAAGGAAAGATGCAATCCTGTCAAGAGAAACCTTGGTCTGTGCCATCATTGAAATTGTCTCTGGAAGATTATAAATGGGTTCTTGGAGAATCTGGAATGTGGCTAGTGTAGACAGTATCTTCCCTGACTCAAGGGGGATCCCTCCAAGTATAGAAGTACCAAAAGTAACCACTGACACAAACGCTGGGGCACACCAAAATACAAATATGATCATGGCTAACGAGTACATAACTTTTTTTAACCAGCCTTGCTCGATCTTTCTGAGTTCGGTTATGTTAGACAAAAACTTCATTTCCCATCCTTGTAGTTTGAGAATCCGCATGTTCCTCAAAATCTCAGATGTTGTTTTCATTCTTGCATCTTTTGACTCCATCAACTTGTTATGAAACTTCTCTTGGATTGAACCCAGGGGAATGTTTGCCCACATTACAATGAGAATTGCAACAAGGCCAGAAATTGAAGCAAGCCCAAGATTTCTATACAAAATCAACAAGGCTACTATAACCTGTAGAACTACTAACCACAGATCATGTAGATGCCAACTGAACTCACCAACTTTTTCTGCATCAACTGTCATGAAGTTGATTATTTCCCCAGTAGTGTGACCCTGCTTGGATTGAAATGAAAGATTTAAAATTTTATTATATATGATAGTCACAAGCAATGCTCGCATTCGTATTCCTACCTGCTGCAACCTAAAAAACCAGTGCCTCTTTGTGAGGCCCTCCAAAAGCTTTGCCACTAAAAATGCAGTCACCAATATAAGGCCCTCGTGCTCAAATTTTCGTTGTCCGTTAAGGAATTGAACAAAACCATCAATAAGATAGGGACCAACAAAAGAAGCCAAAGTGTTTAGCAATGCAAGTATGGCTGTGAAAATAATTTCTTTCCAGCTTGAGAATACTAATGACTTCACTAACATAAGTGTGGTCACTGTGTTAACAGCTCCACATTGTGCCTCAAGCCTATCCCTAAAAGTTGGAAAAGCTCCAGTTAAACTGTCTCTTTTGTCAAGTTGGGGGACATCCTCAAGGTCTAAAGACTTCTTCCTGCCAACAGTAATTAGAGGACCAATCCAAGAGAAGGTAAGAAGGCCAAATATTCCAGCATTAGAGTAAGGTGTAACAGTGTCACCCCCCTTGGTCTCTTTTGACCCAAACACATCACCTCTTGAGTCAGCATCCAAAAGAGATTCTTGAAAAGTACTATCTCCTACTCCACTCTCATTTTTTACAAGCAAGTCCAAGTAAAAGAAGAATAAACACGCACACACAGAGAAAGCATCAGAAACTAAGCTCTGAATGGACAAAGCAGAATGCTTTTTTTCATAGAGAGCAAAGTCCACTATAAAGCAATAGCCGGAAACAGAGAGGAAAAGGACGCACCAAGCTCTGAAGAAGAATGGTAATCTTCTTTCCCTTGAAATGAAGAGTTCCATGTGCAAGCAAACACCACCAACACCCCAAGCAACTGTTTTGAGCAGAAAATCCAAAAGGGTCGCAAGCTTTTCTTCTGACCAACCATTTTTATACCAACAAAAGTAATCAAACAAAAAGAGTAGAAGATTGAAAGCCGAAACAAGTAGGGAACAAAGTGGAGCCTTAGCAAACAAGGCATTAGTAATGTTCTTTGTAGAACGTTCTCTGGTTCCAACTGCGACTTTCCTCCACAGCAGCGACACTAAAAGCACCACCAATAACAGTAGATGAAGGAAACCAGAAAAGCCATGCAAGAAAACCGGCTTAACTAAATATCTCAGAAAACTACTGCCAAGGTGTCTAAGAGTAAGAGAATGGAGTGATGAGACAAACAACATCATGAATGTACAACAGCTGATCTAGAAACAATAACAAGGAATTTCAGTTTGTTGGGGAACCTTGCAAGGATTCTGAGAAATGGATTGGTAATGAAGGCATTCTGGTTATGGACGACAATGAAGTTATGGTCAATGAATGAAAACAAGATATGAAGGAAAGAGCAAGAAAACAAGAGAAAATGGAGGCTATATTTTCCAGGAAACACGGGTGAAAATTATGAAAGTGATAGTGAGAAGAAAGGCTTGATCCGCAGTGAGCCACGATGAATGACACATTGCACATGATCTGAATAAAAGTTCTGAAGTGTAAATTAAATGCAGTTACCATATTAAATAAGTAAGGAAAATATCATATACAACTCTTAATGCAATTCTTTAAGGTGTGATGAATATATTTAAAAATATTTAAATAATAATATTGAAAGTTGTAAGATTATAAAAAATTTAGATTATTATTTCCCATTAAATGATTTATAAATCATTGCAGTTCACCAGTGCACATAAATTTTAATGTTTATATTAAATGGCACTGCAAAATCTGAAGCACGTGAAACAATATTTAATTTAAAAACAACTTAATTTATAAATTATTAAAATAATTCTAGATCAAACAGAATGTCACTTTTCTCGTACACATTCATTAATTCAATGTTTATAATTTATTCAGAAATGTAATTGCCATGTTCTCACTTCTTTTATACACATTTATTATGCTTGTTTGTAAGGGAAGGAAAAGAGATGAAAGTGAGAGGAAAATTTTGTTGTTTAAATGTATAGAAATTAATTACATTTGAGTGGAAAGATATTACAAGATATAATTGATGTAAATAAAATAAAACTAATTGCATTATGTATTTATTTACCTAAATATTCTTAACATAAAATTGTTAAAGAATTGAATTTAAATAAAGATAAATGTTGATATATGAATGTAGATATGTATTACTTTATATTTAAATAGAAAATTGTAAATAAAAAATAATATTTTTTCATACAACTCAAATTATGATGTTAATTATATAATTTTATTTTTAATTGATTTTTGAAATTTTCATATGCGAAGTATTTGTATAATTTGAATTAAAATTACGAATAATATGTACTAATAGAAGTTGGTATTGATTGTTATTGCTTGAAAATTGTAATTGAAGAAAAAAATTCACTATAGACATTTTTGCACGTAGTATATTATTGTTCCAATATTTGTAACCCTTTTTATTTTTTATTTTAATTTTTGTATACAAATTTTCTTGTTTAACGATTTCTTTATTTTATTTATTTTAGAAATTGAGTTACTATTTAACTTATTTAGTTATGATTTGAATTATTAGACTTGTTTGGTTAATTCATTTTTCATACAAAATTAGTTATTAATTAAGATTTTTTAGCATTTTTTTTTCAAAAAAAATCAGTCACCTTTTGAATTGATAAATCACATACTAACATTTACAATTAGTGTGCTTTTGTTCTTTTGTGACTTTTCTATTTCATTTTTTATTTATTCTCTATGACATTAATTACTGCTTTAGGATATTATTTATTTTATTTATATGAATTCAGTTATTGTTTTAATTAGTTTAATGATATAGTAATGACACTACAAGACAATCATGAAATAGAAAATAATTTTTAGAGACCAAAATAATTAGTTGCAATAGTAACTAAATTAGAGACATTTTAAAAACTAAAAAAAAATATTGGTTTTTAATATTGTTAAATAGATGTATCTAATTAGCAACCAAGATTTTAGAAACCAAATTTAGAAACTAAATAATTGGTAATTAAAACATTGGTTGCTAATTAGATACCAATTTAAAAACTATTTAATAATAATAGAATTTAGAAACCAATTTAGAATTAATTCAACATCTGAAAATGTAGTGTTTTGTTTTTTTTATCAGCAAATGTACAGTGTCTTAATTGTTGCTTGAATGTTTATCGTACATACTTACAATTCTTATAAACTTTGTTTTTTTTTTTCTTCTTGTTGTTTTCCTATAATAATAACAGTAAATAATCAACAACTAAATATAAAAATTAATAAATAGAATTATATAACTTTTTATTTATTTCTATATATTTTTTACTTAATTTAAACAGTTTTATTTTTTATTCTAACTTTTTTACAGTCCTTCACTTCTCATCATATTGTTGAAAACATTAATAAAATGGATAGAGTTAGGTACAGTTATTGCTGAAGATAATAATAATCCCTGATATATGGATGTGAAATATTTGTGAACTTTCACGTATGTAGTGAAATACAAGATGTAAAATTATGAACACATTTATGCATTTGTATGGCAGGTAGTTAATACATGATGGGACAGATGATAAAAGAGGACGAGAGTACAAGAAACTCAGTTTTTGTTTGACTTATAAAGAAAAGAAATAGTGACAAAGAAAATAAAAAAGAATATTATTATTTGAATGAGAGAAAACAAAAATTAAATAAAAAATGAAAAAATTGTATGGTATCATAACCATTTTCAGTCTATCGTAGCGAGTGTTTGTTGGGCCTATTGTGTCACTTGCTATTTGAGGACCACCCATAATATGTTAATATGTTGTTTCACGTACGAGCTGTCACTCTCGGCGTGAGGAGATGTGTTGGAGATCCCACATCGACTAGAGATAAAAATATTTCATTGTATATAAGTTGGTGCAAATCTCACCCCATGAATTAGTTTTATGGGATTGAGTTAGACTTAAAGTTCACTTTATAATATAATCAAGTGCTAGTTGTATCAAGTGATGATGTATCAATCACACCAAAAAATTGCCTTTGATCCATACTCCAATGTTCCCCATTCTCAGTATTAATTTGTAACACATGCTTCTGTAATCCATACAACAATGTTCAATGTTTTGAGAAGTTACACCTATGGCACACATAGAGTCTCATATATTTGTAAAATAATTTAGTATGTATAATTAGAACTAAAAACACAATATCTTTATCGTATCAAATTAATTGATAATTGTTGCGTTTTTTCTTACAAATTTATCTAAAGAGATCTATTTTTAAAAAAGAATTATAAAAATGAGTAAATAAAATTTCATGTTTTTAAATACGATTTTTATTTATTATTTTTTATTATCAATGAAGTCATATGCATAATACATACCTTTTGCTTTTAAATTTTTTATTTTATCTTTTAGACTCTGTTTGGATTAGGGAGGGGATGTATGAGGATTTGAGATAGTGGATATGTGAGGATGTGTGAGGAAAGTGTGAAGAAAGTGAGGGTGTTTGGATTGGGGTAGGTTAGGAGTTTGTAAGTTATGTGATTGTTACGAGAGAATTTTAATTTTTTTTAAATGTGTGAAATGTTACTTTACATATTAACCCTTGCCTATTAAAAAAATTAATAACAAAATGAGTTATTTTTGTTTAAAAATGAAAAACTTTCACACATTTCTTAGATTTAAAAATTATAATTAAAAAAATATATGTTAAATGTAAATATGTATAATATAAAAACTATAATTAGAAAAAAAAATATGTATTCAACAAATTAAATAAAAACAGAACTTCAAGTAATAA
>Ga0123342_1004516_pt1 | contig 21137 bp, 17 predicted proteins | sample Turbeawhitnodule_FD_89960 | JGI IMG/M metagenome (GOLD analysis project Ga0123342, IMG submission 89960) | Root nodule microbial communities of legume samples collected from Mexico - Turtle bean Mexico white nodule | ecosystem: Host-associated > Plants > Roots > Nodule | place: Mexico: Nepantla...
CCCTCATAAGCAAAGAGTTCTCCCCAAGGGGAATAAAAGCATATATTGGTATATGTTCTTCCTTTACTCTTACTCATGCTGACTTACTTGTATGCTTGTTGAACTTCTCCTATTTTTCTTGCAGACAGTATGTTGGGTAACCTTGACAAGAAAGACTTGGTAGCTAGAGCTAAGAAGATGAAGGCAGCTTCCCAAGCTCTCCCCACTGAAAACCTGAAGCTAAAAGTTATTGCTAAGGCCGCCCCTGCTCCTACTAACGACGAGGAGACCTACTATGGACCGGTCTTCAAAAGGAGACGAAAGGCCGCCATTGAACCCTCTAAGTTTTCAGTCTCAGACGGGTGAACACCTTCACCGCAGGCTCCTCTGCCAAACCCACATCCTCCTCACGACATGGTGGTGGTGCATGAGGGCGATGGCACAAGTGCTCCAGAGGAAGGATTGTGGGATCCCAACTTGGATGCCCCTTTCTTCCTCGAGAAGATCCTGCTGCCCACCAAGACCAAGGAGAAGCTGGAAGGCCTAGAGCAAGACCACTTGGTGGAGCAGGCTATGAGGCAACTGGGACAAGCCTTAGCCACAAACTGCCTAGCCATTTCCAATCTGAGGGAGTGGAAAGGATCGATCAAGAGGAATTCTCACGAGTTCATCGAGCTCTTGCAATAGGTTGAGGATCTCAAGCAAGAAACATCCAGACTTCATGAAGAGCTATAGCGATCACAACAAGAAGCTAATGCCCTCCTGACTGAAAAGTCCAAGGAGGCCTTAGAACTATCCAACAAGAACGTGGAGCTCCAAGCCAAGGTGGAAAGGCTAAAGCAGGAGCTGGCTAAGAAGGATGAGGAGCTTATCAAGAAGGGCGAGGAGATGGTGAAAGAAAGGGAAACCCTTACTGATGCTGCTACAAATTCTTACATGGCAGGCTTTGAAGATGCCTTCGCTCAAGCCTCAGGAATCTACCCTGAGATGGATTTCTCCCAACTCGGCTTGGGCAAGACAGTGGTGGATGGGAAACTTGTGGTTGAATAGCATCCCCTTGTAATCAACTGCCTTTTGCGGCCCTCTGAACAATTTCAAACTCTTTAATATCTTGTATGTACATTAATTTACTTATTTAACTTCTTTAGTTCTAGCACACCTTGACTAATATAATGCATGCCTTGGTAAGAATCGGCTAACATAGATTTAACATCTAGGGGTAATATAGCTAATTACCTTAACAACATAATGCGTCAACCAAATATGGGAAATCACAATGCTCCTGTAGAGCTAACCTGTGTATGACTCATTCCCTTTGACCACGAAGAATGTTTTACCTGCTCGGGTGTTGACTAATCACATGAGCAAGCATCTGGTCCTTCTATCTCGTTATGCTTAGAAGAACCACTGGATTTCCGAGCATAATCTCCTCCAGCATAGAGGATGGCTTGAGCCTCTGACTAGGGTGCCATTCCCCCCTTCGAGTCTGCTCTTTAATGATTTTCTTAGCGCACCTGACTTCCTCTACTTGGAGTATTTGACTTGGGTGTTGTCTTACACACCAAATCTACTCGTCAATGAATTTGGTTGGAGTATCTGACTTGGGTGTTGGCTTACATGCCAAGTCTACTCTTAACACCATCGTGGTGCATTGCTACCCTACCGGGTTATCCTTAGATCTGTCTTCAGAGCGCCCAAGCTCGGGTGGTTTCATCAACGTTGAGGTGGGTCGCATAAACTTAGGAACGCCTGAACTTAGAATCTTATTGAGACTAGGTCGTCTTTCCTTATAGTACATACTTAGGCCACCTGTTCTCAGAGCCTTACCGAGACAGGTCGTCTCCCCTGACTTAAGCCAAACAATCTTAGTTATGGCCAAACGTGATTTAGGGCACCTGAACTCATAATCTTATTGAGAAAAAGTCGTCGCATCTAAATCACCATAAACATCAGAACACCTAGGCTTGGCATCTTACCAAGAAAAGGTCGCCTTACTTGAAAACAATTCGCGCAGAACACCAGCTTGGTTATTCTTACCAAGGCAGGTCGCTTTACCTGACATTAAACAATCACAATTTCAGGACGCTTGAACTTGGAATATTCCCAAGGGTACAATTTCTTCTTGCGCTTAGAGTATCTGACTTGGGTGTCGGCTCACACGCCAAGTCAACTCTTTTAACGACTTTGGTTGGAGTATTTGACTTAGGTGTTGGCTTTCACGCCAAGTCTACTCTTCAACACCGAGGTAGGTTAGCTTACCTGCCCTCGGCCAAACAATCTTAAGCCAATTCAGGGTACCTGGACTTAGAATCTTACTGAGAAGAGGTTTCCCCATCTAAATTGTACGAGTGTCGAGTCACCTAGGCCTGGAATCTTACCAGGGGAATAGGTCGCCTCGTTTAATAATCAACCATGCACACGTGGCGCTTACTCGGATAACTCATCGGTCAATTCGCCTTATTGTGTGTTAAGAAAGAATCCTGACAAATCATCTTTCAAGAACAATTTTTCACTGGGCGACCTCATTAAAAAAACCTCGTAAGGAAAAAAGAGTGTCCCCTTAATTATTCGAATTGTTCATAGAAGATTGAAAAAAATATATCAACTGAAATAAAACTTGAGGTTAGCCTCATTCCACGTTTGGGGTATGGTTCCACCCTCTAGAGTTTTGAGTCTGTAGGCTCCGTTTCTGAGTACCTCCACCACGCGGAATGGGCCAGTCCATTTGGGACCCGACTTATTCTCCAACTGGTAAGGGTGAGCCTTTTGCATTACTAGGTCGACGATTTGGAACTGCCGAGGTCTCAACTTGGACTTTTGCTACATCTCCACTCTTCTCCTCAGGGCTTCAGCTCTGACGAGTGCTTGCTCTCACACCTCGTCAAGTAGATCTAGGTTTACCTTCCTTTCTTTGTTAGATTCTTCTATCACGAAGTTCTGGAATCGTGGCGAGCTCTTCTAAATCTGTATAGGGATCATGGCATCTGATCCGTACACCAAACTGAAGGGCGTCTACTTCGTGGTGGATTGTGGAGTGGTGTGGTAGGCCCACAAGATTCGAGGCACCTCTTCCACCCAGGTCCCCTTAGCTTTCTCCAACCTCCTCTTTAAACCTCTAAGCAAGACTCTATTGGCATACTTGACCTGACCATTCGTCTGAGGATGCTCCACCGAGGTAAACACTTGTTTGATCCCGAGCTCTGTGCATAGCTTGCACAACTGCTGACTTCCAAACTGGGTACTGTTATCCAACACCAAGTTTCTTGGGACCCCAAAATGAAAAACGATGTTTCTCCATACGAAGTGCTGAACCCTATGGGCGGTATCTGCGCGACTGGTTCAACTTCTATCCACTTGGTGAAATACTCAATCGCCACCACTAGGTACTTCATATGACGAATCGCCAAGGGGAACAAACCTAAGATGTCTATTCCCTAAGTATGGAAAGGCCAGGGGCTATGTATTGATCGCAACTCTTCGGGGGTGCATGATGCCAGTCAGCATGCTTCTGAAATTGCTTGCATCGCTGTGCATACCTCATGCAGTCCTCCCTCATAGTCGGCCAATAGTATCCTGCCTTGACAACCTTCAGGGAGAGAGCTCTCCTTCCAACATGGCTTCCACAAATGCCATCATAGAGCTCTGCCATGATTCGGATACACTGATCCCCACTTACACAGATGAGGACGGGATGGGTGTAGCCATGACGAAACAACTTTCCATCAATCAGGTTATATCTTCTTGCGTTTCTGATGTGAGTTGATTTTAGGTTGATTCATTAGGTGACACTTTTTTAGAATTAGGATCAAGATTCTTAAGCAATTAAAGTGAGTCATCTAAGGAAAATCCCCACTCGACATTAACTTAACAAGTGTTAAGTAGATATGAAGGTTCATTTCCAAAGATCCAAGTAAAAACACAAGTATAAGTGATGAATGAATGCTAAACAATGTGCGAAAACATGAACACAAGAACAAGGACAATTTAACAAATTAAAACAACAAACAAATAGATTGAACCGATTAGAATGATCAAAGAAGACATATGAACCGATTGGAATGAAGAATAAAGCAACACAACATATTTTGGAATTGAATGGAATGGAAAAACAAAATTCGAAGATGAATGATAGGAAGAACTTATGTGGTTGAAGCCATGGAAGGGAAGAACACGCCACTTGGAAGGTGATTGATCCAAGATAAGTGCAAGAGTTCCGCCACTAGAGAGCTTCCCAAACACTCACAAGATGAGACAAGATTAGGAGAAACAATTCTCACAACTCACATACAATTTGTGTATAGTAACTTTACTTCAAATTCATTCTTATTTTACATGAGCATAACACTTCTATTTATAGTGTGAGAGGGCTAAAATTAAAGTGGGAAAATTCAAATGAAACAAATTTGAATTTGGCGTCTATTCCAAGTCACAAGGGATGTGTGACTTGGTTTCTTACTTTGGCACCTCCTAAATCTACACCTACACCTTCTTTTAATGTCACATGGAAGGTGTGACTTATCTTTGTACATTGGCACCCCTTATTTCTATATCTACACCTTCCTTTATGTTCTACTAAAAAAATACTCAAAAGAAATTACAAAAAGAGACATCCATTGATGCTCATCTCCCAAAGCCTTGGCCTTGCTCCTAGTAATCCTTTGAAGCATGAAGGATGTTGAGCTCATGGGTTGGGCTTGGGATTCTTGGGCTTGGGCCTCATTTTGAGAAGACTAATAAGAAGAACTTCAAATTCTTTGGGCCTTGTCCATTTCTTCTATTGATGAAGTCTTTATTTGTGTGTTGAGATGACCCTTCAAATATAACATCCTTGGTCATCTTCATGTATTTTTGGGTCACATCAGTTTCTCTTGACCACCTTTGCTTTTGCGAGCTTTACCAAGATCATACCATCAGCAAGGTAACGCTGATATGGTATCATCCAGGTCTCTATTACGTCGACCTGAAAGACGTCCAACGATCCTTCTCCCGACAAGCCATATACACTTATCTTAGGAACCTTCAACGTTTCTTGTGTCAACAATCGATGCCTTCCTTTTATTGAGACGACCTCCAAGGTCTCCACATGAGTGACCTCTACTGCTCCATCTGCAGTGGTCCTGGGTGACTTTTGGGTCTCTTGAATAACTGACCTCTGTCGACCTCCCTTGCTTGAGCTCGCCAGCTTGGCTAGCAGGTCTGCTCGGGCATTTTGTTCCCTTGGGACATGCACCAGTTCGAATGTGGGGAAAGCTTCCCTCAGGAGTGTAACATACCTCAGGTATGACGCCATCTGTAGATCTTTGGCCTGGTTACCAACCGTGATTCACTTTTTACTAACAAACTTCGAGCGCCCAATTCTTTGGCCACCATCATCTCAACTATCAACGTTTCATACTCAGCCTAATTATTGTTGGCCTTGAAAGTGAATCTAAGGGCCTACTGGATCAACAGTCTATAAGGTCCCTCCAGAATGTCAGCATTGCTATCTTGCTGATTAAATGATCCATCCATGGAAAGGACCCACTGAAAGTCTCCACCGTCCACCTGGATGGCTTCTGAGGATAGCTCTACCACGAAGTCAACATATATTTGGCCCTTGATAGGCCCCCTGGGTTCGTACTAAATGTCGAATTCAGATAGCTCGACTTCCCAGCGTATCCGACCTGCTACATCAGGCTTTTGGAGGACCTTGTGGATTGGAAGATCGATCATTACGATCACAATGAAGCTCTGGAAATAGTGACGAAATCGCCGAGCTGCAAACACTACTGCCAAGATTGCCTTTTCGATGGCCTAATATCGTACCTCCCCTGCAACACCTTGCTCATGAAGTATATAGGCCTCTGAGTCTAATCCTGTTCTTTCACAATGACCGAGCTGATTATCCGATCTGTGATTGCAAAATAGAGACGAAGGGGAGTACCTAGTAGCGGCTTACAAAGGACAAACAGGCTGGCTAGGTACTCCTTCAACTTGACGAACACTTCTTCGCATTCGTGAGTCCATGTGAAGCGGTTGATCTTCTTCAAACACTAGAAGTAAGGGTGCCCCTTATCTCCTCCTGGTGATAGGAACCGGGACAGGGCGACCATCTACCCAGTCAGCTGCTGCACTTCCTTCACAGTGGCGGGGCTCCTCATCCCTATGATTGCTGCACACTTGTCCGGGTTCGCTTCTATCCCTCGTTCAATGAGCGGGAACCCCAAGAACTTCCCTGCCTTTACCCTAAACACACATTTTTTTGGGTTTAATTTTAGATTGTACTTAGCTATTGCAGTAAATAGCTCTTCCAAATCAACGACGTGTTGATCATTCTCTTCCGAGGTGACGACCATGTCGTCCACGTATGCTTGCACATTTTGCCCAATGATGGGGGCGAGAATCTTGTCCACCAACCTCTGATAAGTAGCGTCGACGTTCTTCAGCCCAAAAGGCATGACCTTATAACAATAGCTAGAGAGTTCTGTCATGAATGCGGTTTTGCTCTCATCACCGGGGTGCATGCGAATCTGATTGTACCCCGAGAAGGCGTCTAAAAAGCTCAGATGTCGGCAACTTGAAGCGCTATCCACCAAGGAATCAATGCTGGGCAACGGGTATGAATCTTTGAGACATGCTTTATTTAGGTATGTAAAGTCGACGCACATTCTCCATCTTCCATTGGCGTTCTTTACCAATACCACATTTGCTAGCCACTTAGGGTACTAGATTTCCCTTATGTGGCAGCTTTCAAGAGCTTTTGGGTCTCTTCTTTGATGACCAAACGTCTCTCTTCATTGAAATTTCTTCTCCTCTGTATTTCTGACTTGAATTTCTCGTCCATAGCAAGTCTATGGCACAAGAAGTCAGGGTCTATGCCGGGCATATCTGCAGAAGTCCATGCAAAAGCGTTCAAGTGCCTTGCTATCACCTCGACGATCTGATCTTGCATCTCCTGGCCTAGCGATGAGCCGAACTTGAACTTCTTCCCTTTAATCTCTTTCTTCTGAACCTCACTAGCAGGATCAGGTCGCCTTTCGCTGGTGGGTTTCGCTCAGGTGGTCGTATCAGGTCCATGTGCTTGGACGGTGACCGTACATACCCCCTTATGCTTTTTAGGCTATTTTCATAGCATTTCCTCGCCGCCTTCTGGTCAGACTTGATGACGATTACCCCTCCCTCAAGGGAGGGCAACTTCATATTCATGTGCCTTGTTGAGGCCACTACACCTAACCTGTTCAAGGAGGGCCTACCTAAAAGCATGTTATAGGCCGAAACAACGTTAACAACTAAATACTTGCTATTGATTGTGCGAGATGAGGTGCCATCTGAAAAAATCGTCCTCAGTTCCACATGCCCCATTACCTCCACCTGATCTCTAGCAAAAACCGAACAAGCAACCGTCATATGGTCTCAGCTGGTCAGGTGACAATTGTAATTTGTTGAATGTTACCCAAAACATCACGTCAGTCGAGCTCCCCTAGTCAATGAGAACCCTGTGTAGTCTTCTTCCCACGGTGACGACTGAGATCACTACTGGATCATCCTCATGTGGGACTACGTCTCCCAAATCAGCCTTTGTAAAGCAGAGATTGGGCTTGGCTGGCTGGTCAGACCCCCGTGCCTCTACTGTCATCACCTCCCTCGTGTACTCCTTACGTTTGGAGGCGGAACCTCCCCCTCCTGAAAATCCTTCTAAGATAGTATTAATCTCGTCGTGGACAGGTACCTCATGTCCTTGGTCTGTTGGAGGAAACTCCTCCTTCGACCCCTCCTGACTCCTTTCTAGATACTCTTTCAAAAAACCATATTTTATCAAGCTTGCTAACTGGTAGCCTAGGGTTATACAGTGCTCCACGTCATGCCCGAACGCTTTGTGGAACTCGCACCAGATCTCCTTGCACGGTTTGGGGGGAACCTCAGTTTGTTTTTCATCCCCGACATAGCCAACAACTCCTTGTATGTCATTCTGAAATTTGGTCGGAATGGCAGGTCATCTCTCGCCTTCGTCCTGGGTTGACTTTTCCTCGGTGCGTAAGATGCTCATCGTGCGTCTGACCTCTTCTCATTTACAGCTTCATGTACCCTCAGGGGTTGAGCTCGACTGCCTTCTTTGGGCTTGGCCTGCCCTGGGTACGTGCTACCGCGCTTCACTGTTACAGCTTCTTTCGCGACGATGTAGGCGATAGCTCGTCGTCGGATCTCCCAAAACGTCCTCGCCCGATTTCTGATAAGTGAGTCGCTGAATGGTCCTGACATAATCCCCTGCCCAAAGGCATGGACCATCAAGGCCTCATCCTGAGTCTGGAGCTTTACTACGAACACCGCAAACCTGTTCAAAAAATCCTTCAAAGGTTCTCCCTATCTTTGCTTCACACCAAAAAGGTCGAAAAGGACTGGCGATTGAGCCTGGTTAACAATGAATTGTTCCCTGAACAATCCACAAAATTGATTGAAAGAGGTGATGTGACCATTTGGGAGGCCAACAAACCACTGTAATGTCGTGTATGTGAACGTGCCCATAAAAATCTTGCAATGCATAACATTCGTTCCTCCTGAGATCATCATCTAGGCATTAAATGTTGTAAGATGGGCCTTAGGGTCTTCCGCACCTGTAAAAATAATCTTAGGCGTTATGAAACTCATTAGTATGACAATGGATGCGTCCATAATCGCCTGTGAAAATGGCCTAGAGCGAGCCCTTGGTCGAGTAGTCAGGCCTCGCTCCCTGTGGAGCATTCGCCCAACTGCTGTAGATCCTTACGTAATTCCTCGTTGGCTTTGCGTAACTCCTCATTACTCGTCTGTGACGCATCTATTTCTGCCATGAACTGGTCTTGCTTGAGCACCTGCTCGGTTCGGACCTCCGCCATGAGCCTCTCCTGCTTAGCCTTGGATGTCGCTATCGCCTCCTGGAGAGTAGTCACTCCATAAGTTGGTGTGTGGTCGGGTTGTCACTCCCTTCAGATCCTAAAGGACCTCGCCTCGTATTCCTTATCACGTCTAAGAACTCGAGTACGACTGCAGGTGGGACCTGGTTTTATCGGGCCCCACGATGGGTGCCAAATGTTCTTACCAGTTGACCTGCTCGCTGGTTGACTATAGTGACAAGCTCTGTCTCCGTCTATCTCTGTTGGAATCTGCTCTTCCCTTTGTTCCGTTGGAACGCAACTCCGTTGAGACAGAGTGAGTCCTGCCTGTTGATTGCACTCCGACGATCAAGTCAGTACATGACTTATAAGAAACAAGAAGTAACAAGTTTTAGTCTTAGAAACCGCGTAACTTGGTCCAAAAGCCGAGCTGACCTGCCTATGGCAGGTGCCGAGGTCCGACCACCGAGCGCTGAGCTCTAAGCGCTCTGGTCCAGTACAAGTGGATATCTTAATTTATTAAATTAGTTTTATAAAATTAAATTTAATATATATATATATAAAGTATTTTAAATTGATTTTATGATTCAAAACAAAAAGAAAACTTTTTTATCATTATGATAAACAACATGAAAAATTAAAACTAATGAAAAGATTTTAATAACAATTACATAAGTGTTCATATAACATTTATATTAATAGAGTTATGTTGTAAAAAATGCTCACACATCACTTTTTTTTTTTCATTTGTTCTTGCTTTGAACATTAATACAAATGATTTATGATGAAAAGGGATACCTTGGGATTTACACTACAAGTAACCATTTATTTCGCACTCACGTCCCCATTATTGGTTATTTTCCTTAAACGTGTAGTTATTGACCACCACCTGTACTTCAATATTACACAGGATATGCCAACTTTGTGAAGCATATTATTAATTAATTTTCAATTAAAAATCACACCACCAAAGTGCAAACTAGTTTCCACGAATATTCTCCACAAAATTCTCTATTTTCCATTATTGCATTTCTCTTTTCCCCTCTCTTCAAAACCACCACCATTCTCTCACCACTCACCTCAAAACCCACTTCAAAAAATATTCCCTTTTTCTCAATAACTCACCCAATGCCCAGTTTCCCAAGGAAGAAACGAGTCACCGACCCGTTCGACGACCAGGCCCGAGCCCGACTCGTCGGCGCTGATCACTGCAATTTTAACTCCGGCACTCAATCTTCCGGTGACAGCGACTCCCTCTCCCTATCTTATCTCGTCCACGGTTTCCTTGAAGAAGACGCTGACAAGTGTAGGGAGGACTCGGTGTTCGATGACTCGGACTGTGACCGAGTCGACTCAACCGAAGACTCGGGTGATTCGATGAGCGACTCAGCCAGTGTCGCAATCTCACTTTCTTACAATGCAGACCCTTTCCGGAAATTACTTATCGCGCATGTTTCTGAAGCCGCGGAGAAGTTCTCATTTCTACGGGAACGAAACCCGAAGCTCTTCCGGCGGAACGTTGCGGCGTTTCTCCGGGATAAGCGGCACAACGCGGCGGTGTGCGAGACCGCGCCGGACGCCTCCGGCGGGAGCCACGAGTTTATCGACGTGGTCCAGTCGGGAGCCACCATGTGGCGATACTTCGTGGACCTCGACTTCCGCGCGCAGTTCGAGATCGCGCGGCCGACGCGACGGTTCTCGGATGTGCTTGCTGTCGTTCCCGGCGTCTTCGTCGGATGCGCGGAGGAGCTGAAACGCACCGTTTCAACACTGTGCGACGCGTTGAGGCGGAGTTTCAAGAACAAGGGCCTTCCAGTTCCGCCCTGGAGGAAGAACGGGTTCATGCAGAACAAGTGGTTTGGTCCGTGTCGCCGAACCGCGGACCCGGTTCGGATGTCTGTGAACGGAGTTAGTTGCAGGTTGGTGGGGTTCGACGACACCGTTATGGAAGCTGGACGTGTCCTCGGACAAGATGAACAAAATAGAACAGTTTATTAGATTATCATTAGTATAATTTAATAAAATAATCAAAGTTTTGTTTATGCTCTTAGGGAAGGGTCTATTTTGCAGAATTGTAGTGCAAAACTTATTTAATTTAGAACTTTTAGTTTATCTATTTAAGTACCATCACTCTGTAAAGTTTAGGGTTTAATATTTTAAGATGATGTTAATTATTTTTCATTTATAGTGCTGCTTTAATTGAGTTGTGAAGTTTGTTATACTATTATAAATTAATTAAAGGACATGTAAAAAAAATATTGGATAAGACTGTAATAGTGTCATTGTAATATTTTTAGAATGTTGTCATAAATTGACTTTTGGAAAAACAAAAAGAAATTAAAGTTAGTTGTACTCTCTTATCTATTTTTTCAATTTGTAAAAGATAATATAAAACAACACTTGTATTATTAAACAGAAGAAGTAATATGTTTGACTTAACGAATTTTATTTTATGATATATATGAAGAACATTTTGATAATTTTATGTGGCTTTTTAAATAGATAGTAAAATGATGAAGATTAATGCATAGAAATGCGGCGAAGGAACATTGTTGGCATTCTCGGTATTAACGGAGTCGGAGGAACGAATATCACGTGTGCTCACAGCAGGTTCTGGTTGGAACTTGTAAGAAGAGTCTTGTCGTTATTATCATATTTATTAAATGTTTTAAATAAAAAATGTGTATTAAATAAAAAAAACGAAGTTAATAATAAGTAATTAACCAGGCTGTTTCTATATAAAAAGTTCTTAGAGTATTATCATTTGTTAATATATATAGTAAGAGATCGTTCCTTTATTTGTAATGTTTTTTCAAATTAAGATGAAAAGATTATATACCGACAACACAAAAGAAATATATTTATAATAAAGATCATAGTTATTAAATAAAACGTGTTATTAAATTTATAAAAATAATTATAAACTAAATAATTTTTATAATTTAATTATAGGTATTTTTGTTATTAGTAGTAGTTAATTAAATATAAAAAAATTATAATATATATATATATATATCTATAAAAGTAAAATTAGTAATAAATTATGCAACTAAAAACAGCTACGTTACAATTTTTTTTATTATTAATAGTATAGGTATTTTATATATACTAGAGCTAAAAAGAAGCATAAATTTAGTTTAATAATAACAAAATAACTCAAATAATAGAGATTTTTTCTTTCTTTCAGTGCATAGATACACTGGTTTTTCTCTTTTGAACGTACAACAATTGAAATGAATTTAATAATATTATTTATTATTAATTTGATTGTAAAACTATTTATAAAATTATATTGAGTAAAAGTAAATAATTAACTAATAACATTATCTAAAATTGTTTTTAAAGCTATTATAAAAACTCAATAGAATTGAATTTAAGTCGAAAAGGTAAATTTTAATTTATTAAAGAAATTACAATAGTAAAAATAACGTCTCAATTTTTTTTTTCATATACTTATTATATGTTAATTATAATTATAAGTTACATTATTATATAATAAGTGTGTTTGAATTCTGTACTCATTCTTGTATGTTTCAATTATTATCGATACTAAAATCAAATTAAGTATAAAATAATTTAATTATTTGATTACCTGAGTTGAGTGAAAGTAGCTTTCGTAAAAATAGAAATATCTTTTGGTAGTTTTATTTGTAGAGGTTCAAAGGTCTACAAACATTAATATTTGTTAAAAAGAAATATTTACTTAATTTTATATATTTATTGTATATAACATTAGTTTGAAATCATATAAAGTATTGGAAATTTTTCGGCAAGTAACATTTAATTTGTACTCGCAAACATTAAAATCAAAGTTCATTCTTGAGAAATTCAGAGAGAATTTGTTCCTTTCACAATTCATCAAACTATGTCCAATCTTTTATAAGAATATCTAATGTCCATGAGATTTAAGTAAAATTTCACAAATCATTATTCACATTTATGCTTCTTACTAGAAATCAAATATAATATTTTTTTTTTCAAATAACAATATGAATTCTTCAACAATAGTCAACAATTTCAATATATATAGAACCTTTTTTCAAAATAATAATGTGACAATGTAAAATAAAATTGCAACCATGTAAAATAGTCAACAACATTTAATATATACAGAGTCTTTTTTCAAAATAACAATGTGACAATGTAGGATAAAATTGCAACCATGTAAAAGTAGAGCGAAAACAACATCTAGGTTCGACTAGCAAAAGACTTGGAACTTATTTGACAACAATTGAAGCTGATCTCCAACAATAACACAACAATCTCTAAATTTCTCGCGACCAACTAGATATTTTAGTTCATGAACGAAAACCACAAATATTGAGGATGATCGACAAAGTCATGATACTAGTCTCATAAAGCATGTTGTTGAATCACAAATATGAGATTATGCCAATATTAAAAAAACAACTGACCAAACATGTCAAGCGAAAAACAAAGTGCTAGGAGAAAAAAGAAACAAAATCCAAACAACTAGGGGTAGCTTTTGTCTCCCACGTTGTGAAATTTTTATGTTCCTTGTAGATTAACCTAACATGCAAAGGCACCAATGAGAACCACCCTTTCATTTCCAAGATTATAGGTGTTAACCTTCCCCCAAATCGAAGTGCTTGAGCATTGAAAGATAAGATAATTCATCTAACTCAAATGAACATGTTAAGGAAAAATCCAACACCCTATAATTTTGATTAAGTGTTGAAAACTACAAAGCATATGAATCATGCATCTTTTGTAAGATGAATGACTTCAACAATAAGATCTTATAAGATGCAAGTGTTTTGTCTGACACACGATACAACACTAGGTTGTAGTTTCTCACGCTTGATAAGGTGCATATAAAATCAGATGGAACGTGCATAAAACATCAAACTATACACACATAGACTAATCTAACCTTGTATTTAAATAAATATCTATATGATTATTTTATGTTGCATCACTTTCTAGATTCCTTACAAATTTGGCCAAGCCCTTTTCAAGTTGTTCAAGGGTTCACAAATGTTGAACTAGAATGCAAAATGTGAAGGAATGTTGTAGAAAATCAAGCATGTCATTTCCTCTTTGCTTGTGCTTGTCATCCACCATCAAGCATGATTCTTATCCTCTAAACTTGTACTCAAAGAAGGTAAAAAAAAAAAAGAAACATGTCTGCCAAAACTCGCCAACACCAAAAAGGTAGGGCAATCCTAGAAATTACTATAAGAAATTGTCACATCTCTAAGTTAGGATAATGACAACAACCTATAAATTTGTTTAGGCAAACAAACACGAATGACTCTCATGTTCAATATTTAAATAATGACATGCTACCAAGTGATATTTAAAGTCTAGAAAAATATGAAGGAAATCTTCATATTACAATTTGTTCAATAACAAACTCTTCAGAAGGGGAATTTTTTCCCCTTTTACTCAAATGCTTAGATGATGAGCAAACAAAATACATGATCTTTTAGTTGCATTAAGGTATTTGTGAAATGTATTTAGGAATGCAAAGTATTGCCTCTTGAGTATTTTGTGTTGAATATTAATAACCTACCCTTCTAAGGAATGAACAACTCTTTATTGAAAAGTGTAAAGAATACCAGAAGTTTGTCTCTCTTCATACAATGCCACCCGAGTAGCTACATGTCATAGTCATTCATTGGCCTTTCACCACTTAGAGAATGGATATCCTCAAACAATTTCCTTTGGCCGACAAGTCAATTTCCTCATTGTGGCTATTGACCATTTCACTAAATAAATCAAAGTCAAATCTCTAGCCACAATCATTGCTTAAAGAGTACATAAATTATTTTGGAAGAACTTATTTGTCATCATGGAGTTTTACACTCATTCATATCTAACAACGACCAACTATTCATAGATAATGGTTTTGAGGAATTTTTTCAACAACTTGATAGGAATAATTGATTATCATTAGTAAGAAGTTCACAGACCAATGGTTAAGCAAAAAACAAACAAAAAAGTAATTCTATATGAGATTAAGAAGAAGGTTATACACATGAAAAGTCAAATAAATACCAAGTATCCACTAGAGTTATCATTGTAACCCTTAATCTTCTAATAAGGAAACCTTACTTCTGACTTCGATATGAGACACCATGATTCTAGTAAAGTTGGGTGAAATATCTTGGTTAAGGAAACTATTCAATGAAGAAACAATAATGCTAATTTACAAGTGGAGTTTGACCTAATCTACAAAAGTTCAAGAAAATGGAAAAATATAGGAAGAAGCCACTAAAAACATTGCAACTTAGTTGGACAACACACATGTCAAGGAATGAGCTTTCCACAAAGGAGATCTAGTATGGAAAGCCAAACAAAATTAGCCCCAAATTGGAATGATTCATATCAGACTATTAAATCATTGCAGAATGGAGAATACAAGTTTGAATAGTTCGCTAACAAGTTATTTCCAAGAACTTGGAAAGCAAAAAATATAAAATTTTATCACAGTTTATTTGTTGTTTCACAATTATGGAATGATGTACTCTTTTCCTTTGAATATGTTTTTGTTCCTTAGGGATTTTCCTAGTAAGCTTTTAACAAGAAACATTTCCATATATTGACACATTTTTCTTCTATTAGAAACATCCATAAAAATGTATTTACTTTATATAATAAAAAAAGTATGCTCGTATTTAAGTTCTGATCTAAATTCTAAATTCAAATAAATATTTTCAATTGAGTTAGATAAATATTTTTAGCTAAGTTCTATTAAAGTCAAATAAATATTTTTTATTAAAAGATTATCAAGTTTGATAAATGTTTTTTCTAAGATACAAAGTTAAGTCAGATAAATATTTTTAACTAAAAGATGATCAAGTCAAATAAATATTTTTTATTTCGAAGGACATTCATTGCCATCAATATTTTATACTCACATATGGATAAAGGAAATAAACAATCTAGGTTATTGAAAAACAAATTCATGCACAAAGGTGAAGTCTTCACCATCAACTACATGCTTTTACCATTATAAGTAAAACATTCCTTGACAACAAAAATAAGTTTGGTTGCCTTTTCTTTATGGTACACATTAAAGGATTCTAAGATTTTTTTCAACTAACTCATTAAACACCTAGTTGTACACGAAATCTCAAGATAGGGGAAACTTATACTTTTGTTTCCATTCAAGGTACTCAAGCCTACTTGACAATACCTTTTTGGTCGGAAACCTTCTATTTATGTTCTCTTTGGGTTTGATTTATGAAGATGGTGAATCCAACCTCCAACACTAGAGGAGCCTCTACAACAATTATATCCTAGGAGGATAAGATCAAAACCTCCAAAAAAATCTCCCTTTAAGGAGAAGGAGTCGATATGAGTCTCAAAATAAAGAATTTTCTCCAATGCCTACCTCCCTCTAAACAAGGGAGGTACCACCATGAGAAGAATAAGAAAAAGAAGAAGATGAAAACATGGTTGAAAGTGGCGTACCTAAGATGGAGAAAATGGGAGGGTCACAACTTGATTAGAGAATGCGAAAAATAAACACTTGTAAAGGATGTCGAAGTAGAATTTCAAAATGAAAGCATAAAAGCAAAATGGAAGGCAAAAAGTAACTTTAAATAAGAAATTTAATGTATTTTGCGGGAAACAATGCACACTACTAGAAAATTATTAAATGTAAACTAATTTTAGAGATAGAAAAATAATTACTAGCTATATTAACTAAATTAGATACTATTTTAGAAAATAAAAAAATTACTGATATCTAAATTAATTTATATTATTCATAAATAATTTTTAGATTGATATTTAATTAGCTACCTAGGTTTTAATTACCAATCATTTAGATTCTAAAGTTGGTAGTTAAAATCTAAGTAACTAATTAGATAACAACTTAAAAACTATTTATCGATAATAGAATCTAATTTAAATACTATTTTTTTTAATATTTACAATCACATTTAATGATTTTTTTTACAATCACACCTTTCGTATGCATCACATCTTTCGTGTACGTGTTTGAGAAACGAAACATTTATCACCTAAATGGTGTGATGTTGACTCTTTGAAACCCCTTAATCATATATTCCTTCACATAGTTTCTTTTAAAGATGAGCATTATTAACAAATTCTAATGATTGTTCATAAAAAAGAAAACATTCATCATTAATAATATACTTGACAAAATAAAGTTATATTAAAAAATATAGAAGATGGAGTTGCAACAAATTCTTATAATATTTAAACTTGGTAATAAAAAGTTGATGACGTTAAAGCTCATTCATCCTTAACAAATCATCCACCTACTCTGTTAATTATTTAATCGCTTTTGAACTTGAGGACTTGTGTATCTACCTACTCTCAAGACTATAAGATCAGATGTATCTTCCAATTATTATTAATATTAAAATCAAATCAAGAAAAAAAATAAAATCTTCGCCATTTCATTAATTGAGTTGAACACAAATTTCTTTATAGAGACCGAAAGACCTATAAATATAAATCTATTAATTCTTTAGTAGAACAAATTCATTTCATTCCAACTAAAAAAGTATTAAAATATACATATTTTTTAAATACTTGATTCACTATGTTTTCTTAAGCTTATTGATTTAATTGTTGTTCAACATTTCACAAAAAAAAGAAGAATATGACAACATAAGCAGAAGTGGAGGTTAATTTGGTGGTCCACTTTGAAGACCTTTCCGTTAAAGTAATGATGTCGATATTTGATCTGTGTAGACTCTGACCCGCACGAGTCATAACAGCAATAGTCAAATTCGAATAATGAGACATGAGAAGTGTTCTTATCCCTTTTTAATATATATAACACTAATTAATACAACTTCTCAAACTCTTTCTTACATTCTCCTAATTATTTTATTTTTTATTGTTAATGTTCTCAAAGTGATTCACATAAGCATTAATAAATGTATGGATACCACTAAAACATTTTTCCAAAGTTTTTTATTTTCTTTTTTTTGACCTAATTTAAGCAAAATATAGTTAAATACAGGAGTTTAATACCCACATTAACAAAAAAAAGTAATATCAATTATTATATTTTAATAAAATTTTAAAATAGTGAAAAGCACGCAATGCAAATCCTTAACAGCAGAAATACATCAAAGTTTAGTTCATAATGTTGGTATTTAGCAGAAACGATGTTAACATGGTGTCGACATGCATTTTCCAGATTCTTCCTTCAGATTTGAGTCTTCTGGAAAGCAAGTGCTTTTCTTCAATGATTTGGATTTTCTTTTCAAGCCCACACCTTTTAGTATTTATTAAATATAAAAATAATGCTTTTAAAATAATACTGATAACTACTTTTAAACTAGTACAACATAATTAAGCAATAATTAAACAACATATTTTAATATTTAATATTGTGTCATGTATTGAAGAATAATCAAAATCAACCTTAATTTGAATTTTTATATATTTAATATAATAATAATAATTATTTTTATATAAAAGCTTTTATGTTAGACATTATTATTCAACTTGATATATCAGCTAGGCTGACATCTAAAACAACAACAATCATCTGCCATCACATAAAAAAAAGTATTATTAAAAGAAAAAAAAAGAAAATACAAAAATATGGGAAGAATATACCAAAACCTATATGTTAACAAAAACGATACATAGATAAACTATACCTATTCATAAAGAATTCTAATTTATACCAATGAAATGATTCTCCATGAATAAATCATAAATTAGCCAACTTATCAGCACATGCATTTCCTTCACGAAAAATATGAGTAACCCTAAACCTGATTTTCCCATAGTAATTAAGACAAGTATTCAATCGATTACGAAGCATCCACGAAACATTAGTCCTAACAGTAAACGTAGCACAAACCAAGGTAAAATCACATTCAAGCCAAACATTAGTAAGCCCCATTTTTTGAGCTTCCTCCATAGCATGTATAACTCCATAAAACTCAGCAACCATATCAGTATGAACTTCAAGAAACGCAAAGAAAGCACCAATAAACTCCCCCATACTCCTACGAAAAATACCTCCACAAGTAGTTTTCTCACCGGTTGAGTCGCTTGTCGGTTGACTCGAACGACAGCTTCAGGCTCCGCCTATCTCCACCTGAGAATCGAACTTCCTTTGTTGAAGAACTTCTCACCTGCAAAGACAAAGGGGCACCCTGGCGGCCGTTTGCACTCTGACGCTCAAGTCAGTATTGGGGCAAAGAGACAATAAGTATATAGAGTAGTTTTAGTCTTAGAAACGGTGTACCTTGCTAGGGTTCTTACCACCCTTTATATAGGTTGTAACTAGGGTTACTGTTGTTTTGTTACCCATATCTAGGGTTCCTTGGGGGAAAGTCCTTGCGCCACTATTACACAATCTTAGCATAATCTGGCACATAAGACTTCCCTTTACTAGAGTGCAACGACTAACAGTATGGTCGCCAAGGTACCAACTCACGCACCAATGTTGCGGGGCCATCTGTTCTATCGGTGCCTGTACCGTCCCAGGGCGTTGACCAAAGTCAAATTCAAAGTCAACGTATGGTGGGACCCCTCAAGGGACCCAAGAAAGGAAGTCAACAGATTGACTGCTCGAGGCGTTGCCTTGTTAAGGTGTCGCCAAGAGAAGGCGTCGCCAGGTTAAGGCGTCGACGAGAGAAGGCGTCGCCAAGCTAAGGCATCGACGGTGTTACCCCCCTGATGCTCATGGGTAGGAAAGACCATGGAGGGGGCGACACCGCAAGGAGGTTTCGGGCCTTGACAGCTCAGAACAGTAACAAAGAGAAGAGAAAGGTGGCTTCAAGGCCATAATTCTAGTACCAGTGGGGAGTACCCTGACTCGTGAAGTACCCACGCATCCTCAGGGAGACCCCTAGGATAGATACGACCCATGAGAGGGCCAAACCCAGGGGCGAGCCAGGTGCGTGGTGCGAGAGTAAAGAAGATACACTCCCAGGGCGAATGACTAGAGGCTGGGGCGCATGAGTTGACACCCAGAAAGTCACCCCCTGCGCCAGATGCACTTCGAGGAAAGAGGACTCACATAATGGAATAACCCTAAGTTGGGTTACGGCGCTGTGAGGCCTTCTACGTAGAGTAGCGATCAAGTCAGAAGGACACGTGGCAATAAGCACTGAAACATCAAGGCTTTCCTGGAAGTTCGCTAAGGTACGTGTTAATTTAGATTACGTTTCGAATGTTTCAAGGGATATTTTTATACGCCTTCAATGCGCTTTAACGCGCTTTAATGCGGGAGGTGTTTAAAAAGGGCCTTGAGACGTTTGAAAGGGGATCCGAGTTTTGACCTAATTCTCACAGTTCACACAGAGCCACAAACCCTAGTTGTTCCGCAGTGCACCTACTGTGCGCATAGACAATTAGGGCACACAACATTAGCTACTCAGTATTTTTTGACCACCTTCAGAGCATCCCTCCACGGTGTTCCGATACAGAGGTGTGTCACCTTTGATGCTTTTCGCTAGCTGACTTGATCGTCGGAGTGCAAACGACCGCGAGGGCGCCCCTTTGTCCACTTCTTTTCAGGTACTCACAGACGGAGTAGAACGAAGGTGCCCTAGCTCGCGAGGACAGGCCACACGCAAAGACGATCCCGGTCAACCGGCGGGAACATTTGGCGCCCACTGTGGGGTCGTTTTAAAACATTAGTGCCACCACAAGTACAGTTCACCAGTTCCAGTTCTCAAGTTGCACGATAGTCAGGAAGGTTTCCAGAAACAACGAAAATGAGACCCGCACGCGCTAGGAATGAAGAGATGACCATGCAACAACTCATGGGTATGATGCAGGGATTGCAAGAAGCAATGGCAGCATCAAAAGCGGAGCAAGAGCGCATGCAAGTGGATCTCGCAGCATCTTAGGCGAGAAACGATGAGCTCCACCGCACCAACGAGGAGCTGCGCCGCGGGTGGCGCGATGTAGACGAGCCTGAGACTGTCACCCCACCAAGAGAGTTCTCAACGCCGTTCTCACAGGCAATCCTAGAGACAGCGATCCCCAACACATTCACGGGGCCCAAAGTAACCTTCACAGGGATAGAGGACCCTGAGGCGCACCTCACTGTGTTCTACACGCAGATGATGTTGGTAGGCGGCTTTGATGCCGTAAGGTGCAAGCTCTTCATGAGCACCTTGACTGGGATGGCCATGGACTGGTTTGTCAGCCTCCCGGAGGGTCATATCACGTCCTTCACACAGCTGTCGCAGTTATTCAGAGAGCAGTATTGATGAGAATCAAATAAATGAGGCTTTTATTAATGAAGGGAGAGGTCATTCACCTACACATTTGAAGTTCTTCCTTCTAGTCTTTTCAAAATTAAAAAGAAGACATAAAATAAAGAGAGGA
>Ga0123342_1004517_pt1 | contig 21135 bp, 10 predicted proteins | sample Turbeawhitnodule_FD_89960 | JGI IMG/M metagenome (GOLD analysis project Ga0123342, IMG submission 89960) | Root nodule microbial communities of legume samples collected from Mexico - Turtle bean Mexico white nodule | ecosystem: Host-associated > Plants > Roots > Nodule | place: Mexico: Nepantla...
AAGGAGTGGGATTTGTTTAAAGGTGGACTACGAAAAGGCGTACGACTCGGTTAGGTGGAAATTCCTCTTTGATATGTTACAAAGGCTGGGATTCCACTCTAAATGGATTGCATGGGTCAGAGGATGCTTGGAGTCGTCGTATGTGTCTGTTTTGGTTAATGGTAGCCCTACGAAGGAATTTAAACCCTCTAGGGGGTTAAGACAGGGAGATCCTTTAGCTCCGTTTCTCTTCCTTGTGGTAGCTGAAGGCTTGGCCGGGTTAGTGAGACAAGCGTTAAATCTGAATTTACTCAGAGGTGTGAAGGTGGGGAGGAATGAAATCGAGTGTTGTTTATTACAATTCGCTGATGACACTCTGTTTATGTGCGAAGATTCATTCTCTAATATCTTCACTATAAAGGCGACACTAAGGTGTTATGAACTTGCCTCAGGTCTAAAAATCAACTTCCACAAATCAAAGTTGGCAGGCATTGGTGTTGATAGATTCTCCCTTAACACCTATGCTAAAAATCTGAATTGCAAGACCATGTCGATCCCTTTTAAATATTTCGGATTAGAAGTAGGAGGCAACCCAAGGAAGAAATAGTTTTGGGAACCAGTCATAAATAAAATCAATGCTAGACTTAGTATCTGGAAGGGGAGATTTTTATCTATGGCAGGAAGAGTATGCTTACTTAAATCGGTGTTTACCGCTATTCCTCTCTTCTACTTGTCCTTCTTTAAAGCACCGATATCGGTTTGTAACAGAATTATCAGTATACATAGGTAGTTCCTTTGGGCTTGGGGCAGAGATAACATGTCTATATCATGGGTAAGATGGGAGAATGTTTGTAAACCCCTTGAGGAAGGAGGGTTGTGGATTAAAGATGTCAAAAACTTTAATAATGCTTTGTTGGCAAAATGGAAATGGCGACTGATGAATGATGAAAAAGGGAAGTGGAAAGACATTCTTGTTTCTAAGTATGGTTCGGAAATAGGAAGAAGCCAAACTCGCTTGAAATGACAGTCTTGGTGGTGGAGAGATCTTTCTAAAGCTTGTGGGGAGGGTGAAGATGATGACTGGTTCCAAAAGACTATTGGGTGGAAAGTTGGTGATGGAGGCAATGTAAGATTCTGGGAAGACGCGTGGGTTAATAACAATAATCTTAAGTCTTTGTACCCTAGACTTTCTTCTCTTTCTATGGATCAAGGAATGAAGGTGGGAGAGGTAGGTACATGAGAGGGTTATGGATGGCAATGTCGGCTAAATTGGAGGAGGGCTAGGTTTGAATGGGAATCCGCTTTGGAGGAAGAGTTGCTTATGCACATTAATAAAAGCGTAATAAACAAGGAATTCAAGGATTCTATTGTTTGGGGAGGGGATACCACAGGGAACTTCTCTGTGAAGTCAGCTTACGCACGTCTGGCTAACCAAAACAATGAAGCACAAGATGGTGTTTTATGTTCTCTTTGGCAGGCTAGAGCAATGCCTAAAGCCCTTATAACTGCATGGAGAATCTTACTTGATAGAATCCCAACTTATGTTAACCTTCTTAGGAGAGGGGTGACAGTAAACTCTTCTATTTGTGTGCTTTGTATAGAGTCAGAAGAAACTACTCAACACTTGTTCTAGGAGTGTTCTTTTGCACAACGAGTTTGGTCATTATGCTTCAGGTGGATAGGTGTTCTGTTTGTTCAACATAAGGATTTAAGGTGTAACTTTGAGAACTTTTATCTAGTTCATATGTCCATTAAGCAGAACCAAGTGTGGAAAGGTATGTGGGTGGCAATAGTTCGATGCATCTGGGTGAAGAGGAATAGTGTTATCTTTAAGCAAGGGGTACCTGACGCTAAAGAGATTTTCCAAATGGCTCAACTCCATACTTGGTTTTGGTTGAAACACAGGATGTGCTCCTTTTCGTATGCTTTTTCGGATTGGCATCTGAACCCAAGCCAATGCCTTCAAAGTGTACTATGAAAAGGGAGGTCTCTAGTGATGCTAGAGTTGAAGCCAAGGAGTTTCTGGAGGAATGATTGATGGTCATAATGGAGGAGCAAAGTATTATGTAGTGGTGTGGTTGTGTATCTGTTGCAGAAATAAAATAGAGCAAGAGCATAGTACTTGGAGCAATTAACGTGAATACTGATATTCACACAGCTTGTGTCTATATCCAGTTTTGAAGCAGAACGATTATACAGTGAAGCAGATGAAATAAAGGGAGGAAGTGGTGAGGAAACCGGTAGGAAGTGCTGAAAGGAGAATGAAGTAGGAGTTGGGGTGTGGGGTAGCATTTTAGAAGTTTTCTTGATGTATTGTGAGTATAGATGCTAGAATAGAATGGGATGGAGTATCCTCTTATGAAGGAAAGCTTATGCCAAAGATGAGAGTTTACGTAAATGAGTGCCAAGGGTCTCTCCTCTTGAATCTTTCAAATGCATGAGTCACGACTATGCTCAATCTTCTACCATGGGGTAACAGTTTTCTGTTGAGGGGTTGTATTGATGTGTTGCCATCTATGCTGGAGCAGGGTGGACCTATACTATATTGTAGTTTTTTGACAAGCAGCTGAAGTGATTGGTTCTTTGGAATGAGCATACCTGCTGATGTCCAACTAAGAAGGTAAACCCGAAATGCAGGATTAGATTTTGTGATGTGGTTGTTGTTATATCTGGAGCTTCCAGTGGTGTACATGGAAGGTGATGTTGGTAAGTGAAAAAGGTGGAATATACTTAAGTGAAGATTTGGTTGGAGTGTTGTTGGCTGCTAGTTTTATGTAGTGTAGATGACCCAGTTGTAGACAGTTTGGGGGCTATGTGCGCAATGAAGTACCAACAAGGCCAAGGGATGGGTAGCTGGGCCAAGAGACTAGAACCATGTTTTGGCAGGATGTTTTTGGGGGCTGCAACAGAGGAAATGCAGACAGGGAATAACATCCAGATGACGTTTAATGTAGTTCAAATGGTACAGGATGCTGGGACTAGTTGCCTTGTTTTACTGCACAATTTAGAAACACTTTTGTAGCTATATTGGCAGCCCTTTTCTTAGTGTTGTCTTATTTTTTATGGTTTGGTTGCCTTGATCTATATATGGTTATAGCCACATGTGGTGAATGGTCTTGTATAAGGGTTGGGACATCCCTGAAATGTCCCTTTTAATTTAATTCTATTCTTTGCTGATAAAAAAAAAAGAAAAAGAAAAAGAGGATAAGTGAAAAAAGAGAAGTGAAAATTCATCACAGGTTTCATCTTATTAAACAAATCTAGCGTAAATTTTTTAAATTAATAAAAGAAAAGATAATATATATATATATATATAATCTAGTGATTATTCAAGACAAACTTAAACTTTCAATTCCTTATCAAGAACTTCGCAACTCGTGTTTCCAGCAGCGATGGTGTCGAAATCGGTAACGACATCCATGTAATCCAGTGACACGAGGCAAGTTAGACACACAAACAAACACAAGTCACAAAGGGGATCCTGTTATAGACACAAGTCAAACAAACACGTCAGATATATCTGATTAAATTGACAACTTGGAAAAACTCAATTATGTGAAACATACCAGCAATTCTATGAGGAGAGACTCGAGGTTGTATTCAGAAAGGGAATCGTCGAGGTGAGGGACTTTGAAGGCTCCGATGAATGATGGTGAAAATAGAAGGTGTAACAAAGATAGAAAGAAAGAATGTCTACTATTGGAAATGAAAACGAAAAATATTTGAAAGGAGATGAGCAACTAGGGTATTAGGTTAAAAAGAGGAGAAACCAATAGGAATAAGAAAATAACAAAATTAAAATATTTACGTGTACTATTAAAAACAGTTGAGACTTAAACTAAGTGTGTGCCTTACTAGATTTTGGGAAACCTCTTCTAATTGTGTGGCTTACTAGAAGTATGAAAAACCTGTCGTAAGTGTGTGTCTTAGTAAGGGTTATAATAACCTCCATTAATAAATTCCTACTAAAATTATTTTTTTTTGTAGTGTAATAGCTTATTTTTTAGACACTATATTAACAAATATATTTTAAAATGAATTGAGAGACAAAAATAAGTAATTGGTAGGGTATGAAATTTATACAAATATATAATAAACTAAAATTTATACAAAAATATCCTTTATTTTATTTTTTAATTATTTTTAAAGATAAAGATAAATTTATAAACTTGCATTTTTAATATTTAAAAAAAATCTCTTATATTCATCATATCACTTACAAATTCACTAGGATACATTCTCACTTTCTATCCACTTTTCTCTCTTACATCCATTCCCTAAAATTCTCATACATCTCATCCTCCATCCAAAATCCAAAGAGAACCTATATAAAATCATATTTCAAATAGCATTTTGTCTATTTTAAAAAATTTCCTATGGGTGATTTTTTTGTAAAATGGTCTCATCTGTATAAATCACGATGAAAGTGTGAAGCCTATTTTTAGAGTTCTGAATTTATCTGTGTGTCTAAATAAGTAAGATAACAAATAACAAATCTTCTGAATAGTTTAAGTGCAATTATTGTATGTGTTGGTATATTCTGCAAAATGACTCAGAATATTACTCAATTTGCTTTGGAATCCTATTATCAATCACACCAACTTCACCTACTTACCACTTCAATCTGTCATACTTGTCACACTCATTAATCAAACCCATTATTTGTTAGTAAATGAGAATTTACACTGTTTTTTTGGCTGCCTTGTTTTTAAAGATCAATAAATAAATAAAATTACAACAGAATGAAAATTAATAGGTAGGTTCACTTTTTGTTTAACATCTTAGAAAGAATAAGTAGAGAGATAAATGAATTTAATTTGTTTGGTAGACGGAGAAGAGTAAAAGTATTTTTTTTTATCTCTTTTTCAGTTTTTATAAAATGGATCAAATTAATCAAATTAATCATTTTCAATATTTTTTATTTTTTGAGTATTTCTATCTTACACGACACTAAACATTTAATTTATTTTTTCAAAAAAAAATTATTTTGTTATTTTTGCGTGGATAAAAGGTCATTTTGGTATATATATATAGGTGTCAATTTGATCTTTTAAGAGAATAGAAATTCTTATTTAATTCTTTAATGTATGTCAATCTTTCTAATAAGTTTTATGAAATCATTTTATTATTAAATAAGTATTTAAAGACCAATTCAATGCTAAATTATATTTTATAAAAGCTAATTTAACATAGTTTAGAAAAAAACTTATACGTCTCTGTTCATTTAGGAATTAAATAAAAAAAATTGTTTGTTAAAACTAATTTGTCACTAGTTTATAAATATCCAGAAATAAATTGGTCATTTTTGCTTGTTCCATCAAAACCTAACACCTCCCTGGTCTATTGTCTTGTTTGGTGTTAGCACGGTTGAGTTGACAGTGCAAGTGAAACGTGTTACCACCAAATATGATGATAATTATCCATAACTAAATACACTCTCATGTTAATTAATCAGTAAACAAATGTCCATTTGAGATAATCAGCAGTTTTAATTAAACCTTAAACCATCTTACTCTCCACAAACTAATTCTGATATAAACAAAGGATCCATGAAACACAGGGAAAGTAAACTTGCTTTGAACATTTTTGCTTTTAAGATAACCATAACCACTACACTACTATATACATTCTGAATTATAATAATAATAATAATAATAATAATAATAATAATAATAATAATTCAACAGTACAATCTAATATCTAATATTATTGCCAGAGAAGAACACAGTCTGTGCTGTCTCTTCTGCTACCAAACCTGGAGCCACCATCCCATAACCGCACAACGCAGCCGTTAAGCGCCGCTAAATCCTGACACGTGTACCACCCTTTCTCGTTCTCTCCCATTCTCATCCTCAACAACCTTTCCCACCTCTCCCACCATTCTCCTTCTCCTTCTCCGTCAATCTCATTCCACTCCTCCGTTACCGTCTCCTCCCTCTTGCATTCTCTCTCACCCTCGTAGTAAAAACTAAAGCTAAACTTCCCCTTCCTCACTCCGTCTATGTCGACGTCAGGCCCATTACCAACCACAGTTGGGCTCGGAACAGACGCTGGCTCCGCGACAGCAACCGGGTTGGACTCATCCAGAATGGGGTGATCGGGCGGTGGGAGAAACTCGGACTTGGGTGGTGGGATCCTCCAGAAAGTAACGGCGAGCCAGGTAAAGAAACTGTTGAGGAGGGTGATGAAAGCGAAGGTGAGGTAGTTGAAGGCTTGAGCCTCGAGAGGAGAATCAACCTTGTTCATGGTGCGTTTGTGTGTGAGGTTGAAGTGAAGATGAAAAAGAAATGTGGTGAAGGTTGATTATTATATGGGAGAGATGAATGGATGGTTGGAGAATGGGATCTTACATAAGATGCTCCGAATCGACACCTAAGATGCTTCTTCAATTATGTTACAGTACATCCCATCACACATCCCAAAAATATCAAACTAATACCACTAAAATAATTACAACTTGGACTTTCACAGAGGTATCTTTAACATTTCAAGGTATGTTTACTAGGCGAACATTTCAAGGTATAACATAACTTCTCCTCCATCCTTCTATATCAACAAATAAATTTCAGACTCTTCTTTTTTTTCTTCTAAACACCAATTAATAATATCAAATTTATCTATTCAATTTTTTTTACTCTAAAGTTTTCCACAAAAAAAACATCTTTATGGATTAATGTATAAAAAGAATAGCAATAGTAAACTTTTCATTTTTTTAAAAATTAATCTCTTCAGTTTTTTGTTGTAAAATTGAATATCATTTATTATTTGTGAATTAAGAAATTATAGTAACTTAAAAAAAATGTCTTACAATTAAGGAAAAGTGAAGTATTTTCATAAATATGTGAACTAATTAATTAAATTTGTATTAATTGTATGATTTTGGTACTTTATGTTTTTATAACAACTTATTAAATTAATAGGGTGTGTTTAATGAATGGAATTTATGATATTTATAACAAAGGGACTAAATTCAGATGATTATATTTATCATTAAATTACTAATTAATATATTATAAACACATTAGCATGACTAACATTAATAATAAATTATTACTAATGATATTATTAAGAAAGATTCATAGACACACCAGAAGAAATGATTAGCTTTTATATATTTATGTCGCTCTAGTGTGAATGTGTTTTTTATTGGTTAAATTTATGCAAAATCGATATAAAATTAGTTTTCATGGATACGTAAGAAAGAAGAAATTTCAAACAAATAATAATTTAATCTAATTTAAGTTATGCGTCGGCCTGACCAGTAATACTTTTAGAAAAAAAATATTATGTCAGTAGGTACGCATTGTTATATTTTAATATTTTATTTTTTAAAGTTTATTTATTTTAAATTTATTTAATGTATAATATTGTAATAAATATTTTTATTTTTATTTTAAATTTAATGTTTTTAATATTATAATTAATTTTTTAATTTTAAAGTTTTGATATAATTTAGTTAAATGAAATTTATTAAGTGTTCAATTTTAAAATTATTTTAAAAAGTTTAAAAAGAATTGAAAAATGTAGAAAATAATAGTTGAATAAAAGAAAATACGTATATAAATTTTGTAAATGTTATATAAAATATTTTAATTTTTTAAATATTATTTATTTTAAATTTATTTAATTTATAATATTGTAATAAATATTTTAATTTTAAAATTTTTGATATAAGTTAGTTAAATTAAATTTATTAAATTGATTAAGTGTTTAACTTTAAAGTTATTTAAAGAAATTATCTTAAAAAGTTTATAAAGAATTGAAAAATGTAGAAGAAAAATAATAATTGAGTAAAAAAAATACGTATTTAAATTTTGTAAATATTATATAAAATATACATAAATTTAAGAAAATAAATTTAACATGAAGTAATTAATTAATGTAAAATGTAATGGATGTATCTAAAAATAGAGAGTCATTTTTATCTTAAAATCTGAAAGTAAAATTAAGAAAATAAAAAGTGAGATAAAACTTTTGATTGGTAACTTAAATAAATTTGAATGTCATATTTGTATAATGGATGAATGAACCTAGTGATTTTTCTTTGATATCCATTGTGATTTAAAAGATGTTAATTCTCATAAATGAAGTATAAGATCATCTTAAAGATTTATCGAGAATGTATATGATACAAACATATTAAGACTAAGTGTGTAAGTAATTTATTCCTAATTTTTAGATTGCTACAATACCCAAAGTGTCCCAAACTTGACCACATGTTCTATAAATGCAATTCTTATAGTTACTAAATATAATCTTCTAAAGAAATTGATATTTTTCAACTGAAACACATAATAATGTAGTGACTTTTGAGTCACGAGATGACACATATGCAATATAAGTGTGTTAATACAAGTTTTCCAATGCACTAAAGAACAAATTCATAGATTTAGCTTCTTTTATTGTATGTCATTGACCTTGTATTAAGGAACATAAATGTTGTACCATGTAAACAAATTCTCATTGTATAAATAATAAGCCTTTAACAGAGTAATTTTAGTAGACTTAGTTCTTAATAAATGTAACATATATAACTCCATTTCGTCTGGGTCCTGTATAGAATGAACTTAGAATCATGGAAGAGAGTTGATAATTAGATTTTGGATTATAAGTTCATAATCCTGTCCCATTGTCATTTTGGGAGGAGCATATGTACTTGTTTTTTTTTTTATTGCAGGTAGTAAGGCAAGAGTTGAACTAAGAACTGGATTGTAAAGGCTAAAAAAGGGTATCATGAACAATTTTAATAACATAATTCATTGATATTCGTGGTAGTAGATGCTATGACACATACAAATTATACTTAATTTGATGAAATTGTTTGATTTGAAAGAGAACCTTTATTTCAATATCACACCTTAAGAGTTATTTTTTGGTTAAGACATTAATAAATTGATTATTTTTAGATAATAGTAGATAGTAAGAACACTTGTAAGGATAAATGTTTTTCAAACCAAAGTTTAATTGAATTATGTATTTATTTTTGTTGTATAAATTAAATTAATTTTTTGTATAAATTAAATTAATTTTTTATTGTATAAATTAAATTAAGTTTTTTCTGTATAAATTAAATTATTATTTTTTTGTATAAATTAAATTATTTTTTTTATAATTTTTTTATAATTAAATTAATTTTATGTTGTATAAATTAAATTAATTTTATGTTGTATAAATTAATTTTTTTTGTATAAATTAAAGTAACTTTTTGTTGTATAAATTAAATGATTTTTTTAAATAAATTAAATGATTTTTTTTTGTATAAATTAAATTATTTTTTTTACTATAAATTAAATTATTATTTTTTGTATAAATTAAATTAAATTTTTTTGTATAAATTAAAGAATTTTTTTGTTGTATAAATCAAAGAATTATTTTGTTGTATAAATTAAATGAATTTTTTTATACATTAAATTAATTTATTTGTTGTATAAATTAAAATATTTTTTGTTTAAATTGAATTAAAATTTTAAAGTTTTAATTCAGTTTTTAAAGTTTTAAATGAAATTAAAATAATTTTTTTATAAAAGGAGCTTTGGCGTCCACCTATGCATCGAAGGTGGTCGCACGCATAATTTACCCTATTTAAAGCAAAATTTTCGTTGTCTTGCTCAATCCCACTTTTCCCAAATTAGAAAATCCAATTTCAGTTTCCCTTTCACACTTTGCCTCCAGTCGTCGCTCCACTCCATCATTTGTCGATGTCACCGTCGTCGTCGTCTCCGCTCCACTGCACCCTGTCGTCGTGACTGGTCTGACATTGTTCACTAGTTGTCTTATTTCCTTCTATTTTGGTCTTCATTTTTTCCTTTTCTCCATTTTCGCTCTTGTTCTAATTTTTTTTCTCATTCTTCATTTCAGCTCCAACCTTTACCGTCACGGTTGAACTCCACCTAAGATGACCTAGTCTCTTCACTTTTGGTTCCTTTCTTTGCAAAATTTCATTCTACACAACATCAATTAGTTTCACACACAAATCCATCTCAACAAGATGATATCATAATCATCATTGCAAGAAAGACCATTATAGATTGAAGGTTGCCAATGAATTCACCACATGAAATTACTTCCTCATTTAGTTCATTTTTTCTGCCCCCTCCAACCAACATGCTTTCACTTCCTAAGTTTGGAGTAGTGGTCTTCATGATTATGGAAAACTTAGATGGAATTATTGAATAAGAAAATGAGTTTTTTACATTTTAACGGTAAAAAACAATAATTTAACCACTTTTTAGAATAAAATATTAAATTATAATAAATAAGGAAATAGGATAGGAAGAATAAGATGGCACAATTTTCAAGATTTATAAGTAGTTGTATTCGACCCAATATGTTGCACTAAATTGGGCCATAATTCTGTTAGCCTAGTGTGGAAAAAAAGACCATTTTTGGGTTGTAGGGCACTGGACATGATTTTAACACCTCCCTTTTTTCTATTCCACTTTTATTCTTAATCTCTTTCATTCTCTGACCGTCACTACGCCTACAAGCATCCTAAAATGTAAAAGACAACAAACAAGCACACATAGTATTTTAGCATGTGGATTCACTATTAAAAAAAATCACTAAATAAAAATTAATTTTAAAAAAAAATAATTAGTTGCTATAATGACTAAAGTAGAGATCATTTAAGATACTTAAAAAATTATTGATTTCTAAATTAGTTTATATTATTGATAAATAATTTTTAAATTGGTATCTAATTAACTACCAAGATTTTAAATACCAATTATTTAGATTATAAATTTGGTAGCAAAAATCTTGATAGCTAATTAGATACTAATTTAGAAACTATTTATCAATAGAAACTAATTTAGAAACAAAAAAATTTATTAGTATCTAAAATTGTCTCTAATTTAGTCAATATAACAACTAATTATTTTTTGTTTCTAAAATTGGTTTCTATTCAATGATTTTTTTTTGTAGTGATTGAAGAAATTAAATATTTATTTATATATTTATAATTATCATTCATAATAAATTGATGTTTTAAAATTTGTCAATTATAGTATTATTTTCAGATGACTAAAGTTCAGAATATAAATAAATATTTTACATATATTGTTCATATTCTAAATTTATGATAAAAAGTTTAAATTGTGATATAAGATACTTTGTAGATTATTACGTAGAAATACTTTTTTTTTGAAATTTAGTTTGTGTTTCTTATTGAAAAAAATAGTTTAAGTTTACACATTATCATATATATATATAAAAAGTACACAATGATATTTCAAAATGGACTAAATATTATTTTATCATGAATTTGTGAATATGATACATAAGAAAAATGCATAAAAGAAAAGTACATAAGAAAAAAAACTTGCAATCGCAAGACTAATGCTTCACAATTCATGTTATATTTTTATTTAGACATATAAAAGGTGTTATAAGATAATTATTTTAATTTATCTATAAAAAATATAACTAATAAATATGAATTTTTGCAAGCAGGTGTCTTTTATATAAGTGAGTAAAATAATTTATAAGTGATAATTGAATGTTAATTATGTGCAAACATGTTTTTATATAGTCTATACGTTTGGATTGGTGGTGTAGTTAATAAAGAAAACTTTAACCTTTAGTTGTTGAACTTTTTAATTGTTTGCATCAAGAGTGTTGAACAATGTGTTTTGATGTCTCCAAATTTAAAAAGAATGCTTGAAGACTTTGTTGCTGGTTTTTTGTGTCCATCTACTAGTCTTTGAATTGTTAATCCACTCTTTAAGATGATCCAAGGTTAATTGAATCTTAATCTTTTTGAAAATATGAGTTTTCTAAAGAGTGTGAAATTTCAATATGTTGAAATATCGATTCAACTGGTTGTTTGACATTTAATAGCTTTTAAAATCAGTTTGAAAAGCTTGGCTTTATTTTGACTTTGTTGTCAAATTGATTCACCTAGTTGTTTCGAGGATTCAACTGGTTGTTTTTCTGAAAAACCTTAACAAAATTCGGTTAAGTGGTTTAATCTATTTTAAATGATCCTAACAACTTTTGGTTTTTGATTTAACTACTTTGACCAATTGATTGGAGTATAAAAAGGTTGTTTTACGCTCCTAAGCATTAACTAAGAAAGAGAGATTAATCAAAAACAATTTTCACGATTTCAAAGAGCTTTTGGATCATCTCAAGTATGGAATAGGACTAGGTCTTGCAATTCTGAACTTTAATCTTTGATTTACCCAAGTATATTCTATTCCCTTCTTCCTTGAACATTGTATTTCTGTGTGTTCTGGTGTGGTGCAGTTTCAGAAGGTGTTTCTAGAAACTGTGTGGTTTGCCAAAAGTGATGTGTGTTCTTGAAGGGTTCAAGATCATCACTTTTGGTGCATGATTTGTAATCTAGGTTTGATTACATAGTGAATGCTTAGTGGTTAACTGAGGATTGGATGTAGCTTCTGGTTAAGAGTGAACCAGTATAAACATCTTGTGTGATTCTCTTTATCCCTACACTTATTAAACTGTTTTAACTTTGTTTTTCAAATCTGCTGATATAAACAACCGGTTGTTTCGTGAAAATAAATAGTTGATTTTCTGGAATCAAGTTTAAAAACAGTTTTCTATTTGGCTGAACAGATTTTCCGTTGATTAATTCTTCATAGCTTTTCACTCAAGCTTCAATACTTGTAAAAATATTTAAAAAACAATTCACCCTCTCTTGTTTAAGGCCTCTAATTCTAATAAAGAGTAGTTAAGAATTTTAAAAAATTAAAATTGACCAAGTGATGAACTTGAAAAAAAGGAAGTATGCCTTTAACAACTTGGAAATCACTCCCTTCTTCCTACAAACATAAATATAACACAAATAAATAAGAGGTTTTTGCTAAAAAGTTTTTGGACTAATTATGATTGGCTAGTAGTGTTGATGAAAATATGATATAAAAACCTTTTTGATATGTGAGATGGGTGTTTATATTAAAAACCAATTTTTATTCAGTTCATTATTTGATGAACATAACATAAATGAAATTCAAAATCTATCTCTCTCTACTCGTACAACCCTTCCCTCTTATCTAAAAGGTTCTTAAGAGAGTTTCTATAACCATCCTAGATTAGAATCCATGGGGTCTATAATATTGTGAAGGAAGAGTAAAACATAAAGTTTGGATTTTGGGTATGGGATAAGTTTTCTCATCTCACTTTTTTCTCCTATCACTAAACAAATTTTAAATAAAAAATAATTAGTCATTATATTAACTAAATTAGATACTATTTTAAAGACTATAAAATTTTTGGTATCTATAATAGTTTCTATTATTAATAAAATTTATAAACTAGTTTTTAAATTGGTATCTAATTAAATACGAAGGTTTTAGCTACCAACTTTAGAATCTAAAATAAGTAGTAGCTAAAACCTTAGTAGCTAATTAAATGTCAATTTAGTAACTGATTTATAAATTTTAATAATAATAAAAACTACTTTAGATACTAATAATTTTTTTAGTCTCTAAAATTGATTTTTATATCATGATTTTCTTATAGTGTATATATAATACATGCATAAGTTGGAGTTTGAGATATATGAGGGTTTTATGGTTTTGAACTATCTTTTTTTTGGCTTGATGAATATATTTTGGAGTTTTAAGTGATTTAAGAATTTTCATAGTATCTTTAATTTTAGAGTTTGAGATTTAGAGTTTAGTTCAACCTATATTTTTTTATATTCAAATAAATTAAGGTAAGAGAAGTTAGTGTTGCAATGACTTCTATGTTTGGGTAATTTGGTTAGAAAGTTATGGTTGGTTGATCATAATTTCAAAAGCTACATTTTGAGTACATGAAATTGATTGTAACTATGGAAGTTTTAAGTGAGTTTGATGGTGTGTGTATTCTTTATATATGACTAGAAAAAGATGATAAATTTAAGTGGACCAAACAACACTTGTACTTGTATGTGTTTATACAATTAATATAAAATTATGTCTCTTGAAAATAATCTTCTGTTTGTCTTTGTAATTGTTTTACTTTTAGGATAAAACATGAGTCATTATTGGTATTACAAGTTGAATAAGAGATTATTTTAAGATTTTACCTAGGTTTTAGATTGATGTTCCATCTCAAGAATTTTAATTTGAGTGTGTGCTTTTGATTTTGAAACGATAAATTAAAATCTTGTGTTTTGCAAGGTGATTAAATTGATAGTTTTATTAGTGAAATTTGGTACAAAATATTTTTAGTCCCCATAATTATAATCGATATGATATTTTTTTTTATCAACAATGAATAAATTAAATTAAGATGAGACTCTTTAGGGGTATCCCAACCCTTTTACAATAATGATCTATTGTCAATCTACTCTTTCTCAAACCAGACCAACCAATGCCTACATTATTTGGCTAGAGCTAAAAGCTAAAGCTAAAGCTACAAACAATCAAACTCTTTAATAATCCTAACACAAATAGCCACTGCTTTGCATAGTTACAAATTAGAACTACAACAATTATCAAAATTTTAAGAGAGGTTAGATTGTGTTGATTAGTGTACTTAAGATGGATGTATCCCGTTGAGCGGTATATGAAAATTTTGAAAAGTTATGTGAAAAATCATTATCGTTCAGAAGCTTCAATGATTGAAAGGTACATAGCTGAAGAAAGTATTGAATTTTATTCAGAGTACATGTTAAAAGAAAATCCAATAGGTCTTCCAGGTAACTCATGGCACCATAGGCATTCTACAAGTAAATGTTTACATGATGTACATGTGGTAAGCAAATATCGATCAGAAGTCTTGCAAGCACATTTGTATATATTGAATAACAGATGAAGGTATACCTTACACATATGCTTATAAAGTCATTGCGAAGGCAAATAACCCAAGACAACTAGAGAAATGGGTCTTGATGGAGCATAATAGAACTTTTATGCCTTGGTTTAAAGACGAGGTGTTAAAGGATTCAAAGGCATCGAAGGCCTTGACCTGGTTGGCTGTTGGATTGAAGTTTGATGTTGTTTCTTGTACAAGTTACGAAGTGAAGAATTGTATATTTTACACGAAGTCTATGGATGAAAAGAGTACAATTCAAAATTCGAGTGTTACTCTTGAAGCCGAGTCAATGCAGTTTTCCACTTCGAAAGATACAAATTCTGTACTTGGATCAATGGCATACTATATGGGTTTATAAAAGAGATATGAGAGGTTGACTATACTAAGTTTTTCGTTCCAGTTTTCAAGTGTAAATGGGTTGACAATAAAAGTAGGGTAAAATTGATGAATAAGGAGTCACACTAGTGGACTTTCCAAAGATAGGGTATCGAGATGAGCCATTTATAATGGTTCAACAAGTATCTCAGGTTTTCTAAGTCAAATATCCTATGTTAAAACATTGATATGTCATTTTACATGGGAAAAAAATAAGGGGAGGCCATAAATGATATTGAAAATGGTGAGCTCTGTTCATTCAAACCAATGATAATGAATAAAGATGACGATGTAATTGATTATGTACATGCAACCCGTAAAGACCACAATGAAGGAATTTACATACGAACATTCAACCCACAATGGTAATAAATTTAGAAATATTTTTTATAATACGAATTTAGAATTTTATGTATTTGTTTTATATGATTTTCTTTCGATGCAATTTAACTAATGTTTGTTACCTAATTTTTTAACACAAATATGGCTGGCGATCAGACTCCGATCAGACCCCGATCCGGACAAGCCAACAGAGGACCTACTAGATTGAAGCGTCTCTCATTTAGACGTGCTGCTGGTGAGAAGACACTTGTTGACATTGACGTCAACACTGGAGTGGCTTCTGGTCCTAATGCTGAGACCTTTAGCAATTATCTTGGAGTTGTTTCTCGTGAGAGCCTCTCCATTTGGATTAATTCATGGGATGATGTGTTAAAGGTCGATCAGAACATGCTTTACATTATTATCGTTATCATATAATGCTTTTTAATATTCATTGATCAATTTTAATTTGATGATATTCTTTTGCAGACAAATTTTGAAATCCCTAATGTGGAACCGCTTCGATCAAAGATCATATCCAATATTGAAATTAAATTTTTTCAGTTTAAGTCAACACTAACGACGAAATATATTTTTGGAAAGTATAAAGGCGAAAATCCTTGTTTAAAGTATAAACATATTGATGAAGAGACATGACGTCATTTTGTTCAAAGTCGTGAATGTGAAGCATGGATGGTAAGTGAAATTACTTTACTATTTTTATTTATATAACATTAATAACTTAATATTATTTAATTCAGTTTGTTTATTTCATTTATGATAAGATTGTCGGAAGAAAGCAGACATAACATTAAAGAATGTTATCCCACACGTACTGTCTCGTTCGGGGTATCGAAAGCTTGAGCAATCACTGATGGTGGAAAATGAGCATTCCAGATAGGGGACTGAGTCTGAGATTGATACAGGGGACACTTCTCCTCCATCACCACCTTCCTGCCATGAAAAATGGAAGATGGCTCATATTAAAAAGTCTAGTGCTTTTAGTTCTGACCAATCACAGATAGTCTAAAAAAAATTGTAAGTTACTTTTATCCTCTTTTGCATTTATTTTAAAGCATTAATTATATTAAAAACTTATATGATTTTGATCTCTTGCAGGATTCATTGGTTTAGCAAAGCTCCCAAGGTAATTTTGTACCTGAAGGTCGTCGCAATATCCTAGTTGAAGCAATTGGACGACCTGAGCAATGTGGTTGTCTTCGTGCAGCTGGAAAAGGGGTTGAAATAAAACATTATTTTGGAGTTGCAACACGACACTCATCCTCCTCCCCATACTTAGAGACCAAAGCAGAACTGACGAGTAAGATACGTCAAGAATTGATGGAGGAGATGAGAAATGAGATTGAACGGGTGCGGCTAGAGTTGCGACAAGAGTTTCTATCGCAACAAGTTTGTGTCGAGCCTCCTGAGGCGAGGGTTAGTCTCGCACCCAAGAGAACAAAGGGGAGTTGTGCGGCTCCTACAACATCAGGGGAGGATATCATTGGAAAAACGAGCCAATGTGAGCTACTGAAGAGGGCGACATGTTTCCTCAAGTGGTGGCCATTGGAAAGATCTATAAAGAGGACACCACCTTACATAACGTTCCTCTTTCCCTGTTGCGGCGAAGCTAACGGTGATAAAAGTACGAGTAGTTGATGCTCGTGTTCCAGTACCTTCAAATGAGGTAACAACGATGCAAATTCGTAACCTGGCCCAGACACCTCATTCGAATTATACCAGAACCTCCGGTAATAATTTCATTTCATTATATTAATTTATATATATATATATATATATTACATCTAATTTAATACAAATGTTCTTTATTTTGTAGAAACCTCATCGGAAACCAAGTTCGAAAAGAAGCATGAGGTTCCGATTGACGATCCCATAGCTTCCTTAGCTGCAGTTGCTAGAGAGATTGGTCATAACCTTGTGGACATTCCATGGGATGATACATTTTTTGAAATAAACATTGACATTTCATTGTACATATACATGTCAGATTTGTTAGAATTTGCAGTTGGGGATGAGCAACTCAATATAAATATAATTCAATTTTTTATGATGTAAGTATCTTTACCTATATTTCAATCTACTTTATGTTAAATTATTATTGATTATGATTTAACTAATAACGTGTAGGTATTTGCATGGAGTTTCAATTAATGATGGAATGAAGATGTCTATAGATTCTTAGATCCCTCATATACTAATCCTACTAGAACAAAGAAATGTGAAACCCAATCATACATCATTAACACCCTGGAAAAAGAGGGAAAAGAAGTTTATTTATGCCCTTATATTAATGAGTAAGTTTAATTATAAGTCGTCAATTATTATTATTTCATGTTTTAAATATTTACTAACTCTTTTCACGGATGATATAGGGGTCATTGATAGTTACTTGTCTTATCCACGGTTGATAAGATTGTTGTGTGGTTTTGTTTCCTAACAAGAGGCTATCCACACATTTGAAGAATATGATTCATAAGTAAGTACACTATAAACTTAACTCCGTATGTTACTAATTAAACATCTACTAACGCGGTTTTTTTGTATTAATCAGTTCATGGTGTGGATATAACATCCTAAAATCTGAAGTGGATCACACTAAAGGTTTGTAATTTTTGTTTTTCTCTTTTCATTGTTCATCAATATTAACGCTTACTTTCTATTGAATTATAGTATAATAGACAACCAATAAGCTACGAGTGTGGCTATTACATTATGCAATGAAGGGTTACCATTGTAAGACTAGGCCTCAAAAGTGATTGGGAGCCGGTAACATGATGGTAAATTATTTTTATAATTCTTTAACATATATGTATCTTAACACTAATTTATGTGAATCTTATTTTGTAATGCAGTTCTTTATGGATGAGCAAGCAATTTCTTCGGCTGCCATAGAATATGTGAGACATGCTTGGTCCACATATTTTCTAAATTTTTATAACTCTAAGATAATTAATCAATAGTGTAGGAATTAGATAGATAGATAGGAATATAGGTAAAAATATATGTTATTAGTGTTTGTAATACATTTTTTTATCAATATATATAATTTGATTCTTTGAATTTATGTATTTGTTTGACTGTATTATAATTGAACAAGTCAATTTAGATGAGAATTAACATTAAACAGAATGTATTAAAAAAAATACCATCAACAATGGCGGCTATTTAGTCGTTGTCTTAGATGCAGTGCAAAGCTTTATAAGTCGCCTTCTTATATGCTTTGGAATGCTTTATAAGGCGGATATGGTAAAAGTTGTCCTTTTACACCTCATGCACAAGGGAGGTGTAAAAGGACGAGTTTTACCATAACTACCATCTTTGTTTTGAATGCGTACAACTTATAAGGGCGACTTTTACCATAACCACATTTTTTGTATGAATCTAAGAAGGCGGCTAGATAGTCGCCTTCTTCTCTGTTGGACATAAAACTACACATACATCAAAGACGGCTAGAAAGCCGTCGTTTTATCATGAAAATAATAGTTTTTTTAATTTTTTCTGCTTCAATACTTTAAATAATAAATTGTGTTACCTTTTTTTTGTGTGTTATTTCCACTAAGTAAAAGTTGATTTTTTTAGAACTATATGCAATCACATGTTTTATTTTTATTTAGATATAAGTTTTAATTTGTCTATATAAAGAATACAAAATAATAAATATAAAAAAGTTATCACTTAACTTGTTAATTTTTCTTGATAAGTAGGTAGTGAACTGTTTCAAAATTCAACATAAGACCGCATGCTTTTATACCATCTGAATGATTTTCATTTTAAAATAATAAATATGATGGCGATCTTTATATTTTTAATATTATACGTATATATATATAATATTTCTGTATACACTAAAACAGGTCTAATAATAGAAAATTTATCTTAAATTTTAATATGACTATACAAATATATTTGAATTATTGCCGTTAAAATATGAATGTAGCTGACTCATGCAAATATAAGTTTTGACTTTAGTTCCAAATAATTGTTCGACCTAATTTCCAGGAAGATTAAATGACAACTAAATAAGTATAGAAGTCAAAGAGAATAAAAACAAAGGAAAAAACCTATTAGTAATAGGTATTCCTAGGAATATCCTTAGTGTTATAAGGATAATCATCAATAAATTAATGATTTGTTTATAATTTATTTTCCATCTACTACCTACCAGTCAAACTTCATGGTAAGAATGACATTTAAAAATAATTAGTAAAAAAATCAACAAATCACTATGCAGTCAAAAAACTAGATCATAACATAATTAAAAATTCTTTATATTAACATGTATAGATTATTTTCTCATTCATAATTAAAAACCACACAAAAATTGCAATATCAGGAATCATAATAATGATTTTTTGTAATAAAAAATATTTCAATTTTTGATCTATTCTACTATAAGGATATTAGATAACACTAGTCTATTTTAATACATTTTAATTGTTAATTTACTTTTAAAATATAAATTAACGTGAAAAATCTAAAAAAATGTTAGTATATTAGAGCGTATATTATCTAAAAACAATGCCTTATTGATCATCTTCAAAATCAATATATAATGGCAAAATATTATATATATATATAACTGTAAAAAATTATCAAATAACAACTAATTTAGAGATAAAAAAATAATTAATCATTATATTAACTAAACTAAGTTAGATACTATTTTATAAATTAAAATATTAGTGATATATAAAGTAGTTTTTATTAATAATAAAAGTTTATAAAATAATTTTTAAATTGATATTAAACATTAGCTATCAAAGTTTTAGCTATTAAATATTTTAAATTATAAATTAATCACTAATAAATAAATTTAGAATCTAATTAGTAGTTAATTTTTTTAAATAATGTTAGATACCAATTTAAAAACTATTTTAAAAATTTGTATTAATAATAAAAATAATTTTAGATACCAATAATTTTTTAGTTTATAAAATAATATTTAACTTAATTAATATAATTATTAATTATTTTATCTCTAAATTAGTTAATATTTAATGATTTTTTTTTGTAGTGATAATAATATAATTTTATTTATAAATACAAATTTAATCTATGTAATAAAACTTATATAATTACATATGTTATTTTACATTACCAACTGGTTTATCAAACCTCTTTAATTTAATAAAATAGTTTATTATTTTTGAGTTCAATATCTAAAAACTTATTAGCTACAAACTAATGAACTAGTTTTGACAAAATAGACCTATAACCTATCACCTTACTTCTAGGAGAATGAGTTAGTCTAACTTAAGTTAAATTTAATTTAATAAAAAAAAAAGACTTAACCCAATTTATTTGGATTGAAATATTTTATGTAGGATTGAAATATTTTATGTAGTCCTTGAACTCAATAAACATTTTAACTTATACTTTATTCATAGAGAATATTTTCATTGGTATAATAAGTTTTCATCTAATTTGTTTTCTTAGAGTTCTTTATTTTATTTTTTTTATCAGCAAAGAATGAATAAATATAAAAATGGGACACTTCAGGGGTGTCCCAACCCGTATACATCCAATAGGTGCTCTAAACAGGAAGAGAATGAGAAATGCATCATGAGTTCACCTAACCTATTCAGAACACCCTGAACCTGCTAAACATGCAGACCATAATAACTAAAAAGAGCAACATTACAGCAAACAAGATAGTACTTTCCAATTCAATAACAA
>Ga0123342_1004518_pt1 | contig 21133 bp, 10 predicted proteins | sample Turbeawhitnodule_FD_89960 | JGI IMG/M metagenome (GOLD analysis project Ga0123342, IMG submission 89960) | Root nodule microbial communities of legume samples collected from Mexico - Turtle bean Mexico white nodule | ecosystem: Host-associated > Plants > Roots > Nodule | place: Mexico: Nepantla...
GCAAAGCAATAACAACTGAATTTAAATGAGTTTAAGGGAAGAAAGAGATACACAAACAGTTTATACTGGTTCACTCTTAAACCAAGAGCTACATCCAGTCCCCAGAAGCCACTGGGCAATCCATTAAGCAATCAATACAGATTACACACAAAACCACCAAAGAAGTGACCTTGAACCCTTTAAGAAACACACTTCCTTTGGCACAACACACACCAAGAATGTTGATCTTGACAACCTCAAGAGCACACAACACTCCTTGGCTACAACACCAGAAATTACAAAGAATTCAGAACGAATTACACTTGTTTACAGAATAATCTGAAATCAATACAGATGTAATCCTATTCTACTCTCTCTTGAGAAAACCAAAGCTGAAAAGTGAATGTTCAAAACTTGAAAGCAATCTTTCACAACTGAAAAACTCAAATATGTTTTTCTTGTTTGTTATAAAACATAAACAAACTATTTATAGCTTTCAAAGATTGTTCAAACCATTTAATACAGGAGCGTATTCAGTTGAAAATCATTTAAAGCACACTCAACTAACAAAACAGAATTCTGTTAGGATTTTCAAACAAACAATCGATTGTTTTGGTTTGACAGCAAGTCAACCAACCAAAGCAGTTTTCTACCTTTTCAAAAACACCTAAGAGTAAAACAATCGGTTGTTTCGAAAAACAACAGGTTGTTTTTCACTTAGTTTGAAAAACACTTTGATCTTAAAAGATTTTAAAAACACTTTAGCTTTAGATTCAACAAAGAGTGGATTACACAAATAAACTACCCAAATCCTATCTTAAACACAGCAGCAACTCCAGCCTTGCATCAAAAACTTGGATTTGAATTCTTCAAAGCCTTTGATCACTCTTGATCAACATAATCAACATGGTTCTTAAGGTTAAATTAAACCTTATGAAAAAAATGTAGAAAGTCATCATTGGTCAACAAGGACTTGTAGAAATCATCTAAGGAGAAGAAATTTGGTACAGATAAAATCATACAAAGCTCATAGTCTTCATAAAGGTTGTAGGACAAATCATTAATAGTTATATATTGAATTTTGTAATTCTTACCTAACAACTTGGAAAGATAAACCTAATGTTTTAGGGTCTAGATAATCTAAGGCATCAAATCTTTCATACTTTTGTAATTTGTGAGGATAATAAAATGTTGAGTCAAGAGATAGAATTCACATTTTTTAACTTCATAGTGATGGTGTGGAGTTCTCAAATATATGTGGAAGCTTGAAGGAGAAAAGAAGAAGCATTTCTTACTTAAATAAGCTATAAGATAGCCTTTGAGCATAACAAAACTCCCATGTCTAGTTTAAATGCATTTTTTTCCTAAATAAATGGCAATGAGATATTTGGAAGAGCCAGAGCAAGGACCTCATGTCATTGTCCTTTTAATTGAATAAAAGCATTTTGACCTTCCAAGGTCTAATGAAAATTATCAACATTAGAAGTTCATTGTGAAGGTCTGTAGCAGAAGCATACATGTAATAGAGTATAGTGCACAAAAGTATGTGAAGGTCTATAATGATGAGGGGATGGGAACCATAGCTTGAATTTTGGAGGGTTTAACATACAAATTGCCTTAAGTTTAAGGCCATGGAACCTCCAAAATAAAAACAAATAAATTTACAATTCACTTGCCACCTTATTCAATACTTTGTACTTATGTAGCATAAACACTGACACAGACACTGATACGACACAAATACGGACACAAAGATACGTATAATATCTAAAATGTAGGACACGGAGACACAGATCTATATATTATATAATTATGAATTATATAAATTGAAAATAAAGATTTATGTGCACAAGTATATTTCAGGTTTTTTTGGTAGCAGAAAAATGTTTCTCATGGCTAGTTCAAAAGGATGTGTTCATTATTTTTATAATCATAATAAAAATTTATACAATATATTTGAGTTTTTAGAAAATTAATGTATTTCTCCTTTTTAAAACTGTGTTAGAACCATGGTAGAATTGTTAGAACTGTGTTTGAATTGGACAGTACACCGATACGAGTCGTACGAATATCAATATCCGATACGCGTGTCCGACACGGACACACCATCTAAGAGGCGTGTCCGAGCCTCATAGCTCTGTACTCACTACATCAATGGTAACACATAAAAGCACGAATACAAAAATATAATGGTGCAATGATGCAATGAAAAAAAATGTCTATATGATAGTAACAAAATAAAGAAATAAATTAGAATAAAAAATGTTTATTATATTTTGAATGGGCTTTACAATTTTCTTTTTGGTGTTTTGTTCCGCACCCGATCAAAGTTTTTCCTACACCTCTAGAAATAATCAAATGTCTTATCTAATTCGTCTTCATTCTGAAAAGTTTCTTCTAGAACATATACTTTGGAAAAGTATTCCGAAAAATATATTCCAAAACATTATTTTTTATCAACAATGAATTAATAGAATAAAAATGAGACACTTTAGGGTGTCTCAACCCTTATACATAAGAACGCTCCTAGTTTAAGCATACAACAGGCAAAGCATAGTTCAGTGCCCCACCACTAACTCAGAAGCTTAAACAAGAAAAGAAAAAGAACCTAGATCCAAAACCTGGTTCTGCAGAAAACCAGCAAAGTCCCAAACCTAAAGGCAAGATGGCTGGAAAAAGAAGGTAACTTCCCTTCCTGCCCAAAACTCTACCTATACCCTTCATAGGCTAACGAGGGGGTGATATAAGGTCATGCTATCTATGAAAAAAGCAAAACCAAACCAATAGAAAATTGAAAGAGGAGCTACTCCTACTAAGAACAGAGATCTATACCATGTTCAGCCTAAAACAAACCCATCACTTACTACACAAACGAGTGTTTATCCTCCCACAGAACGCCTCAATAAGGGATCACAGCCGCAGCCTCTACTAAGAACCTCTGACATGGTTGCAGCACAACTCCACCGAAAACCATACAACCCTGCGCTCAAGAAAACAAAGCGTGCCAAAACCAGGCCAGCAACCCAGCAACCACTTTAACGTTTCCTCCCCTGCATCAACAAAGACAACTGCTATATAAGTTGGATCTTGACATCCAAACATTACACACTTACAGGTAGGTCTGCAGATATGAGAATCTCCACATGAGCTCCAGCTGGTTTAAACTTACTCAACCGTAACCAGAAACAATGTACATGCCTGACTTTTTCGCTTTTTCACTACACCAAACCCGTTTGGCTCAGCCAAGCAGAACATGAAGAGCACGAATTGAGTGAGTAACCTGCATAACCACTTGTCCTGCTTCCAACAATTAGCATCACTCAAACTTACTGACATCAATTACTCCAGCAACTTCCTCCTCCCTCCTCTATGCTTTAATTCCTTCTAGGTCCCCCTTACTTGTAGCCTGAGGCTAACTCAAAATCCCTAAGGATAGCCTTTAGGGTTGCCACATTATTAAAGGAGTCCTCACATAAAAACAGTGTGTCATCTGCGAATTGGAGAATGCATATCTCAATCTCTTTTCTACCGAACTTAAGACCAAAGATGAGATTAGCCTTTATAACTTGCCTTACAATCCCGGCCAAACCTTCAGCTACTACTAGAAAGAGGAAAGGAGCTAATGGGTCTTCCTGCCTCAACCCTGTTTTTGGTTTGAATTCCTCCGTCGAACTCCCATTTACAAGCACTGAGACATTGGCACTTTCCAAACAGCCTCGGATCCATATAATCCATTTACTGTGGAAGCCCAGCTTATGTAACATGTCATAGAGAAACTCCCATCTGATCGAGTCGTAGGCTTTTTAAAAATCCACCTTAGGGCACAAACCACTTTTCCCACCCCTTCTTAGATCCTCTACCACTTCATTAGCCATAAGCACACTGTCAAGAATCCCTCTATCCTTCAAGAATGTCATTGACACTCGTCAATAATCTTGGGCAATACATTCTTTATCCTTCCAGCCAACACCTTGGATACAGCCTGTTTAATGAAAAAGGCCCATCATTGCCACAAACTCATCCTTTAAGAACTCCCAGCCAACACCTTGGAGATAATTTTGTATATGGCTCATACTAAGGAAATGGGTCTATACTAATCAAGGTGAACATGGTTCCTAACTTTAGGTACTAATGCTATGAATGACGCATTACAACCCTTCGGTATACAGCCTGTTTAATGAAAAAGGCCCATCATTGCCACAAACTCATCCTTTAAGAACTCCCAGCTATTCTTTAGGAAGTTGAAATTGAACCCATCGGGTCCGGGACTTTTTAAACCTTCACTTTGCCACACCGCATCCCTAATTTCTTTTTTAGTGAACCCATCTAGCAAACTCAAGTTATCATCCAGTGATAATGACTTGAACTCAACCGCATCCAACCTTACACCTAGATCTTTTGTCGCTTTAAATCTGCTATCAAACAGCTTCTTCGCTTCTAGACGTAATGTACTAGGTTCCTCGCACCACAAGCCCCCAACCTCAACACCCTTAACTTCCTTCCTAATTCTTCTCCATCTCAAGGAAGAGTGGAAGAATTTAGTGCAGGTGAACCCATTCTTGAACCAGCTTACTCTGGCCTTTTGGCGAAAAAGAGATTCGAGCTTTTTATCAGTTTCCTTCAAGCAACTTACCAAATCAAGCCTTTTCAATCTCTCACTTTCCATTAAGACACCATTGCAATCTTGACGATCTAGATATTCAATATCCTGCAAGATCCTCTTCTTAGTGGTTTCAACATTATATACGTTCTGGAAAATTTACTCAAAAAATTCTTTTCTATAAAATGTTTTCCAGAAATATATTTGTTGAATTTTGTAATGTATATTTAAAAAACTTCTAGAAAAGATAATTTGGAAGTTATTTAAAATAAGGATAAAATAATGTTTTAAAAATTGATGGGTGCAGAAAGAATTTTGATAAGGTACGAGAAGAAACACCCTTTTCCTTTTTATTGAATAAAAAGTAAGAGATATTATAATGAGATTGTTTTTTCTAAATTTTTTTAAGTATTTATTAAAGAATATAATGAGTAATATCAAAAGTAGTTGTTATTTGCTGATTAAGAAAAGTAGTTGTTATTTTTTTAATGACAATTGAAAATAATTTATAGGAAAGAAATTTGAGAACACTTAATCAATTATATTTAAGAGTAATCGATTGTTTTGTTCTTTGTTTCTTTTAGAAACACAACACCAATACCTTAATGGATTAAATGGACATCTTGGGAATATTTTATTTATCAAATAATATATTAAGTGTGCATGTATGTTTTAAAATAACGATAAGATAATTAATTAGCTATTTGATTTTTTATCAAAGATATTATTTGACTACTTAATTGCTTACTGATAATCAATTTTATTAAGTGATAATTGATAATATATCCTAAATTTTTTTTTATCAGCAAAGAATTAAATAAATTAAAGGGGATACTTCAGGGGTATCTCAACCCTTATACAATCACCCACTTTCAATCTACTAGCTAGAGAAGAAACCACTCAAAGCTGTAAAACCTGTCTATAAAGTATCCAAACCTAAACTTTTATAATGAGCTGAGACCTCAAAGTGGAAAACAGCCCCACAACTCCACACCAACTTGCTGAATCAGCTATGTCTACACCTAACCCAAATGAACCAGCCAAGACCATTCACAACTGCTCCAAAATATAAATTCTTGCGTAAAGATCCCCAAACAAAAACCAGCAACAGTACTCATGACAACAAAAACCATCACTACACAAAAGATTGTAATGCCACACTTAAGAGCCAAACCATGCAGTGCCATAAGCCAAACCGTGCACACCTCTCACTCTCCACAGACATCTCGATTTTAGAATCTGCTTGAGTGGATAGCCTGTAGACCCAAATGGTGCAAGGGGTGGAGGCATGTTGTCTCCAGTCACAGTTATTTCATGCCGGTGTGGCTACTACAATATCAGCTCCACGGTTAGTGTCTCTGGGTTGAGGACCCTTCAGTGCTCCTCCATACAAACATGCGCAAGAAGTTTCCAAACTTCAGAGCCTCACCTTGTACTTGTGTTGCCAACTCTCTTGTTGGTGAAAGAACCAATGCAGTGGGACCCATTTTGGAGTTATTACCACAGCGCTTGAAGTGAATAAATGCAAGAATTAAATATCCCAAGGTTTTTCCTGAACCTATTTTTGCAGTGGCAACTATATCTCTACTTTGAAGAGCAATGAGCCATGTTGAGTCTGCAGTGGCATCCACACAGAAACATGACAAACAGCCAGGCATTAGACCCTCCAGCACCAATCCACCTCACTCGTGGCATGAACCACAATCCCTGCAGGTTGTAATAAATCCATTTTCGTAGCACATTTGCCAGAGAACCTATGTCAATGTATTGTTTCCCTGCATCCAACATTTCAACTACTCTGTCAAACCACACGAGCATCCAATGCTTCACATATTCATAATGTGGTCCTAGACACTCATTCCTTCGAATGTAAGCCTGCCCCAAAAACTGCACTCAGCCAGCTCTTCCCCTTCCCCTGATACCTTCACTGCAGAATAAATGTCTTCAACCTTACTCATTTGCAACTGGTGATGCACACCAGAGGGTTCATCACCCATTCAGCAAAAGAATAGTTGAAATGTTGTGCCTTATTTTTCAGCCATAACCACGATTTGAGTTGGACATTATGAAACACTTCTTCCGCATCAGCTACTCCTTGATTGAACACCACTAAGTTTCTATGCTCCCATAAGCACCGAACTATGACTGCCCACACTCCTTTCCAAACCTCATTTTGTATATTACTGCTCTGTATCAGGTGAAAACTCACAAAGTGGGCCATAATGTCATTATTTTGGACAAACAATAACCCAATCCATCTGAAGCACAAAGCTCATACACGTAGTGCAATATTACATACCAAAAACAGATGCTGACATGATTCCTCCTTTGTCTGACACAACGGACACACTAGTGTGTTTAACACAACTCCTCTCCTGCCCAAAGACGCCCTAGTTGGCATTCTGCCCAACAAAACCCTCCATGTTGTGATTAACACGTTAGGGAACGCCTTAGCCTTCCATAAAAGCTTGAAGGCATCATAGTGTGGTCCTCTATCAAGTTTATCAAGGCACTCATAAGCAGAACTCACATTATAACATCCAGATTCATCACATGTCCAAACCTGTATATACCTTTACATCCTTAATGATGATGGCTCTAGACAAGTGCATACCGAGCTCCTCTTCCATCGGGACTTCCCACTCAAATCTTGCACACCTCCACCTTAAACACCACCTCCAACTCGCGTCATCCCACATACCTACCTCCTCCACCTTCTGACCTTGGTTCAACGACACAGAATACAGTCTAGGAAACAAAGTCTTTAAGTTAACATTTCGAATCCATACATCCTCCCAAAACCTTGCTTTATCACCACTTCCTACTTTCCACCCCACAGCTTCTTGAAACCACCCATCTCCATCGCCCTCCCCACAAACCTTCCCAAGGTCTTTCCACCACCATGATTGTAGTCTCATAGGTGTATGGTTACCACCATGTTTCAGATCATACTTAGAGTCCAGACATTCTTTCCATTTCCCTTTCTCACTCGAAATACAACGCCATCTCCACTTGGCTAGAAGTGCTACATTAAACTTTCGAATGTCTTTTATTCCTAGACCGCCTTCCTCCCTCGGTTTACATATGATTTTCCAGTTTACCCATGATATCGGTCTCTTCTCCTTGCCCCACCCCCATAGGAACCTCCTTTGGATACTGATGATACTTTTGCACACCGAGTCCGGTGCTTTGAAAAGAGACAGGTAGTAGAGCGGGAGAGCAGAGAACAGATTTTATTAAGCATATTCTTCCAGCCATAGACAAGAATCGCCCTTTCCATACTCTAAGCCTCGATTTTAGCTTGTTCAGAACCGGCTCCCAAAACTTCTTCTTCCTTGGATTTCCCCCCACTTCTAATCCCAGGTACGTAAACAGGGTTCCCATTTGTGCACAATTCAAAGTCTTTGCGTAGCACTCCAAATCTCTTTGGAGAACATTGATACCCGCTATCTTCGACTTGTGGAAATTGATCTTCAGGCCAAATGCCAGTTCAAAACCCCTAAGGATAGCCTTGAGAGTGACTACATTGGCAAAAGAATTCTCACAGAGAAACAAGGTGTCATCCGCAAACTGGAGAAGACTCAATTCAATCTCCTTTCTTCCGATCTTAAGGCCCCTGAATAATTCAGCCTTCACAGCTTGCCTTACTAGCCCTGCCATGCCTTCAGCAACCACTAGAAAGAGAAATGGAGCTAAAGGGTCACCCTGCGTTAGCCCCCTTGACGGTTTAAATTCTTCCGTGGGACTCCCAATTACGAGTACTGACACCGTGGCACTTTCCAAACACCCCTGAATCCACATAATCCACCTCTTATGAAACCCCAACTTTTGTAACATATCATAAAGGAACTCCCATCTTACTGAATCATACGCTTTTTCAAAGTCAACTTTTAAACATAGACCGCTCTTCCCACCCCTCTTTAGATCCTCCACCATTTCATTGGTCAGGAGTACACTATCAAGAATTCCTCTATTCTTTAAGAAAGCCAATTGGCTTTCATCAATAACAGTCGGTAGCACTTTCTTAATCCTTTCCGCCAGTACCTTTGCTATAATCTTATACACAGCACCCACCAGGGATATTGGCCTATACTGCTCAAGAGTGGACGGATCCCTTACTTTAGGAATCAAAGCTATGAATGAGGCGTTACAGCCCTTTGGTATACAACCATTCTCATGAAAAAGACACACCGCTGCCACAATGTCTTCTTTAATGAAATCCCAACTCTCCTTAAGGAAATTAAAATTGAACCCATCAGGACCTGGGCTCTTTGTGCCTTCGCACTGCCACACTGCATTCCTTATTTCTTCCTCAGTAAAACCAGCTATCAAACTCACATTGTCTTCCTCTGAGAGGGATTTAAACTCAACCCCATCTAGTCGTACTCCAAAATCTTTTGTCGCTTTGAACCTCTGCTCAAAGATCTTCTTCGCTTCGAAACGGACTATACTAGGTTCCTCACACCATTGACCCCCTACCTCCACACCTTTTACTTCATTTCTAAGACGTCTCCACCTCAAAGTCGAGTGGTAGAACTTAGTGCATGAATCCCCATACTTAAGCCAGTTTACTCTAGCTTTTTGGCACATAATAGAATCCAACTTCTTATCAATATCCCTCAGACAACCAATCAACTCACACCTCTTGGCCCTATCACTTTCCGTAAGGTTACTGAGACAATCTTGGTTATCAAAATCTGCAATTGCCTGTAAAATCTCTCTCTTCTTAGAATGAATGTTACCAAAGACATCCATATTCCATGCTTTTAGATCTCCCTTCATCCGCTTCAACTTCTCTTTATACTTAACGAATTCACACCCCTGGACATTGTAAGAGGACCATTTTTCCTTCAGCATATCACTAAAACCTTTTTCCAACAACCAGGCATCGATTGTTCGAAAAGGCTTAGGCCCCCAATCTTTAGCCATAAATTTGACCACAATACAATCACAATGGTCAGATACTTCCCTTCGTTGTACATACTGTTTGCACATAGGCCACTGATCCAACCACTCCTCCGTAACAAGCACCCTATCCAGTCTACTTTTCGCCGAGCCATTAGACTTGAACCACGTGAATTTTTTACCCACAATAGGTACATCAAGCAACAAATTTGTATCAATGAACCTATTAAACCCGTCCATCTCACTTGTTTGGTCAACCCTAACCTTACTTCCTTTCTTTTCACCTCGGTTTCTAATGGCATTAAAATCACCACACATACACCATACCATATCCTGTGAAGACGCTTTAATATTAGACAACTCCTCCCATAGTATCCTCTTATCACTCAAATTACATGCAGCATAAACATTTACCACTACACATCTTATGTTGGTTTTTGAATAATTTCCAAACACAACAATGAACCCCTTCCCCATGATATGACTATCGTAACTGAAGGCCTCTTTATGCCACATTGACAGGATGCTACCACTTCCGTTATCACCTTCAAAATGTAACCACCCAATATTGTTATCCCCCCACAAGGAAAAGCACTTAGCATCAGAAAACTCCTTCGATTTAGTTTCTAGAATACAGACGAATTTCGCTCCTTCACTCCCTATGATACGTCTCAAATATCTTGTTTTGATATTCCCCCCATACCTCTAATATTGAAATTCACAATAATCATTAATCACCTTTTTCGTCACCCTTCTTATCGCATTTCACCACCTCTTCATCCCTTGCTTCCATTCTGACATGTTCATTTATGACTTCAACTTCATCTCCTCGGCATGCTATCCCAAAACGCTTTCCAGAGTCCCATAGATTGGTAGGATCATCCGCAGCACGATAGGAACACCAGCGGGAGTTGCAAAAATTGATGTCCTTATCAGAAATTGAGTCCATAGATACACCATCCCCACGAACCAAGGTTGCATCAGCCTTCCGAAGTCTCACACTAATCCTTGCTGACCGTCTCGGGTTGGATGACGAATCCCCTAACTCAGACAAAACTTTCTTCTTTCTCCTTCGTAAAGGTGAATTAGACATACTTCTCGCCTTTAGTCCCCCCTCTCCTAAAAGTTTTGTAGCGAATGCATGTAACCATGCCACTCCTACTGTTCCGTCATCTTCTTGAATTCCTTCTTCTTGCTCCACTCCTTCCCCTTCCTTCCGATTTTTCGGCGAACCATTCTCACGCATGTCTGCTCCCATTGGGCTGCCTCCATAGGAATGCTGACGTGAACAACGATATTCCCTTCTCATCGAGCCTCCTACAAGGCTTTCCCCATTTTTACCTGTATTACCGATGGCACCCCTACCACCGCTAGCCACTTCTATTGGCCATTTCGCAAACCCACTCTGTTCCGCTTCCACTTGGGTTGGGATACAATGGGCGGCCTTCATCTCCCTTGCACAACCCAACCCCACATTGGCTTCTTCTAAGTTATTACCACATTCAATGTCCATCACTAGACATGCCACCTCAGCTTGTGTAGGGGCGTTCCGTAGTACTGCGCCACAGACACCTTCAGAAAGGTAGAAGTCAACATCTTCAGACACCTTTTGCTCATTCCTTGCAACATTCGTTATAGCTGTGTGGCTTTTCCCCTGACATGTGATATTTTTCGCAGTGTAACCCCTAATAAGTAGTTTTGTCGTTAGCGGCTTTGTCGTTTGTGAACACTGTTCATCTTCTTCCTTTGCCTCCCGTCCTTCTTTCGCCCCATTTGACCAGTAGTCCTCCCCCTCCCACAGCCGGTACTCCTCCAAACCATTATTGGCTGTAAAATTTGTTTCTTCTACATAGGTTTCTGAAGAGGAAACGCTGTCGGATGATTCTGAGGGAGCACTTTTAATCTTATAACTATCTTCACTACACAGTGGTGCCTCCTCAATAAAAATATTGCATAACTGCTTATTGATTTGCACGCATTTCGCTAATCTCGCACTATCAACTTTCAAAATGCGAACTTGGAGTCGTGCATATGCCAACATCTCCCACGATTCAGTCGCCTTGTTAATGTATATAAGCGAAGCCGATGGAGTCACAATTCCGAAGCAGTCCCTATTCCAATAAGGCAGAGGTAGACCATAACATCTTACCCACACAAGTTTGTGACTCGATCCGCTAGATACAGTCCAAGGCATTATGCTAGCAAAAACATTGTCGAACCATTCACCATTTAGTTTAATAATCTCCTCCATACTCTCCCCTTCTCTCGGAGTAAGCATTATAAGGTTGTCCCCCATGGCCTTCAATCTGAGCATACCCATTCCCCCTTTCACTATTTCCTCCCCCAGTCTGTCAAGATCCATAGCGTCTCTAAGCTTCCCAATAACACTTCTTTTCATCCACAGAAAAACAGAGAAATGGGTTGTGATGCTCGGGCCCTTCCATTGTTCCGAGTGTTCTCCCATAACAGCTTCAGCGTAGGACCTTCGCCCCTTCTTCTCCACCCAAATCTCCTGACTACTCTGTTTTCCGCTAGGCTCAGCTACGATCTGATATCGCTTCCTATGTTTCGTTTGTTTCTCTGCGTTAGTAACCCTCGAGACCTTCGTGTCCAATCTGCGTGATTCGGAATGAGTTCTCTTATATTTTGGAATGTTAACATAGAGCTTCCTACTCCCTATGTACACCTGATCCAACTCTTTCTTCAACCGCCCTGCATTTCTGACGCCGAAGAAACTCACGAACCCAAACCTCCGTCCCCATTTGTTGAGTCTTCGTGAGATAAAAACCTCTTTCACTCTGGCCCATTTCTGGAAGATCTTAAGCATATCGATTTCTCCAAACCCTCTTGGGAAATTCGAGAAGAAGAAAGTTGTGTAATCTTGTGCAATATCGTTTCCTCCATGGTAGTTCAGGCGTCCTCTATCCGTGCGTCCTCTCATATAATCCGTGTGTCCTCTCATACCAATTTTTTGCAGTTTTGTGTCCTCTCATTTTTTAAAATCCTTTACTAAAATCAAGACTTTAAAACAAACAAATATGTTTCTTATTCTAGGAAAAATACATGATTCATACCCTTTCATACATAAACCTATAATACAATTATTGAACCATTAATATATATTTTTTTTTAAATTTATTTTTACTTAGCTTAGCATTTTATTTATTATTATTATATTTCTTTATCAAATCAAAAATATTCACAAGACCTCCAAATAAAATTGTTTAACCCCAAAATTCAAACAGTCTCAAATTTTTAGGAACATACTATGTGGGTTTCAGATTTTATAGGTAACCTCCATACCTAAACTTAAGGATAAAGTTGCTTTGAGACCCTTTATAGTAAAAATAGCATCTTCTTCACAACTCTTTATATATATTCAAGTTAAAAAAATTTAGTAAATATAATTAAAATATTAATTTATTAAGATGTTAATTGAATGTTTTAGTGTCTTAAACCTGAACACCCACCTCAATATGCAGTGTATCTATCCTAGTTGTGTTGTGTAGTGTTGCCTACTTCAATTTTCATGGAGTGTCTAATAGTGATAACTATCAGGAAACTCTGCAGTCAAAGCTATCTCTCTACTTCTAAAGAAAGGTGTACCAGAATCTAATATCATATTTCTAAACTTAGTAGCAGTAAGTCACTCTGGTTTTTTACTTCCTTGTCTTTACCCTTTTGTTCATGCATTTTCCTTGCATTGTTATTAACAAAATTTCATCATGCAGGCACCACAAGGAATAAATGCAGTCTGTGAGAGATTTCCACTGTTAAAACTTGTGACATCAGAGATTGATGATTCACTGAATGAGAATTCTCATGTGATCCCTGGCTTAGGGGAGTTTGCTGATCGTTACTTTGCCACTGATGATTAGCACAACAAGCAAATCCAAGATCCTTTCAATTTCATAATGTAGCTATCACTTGATAGAATCTATATGCATGAACATCTAGAACTATGAATAAAACTAAGAAAATATAACTTGCTCATACATTTTAAAACATGAACACAAAATGTTATATTTTAGTACTAATTAATGAAATTTTTAAACTTCTTTTGTATCAATGGCAAATTGTATTCAGAATTGTATAAGGTCATGGAAGTAAGTTCTATAAAATGGTAAAATTATATAGCCCAACACTTCTAAGTTAATTAATAAAAAGAGGCCACTAATACTACACTTTTCTATTCTTGATGGAATACTTATGTCTTATTTATAATTACTATTAGTTGTATAAAGAATGAATGAGATTAGCAGTATTTAAGAAAGAAAAACCTTAAATCCATTCTTATAAGGTATATGAAATGTCAGTGTAACATGCATTTTAACCATAGTTTGAGTCATTCTCGTAAAAATGACATAGTGCATAATTTTGTAAAGGTATATAATTTTGTTTAAATCCTCACTAAAATTCAAATAATTTAAAAACAATGACAATTTTTTTTAGACCTGTCATCATTGCCTTTTTTTTCTACATCAAAATATTGAAATTTGTGCGTGCTTATAATTTATATCTTTGTTTTCATTTCTTTTTATCTCCTATCACTGGAATTTTGAAGCTTGTTACTATCTTCATCAATCGATTGTCGTGTCCTCCCTTCGTCACTATTTGCATTGCCTCTGCTCATGTTTCATGTCATAATCCTTGATCTAGCCCCTGCCAACACACTTGCAACCCTCGTTGTGTCTGTTGTATTACCTACTACCACTTTCGTTGTCACCACGCTTTGTTCATATGATTAGTTGCCTCTATTGTCTGTGTTTCATGATGACGACTTTACATCAGCATGCCATTATTAAAAGAAGTTACCACGATGGTTGGATCTAAAATTATCATTGTAACCTCTTTTAACAATAACAAGTCTAACCATCATTGAATGATATAACTTTTAATAAAACTCTCTTTTAATTTTTGTTAAAAATCACACTCTTATGGTGTGTTTGGATTAGGGAGGGGATGTGTGAGAATTAGAGGAAGTGGATTTTGAGTGATTTGAAATGAACATGTGAATAAAGTGATGTTGTTTGGATTAAGGTATGTAGAGTGAATTTGTGAGGAGAGTTTATTGAAGTTTGTGATTAATATGATGGTTGTGAAGGAATTTTTAATTTTTTTAAAAGGTTTAAAATGTAAGTTTACAAATTTACCCTTCTCTTTAGAAATATTTAAATAAAGGGTTAGCATTAGTTTTATGGTTAGGGTTAGGGTTTGGATCACTGTTAAAGGGTATGGATAGGGTTATGGGCTTGGTTAGGGTTAAGGTTACTTTTTAGGTAAGAGATATGGTTATGGTTAGAGCCAATGTTTAGGCTAGATATTAAGATTAGAGTTAGGGTTAGCTTTTGGAATTGAACTACATTTAGCTTAAGCATCAGGGTTTGGTGTTACACTCAACTTTCATATTTTAAATATAAATATAAATGAACAATGTATTTATTAAAACCAATTCTATAACACAAATCAATTAAATACACAATCACATTGTTAAACACATATATTAACTTACACAAAATCAAAATTTCCAATTCATTGAACACCAATTTTGACATGCATACCACAGAAATAAAATAAAAAAATTCTACATCATCATTTTTTACATGCTTAACTCATAGATAATTTATCATGAAAACACAATTGGAAACAAAAGAGTACGAAGATAATCGATTAAGGTTCTGAGATAATCGATTATCTTTTTTTTTCAGCCATAATCGATTATGTCTTATGATGTTTATAAGGGATAATCGATTATGCTTTATTTTTCAGCCATAATCGATTATGTGTGATGATGTTTCAAGGAATAATTGATTATGTAAAAAAAACGTAGTATTGATTATCTTAAACAAGTAATCGAGTTTTCTCTGCAAAAAACACTATGACCATGCAACCATGCAAAGATCAAAGTTGGGCAAGCGAAAATGCACAACTGCCTACATGGCTTTCAACTACTTTCTCTACATGTGAGGGAGGGAGTGATTTCAGTGTCTCAGCACCTTTTCTTGCCTCTTTTTCCACGTAGATTAGTTGATCCAACCTCAATGCACTCTCACTTTTCTGTTTTGGCACACACTAGTACAAAAAATATCCCAACGACGACCAACGACATTTGACACAAAATCATCGTGAAAAAAAGGTGGTGACAATTTTCAAATTAAATGAACCTTTTTAAAGACAGTTATGCCATCAACGACGGTTTGTAAAAGAACCATTCTAAAAAAGTCAAAAAAGTATGAAACCACGACGATGACTAAGAACCGTCGTTAAAAATATTTTTGTAATTAATTGAATATTTTTAACGACAGGTATGACGTCAATCATCATTAGAAGATACCACAACGGTTAGACTCATAAGCACTAGAGTATGTTAGAACAACATTACAAAGTATTTTGTAACCATGTATAACACTTTATGTTAGATGACTGATTAGAACGACATTAAATTGATTGTTGAACTTTTTGAAATACAATTTGTAGTTTAAGTTATGAAGTTTTGTTGAGTTTTTTATATTTAAGTTATGATATTTTACAACACATGGATTTTTTTTTATATATTCAAAATCTGAAAAATAACAATATATAACCATAATTTAAAAAAATTTAAAAAACGACAACAATTGAAAAAAAAATATTCAATATAAAATTAATGAGAAACAATGCATTAACCATCCTTAAAATCATTAAAAAAAATAACCTTCTTTTAACGACAATTGATAATTTGAACTGATTGTCGTTAAAAATAGCGTAAAAGAATTTTGTTCTTAATTTTGTTTTTTCACAACAACTTTGTATAATAACCATTGTTAATTCATCATTTATCGACGATAGTAATGATCGACATTAAAATCGACTTACTTTTTACCAGAATAAAATTGTCTTTAAATATTATTTTTAAGTGTCATTAAAATTTATATATGCAATAGTGACAACGTTTCATTAAAAGCAAACACATGGCACATGGTTAGTGTCAAATCTTCCCTATATTGTTCCTAACCCAACTTTAAAACAAGCTAATAACATTTAATATTTGATTTTTTTTAACCATAAATCTACCCGGGAATAGTTAGAAAAGAATTGTAATGAATCCATAAAAAGAAATGTAAAAATTAAGAAAATTTCAGTTCACAATAAGAAATATTATTTAATTTTTCTTAGAAAATAACATAAATTATTTATAATTTTATTTTCCATTCTATATTTTTATTAAAAAATTATTATGTATTTTTGAAACATAAGTCTTAATATTATTATATACTAGATTTAATTTTTTTTATGTATACTTTGATTGTTAAAGTTATAAAAAAAAAGTATGTGTTATTTTTAACATTTATGATTATTAATTTATAATGGTGTATGTTTTAATATTAATTTGATAGTATATAATATAACTAAAAAAAATCATTAAATAACAACAAAATATAGAAAAAACAATAATTAGTCATTATATTAACTAAATTATATACTATTTTAGAGACTTAAAAAATTAATGGTATCTAAAATGGTTTATATTATTAATAAAACCTTCTAAAATAGTTTCTAAATTGATATATCTAAATTAGGTACCACAGGTTTAGCTACTAATATTTTAGATTCTAAATTAGTCTCTGAAAGACTAATAGAGACTAGTTTAGAATATAAGTAATTAGTAGATAAAATCTTAGTAGGTAAAGGTTAGATACCAATTTAGAGACTACTTTATAAATTTTTATTAATAATAAAAACTACTTTAGAAACCAATATTTTTTTTAGTTTATAAAATAGTCTCTAATTCAATCAATATAGTAACTAATTATTTATTTTGGTATCTAAAATTAATTTTTATTTTACATTTTCTAGTAGTGGAAGTTGATTATTGCATAATTATTTTAAACTTTTGACATTTTCTTATTCTGAAACTCAATTTAAAAGTAAAAGATATTGTCAATCCCTTATATTAAATTTATCTCGCTCCTTCAAATATAAAATTAATTTTTTAGTTTCTAAATTTTGAAAGTTTATTTTAAACTGTCTGTAAATATTATTAAAATAATAATAAACTATTAATATAATATTTTCCAATAAAAATACAATATATAAATAAAATGAAATTATTAATTATATATATAAGTAAAATTGAGGAAAAAAAAGACTAAAACCAATAATTTTTAAATTAATTTAAATAAAATGATAAATTTAAAATTTATGGGACAAAAACGTAATAATATAAAATAATATTATCTTTATTTAAATTGAAGAGCGAAAGCAAGAAGGTAAAAGAAGAATAAAAAAAATAAAAAGTTGAATTATTTAGATTAAAGAAAATAGACAGAAAGAGAAATGTTTCTCATAATATTTGTTGAGTCTTGAATAAGTAAAAATAGTTATAATAATGCTTTGAAGAGATTTGTGGTTGGGTGAGAGTAAGTGTTGTGGGAAGTACTATAATGAATAACTCACCGCAGTCTCAGCTAGAAGAGTTAATTTTGTTTGACTCAATTAGTCATCAACTTCAAAGGCTGTCTTTAAATCTGTCACAAATATTTCATATTAGACCATTCAAACTTTCCACCAAACTATTAAAGTGGTTGTTATATAAAACCATACTTTATAATGCTAACCATATGGAAATTTATTGGTTTATTTTCTAATTTAGTGTTAAGTTTATTAATATACCTTTAAATTAATTATCTTCTCTTTTTATGGAAATTGTCATGATTCGAAGAGAAATATTTTTTCAACATACAATTGTCATGAGATTAAAAAAACAGAGTCTTCTTATCTTGCTTCTTTTTGAAATAAATATTACTTGACTAATATTAAATATAATCACTAGATAATCATTTATTTAATTATTTATGAAAATGACAAACTCTTATTATTATGAAAGCGTCATGTTAAAAAATCATTTCTCATCCTATAACATTTACAAAAGATGTATTTCTTTTTCTTTTCAAATATTAGTTAAGTGCTATTCAATATTTGAATGATATTGACTCTGTTCCTATTTTCTATTCATCTATTCCATAACCTTCTTATGATAATATAATAATATAAATATATAAATCATTAAGACAATTATATATATATATATATATATATATTTATTGATATATTATTAATATTACATTACAATAATAAATGACTTCAATGTTGGTAAAAAATGAGACAAATAAAAATAAGTTTACGCTAAAATTTGATTAGCGTACGCCTTAACAAGCTAAAAAGGTTCACGGTTCAAGTGTGGAAGCTGTGGAATCTTAGATTTATGAAGGAGACACTATTAATATCAACCTAACAGATAATTAAATAAAATATGAAAAAACATTTAACATTGTAAAAGTAAACACTTTAAATAAATAAAATATTTTAATTAAAAAGGTTGCATTAGTCTTGCCAATGCTATAAACAAACTTTAACTAAGAAAGTCGGTCAGGCCAACGTTAAGTAGAAGAAGAAGAAATGGTTAGCAAACGTTCAGGTTGATGAATAAAAATATATTGTTTTCAGTTTTGAAGCACTTTCAATCAATTTGTAAATTTGAAACATGTCTATATAAATTATAATTCCTCACCTAAAGTCATTTCAAACCCAATGTCAATGGTAATTGTAATTCTAAATCTAAATCCAATAATTTTAATTGTAATTCCATATCCAACTCATACAATATGAGTTTTTAATTTCAAATTCAATTATAACAGGAACCAATCAATTGGATTCCAAATAAAAATGTTGTTACAGTTTCAATATAGAGGTTCTAAAATTGAGTTTGAAATGAAATTCCAATTGCATTATGAGAATTATATAACCTTGATGACTTTAAATTTGAAATGAAAATTGAATTTTAGTAATGGAGGTGTTTGTGTAGTTTATAATTTCAATTCTAAAAAAACAAATTTTAAAGAGGTGATAGTCAAGTAATAGTGAAGTAAAATGTACCGTATACATAGCATGAAAAATTCACAAAGTAAGATTGTTTAAGAAAAATAAGTTCAATTAGGAATCAAGAATGTTTGATTACTTAAAGTAGGACTAAAGACTATTTGAAACTAAAGATAAACCAATTACAGGATTAAGAAAAAAAGTGTCCCATTTCATGTAATAATCAAAGTGAAGGGTCAATTAAAAAGTACTTGTGAAAGACAATGAAAATGATTAATTAGAATAAATACAAACACTTACATGAAAACAAATATGAAATAATAAAACTTAAATTGTGAGTGAACTTCAAGTAAGGGACTAGTATTAAAGTCTTTAGCATAGTGGGGTGAACTTGAATCTTATTGAAGTTTCGCTAAGTTTTCGTTCCATCATCATATAGCTAATTATTGTTGCATCAACTTGAATGTGTCTTTCAACTATGTAGTCCTTTGATTTGCTAGGTTAGCTCTTTCAATTGTTCCATTAGATCTTTGAGTTGCTGCATTATTTCATTTGTTGCATTAGTTGTTTCAAATGCTTCTAGATTTTATTGTCGAAGTCATTCATTCTAAGCTAACTAATCATGTGATCAATGGTAAAAGCTAATAAGGAGGGTTGAGTGAGGGATGAAAATCCATGGCAGATGCTAGTAGCCAAGTCCGCAGTGCCAAAAAATCCACCTCTACTCTTGCCTTCAACAACATATTTCCAACACTAAAGCTTTGTTGCTACATTTATCTAGTGGACATAAAAAATTGATCCTTCAAAACTATTTGATTAACTGACCCTCAACCACTCATGGTAAGTTTCCTAGACGATTATTTGGAGTAGTAAATGTTAGGAATTTATGTTAAAAATGTAAATGATGTAAAACAATTTAAAGCAATAACTTACATAGGTCTCACTGGAATGACAATTTACCCAACCACCACTCTTCTTCATGTGAGTGACCAGAAATAATTCATTAAGTTTAATGGGACGTCCATATTTGCGTTCCTGATAAAAGTTGTACAATTACAAACAATATATCTTGCACAATTGAATTAAATTACATGTAACAAACTGAACATAAGTAATAACATTAGAATTATTTTTACTGGGCCCATGCAATGTCAAAGTGAGATTTGGGACCAATTGAGTGCAGTACTCTACCCCAAGCTGAATGATGGGAAAAAACGCACGCGGAAGCAACACACACAATCACGAATCAACTGCAAAAAAATAAACGACACAAGATTTAACGTGTTTCGGTCGCCAACTACAACCTACATCCACACGGGCAACTATTAGGGTTTCATTCTATCCTGTTGCACACCAATTACAAGTACAATAATCTCTTTAAATAGAGATTATAAAAGGGACACAATGATTAAACCCACTCACTAAACATGGTGCCTAGTAAGCCCAACCCAATTGGTCCTGACTTCATACCCAACAATCTCCCACTTGAAGTCACGGAACAATGTTCACCTGCGCTTCAACTGTGTACATGTACTTCTGTAATCTGTCGATAGAACTCAACGTTCCACCTCTAGTTGCCACCAGCCTTCTTAATCATTTTGAAGACTTCGTTAAAACTCCCCAGAGTTTCAATACGTCAGTCACTGACCCGTTCTTTGTTCCTACCTTCTCAGTAACTGCCGGATCCTGGAACAACGTGAGAACAAACACTCTCCATATTCAACAAGAAATTTTCTGGAGAAGTTTCAACTGCTGGAATACTAGTTCTCCTAACCCACTGTCGTCTAGGAA